>Ga0209605_1001409_pt1 | contig 26874 bp, 23 predicted proteins | sample AD_UKC035_MetaG_FD_184408 | JGI IMG/M metagenome (GOLD analysis project Ga0209605, IMG submission 184408) | Active sludge microbial communities of municipal wastewater-treating anaerobic digesters from USA - AD_UKC035_MetaG (SPAdes) (version 2) | ecosystem: Engineered > Bioreactor > Anaerobic >...
CAAGGCCAAGGGCATCGCGGTGAAGAAGGGCCTCTTCCCCTGGGCGGCCTCGGGCCGCGCGATCGCCAACGGCCGCGACGAGGGCTTCACGAAGCTGCTCTTCGATGGGCAGACGCACCGCATCCTCGGCGGCGGCATCGTCGGCACGCATGCCGGCGACATGATCGGCGAGGTGGCGCTGGCCATCGAGATGGGCGCCGACGAGATCGACATCGGCAAGACCATCCACCCGCATCCCACGCTCGGCGAAAGCATCGGCATGGCCGCCGAAGCCGCGCACGGGAGCTGCACCGACCTGCCGCCGGTGCGGCGCTGAACCTCCAGGCCGCCGCGCTCAAGTTCCGGCAGCCGAGGTCGATGAATCCGCCATGGCGGCTCCGGGCGGAGCTGCCGACACCTCGCGGATCATCGGCAGCGGCACATGAGCTTGAGCTTGCGACTGGGCACCCTGGGTGCCGTGGGCGTGCTGGCGGCCGGCTTGGCGCATGCCGGCTGGCTGTGGTTGTCGTGGGCGGGCAGTGACACGGCTGCCGGCCAGGGCGGGCCCTGGCTGGCGCTGCTGGCGCAGGGAAGCTGGACCGTGGTGCTGGCGCTGGCGATCGCGTGGCAGTTGCGACGCAGCGTCCGTCCGCTGCAGCAGAGTCTTGAACTGCTGCGGCAGCAGGCCGATGCGCTCGAACAGGGCCGCTTCATGATCGTCGGAGAACCCCCGGCGGTCGACGCGGTGCCGCTGGCGCGCAGCCTCAACACGGCCGTGCGGCGGCTGCAGAGCGCCATCGACGAGGAAGGCCCGGGCCCGGGCCTGCATGCGCTTCGGCGCACCGCCCGCCGCGACCCGCAGACCGGCCTGGACAGCCGCTACACCTTCCTCGCCCGCCTGACCGATCGGCTCGGTGCGCGTTCGGGGCAGGAGCTGGCGCTGCTGGCGGTGCGTCTGCTCCCCTGCCCGGGGGACGCGTCGCCGGATGCGACCGCGCTGGCTGCGGCGTCGGACCTGCTGCGCCTCTTCGCACAGCGCATCCCCGGCGCCTTCGTCGGGCGGATCTCCGAATCCGAGCTGGGCCTGTGCCTTCCGGCGCATGGCGTCGTCGGCGACAGTGCACAGAGCCTGATGGCGGCACTCGGCAGTGCCGGCGAGCGGCCACGCTGCGTCATCGCCTGCGTCGATCAGCTCGGTGGCGCCTCGCTCGGGGGCGCGCTGGCGCAGCTCGAGCGGGCGCTCGACCAGGCCGAACTGGGTGGCGCCGGGCAGATCGAGAGCCGGTGTGCGCAGCAGGAGGCCGCTGGTGCGCTCGAGGATGCGCAGACGCGCCGGCAGATCGTCGAGGCGATGCGCGCCGGCGCGATGCAGCTCGGCGAGTTCCCGGTGATCGACGCCCAGGGACGCCTCCTGCACCTGGAGTGCCCGATGCGCCTGCAGTTGACGCCGGATGCGCCTGCCGCGGCGGCCGAGGCCTGGCTGCCGGTGGCCACGCGCTACCGGCTGACGACGCAGATCGACCTGGCGGGCATCGAGCTGGCACTGGCGGCGTCCGCGCAGGATCGCCGCTCGCGCTGCGTGCACGTCGCCGCGGAGTCGCTTGCCGCCGCGGGTTTCGTCAGCGCGGTCCGCGCCCGGCTGCAGGCTGCGCCCGAAGCGGCCGCCAGGCTGTGGATCGAGATCGCCGAGGTCTCGCTCGAGCGGCTGCCGCCGCGGCTGCGCAGCGCCGGGACGGTCTGGCGGCGCTATGGCGCGCGCGTGGGCATCGAGCACGCCGGCGCGGCGCTGCGCAGCTTGGCGCGCCTGCCGGAGCTCGAGCTCGATTACGTCAAGGTCGACGCGGCCTTCGTGCGCGGCCTGGCTGGCGACGCTGCGCAGCGCGAGCGGGCGCTGGGGCTCGTCGCGCTCGCGCACGAAATGGGCGCACTCGTGATCGCCGAGGGCGTCGACGAGCGCCCGGACCTCAATGCCCTGTGGGCGCTCGGGTTCGACGGCGCGACCGGACACGCCGCGACGCGCGCGCTCCGGGCTCCGGACGAGGGCGCGACCGATGCCGTCGAGCCAGTCAATTCGATGACCATCGCGACGCTGCCGTCCGCCGCCTGAGCCGACCAGCGCCAGGCTGAGCTTCGTGCGGCGCTGCAGGCCGTCAGGGACCCGGGCAACGCGGCGTGCCGGTCAGCCGAGCTTGGCGGCCACCTCCACCAGCCGCCGCGCCTGGTGCGCGATCGCCGCCTTGCGCTCCTCGGTGAACTCCTGCCCCTGGGTGTGGCTGTAGCCGTACGGGTTGCCGCCGGCCTGGAAGATCGACGGGTCGGTGAAGCCCGGGGCGACGACGATCGCGCCCCAATGGATCGCAGTGGCGTAGAAGGACAGCAGCGTCGTCTCCTGGCCGCCGTGCGCGTTCTGTGCCGACGACATCGCGGAGATCGCCTTGTTCGCGAGGGCGCCCTTGGCCCAGACGCCGCCCAGCGTGTCGATGAAGGCGCGCATCTGGCTCGCCATCACGCCAAAGCGCGTCGGTGCCGAGATCAGGTAGGCGTTGGCCCACTCCATGTCGGCCGCCGTCGCGTGCGGGACATGCGCCGTTCGCTCGGCCTGCGCCTTCCAGGCTTCCTGGCCGGTAACGACTTCGGCAGGCGCCGTCTCCGGCACCTTCAGCAGGCGCACCTCGGCGCCGGCAGCGCGGGCCGCTTCGGCGGCGATCTCGGCCATGCGGTGATTGGTCCCGTAGGTCGAGTAGTAGAGGATCGCCAGTCGGACGCTCATGGTTGGGTTCTCCGGTTCATTGAGAGGATTGAGAGGAAGGGATGCCGCCGAAGCGGCCGCTGTTGAAATCGATGATGGCCTGTTCGATCTGCTGCCTGCTGTTCATCACGAAGGGCCCGTAGCCGACGACGGGCTCGTCGATCGGCTGCCCGGCCATCAGCAGCAGCTCGAGCTCGCCCTGGGCCTCGATCGCGATGCTGCGGCCCTGCGTCGAGAACGTCGCCAGGTCGGTGGGGTGCAGTTCGGCCTCGTCACCGATCCGTGCCGTACCCGCGCGGATCGCGAGCAGCGTGCTCCAGCCCTCGGGCTGTTCGATCTCGACGCGATGCCCGTCGTTGATCTGCAGGTCGAGCACGTTCATCGGGCTGAAGGTGTGCGCCGGGCCGCGGGTGCCCATGAATTCGCCGGCGATCACGCGCGCCTGACCGGCACCCTGGGGCAGCGCCACGCGCGGAATCTCGGCGTCGGTGATCGCCTGGTAGTGCGCCGGCGTCATCTTGTGCCGCGCGGGCAGATTCACCCAGAGCTGCATCATCTCGAACGCGCCGCCGCGCTTGGCATAGTCCGCGGAATGGAACTCCTCGTGGATGATGCCGGCGCCGGCCGTCATCCACTGCACGTCGCCGGGGCCGATCACCCCGCCGGCGCCGGTCGAGTCGCGGTGCTCGACCTCGCCGTCGAAGACGATCGTCACGGTCTCGAAGCCGCGGTGCGGATGGCTGCCGACGCCGCGGCGCTGGGTCGTCGGGCCGAAGGTCGTCGGCGCGGCGTAGTCCAGCAGCAGGAAGGGACTGCGCTCGGCGACGCCGGCACCGCTGTAGCCGAAAAGACTGTGCACCGGGAAGCCGTCGCCGACCCAGTGCCGGCCGGGCGCGCGGCGCGACGAGAGCAGGGATTTGCGTGCAAGCACGGTGGCGGTGCCGTTCATCGGAGCCTCCTCGGGACTGCTGCCTCGATCGCTTGCCGAGTGCGGGTGGATGCCGCACCGAACCAACCGAGGGCTTGGGGTTTCGAACGATGACCGGATCGTAGATGGCCTTCGATACCCGAAAAAGGGCCTTGATCACCTTTCATCGTTCCACAGATGGGACAATGGAACCGTTCACCGCTGCTGCTGTCTGCGTTCGATCCTGCGGCCCGTGATGGAAGACCTCGACGATCTTGCCCACTTCGCGCTCGTCGCCGAGCATGGCGGCTTCGCTGCAGCCGAGCGCGCCACGGGTATCCCCAAGTCCCGGCTCAGCCGGCGCCTGGCGACGCTGGAATCGCGCCTGGGCACGCGGCTGATCCAGCGCAGCACGCGTCGCTTTGCGGTCACGCCGATGGGCGAGCAGGTGCTGCAACACGCCCGGGCGATGCTTGCCGAGGCCGAGGCCGCACGCTCGCTCGTCGACGAGCAGACCGGCGGGCCGCGCGGCACGGTTCGGCTGGCGTGCCCGCCGGCGCTGCTGCAGACCGCGGTCGGGCCGCTGCTGGCGCGCTTCCTCAACGCCTGGCCGCAGGTGCAGCTGCAGATCCAGGCGAGCAACCGCAACGTCGACGTCTGGCAGGACGGCGTCGAACTCGCGCTGCGCGTGCGCGCACCGGACGCTGCGCTGCCGCAGGACGAGGTCGTTCGCCCGTTGGCACTGAGCCCGCACCTGCTCGTGGCGGCGCCGCGGCTGCTCGTCAATGCGCCGCCGGCGATGACGCCGGCCGACCTCGCCCGGCTGCCCACGCTTGGCCTCGGCAACTCGCCCGAGCAGCGTCTCTGGCGCCTGCGCGGCCCGGGCGGCGAGCGTGCCGAGCACGCGCACCAGCCCCGGCTCGTCGTCGACGACGCCGCGACGCTGCGCGACGCCGCGGTCATGGGCGTGGGCTGTGCGGTGCTGCCGCGCATCCTCGTGCACGACGCGCTGCAGGCCGGCCTGCTGCAGGAGATCCTGCCCGGCTGGGCGCCGCCGCCGGGCCTGATCCAGGCGGCCTGCGCGAGCCGCCAGGGTCTGCGTCCGGTGGTGCGGCGGCTGCTCGAGGGCTTGGCCGAAGGCTTTGCCGAACTGATCCGCGACGGTCGCTGCCTTGAGCCCCACGGGCCGCTCGTGCCGCCGGTTCAGGCGATGTCGCCCGCGTGAATCTCGAAGTGGCCGTTGCGGCGGTCGCTGAAGTAGTGCTCGAGCGTCTGGCGCACGGTGCGAAATGCGATCTCCCCCCAGGGGATCTGGTGCTCCGCGAAGAGCTGGGCCTCGATCGTCTCGGGCCCCGGGGCGAAGTGCGTGTCGAGCAGGCGCGCACGGTAGAAGAGGTGCACCTGGCCCACGCGCACGACGTTGAGCACCGTGAACAGGCCCTCGAGTTCGATGCGCGCCCCGGCTTCCTCGTCGGTCTCGCGGCAGGCGCCTTCGGCGGTGCTCTCGCCGAGCTCGAGGAAGCCCGCCGGCAGCGTCCAGAGCCCCCGGCGCGGTTCGATGTTGCGCCGGCACAGCAGCACCTGATCGCCCCAGACGGGCACCGTGCCGACAACGTTGATCGGGTTCTCGTAGTGGATCTCGCCGCAGGCGGTGCAGACGGCACGCTCGCGGTTGTCGCCGGCCGGGATCACGTAGTTGACCGCGGCGCCGCAGGCCCGGCAGTGCTTGATGCTGCGGGGAACGATCATCGCGGCGAGTTTATCCGTCGCGGCATTCCCGAAGCGGCGCACGGCCGTGCATGGCATCATCGACAGCGCTCCTGTTCACGCCGCGAATGCCTTGCCGGCCACAGGAGTGGAGATTCCCGATGGATTACGTCATCGAACCCGCGCCGATCGCCGCCGTGCCGGTCGTCGGCGGCGGCAGCTTTCCGGTCCATCGCATCTACTGCGTCGGCCGCAACTACGCCGAGCACGCACGCGAGATGGGCGCAAGCGACCGCGAGCCGCCGTTCTTCTTCATGAAGCCGGCGGACGCGGTTGTCCCGGTGCCCGAGGGGACGACCGGAACGATCCGCTATCCGAGCCTGACGCAGGACCTGCACCACGAGGTCGAGCTGGTCGTCGCGATCGGCAAGGGCGGACGCGACATCGACGCCGCCGCCGCGGCCGCGCATGTTTACGGTCATGCGGTGGGGCTGGACATGACCCGCCGCGACCTGCAGGCGCAGATGAAGAAGGGGGGACGGCCCTGGTGCATCGCCAAGGGCTTCGACGAATCGGCGCCGATCGGCCCGATCGTTGCCGCGGGAGAGCGCGGCCTGCTCACGCACGGTGCGATCACGCTGAGCGTCAACGGCCAGCCGCGACAGAAGGGGGACCTCGGCGACCTCATCTGGAGCATCGCCGAGACGATCGCGCACCTGAGCCGCGCCTGGGCCTTGCAGCCCGGAGACCTGATCTTCACCGGCACGCCCGCGGGTGTGGGCGCCGTCGCCCGGGGCGACGTGATGGAGGCGCGAATCGAGGGGCTGCCGACGCTGCGGGTGATGCTGCGCTGAGGCGGCTTGCGGGGTGACGATGGAACTCTTCAACTACTTCCGCTCCAGCGCCTCGTACCGCGTGCGCATCGCGCTTGCGCTCAAGGGGCTGAACTACGACTACCGCGCGGTGCAGCTTGTCCGGGGCGAGCAGCTCGAGAAGCCCTACGCGTCGATGGCCTCGGCGCGCCTGGTGCCGCTGCTGGTCGACGACGAGCGGCGTCTGTGGCAGTCGCTGGCGATCATCGAGTACCTCGAGGAAACGCATCCCGAACCGCCGCTGCTGCCGCGCGACCCGGGCGGCCGCGCGCGCGTGCGTGCGCTGGCGCTGGACATCGCCTGCGAGATCCACCCGCTGAACAACCTGCGCGTGCTCAAGTACCTCGTCGGGCCGATGGCGGTCTCCGACGAGGCCAAGGACCGCTGGTACCGGCACTGGGTCGAGACCGGGCTCGAGGCGGTCGAGCGCCAGCTCGCCGCCGCGCCCTCGACCTACTGTCACGGCGAGACCCCGACGATGGCCGACTGCGCGCTCGTGCCGCAGATCTTCAACGCGCAGCGCTTTCACTGCCGGCTCGACCACGTGCCGCAGGTGATGCGCGTCTTCGAGGCCTGCATGAAGCTGCCCGCCTTCGAGGAGACCCGGCCCGAGAAGTGCCCGGATGCCCAGTGAGCTCGACGCCGGCGGCTGGCTGCGGCCGGCCTGGCGCGTCAACCCCCGCGTGCATGCGCTGATGAGCACACGGCGCACACGGCCATCGGCCGACGGGCAGGACTTCGACCCCGGGCGCGATGCGCTGACGCCGGCTGCGCTGCACAACCGCGCGCAGCTCGCGCAGGTGCTGGGTGCGGCGCCGCGCTGGCTGCGTCAGGTGCATGGATCGCAGGTCGTGCGCGTCGATCGGGCGGCCGAAGGCGAGGAACTGGTCGCCGATGCCTCGGTCAGCGCCGCGCCAGGCATCGGCTGCGTGGTGCTGGTCGCCGACTGCCTGCCGGTGCTGTTCTGCGACGACGCCGGGCGCGCCGTTGCTGCGGCGCATGCAGGCTGGCGCGGACTTGCCGCCGGCGTCCTCGAGCGCAGCGTCGCTTTGCTTTGTGAGGCCGCCGGCTGCGATCCGGCGGCGGTCCAGGCCTGGCTCGGCCCCTGCATCGGACCGCGCCGCTTCGAGGTCGGCGCCGACGTGCTGGAGGCCTTCGGAGTCGATCCGCAGGCTGACGCACAGCGGCAGGCGCAGGCGTTCTTCCTGCGCCGGGATCGTGCCGACGGCGATCGGCGCTGGCTGGCAGATCTGCCGGCGCTGGCACGCCAGCGCCTGTCGCGCTGCGGCGTTCAGCGGGTCAGCGGCGGGCAGTGGTGTACCGTCGAGGACGCGTCAAGCTTCGTCTCGTTCCGGCGGGACGGTGCCCGCGGGCGCATGGCTGCGGCCATCGCCCTCGTCGATTGAGGCCTGCGCCGCAGGCAGGGTCGGCCCGGCCGACTGGGCTTCGCGTGCCCGAAGCGCACGCTTGCGCGCCGGGGTCCCCAGGATGTAGACGAGCACCGACAGCGGCAGTACCCCGTAGAGCAGGAAGGTGAGGATGGCGCCGAGGACTGTGCCCTGAGGGGAGAGCGCTTCGGCGATCGTCATCATGAAGACGACGAAGGTCCAGGCGATGACGACGAGGTGGATGTACATGTCGATCCGAGTCGATCCGAGTCGATCCTCCAGGGTGCAACCCATCACGTCATGGGAGGGTAAGCGAATTGCCCTAAGCTGCCGGCATTGGTCATCTCGGCGGCCGCTGTGATCGTGCCCGACCGGAGCATGGCAACGAACGCCAGGACAGGAGACACCGTGCAAGACATCTCGCCCAAGCTGCCCACGCTCGATTTTTCCGCCAGTCCGGTGATGCCGGCGATCGGCGATCTCTTCAAGTCGCTTTCGTACCTGAGCCTGCCCTCGGAAGAGCTTGCCAGGCTGCAGGCCGAGTACGTCCAGGCTGCCAGCCAGATCTGGAACCAGCAACTCGAGCGCCTGCAGGGCAACGGCCAGGCGGCCCCTGCGCCGATCCGCGACCGCCGTTTCTCCGGGCAGGAGTGGATGGAGAACCCGGCCGCCGCGTTCACCGCGCAGATGTACCTGCTGAACGCGCGCACGTTGATGGAGCTGGCCGAGGCGGTGCAGGGCGACCGCAAGACGCAGGCGCGGATCCGCTTCGCGGTCCAGCAGTGGGTCGACGCGACGGCGCCGAGCAACTTTCTCGCGCTGAACCCCGAGGCGATGGCCAAGGCGATCGCGACCCAGGGCGAGAGCATCGCCACCGGCATGCGCCAGCTGCTCGAGGACGTCAGGAAGGGCCACCTGTCGCAGACCGACGAGTCGGCCTTCGAGGTCGGCCGCAACGTCGCGACGACGCCGGGCAGCGTCGTCTTCGAGAACGACTTCTTCCAGCTCATCGAGTACAAGCCGACCACCGAGAAGGTGTACGAGCGGCCGATGCTCTTCGTGCCGCCCTGCATCAACAAGTACTACATCCTGGATCTGCAGCCGGACAACTCGGTCATCCGCTACACGGTCGATCAGGGTCATCGCACCTTCGTCGTGAGCTGGCGCAACCCCGACGAGAGCATGGCCGGCGCCACCTGGGACGACTACATCGAGCACGGCGCGATCCAGGCGATCCGCGTCGTCCAGGAGATCACCGGCGTCGAGAAGCCGAACATGCTCGGCTTCTGCGTCGGCGGCACCATCCTCGCCACGGCGCTGGCGGTGCTGGCGGCGCGCGGTGAGCAACCGGCCAATTCGCTGACGCTGCTGACGACCCTGCTGGACTTCAGCGACACCGGCATTCTCGACGTCTTCATCGACGAGGCCGCCGTGCGCATGCGCGAGATGACGATCGGCGAGAAGTCGCCCACCGGTCCCGGCCTGCTCAAGGGCAAGGAGCTGGCCACGACCTTCAGCTTCCTGCGCCCGAACGACCTCGTCTGGAACTACGTCGTCGGCAATTACCTGAAGGGCGAGTCGCCTCCGCCCTTCGACCTGCTCTACTGGAACGGCGACTCGACCAACATGCCCGGGCCGATGTACTGCTGGTACCTGCGCAACACCTACCTCGAGAACAAGCTCAAGGTGCCGGGTGCGGCGACCGTCTGCGGCGAGAAGGTCGACCTGGGCAGCATCGAGGCTCCGGTCTACATCTACGGCTCGCGCGAGGACCATATCGTTCCCTGGACCTCGGCCTACGGCTCGACGCAGCTGCTGACCGGCGAACGCCGCTTCGTCCTCGGGGCGTCGGGTCACATCGCCGGCGTCATCAACCCGCCGGCCAAGCGCAAGCGCAACTTCTGGCTCAACGACAAGCTGCCGGCCAATCCGGAGGCCTGGTTCGACGGTGCGACCGAGCATCCGGGGAGCTGGTGGACCGACTGGAGCGACTGGCTGCGCCCCCACGGCGGCAAGCAGATCCCGGCGCCCAAGGCGCCAGGGAATCGTCAGTTCAAGGTCATCGAGCCGGCGCCGGGCCGCTACGTCAAGGTCAAGGCCTGACGCGCACGGTGCGAGAGCGCCAGGGGCGGCAGCCGCGGGCGAACCCCGCTTGACGGCTGCGCGCGCTGGCACCACGCTAGCGATCTTCGGCGAAGCCGAGATCGTCGGGAAGCACTTCACCACGACTACAACCACCACGACTGGAAGGAGCAAGCAATGGGAAGACTCGCATACGTGACGGGCGGCATGGGCGGCATCGGGACCGCGATCTGCCAACGCCTGGCCAAGGAAGGCTTCAAGGTGATCGCAGGCTGCGGCCCGACGCGCGACTACAAGAAATGGCTCGACGAGCAGAAGGCCCTGGGCTTCACGTTCTACGCCTCGGCCGGCAACGTCGCCGACTGGGATTCCACGGTCGAGGCCTTCGCCAAGGCCAAGGCCGAGCACGGCCCGATCGAGGTGCTGGTGAACAACGCCGGCATCACGCGCGACCGCATGTTCGTCAAGATGACGCGCGAGGACTGGGACGCAGTCATCGACACCAACCTCAACAGCATGTTCAACGTCACCAAGCAGGTGGTCCCGGACATGCTCGAGAAGGGCTGGGGCCGCATCATCCAGATCAGCTCGGTCAACGGCGAGAAGGGCCAGGCCGGGCAGACCAACTACTCGGCGGCCAAGGCCGGAATGCACGGCTTCACGATGGCGCTGGCTCAGGAACTGGCGAGCAAGGGCATCACGGTGAATACCGTCAGCCCGGGCTACATCGGCACCGACATGGTCCGCGCGATCAAGCCCGAGATCCTGGAGAAGATCGTCGCGACGATTCCGGTCAAGCGTCTGGGAACGCCCGAGGAGATCGGGTCGATCGTTGCCTGGCTCGCCGGCGAGGACTCCGGATTTACGACCGGCGCCGACTTCAGCTGCAACGGCGGCCTGCACATGGCAAGCTGAAACCGGTCGGGGGCCGCGGGCGTCCGAACGGGCGGGCCCGATGTCAGAATCGGGCCCATTCGGAGCCAACCCAGATGCCCCCAATCGACGACAGGTCCACGCCGCGCAGAGGTCGGCTCAGCGCCTTCCAATTGCTGAAGGCTTGGCTCTTCGATCGGAAGGCCGGGCCTCATGCCCCGGCCGAGACCGAATTTCTGAATACGCGCGACGGCCACGAGCTTGCGCGCTTCGCGCAGCAGGCCTTCGGCAACGACGCCGCGGCCAAAGAGGCGCAACGGGCAGCGGTCGACGCCGAGCAGGCGCAGATCGACGCGCTGCTGCGCGGCGCGGGCGCTGCGGCCACGCAGCCTCCCGCGGCCTCGTCGACAGCGAGGCCCGCACGGGCGCGCTCGAGGGGCCAGCAGGCGGCATCGGCGCCGCCGGTGCAGCCGAAGGCCGGCACGCCCGACGCCGACGATGTGCTTCCGCGCACGCCGCTCGAGCTTGCGGTGCGTCAGCTCGAAGTGCTGCGCGCGCAGGGCCTGTCGGTCGAGACGCTGGCCGAAGCGCTGATCGTCATCGAGACGCGCGAAGTCAAGAAGCGCGCCGCAGCCGACCAGACTTGAGGGCCCGCACCGGCTTCAATCGCGCCGGGTCACGGCTGCAAGCACATCCCCAGATCGCTGCTGCAGGCAGCCCTGCGCAGTCCGGGGTCGAGCGGCCCCGGCGCGGTGCAATGCCGCGCTTCAACACTCGACGATGTTCACCGCGAGGCCGCCGCGCGCGGTCTCCTTGTACTTCGTCAGCATGTCGGCGCCGGTTTCGCGCATCGTCTTGATGACCTGATCCAAACTCACGTGATGCGTGCCATCGCCGCGCAGCGCCATGCGCGCGGCGTTGATCGCCTTCACCGAGGCGATCGCGTTGCGCTCGATGCAGGGGATCTGCACCAGACCGCCGACCGGGTCGCAGGTCAGGCCCAGGTGATGCTCCATGCCGATCTCGGCCGCGTTCTCGACCTGCGCCGGGGTGCCGCCCATCACCGCACAGAGCGCGGCGGCCGCCATGCTGCAGGCCACGCCGACCTCGCCCTGGCAGCCGACCTCGGCGCCGCTGATGCTCGCGTTCTCCTTGTAGAGGATGCCGATGGCCGCGGCGGTGAGCAGGAAATCGTGGACGCCGGCGGTGCTCGCCTGCGGCACGAAGCGTGTGTAGTAGTGCAGCACCGCGGGCACGATGCCGGCAGCGCCGTTGGTCGGCGCGGTGACGACGCGTCCGCCGGCGGCGTTCTCCTCGTTGACGGCCAGCGCGTAAAGGTTGACCCAGTCCAGCACCTGCAGCGGATCGCGCAGCGCTTCCTCGGGACGCGCGGTGAGCGCCTGGCGCAGCGCCCGCGCGCGGCGTCGCACCTTGAAGCCGCCGGGCAGCACGCCGTCGGCGCGCATGCCGCGCTCGACGCAGGCCTGCATCACCTGCCAGATGCGCGAGAGGCCCTCGTCGATCTGCTCATCGCTGCGCCAGTGGCGCTCGTTGCAGCGCATCACTTCGGCGATCGAGAGTTCGCTCTTCCCGCAGAGCACGAGCAGCTCGTCGCCGCTCGAGAAGGGGTAGGGCAGCGCGGTCTTGTCGGGGACGATCGCCTTCTGCCGCGTGCCGTCGGCCGCCACCTCCTCGCTGACGACGAAGCCGCCGCCGACCGAGTAGTAGACGTGCTGCGAAAGCTCCGCCCCGGCAGCGTCGAAGGCCGTGAAGCGCATGCCGTTGGCGTGGAAGGGCAGCGTCTCGCGACGCTGGAACTTCAGGTCGGTGCGCTCGTTGAAGGCGATACCGTGCCCCCCCGGCAGCACGATGCGATGTTCGGTGCGGATCGCGTGCAGCAGGGCCGGAATCGCATCGACGTCGACCGTGTCGGGCTCATGCCCGGCCAGGCCCAGCAGCACCGCCTTGTCGCTGCCGTGCCCCTTGCCGGTGGCGGCAAGCGACCCGTAGAGCTGGACGAGCACGCGGGCGGTACGTTCGAGCACGCCCTCGCTGCCCAGGCGCGACGCGAAGATGCGCGCCGCGCGCATCGGCCCGACGGTGTGGCTGCTGCTCGGCCCGATGCCGATCTTGAAGAGATCGAAGACCGAGACGGCCACGGCGGTGTGCTCCTGTGGCTCGGCAGTCGCAGCGTCAGTCGGCGTCGGCCGACAGCGGCGGGCAGGTGCAGAAGAGGTTGCGATCGCCCCAGACGTTGTCGACGCGCGCGACCGGCGACCAGTATTTCTGCCGCCTCAGCCCCGGCACCGGGTAGGCCGCCTGTTCGCGGGTGTAGGGGTGTGGCCAGTCGGCCGCGAGCAGCGCGGCCGCGGTGTGCGGCGCGTTCTTCAGCGGGTTGTCGTCCTGCGGCCAGCGGCCGGCCTCGATCTGGGCGATCTCGCCGCGGATCGCGATCATCGCCTCGCAGAAGCGGTCGAGCTCGACCAGCGGCTCGCTCTCCGTCGGTTCGACCATCAGCGTGCCGGCGACCGGGAAGGACAGGGTCGGTGCGTGAAAGCCGTAGTCGATCAGCCGCTTGGCGACGTCCTCGGCGCTGACGCCGGAGGTCTTCTGCAGCGGCCGCAGGTCCAGGATGCACTCGTGCGCGACGCCACCGCCCTTGATGCCAGCGATCTCGGCGCTGAAGTGGATGTCGAAGTGGTCGGCCAGGCGCGCCGCGACGTAGTTGGCCGCAAGAACCGCGACCTCGGTCGCCTCGCGCAGACCCGCCGCGCCCATCATGCGGATGTACATCCAGCTGATCGGCAGCACGCCGGCGTTGCCGAGCGGTGCTGCGGACACCGCGCCGACGGCGCTGTCCCTGCCGCTGCTCGCGTGCCCTGGCAGGAAGGGGACGAGGTCCTCGACGACGCACACCGGCCCGACGCCGGGCCCGCCGCCGCCGTGCGGGATGCAGAAGGTCTTGTGCAGGTTCAGGTGGCTGACGTCGCCGCCGAAAGCGCCCGGCGCCGCGACGCCGACGAGCGCGTTCAGGTTCGCGCCGTCGACGTAGACGCGCCCGCCGTGGCGGTGCACGATCTCGCACAGCTCCTTCACCCGCGGCTCGTAGATGCCGTAGGTGCTCGGGTAGGTGATCATCACCGCGGCCAGGCGCGCCTCGTGCTTCTCGCACTTGGCCTGCAGGTCCTCGAGGTCGACATTGCCCATCGCGTCGCACTTGACGACGACGACCTGCATGCCGGCCAGGTGCGCGCTCGCCGGGTTGGTGCCGTGCGCCGATTCGGGGATCAGACAGAGATCGCGCTCTGTCTGGCCGCGCGAAGCGTGCCAGGCGCGGATCGCGAGCAGGCCCGCGTACTCGCCCTGGGACCCGGCGTTGGGCTGCAGGCTCACGCCGGCGTAGCCGGTGACCTTGGAAAGCCAGGCGCAGAGCTGGTCGTTCAGCTCATGCCAGCCCGCAAGCTGATCCGCCGGCGCGAAGGGATGCAGGTTCGCGAACTGCGGCCAGGTGATCGGGATCATTTCGCTCGTCGCGTTGAGCTTCATCGTGCACGAGCCCAGCGGGATCATCGTGCGGTCCAGCGCCAGGTCCTTGTCGCTGAGGCTACGGATGTAGCGCAGCATCTCGGTCTCGCTGTGGTGCGAGTTGAAGACCGGGTGTGTGAGGAAGGCGCTGCTGCGGCGCAGTGCCGGCGGGATCATCGGCTCGACGCCCTGCTCGTACGCCTCGACGCTCGGCAGCGCCTGGCCCTCGGCCGCGAACCAGGACCAGAGCGCCCGCAGGTCTTCGCGCGTCGTCGTCTCGTCCAGGCTGATGCCGATCGAGGTCGCGGAGAGCCGGCGCAGGTTCGCCCCGGCGGCCAGCGCCCGCTGGTGGATCGCCTCGGTGCGCGCGCCGGTTTCCACCGCGAGCGTGTCGAAGGCGGTCTCGCTCGTCACGCGCTGCCCGAGCGCCTTCAGTCCGGCGGCCAGGATCGCAGTAAAGCTCGCCACCCGCTGCCCGATGCGGCGCAGGCCCTCGGGGCCGTGATAGACGGCGTACATGCTCGCCATCACCGCCAGCAGCACCTGTGCGGTGCAGATGTTGGAAGTCGCCTTCTCGCGCCGGATGTGCTGCTCGCGCGTCTGCAGCGCGAGGCGATACGCCGGCTGGCCGTGCGCGTCGACGCTGACCCCGACCAGGCGCCCGGGCATGCTGCGCTTGTAGTCGTCGCGGCAGGCGAGGTAGCCCGCGTGCGGGCCGCCGGCGGCCATCGGCACGCCGAAGCGCTGCGCCGAGCCGACGACGATGTCGGCACCGAACTCGCCCGGCGGCACGAGCAGCGTGAGCGCAAGCAGGTCGGCAGCGACGATGAAGGCGGCGTCCTTCGCGTGCGCCTGCTCCACCAGCGCACGCAGGTCGTGAATGCGGCCGTCGGTGGCCGGATACTGCGCGACGACCGCGAAGTATTCGTGCTCCTGCATCAGCTGCGACGGCAAGCCGACCTTCACCTCCAGCCCAAGGGGCGCCGCGCGCGTGCGGATGACCTCGATCGTCTGCGGGTGGCAGTCTGCCGCGACGATGATCGTGTTGCTCCTGCTCTTCACGCTGCGCCTGGCCAGCGTCATCGCCTCGGCGGCGGCCGTGGCCTCGTCGAGCATCGAGGCGTTGGCGATCGCCATGCCGGTGAGGTCGCCAATCATCGTCTGGAAGTTCACCAGCGCTTCCATCCGGCCCTGCGAGATCTCGGCCTGGTAGGGCGTGTACGCGGTGTACCAGGCGGGGTTCTCGAGGATGTTGCGCAGGATGACCCCCGGCACATGCGTGCCGTGGTAGCCGCAGCCGATGAAGCTCTTGAAGACGCGGTTCTTCGCGGCGATCGCCTCGAGCTCGGCGAGCGCCTGCGCTTCGCTCACCGGTGGCGGCAGATCCATCGCGCCCTTCAGGCGGATCGACGCGGGCACCAGTGCGTCGACGAGCGCAGCGCGCGAGGCCGCGCCGATCGTCGAGAGCATGTGCGCCTGCTCGGCGTCGGAAGGCCCGATGTGACGGGGGCGGAACTCGGTGGCGTTCTCGAGGGCCGCCAGCGGCGGCAGGGTGGGCGTCGGCATGGTGGGCTGCAGGGGGCGGTGCGGGAAGTTCAAGGGCTCCGGCGTTGGCGGGGGCCAGTTACGGAGACGCCCCGCAGGGCCGGCAGGCGTGCGGGGCGGATCGGGACGATGCGGGGTGGTGCGGCGGTGAGATGGCCTGCCGCCGGGCTCAGAGCGTCTTCAGGAGCGCGTCGTACGCGGGCCCGTCCATCAGCGCGTCGAACTGGGCCATGTCGGCCACCTTCATCTTGAAGAACCAGCCCGTGCCCATCGGGTCCTTGTTGACCAGCCCCGGTTCGTCCTTGAGCGCGTTGTTGACCTCGACGACCTCGCCGTCCGCCGGCATGTAGAGGTCGGCCGCGGCCTTCACCGACTCGACGACGCCGGCAACCTCGCCCTTGGCGTAGCTGCGGCCGACCTCGGGCAGCTCGACGAAAACCACGTCGCCGAGCGCCTCCTGGGCGTGCTGCGTGATGCCGACGACGGCAGCTTCGTGATCCTCGATGTTGACCCACTCGTGGTCGGGCGTGTACTTGGTCGTCATGGACAGGTTCTCCTCGGGGATGATGATCCGGTGGTTTCTCGTCGCCCCGCTCGTCGGACGCGCCGCGCCCGGGCCGATCGAGGGTCTCGGTGCAACGCGGCTCAGCGGCGGTAGCGGTGGGGCACGAAGGGCATCGGCGTGATGCGCATTGGCAGCCGCTGGCGCCGCACCTCGACATAGACCTCGCCCTGAGGCTTGGCCAGGTTCACCGGCACGTAGCCCATCGCGATCGGCTGGTCGAAGGTCGGTGTGATCGTGCCGCTCGTTACCTTGCCCAGGCGGTGACCGTTGATGTCGACGATGATCGCGCCCTCGCGTACCGGGACGCGTTCGATGCCGACCAGGCCCACGCGCTTGCTCGGCGCGCCGACCGAGAACTGCCGCTCGAGCGCTGCTGAACCCAGATAGCCGCCGGCCCGCTCACCGCCCGGGCGCCGGCTCTTCGGAATCGCCCACTGCAGCCCGGCCTCGATCGGGCTCGTGCTGGCGTCGATGTCGTGCCCGTAGAGGCACAAGCCGGCTTCCAGCCGCAGCGTGTCGCGCGCGCCCAGGCCGGCGGGTTTGACTTCGGGCTGCGCCAGCAGCGCCTCGGCCAGCGCGACCGCCTGCTCCTGCTCGACCGAGATCTCGAAGCCGTCCTCGCCGGTGTAGCCCGAGCGCGTGACGAAGCAGCGCGCCCCCGCGATCTCGAACACCCCTGCATCCATGAACGCGAGCGAGGCCACGCCGGGCGCCAGGCGCGCAAGCGCGGTCGCGGCCTGCGGCCCCTGCAGCGCCAGCAAGCCGCGCTCGGGCATCGGCACGACGGCACAACGGGTGCCGATGCTCGTCTGCAGATGCATGATGTCCGCGGCCTTGCACGCTGCGTTGACGACCAGCAGCAGATCGCCGAAGCCATCGTCCGGACGCGGGCGCGCGATCATCAGGTCGTCCATGATGCCGCCGCTGGTGTTGGTGAAAAAGCCGTAGCGCTGGCGGCCAAGCTCGAGCCCGATCACGTCGATCGGCATCACTGTCTCGAGCGCGGCGGCAGCATCGGCACCGACGAGCCGGATCTGGCCCATGTGCGAGACGTCGAAGAGCGCGGCGGCAGCGCGGCAGTGCTTGTGCTCGGCAACCAGGCCGTCCTCGTACTGCACCGGCATCGAGTAGCCGGCAAACGGCACCATGCGCGCCCCCAGACGGAGGTGCAGGTCGTGCAGCGGCGTCTGCAGCAGGTTCTCGGGCGTGCTCATCGGCGAATCCTCGGGTTCTTGGCGGACACAGGCGACCGGCCACGGTTTGCGCGGTCGGCGGCGATGGTCCTCGCTGTCCGCTTTACCTGAGAGATTCGGTGCCGGCGCGCCGCGGAATCACTGCCCCGGCCGCCTGCCCTTGCCCCTTCGGTGGGCCGACCGGAGCGGTCTGCCCCGACGCGGCCTCTCTCCAGTGAGGTTCTGGCTCGTCAGTCCCTTCTGCCTGCACGTTCGGGCCGAAACCCTGCGCCTTCGGCGGCCACGGCTTGCGCCGCGACGCTCTCCTGACGCTCGTCAGTGTAGCAGTGGGCCGATGCCGTCGCGAGCGCACGTGCGCCTCTCCAAGAGGGTGGGAAGCGCCTGCCGGCGCCTGCCGGCAGGCCGCTTCCGAGCGCGCTCAATACCGTTTCAATACAGTCGCACCGCGCTGTCGAACTGCCAGGTGCGACGGATCTCGACGACGTCGTATTCGCGGGCCAAAGCGTCGGAGAACGCAGGGAAGGGCGCCTGCTCGCGGATGATGCGGCGCACCGCGTCGTCGACCTCGGCAACGCCGCTCGAGATCAGGAAGGTCACCGATTCGACCGAGCCGTCGCTGCGGACCGCGACCGTCACCAGAGGTGAGCGATGCGCGCGGGTGGCGATCTCGCGGACGGTCTCCGGCGGCGTGTTCATCTGGATCCGGCGCGTCCAGTCCTGCGCGTAGCGCATCAACTCGATGTTCGGATCGCTGCGGCCCCAGATCCGCGCGCGGCGCAAGCTGCTCGCGTAAGGCCGCGTGTCTTCCGCTGCGGCCTTGCGCCGCTCGGCTTCTTCGTCGAGCTGCCGTCCGATCGCGCGCTTGATGGCCTCGCGCCGTTCCTCGTCCTCCCGGCGCTGTGCCTCGCGCGCCTCGGCCTCGCGGCGGGCGGCTTCCGCCTTCTCCGCTGCCACCCGTTCCGCAGCTGCCCGTTCTGCCGCTGCCCGTTCTGCCGCTGCTCGCTCTGCCGCTGCCCGCTCTGCTGCTGCCCGCTCTGCTGCTGCTCGCTCTGCAGCTTCCCGTTCGGCAGCTTCCCGTTCGGCTGCTTCCCGCTCCGCGGCGGCTTGCGCCGCAGCGCGACGTTTGGCCTCGCGTCGTTGTGCCTCGTTGCGCTCAGCTTCGGCGCGCTGTGCTTCGAGGCGTTCGGCTTCGTGGCGCTTGGAGTCTTCCGGTTCGCTCGGCTGCGTTTTCGGTGACTCGGATGGCTGCGGTGCTGCTGCCGTGCGTTCCTGCGGTTCGGGCGCGGGGGTGATGCGCCGTTCTTCCGGCGCCTCCGTTCGCTGCGCCTCCGACGAGCGCTCGTCGGCCGCGGGTTCCGACGCGGCGGAAGCTGGGGAAACCGGGGCGAGCGCGGGTGCCGTCTCGTCGCTCGCGATGACGGGCGTGACGGCCTCGTCCGGCATCGATACGCTTGGCTCCGGCGCGGACTGAAGCGGCTCCGTTTGCGCCGTGATGGTGCTTGCATCGGGAGCCTTCGCCGCGGTGTGTTCCACGGATTCCGTCGAGGGCGGTGACGCCTCGGGGATGGTCGGTGGCAACGCGCTCGGTGCAGGAGGCGTTTGCGCTGCAGCGGTTTCGACGGAATCCGTCGGCACAGGCGTGGCCTGCGCGAGCGCCGGGTCCGGCGGCAAGTCCGGTTTGCTGGGCGCGGGCTGCTTCGACGGTCCGGGGAGGGGAGAGGCTTGCCGGCGTCGCGCCGCAACCTTCGGGGTCGGGTTCTCGGCCGCCTTCTTCGGCGCGGCTGCCTTCGTCTTCGATGGAGATGGGGCGTGGACTCGTTTTCGCACGGCCGGCGCCTTGATTTCCGGCTGCGCTCGTGCCGGCGCTTCCGCTGCGGGAACAGGCACGGGCTGCGCTGCTGGCGGCGCCAGAACGATCAGCGTCGAGCGGTCCTGGGGACCGGATGCAGCAGGCGTCGGCTTCGCAGCGGTCGGCGGCGCCATGTCCGGGCCTGGCGGCTGAGCGAGCGGCAGCTCGCTGGCCTGCCCGGCAATGCTTTCACGCGGCGCAGGCGGGGCCGTCACGACGATGCGAAGCGGAGGGGCTTCGGCCCGGCGCTCTTTCCAGGGCAGCACGAGGCCAGGCAGACCCTGGCCGTCGCCGTCGAAGCGCAGACTCAGCAGCAGCAGGTGCAGCAGAACCGAGATCAGCAGCGCAAGGCCGAACTGGTTGCGCTCGCGTCCCATGGTCCAAAAGATCTCGCGTGCGCGGCGCGGTGTCCTGTGTCGCGTCTCGGGTCGCTTCGCGGCCCCGCTTCCGCTCCGGTCTGAACGCCGTGGCAGCCGCGATCCTCCTCTTGCCGCTTCGCCGGTGAACTACCTCGGGTCGACTCCATCGCAGCGAGTGTGCCCCAATCCACCGCGGCCGCACCAGCGCCCGATCAAGGGCCTCGACGGGCAAGGCCGCGTCGGCGGCGCGCGCCTCTGCAGCGTGTCCGAGCGGAGAGCCCGGCGCTTTTCGGCTACAAGGACTTCTTCAGCCAGTGCCCGAGCTCGCCGACGATGCCGCGGCGGAACGCCAGCACGCAGACGACGAAGATGGAACCCTGGACGACGGTGACCCAGGCGCCGAGTTCGGCGAGGTAGTTCTGCATCGTCACGATCACAGCCGCGCCGACGACGGGGCCGAAGATCGTGCCCATGCCGCCGACCAGGGTCATCAGCACGACCTCGCCGGACATGCCCCAGTGCACGTCGGTGAGCGAGGCGAGCTGGAAGAGGATGGCCTTCGTCCCGCCGGCCAGCCCTGAGAGCGCAGCGGAGAGCACGAAGGCGCGATGCTTGAACTTGTCGGCGTCGTAGCCCAGCGAGATCGCGCGCGGCTCGTTCTCGCGGATGGCCTGCAGCACCTGGCCGAAGGGCGAGTGCACGATGCGATAGATCAGAGCGAAGCCGGCAACGAAAATCACGAGCACGAAGGCGTACATCGCCAGCGGCTGCGAGAGGTCGACGAGGCCGAAGAGGTGACCGCGCGGGACGGCCTGGATGCCGTCCTCGCCGCCGGTGAAGGGCGCCTGCAGGCTGAAGAAGAACACCATCTGCGCCAGCGCCAGCGTGATCATCGCGAAGTAGATGCCCTGGCGGCGGATCGCAAGCAGGCCGGTGACCCAGCCGAGCGCCCCGGCGCACAGCGCCGCGAAGAGCACCGCGAGCTCGGGCGTGAAGCCCCAGACCTTGGCCGAGTGCGCCGCCGCATAGCCGGCGCTGCCGATGAACATCGCGTGGCCGAAGGAGAGCAGGCCGCCAAAGCCCAGCAGCAGGTTGAAGGCGCAGGCGAAGAGCGCGAAGCACATCACCTTCATCATGAACACCGGGTACACACCCACCAGCGGCGCGCCGATGAGGATGACGAGCATGATGACGAAGACGAGGCGGTGGGTGCGCGCCTGGTCCTGCTCGCGCAGGCCGATCGCGGCCGTCGAAGCCGCCGGCGCCGGGGAGGAGGGGCTTGCCGCGCTGGTCATGGATTCACTTCTGCGTGCCGAACAGTCCGGCCGGACGGATCAGCAGCACGATGGTCATGATGATGAAGATGACGGTCGTCGACGCTTCGGGGTAGAAGACCTTGGTCAGGCCCTCGATCAGACCGAGGCCGAAGCCGGTGATGATCGATCCCATGATCGAGCCCATGCCGCCGATCACGACGACCGCGAAGACGACGATGATCAGGTCGGCGCCCATCAAGGGGCTGACTTGGTAGATCGGCGCGGCCATCACGCCGGCCAGCGCCGCGAGGCCGACGCCGAAGCCGAAGGTCAGCGTGATCATCCGCGGCACGTTGATGCCGAAGGCCTGGACGAGTTGCGGGTTCTCGGTCGCCGCGCGCAGGTAGCCGCCCAGCCGCGTGTGCTCGATGACGAACCAGGTGGCCAGGCAGATCGCGAGCGAGGCGATGATCACCCAGCCGCGGTAGTTGGGCAGGAACATGAAGCCCAGGTTCTGGCCGCCCTGGAGCTGCTCGGGGATCGCGTAGGGCAGGCCGGTGGCGCCGTAGGCGTTGCGGAACAGGCCCTGGATGATCAGCGCCAGGCCGAAGGTGAGCAGCAGCCCGTAGAGATGGTCGAGCTTGTAGAGCCGCGCGAGCATCGTGCGCTCGACGACGATGCCGAGCGCCCCGATCACCACGGGCGAGACGAGCAGCGCCCACCAGTAGCTGAGGCCCAGTTTCTCGAGCAGCAGGTAGGCGCCGAAGGCGCCCATCATGTAGAAGGCGCCGTGGGCGAAGTTGATGATGTTGAGCAGGCCGAAGATGACCGCCAGCCCGAGCGAGAGCAGGGCGTAGAACGAGCCGTTGATCAGGCCGATGAGCAATTGGCCCATCAAGGCCTGGATCGGGATGTCGAACATGCCGGATTGCTACTGCCGTGTTGCTGCCGTCGCGGTGGACGTCGGGCGGGCGGTCGGGTCGGTTCTCGAGGGCTTACTTCACCAGCGGGCAGTTGCCTTCGTTCAGCGGACGGAAGGCCTGGTCGGCCGGGATCGTCTGCAGGACCTTGTAATAGTCATAGGCGTACTTCGACTCGGCCGGCTTCTTGACTTCCACCAGGTAGGCCGGATGGATCTTGCGGCCATCGGCGCGAATCGTTCCCTTGCCGAAGAGCGGATCGTCGGTCGGCAGCTCCTTCATCTTCGCGACCACCTTGGCGCCGTCGGCGTCGTCCTGCAGTGCATCGACCGCCTTCAGGTAGTGCAGCAGCCCGGCGTAGACACCCGCCTGCACCATCGTCGGCATGCGGTTGTTGTTGAGCGCGGCGAAGCGCTTGGACCAGGCGCGCGTCGAGTCGTTCATGTCCCAGTAGAAGGTGGTCGTCACCTGCAGGCCCTGGGCGGTCTTGAGGCCCAGGCCGTGAATGTCGGAGAGGAACACGAGCAGGCCGGCCATCTTCTGCCCGCCGGCGACGATGCCGAACTCCGCCGCCTGCTTGATCGAATTGATCGTGTCGTTGCCGGCATTGGCCAGGCCGACGATCTTCGCCTTCGACGACTGCGCCTGCAGCAGGAAGGAGGAGAAGTCGGTCGTTCCCAGCGGGACCCTGACGTTGCCCAACACCTTGCCGCCGGCGGCCTTGACGACGTCGGAGGTGTCCTTCTCCAGCGCGTGGCCGAAGGCGTAGTCGGCGGTCAGGAAGAACCAGGTGTCTCCACCCTGCTTCACCACGGCCGACCCGGTGCCGTGCGCCAGCATCCAGGTGTCGTAGGTCCAGTGCACGGTGTTGGGCGTGCAGGCCTTGCCGGTGAGGTCGGAGGTGCCCCCGGTCGAGTTGATCATCAGCTTGTTCTTGTCCTTGACGACCTCGTTGACCGCCAGCGCGACCGACGAGGTCGGCACGTCCAGGATCATGTCGACGCCGTCGGAGTCGATCCACTTGCGCGTGATGCTCGAGCCGACGTCGGGCTTGTTCTGGTGGTCGGCCGAGACGATCTCGACCTTGAGCTTCGATCCCGTCTGCTTGATGTAGTCCTCGACCGCCATCTTCGCGGCGACGACCGAGCCCGGACCGGCGAGGTCGGCATAGGGTCCGCTCATGTCGTTGAGGACGCCGACCTTGACGACGCCGCCGGTGATGGCTGCCTGGGCAGCGCCGGTCAGCGCCAGGCCAAGGCCTGCGATCAGCGTGCTGAGCAGGGTGGGTTTCATGGTTTCTCTCCTTCGGGCGGGTGGTGGGATCAGGGGTTCTCGGGGCGGGGGAATGGACGCGAGGCGAGGCTCAGACGCCCAGATACTGGTGCAGCATCTCGGTGTTGTCGTGCAGTTCGGCGGCGCTGAGCTCGCGCAGGATCAGGCCGCGCTCCATGATGTAGAAGCGGTCGGCCAGGGGCGCCGCGAAGCGGAAGTTCTGCTCGACCATCAGCACCGTGAACCCGCGCGCGCGCAGTTCGCGGATCATGCGTGCCAGCGCCTGCACGATGACCGGTGCAAGCCCTTCCGAAATCTCGTCCAGCAGCAGGATGCGCGCACCGGTGCGCAGGATGCGCGCCACCGCGAGCATCTGCTGCTCCCCGCCGGACAGACGCCCGCCGGGGCTGGCGCGGCGCGTCTTCAGGTTGGGGAACATCTCGTAGATCTCGTCGACGCTCATGCCGCCTTCGGCGACCTTGGGCGGCAGCAGCAGGTTCTCCTCGCAGGAGAGCGACGCGAGGATGCCGCGCTCCTCGGGGCAGTAGCCCACGCCCAGGCGCGCGATGTGGTGCGGCGGCATGCGCACCGTGTCGGTGCCGTTGACGAGGATCGAACCGGTGCGCTTGCCGACGAGCCCCATCAGCGCGCGCAGGCTGGTCGTGCGGCCCGCGCCGTTGCGCCCGAGCAGGCTGACGACCTCGCCGTTGCCGACGCGGAAATTGACGCCGTGCAGGATGTGCGACTCGCCGTACCAGGCGTGCACGTCCTTGAACTCGATCGCTGCGGCTTGCGTGCTCATGATCGCTGCGCCGCTCAGGCGCCGATGCCCTCGAGTTCCTGCTCGGCGCTGCCCATGTAGGCCTGCAGCACCTGCGGGTCGCGCGAGATCTCGGCGTAGGAACCTTCGGCGATCACCTGGCCGAACTGCAGCACCGTGATCGTGTCGGCGATGCTGCCGACCACGCCCATGTTGTGCTCGACCATCAGGATCGTGCGGTTGGCAGCGACCTTCTTGATCAGCTGCGTCACCATTTCCACGTCCTCGTGCCCCATGCCCTGCGTCGGCTCGTCCAGCAGCATCAGCCGCGGGTCCATCGCCAGCGTGGTCGCGATCTCGAGCGCCCGCTTGCGGCCGTAGGGCAGCTCCATCGCCGGCAGGTGCGCGAACTCCGCGAGCCCGACGTGGTCGAGCAGCTCCATGCAACGGCCGTTGAGCTGGTCGAGCGTGCGCGCCGACTGCCAGAAGTTGAACGCGGTCCCGAGTGTGGGCTGCAGCGCGACGCGCACGTTCTCGAGCGCCGTCATGCGGGGGAAGGTCGACGAGATCTGGAACGAGCGCACCATGCCGCGCCGCGCGATCTGCGCCGGCTTCTCCTTCGTGATGTCGACACCCTCGAAGAGGATCTGGCCCTGGGTCGGCTCGTGGAACTTGGTCAGCAGGTTGAAGCAGGTCGTCTTGCCGGCGCCGTTGGGTCCGATCAGCGCATGGATCGTGCCGCGCCGGACCTTGAGGTCGACCTTGTCCACCGCGACGAAACCGTTGAAGTCCTTGAGCAGGCCACGGGTCTCGAGGATGACATCGGCGGGCATCGGATTGGAACGCGATTGGGGCAAAGGGGGAGCTCGGCTAAGGAGGACGCAGAATTATCAGCGCTGGCCGACGGCCTCCCACGACCGGGTTTTTGCTTAGGCGGGACCGCCAATCCCCCGCTCATTCGCGGGTCTGCTTGACGACCGCAGCGCCTTGCGCGGAGAGTGCGAAACTCGGCCCCTGACTGCGGCCTTCGCGCCCTGTTCCATCCGCTGCGGGATACGAGCATGAACATCTACGAACAGCATCTTGACCGTCACAGCGCCAACTACGTGGCGCTCAGCCCCGTGAGCTTCGTCGAGCGCAGTGCCGAGGTCTTCGGCGACCTGACCGCCGTGATCCACGGCCGGCGGCGCTACACCTGGGCGCAGGTGCGCGAGCGCTCGGCGCGGCTGGCGGCGGCACTGCAGGCGTTCGGGGTCGGCCGCGGCAGCACGGTGAGCGTGATGCTGCCCAACACGCCCGAGATGATCGAGGCGCACTACGCGGTGCCGGCCCTGGGCGCGGTGCTCAACACGCTGAACACGCGCCTCGATGCGCCGCTGCTGGCTTGGCAGATGAACCACTGCGAGGCCAGAGTATTGATCACCGACCGCGAGTTCTCGCCGGCGATGGCCGAGGCGGTTGCGCGCCTTCGCGAGCAGCAGGGCGTGGCGATCAAGGTCATCGACGTCTGCGACAGCGAGTACGACGGCCCGGGCGAACGCATCGGCGAGCACGAATACGAGGCGCTGCTGGCCGCGCACGCCCCGCTGCCGCGGCTGCAAGGGCCGGCTGACGAGTGGGACGCGATCGCCGTCAGCTACACAAGCGGCACCACCGGCGACCCCAAGGGCGTGGTGACGCACCACCGCGGCGCCTACCTGAACGCCGTCTGCAACGCGGCGACCTGGACGATGCCGCACTTCGCGAAGTACCTCTGGACGCTGCCGATGTTCCACTGCAACGGCTGGTGCTTCCCCTGGACGGTGGCGCTGCTCGGCGGGACTCACGTCTGCCTGCGCCGCGTCGAGGCCAAGGCGATCCTGGACGCGATGCGCGAGCACGGCGCCGACCACTACTGCGCCGCGCCCATCGTGCACAACCTGATCATCAACGCGCCGCCCGAGTGGCGCGAGGGCATCCGCCAGAAGGTGCGCGGCATGGTCGCCGGGGCCGCGCCGCCGGCCGCGATGATCGAGGGCATGGCCCGCATCGGTTTCGACATCACGCACGTCTATGGGCTCACCGAGGTCTATGGGCCGGCCAGCGTGGCCGTCAAGCGCGACAACTGGGCCGGGGAGAGCCTGTCGGAGCAGACACGCCTGAACGGCCGCCAGGGCGTGCGCTACGCGCTGCAGGAAGGCATGACGGTGATGGACCCGGTGACGATGACCGAGGTCCCGGCCGACGGCCAGACGATGGGCGAGATCATGTTCCGCGGCAACATCGTGATGAAGGGCTACCTGAAGAACCCGGGCGCCACCGACAAGGCCTTCGAGGGCGGCTGGTTCCACACCGGCGACCTCGCGGTGATGGAGCCCGACCGCTACGTGAAGATCAAGGACCGCAGCAAGGACGTGATCATCAGCGGCGGCGAGAACATCAGCTCGATCGAGGTCGAGGACGCGCTCTACCGCCACCCGGCGGTGCTGGCCTGTGCGGTGGTCGCGCGCCCCGACCCGAAGTGGGGCGAGTCGCCGGTGGCCTACGTCGAGACCAAGCCCGACGCTCAAGTGACGGCGGCGGACCTGATCGCCCATTGCAAGAGCCTGCTGGCCGGCTACAAGGTGCCCAAGGAGATCCGCTTCGAGCCGATCCCCAAGACCAGCACCGGCAAGATCCAGAAGTTCCAGCTGCGCGAGCGCGCGCGCAGCAGCAGCGCGATCGAGTAGCGGCGAACAGGGACAGACTGGCGCGCTAGGATGAATCTTTCGCGGCCACGAACGGCCGCCACCGGAGAACGAGGATGAGCGAGGAAGCACTGCTGCTGGAGACCCGCGACGATCGCGGCGTCGTGACGCTGACGATGAACCGGCCGCAGGCCTTCAACGCCTTGTCCGAGGCGATGCTCTCGGCGCTGCAGGACAAGCTCGACGCGCTGGCTGCTGACGATTCGGTGCGCGCCGTCGTCATCGGCGCGGCCGGGCGCGCCTTCTGCGCCGGGCACGACCTGCGCGAGATGCGCGCCGAGCCGTCGATGGACTACTACCGCAAGCTCTTCGGCCAGTGCGCGCGCATGATGCTCACGATCCAGCGC
>Ga0209605_1001412_pt1 | contig 26851 bp, 26 predicted proteins | sample AD_UKC035_MetaG_FD_184408 | JGI IMG/M metagenome (GOLD analysis project Ga0209605, IMG submission 184408) | Active sludge microbial communities of municipal wastewater-treating anaerobic digesters from USA - AD_UKC035_MetaG (SPAdes) (version 2) | ecosystem: Engineered > Bioreactor > Anaerobic >...
GCCTTCTTCTAAGATTGCAAGCCTGTCTTCAGGTGTGAATTTTCTTTTGTTTCCCATTTTGATGTAAAGCTATTTAAACTGTTTTGACCTAATTTGTTTTCCAATTTCTGTCCAGCTTTACAGGGGGGTAATACATACTACGACAAAATGCACCAGCGCCTGCAAACCAGCTATGCCAAAGGCATGAAAAAACTTCGCAGCAGTACTGTAGAACCTGTATTGGGTACATTAATCAACTTCACCGGTATGCGTAGAATTTACACACGTGGCATCAAACAAGCCAACAAGTTTATGCTATGTGCTGCCATTTCTTACAATCTTAAGAAATACATCAGGTTTATAACCAACAAGAGGATAAGTGTGCCCATGCAACTCAAAAAACAAGCGTTACTAACACAACATGGCTTGTTTTTAACAATCTTTTACCTCAAAACACTAATACTGCATTACAATCACAAAAATATTTTTGAGGCGGTGTAATGCATCATAAAATATTACATCACTAAAATATATTATCCGTTTAATAGAGGGGTTGCGCAACGGCTACGCTTGTTAGCGGTTCGTGCTTATCTCATTGCTGAACTGATTTGCGTGTCTTATCGATAATAGCAGAAATAAATAGAGCCTGAACTACCGTCAGTCCAACTGCAATTCTGTCAAAAATTGTATGAACGCCACCTCTTCCCTGGGCAAATAGTGTGAATATTAAAATACTCATTGAAAGTCCAATTATAAGTTTAATCCTGTCACGTTTTGATGCCGAGTAATTTGTTGGTTCGAACTTTTTTAAGTCAGTGACCGTCCAAACTATACTTGCCACTAATAATAAGAGCGAAATTAAAACCAATATTAAACCGATGTCAAACTTAAACTCCCACGCATCGCCTTGAAAAACCATTTCAGTATGTGTAAGATAGCCGTATGAAAGCACAACAGAAACAAGAGCAAACAGGAGTGTCTGCATGAAATAGTACCACTTTCGCTTGTGCCATGATTCGAGGATAAATGTTGTCCATGAAAAAAGTAAAAGAATCAGTAAATACCAATAATCTGTTGACATTCCCTTACCATGAATTGCAAGTAAGCCCCATTTATAATCGGGTTGAACTGTCGCACGATAAAAAGCTATCGAAGGGATTATTGCTAAGAGTAAATTATAAGTTCTAACAATTTTATAGAGAATATTTTCCATGAGATTCATAATATCTTACTATGATTTTAGATATCAGTCGTGTCGTCATAGCATGACCGCTAACGGTTTGGGTATTGCCGAAGGCGGGGATTTTCAGCACAAAAGTTCAATCGAAGAACGAATGTTGAACCTTGCAAAAATGTCCAATCGAAGCCGTTCAGCCCCGCTTTTGGCAATACCTTGTTAGCGGTTCGGGCATTTATTGTCGTTCCACTCAAATCGCTTTTAATTTAGTTACCAATAATTTTTTTCGCTCCACAATAAAGTCAAGGAAGTTGTCAAAGTTGTAGCTGCTTATTGTCGGTATAAAATGCCTATCCTTGAAATTATTGTCTCGGCTTGCAAACCAAGTGTCAAAATCTTCAGCACTTTTTTCTCTGTTTTCGGTGTCAGTCAGTAGCTCTAAATTCAGAATACAATTAAAATACTTTTGATATTCAGCAATTTTGTCTGTGTCGTAGCTTCGATGTTTAAGTTTAGCTGTTGTAAACTCTGATTTCGGAAAAATGTGGTCTTCTTCAAACTTCTTTCCTTTCCAATCTCTGTCTGGATAAAGCAAAGACAAAATTAGATAACTGTATTTTGTACTATAATTTGTCGCAAGCAAATTGTCTATCTCTGTGTCGTTGAATGAAGGTTCAATGTTTAGTTTTTTATTCAATGCTTCAAAAGGAAAAACATTAAAATCATTTTGTTCATTTATTACATCTTGTAAGTTTTTCAAAATGGTATCAGAAGAACCACCAAATGCGTTTTTCAAAAGAGTTAGAATTAACCACTTTTGAATTAAGATTTGATTTTTTACGTCTTCTTTTTCTGTTGATTCGACAAAGTTCTTTTTGTTAAGTTTGCCTAAATACAAAGCAATTGGAAGAAGTGCATTTTTTGTAACCAAATTTTTGTCGTTAAACCCAAACTTATTTACAAGCGATATTGCATTTTCAATATTGCTTGTTATGTTGTCCCAATTATTTTCAATCTTTTCAAGATTGGTTTTGTTGAAATTTTTGACTTTATATTGAATAGGTAAATCGTCTGTTAGATACAAGCAACCTTTTAGAACAAAATCTTTTCCAAAGGAATAACCATTACCGATAGCGTTTACGCTATCGGTAAATGAATGAATTTCTTCTCTTGCATTTAAGTTTTTCCATTTTGCTGTTGCAGTTGAAAGTAAAATGTCGCTGTATTCTAATTTTACTCCGCCTGTATTCGCCCTGATAAACGCTTCTACAACTTTGTCGTAGTCTTGTGATTTTTCTTCGTAATAATTTAGAAGCCTTGATGTATGAATACGAGAATGAAGTCGTCCAATATGAGTATTTGCAGTATCTTTTTGGTCGTCTGAAAATGCACTCAAACGTTGCTTGATGTCTTTCTTTGCATCTTCTGCATCGTCAAAGTTTAAAATATCGCCAACTAAATACCAAAATTGCGGATTAGGGTCTTTGGGGTTTGTTTGGTCGTTGTCTCGAAACTGAAATTGATAAACAAGTTCTTCGGGGTTTTCGCTTTTTGTTGGTTCTTTGAGAATGTTCAAGTACAATTTTGTCTTGTGCCAACTGTAATAAAAATATCTGTATGAACCTTTAAGTCCGATTAGCAGTGAAGTTAAACGCTGTTGTCCGTCAAGCACCAAATAAATGTCTTGATTTACACCTGCTAAACTTGCATCTTTGTTATGCGGTTTTTCGCTGTCAAAGTCCCGAATAAATTCATAAGCCGTCCATTCGTTTTTGTTCTCTTCTTTGATTTTCCAAAACAGAAATGTACCTATGGGATAGTCACCCATAATTGAGTCAAAAAGTTTTTCTATGCCGTAAGTTCCCCAAACATATTCTCTTTGAATGGCTGGTAAAAAAGTTGTTCTGTTAAGATATTCTGTAACAACTTCGCTAATTGTCTTTGGAATGTAACTCATTTATTTTTTTCGTTTCTGTTTGTCAATGTTTCGTTTGTTGTTTTCACGGTCGCTCGTTGCCTGACCGCTAACATTTAAATATACGAACAAATGTGCTAAGTTTATATCAGAATATCAATTACTCATTTAGATAATGCAAAAATTAGCATTTACGGGTTTAAAGCTATTTAATAATTCCAGTTGCCAAAACTATTTTGCATGTGCTATAACCCAAATCTTGTCATACTTTAGGATGATTTTGTGTCATACTTTAGGATGATTTTGCAATTTGCCTATAACCTTTTTTCTGTTTGGAGCATAGAACAACCCATAACAAAAATTTAAAAAAACATCACCATGTCAAAAAAAACATTTACCCCAAGCACAGTTAAAGAAACTCCAAAAACGTATTTCAATGCCGCACACCGCGATATGATACGCAGGGTTGTTACCTTTACATTTGATCCACAAAACATAGCCATCACTAACCTGGTGCCTGAGTGGAAAGAAGCGCTTACCGTCTTACGCGATAAGTTGTTTTTGATTGATGACCTCTTTCGCCAAAAGGCTTTGCCTATAACATGGGCAGGGTTAGATAAGCGTAAAGCAAAAGAAGCGCTTGCCACCGAAAGCTTTGCCATAATGGCTCCTGTAAACTCGTGGGCATTAAAAAACCGCTTAGCTACCTTGTTTGAACTAACCAAGGCTAGCAACAGCGATTTGTTTTATGGCAAGTACAGCTTTTTGGTAGATACCAGCAAGGAAGCATATGAGGCTATAGATGCCGTTATAGATGAGCTGGAGCCCATAGGCATTACTGCTGCTATGTTAACTGCATGGAATACAAAGATTACGGCAATGGAAAATGCGCTTTCGCTTACCGGCAATGCGCGTGCCGGCCGCAAAACTTTAAACAGCCAGATACAGAAAGAGTTGTACAACGCTGTGTTTATGTGTATAGATCAGTTGGATTCGTTATCGGTAGCATATAAAGCAACGCACCCCACCTACTTTACCGATTACCACAACAACCGCAAGCTGCAACCCCTGGGCACTACGCATACCAAACTCAGGGTGTTTGTAACTGATGAGCTACATCAGCCTATATACGATGCTTTTGTAAACATACCTGAGTTGGGCATAAGCGGCATAACCACCGTAAGTGGCGATTGCACTTTGTATGTCCCTTACGGTGTGCACGAGGCAACGGTAAGTTACAATGGTAAAATTGTAAACACCGGGCCCATGCAGTTTACCAAAGGGCATACGGTAACTAAAAAGTATGTATTTGAAACCGCGCAGTTTGATTTACCCGAGCACAAGCCCGAAAAGAAAAAGGCGTTGGTAAAAAAATAAAAACCCTCTCTGCATTTATTCATTCAATCCCCTGCGATAGCAGGGGTTTTTTTGTTTAGGGACGAGCGTGTTTGGCAGAAGCGCATTGAGCGCAGAAGGGATGAATAAGGAAAATGTACCCCTGCCCCCAAAAGGGGAAACTATTTTGTAACAGAGTATGCATACATAAAATGCACTGCAACCCCAAAGAATAAAGAGGCAACAAGGCAGAGCTGCGCCTGCCAGGCATATATAACCTAATGATTAAACCCGGCAGTATAAGCAGCACTTAAGGCATAGCTGCCCAAAGGGTATAAGTCCTGTTTATTTTTCACTTATTTCTTTCAGTTTCTCAAGCGCTTTTGGATAGGTTTCGTTCATATAATCAACAAAATCCTCTGTTGTATCTAAGTCAACAGTAACTGTGGTGGTTCCGTTGTTTTCTTCAAAAGTGTAGTTTTCAAAACCGTTTGCCCACTTTTCTACTTCAGGTCCTTCAGTAATTTCTGCATTTTCTTTTACAAGCCCGTAATGCCTGATGGAAACAAAACGATTAGGATTGTTTTCGGCTACCTCTGAAACCATACCTCCTTTTTCTCCTTTATCATCTACCCCAATAAAAAGTATTTTACTGCCTTTATCCCATTTGCCCTCATAAGTAGATGTAGGATTGAACAGTGCAGTCCATTGCTCGTAGGTTGCCTTATTGCCAATACCCAACATTTTGTCATAAACTTTGTTTGCAGGAGCATTGATGCTCGCTTTAAATTGAATTTTTTTCATGACTGTAAATTGTTTGGTTTAAAATGATTGAATTTTTTTGTTCTCTATTGTTTTGTTTGCCGGTTTATTGTTGTGTAATAAACCTGTAATTTGCAAATATACCAACACCCTAAAAATAAATATTATATTATTAAAGGGAGTTTTTGCATAATTTGTATGCAAAGGTTTTGCTTACACACAACATGTGCAAGGGATAATGCGTAAATAAAAATGTGAATAGGGTTTTTGGTAACGGGGCGGGTATGCGTAACCAGGCAGTGATTATACAGTTGAAAATGTTAAAGATCTGCCAATAGAAAATCAGTTTTTTTATTTTTACTCGACTGTAAACTTTAAAATGGCTTTGTCATCAATATTTAAAATATAGATGCCGGCTTGCAGAGTGCGCACATCAAGCTTATCGCCAGGGCTAATATTTTTACTCAGGCATTTACGACCTGTCATATCAAATACTTGTGCAAGCACGTTGTGGTTGAAAAATCCTTTTACGTTTAATTCGTTTTTGCAGGGTACGGGGTAAGCAACTGCGTATTGGCTGCTAAGGAATTCGTTTAAGCCGGTAGGATCAACATTGGTAACCACACCGCCATTGCACGATGCCAGATCGCTAAATTCGAGATAAGTGGGGTTGCCCACCGTACCGCCTGTAATGGGGCGAGGTACGGGTATGGGTGTTCCCATTATAGCCTGCCCGCCTACAATATTTATAGGTAATAAGGTATTAGGAAATTGTAAATTGCCGGGACCCAAACCCACATATATGGTGCTGCCTTCTATAAACATACCGTAGGAGTAATAGCTGTTAAATGAAATGGGATATTTGGCTAATTGATTACCGGTGGACGAAAGCACCCGTAGCGTATCAATAGTTGAAAACTGGCTCCCGGTAAAAATGTATATAGAACCTAAGGTATCAACAGCTAAATCGGCAATGTTGTTAAACAGGGTTGAATCTTCCCAAATGATGCTAAGTATGCCACTATTGTAGCGGTATATTTTATTGTGCGGGTTAGATACTGTGGCTATGCGCTGGAAATAAATGCTGTTGCCATAAGCACCTACATTGGCAAAGAAATTAGGGTATGCATTTGTAAATATAGTGTTCCATGAATTGGAGGAATACTCAAGCACGTTGTAAGAGAAGCCAGAGGGTGAGCCGGCAGAATAAAATTTATTACTGCCCGATAAGCTGGCAATGCCCAAACCTAATTGCGCGCCTGCGCCCTGGTTAATAATAATGCTGTCAATAGTAACAGCGGAGGCAGTTTTGCTGAGTTTATAAACATTATAGTTACCCCAGCCCAAGCCATAAAAAACGTTTGGCGAGCAATCAATATATGTGTTTTGTGCATTAGTAATTTGTATGCAGGTAAATACAATAACAAAAAAAATAAGCAGCTTTTTCATACGGGTTATAATTTGATTGTAAATATATAAAACCATGGCAATACCCGTATATGTATGTTTAATGTTTTGAAATGGTTTCAGGACTTTTTTCTCTTAGACGATTTTGCTTTTTTGTTGAACTCAAGAGAAAGGGTTATCCAGTAGTCAAAATCTTTTTTTGATTTCATTCCATTTTCGTCAATCATTACATAACCTTTCATTGGTCGTTTGGTAAAGTCCATTGTCCGGCAACCGGTTTTCTCAATTGCCGTTTCGTGAAAGTCAGGATCAATGCGGCACATCAATTCGTCTTTGATGATACCAACACACATTTTGTCATTAACCATAAAAGTCAAACCGCCCATCATTGGTTTCTCTTCTACACTTTTAAGGTGCTGAAGTCCTTCACGAATTCTGTCTGCAAGTTTTTGGTTGTAAGCCATACTTATTTACTCTTTTTCTGTAAGTGATTTAATGTTCAGGAGAATTTGTTCCTGTACCTTGCCTATCATTTTTTTCATCATTAAAGCATTCATGATTTTGGCAATGATGTTGGCAGGTTGATAAAAAGTTTCGTTAACCACTTTTGTTTTAAAGTCACTGATTTTTTCAAGATTGAAAATAAATTTAGTGTCGTTCAACATTTTGCTCATGCCCATAGAGTCACTTTCAATTGTCCAAACGGTTTTCTTTTCAGGAATAAGCTCAATCAGTTTCTCAGTCATTGTTCCTTTTCTTCCTTTGTTATCAATGTTGCAGGTTCTTGTTTCGCCTAACTTATCCATCCTTCCTTTAGCAGAAATAACTCCTGGATTTACTTTGTGCAATACATTGATGTCGGTAATGATTGCCCAAACGCTGCTGATGGGTGCGTTTATAATTGCTTCGTTTCGTGCCTGCAACTTACTCATAATTTTATTTTATCAGTATATAATTATTTTTTATGGTCAAATAAAATAACCATGATTATTGTACAATAAAAAATATTGTATCAGGATTATTTCATTGAATGTAAAGCAATGCGGTTTCCTTCGGTGTCAATGATATGAGCCATGAAACCGTTTGCACCAATTGATGTTTTGGGCATCACTATTTTGCCTCCGGCTTTTTCAACTCTTGAAAGCGGTGTTGCTAAATCTTCGCCACCATTTAAATAAACGATTGTGCCTTTGTCAGAAGGTTCGTAACCATCACCTTGTACTAAACCGCCACCCACATGCCCTTTTTCCATATCGGCAGGAATAATTGCATACTTAAGAACAGGATGTGGCATTTCTTCAATACTTACACCTAACACTGTTTGGTAAAATGATTTTGCTCTTGCGAAATTTTTGGCAGGAATTTCGAACCAGTTGATTGCATTTGCCATAATTTTAATTTTTTTTAAATGTTATAATTCTGAATATTGGGGTCAAAGGTAATATAATTTACTTGCAATATGCAAGTGGATTAGTAAATTTGTAATTTGAAAAAGAAAAACATACAACATCGTTCAACCTGCCCGATAAGTACTGCATTGGATATTTTTGGAGATAAATGGTCGTTGCTGATAGTCCGTGATTTAATGTTCAATCAAAAGAAAACCTATGGTGAGTTCCTTACTTCTGAAGAAAAAATTGCTACCAACATTTTAGCAGACCGTTTAATGCTGCTTGAATCAGGCGGCATTATTTCAAAGGAAGAGCATCCCGAAAGTAAAGCGAAAGTTCTTTATAAACTCACTGCAAAAGGTGTGGATTTAATTCCTGTAATGGTTGAAATTATTTTGTGGAGCGAAAAACATCATGAAGTCCATCCATTTGCAACACAGTTTGCCAAGATGGTGAAGAAAGATAGAGCTGGAATGCTAAAGCAGATAAAAGCCGGGTTGAACAGAGAACAATTTTAAATAAGAATCACCACATTTATTTTTATTCCAACCTCAACTTTTTCTTTAAGCCTTATTTCAGCTTTTAAAGGCAACAGGTATGTATTTACTTTACTATCAAACCAAATGGCAGTACTCCATTGAGTAGTCCCTATTTTTGCTATTGCAGTGAGTCTGCCCCAACCTTGTTCTTCTTTCTTAAATGCAAGCCGTATTTCTTTTGAGAGTGTTTTGGGTAAGGAAACAAAAATCCACGAACCCTTCCCTTTATATTGCCATGGCTCTGATGAAAATCGGTATTGAATTTTATAGTTATTCATTTGGGTTTATTCACCATAGTTATAATAGCAAATAAAAGTATTTGGCGCATATTAATGAACATGATGTATTAAAAGAATGACGGGATTTATCAATTGTGGTGTAGTATATTATGTGCAGGCATGCCTTATTGCAGCAGGCAAACCCGTTACAACGCAAGGGATATGCGTAAGAAGAGGTGATATAGATATGCGCAACTTGCCCCGAAATTTCGGAGGGCAAAGGCTCAGGATAAGGCAGCGACCTTTTGGGTGTTAAATAAATGCCTTATATGTTGCTTATTTCTTGTTTGGTAATTTGGTCAATCATGAAATGATATGGGTCCGACATTCTTTTTTGCTCGTCATATAATTTTAAGGCAAGTAGTTTTGACTGGTTGTATTCATCTACCCTCCCTGATATTTTATAACATAATGAAAGAAAGTATCTTGCCTCTGACAAATCGTTTTCTTTAACTTGCTTGTTCAACATTTCAATTGCTTTTTCATATTGTTTGTTTTGGTAATACATTACACCTAAATGAAAGCGGTCGTAAGAACCGACTATGTAATTTTTACTGCTAAGAAGATTTTCCATGATCCGAATACCTTTGTGTAAATTATTCATCTGTTTATAACAAAGGGCTTTAACTACTGAGAGGTGATAAGTACCATTTGATGTGCTGCCAATATCTGATTTGTTTAGTTTTTCGAGTAGTTTAATATCTTCAATTGCACCTGAATAATCGCCAAAAAACTTATATCGTAATGATGCACGAACCGGAAGGTAGCTTAATGTATCGTATTTTACTGCAAGGTCAATGTATTGCTTCCAAAGTATAAAATTGCCTGATTTTACATACGGTGCTGCCTTTTCTCTATAAGCATATGCAAAGTATGGACATACCTGAATGGCACTATCCACCAATTGGTGAAACTCCTTGCTAAACTGATAATACTTATGTTGGTTTTCGGTTAAAAGCTTACATGCCTTATACTGTGCCGTATCACTGTTCCACAAGTACACATTACAGTTAGGTTGTCCTTTGGCAGTTATAGCATATAAAAACAAAATGATTAAAATGGTTGAAGGGTTCATACAATTATATTTGTTAGTTGACCTTGTTCAATTCTAAAGATTAAGTTTTGGTAGTAATCGATTTTCACATCCTTCCACAACTTTGTTTGCCAACCGTTCATTGATTTTGTGATTTGCATGAGTTGTGAGTTTACAGCATCGGGGAAAACAACGGGCTGATAATTAGAGTCAGCACTAAGCAACCTAAATCTGCCGGTTTCGCCTAAGCAATTTACTACAAACCTAATCCGAATCATTCCTGATATATCTGTGTGTACTTTATGATAACTTGTAAAGAATAAACTGTCTATGGCAGGCTTGCCACCAAGGTACTCAGCTCCTTTTCCATTATTGAAGTATTGAATAATTTGTGCTTCGGTATTGCAGAGTTTAAATGTAACACCATCTTGCAAACTGTCTGCTACAATATCATCCACCCAACGGATTTCCTGTGCAAGCAATGTATGTGATATGAAAAATGGCAGTACAATAGTGAATAAAAACACCTGACCTGCACTTTTTATTTTTTTAATCATTTTTTTCAGGGATGTAAATTTGTATGCTGCTAACGGTTTTGGGTTGCCTGATACCCGTCAGGTTTGTAAAACTTTCAACGCGTTTATTGCTTTATTAAGGATACTTGTTTTATTACTTTCTATTTCTTTTACGGTTTTATAACTAAGCACTTCTCTGCCAAAACCCACCAGGCGAAGGATTACCTAACGAGTAAGACATTACGACAAGTAATTTACGGTATGCTCATCATACGTGCTGAGGCAATAAAATAGCCCGATGCTTTGGCAAGTTCACGGAGGTCGTCATTATTAATTTGGTTACTATCAAGCTCAGCCATCAGGCTTTCTACCTTATGCGATTGTATAAGCTTATTGTAAATACGCTGCGCTGTGGCATCATCTGTTACTTCTTTTAATTTGGTATAAAGGTGATTACTAAAAACCTCTAACTGCTGGCAGTTGCCACCGGGGTACTGGTTATTTGATAGTTTTTGGTAGGTGTCTTCCAATACATCACCAATGTCTTTTAATACTTCAGCTACAGCTTTTCGTTTTTCAAATTTTTGTTGTTTAATGTTATCGGCAAGTCCCAGCAGGTCTTTGCCTATGTCGTAAAGGTCTTTAATGATGGACATAGTAATGGTAATTGGTTAATAATCGTAAAACGAATATAATATAAACAGTTTAATAATTTAATTACAGCTTAGTCGTTTTTTTGCCCCTTATCCAAAAATCTGGTAATAAACTGCCCTAATTTTTTTACGCCTTCTTTTTTAAACACACGCGATTTGTATGTTTTTACGGTGTTGGCGGAGAGGTAAAGCTCATGAGCAATTTCTTTTATGCTTTTGCCCTTGGTAAGCATAATGCTTATTTGCAGTTCGCGGTCGGTATATATTTTATTTCCGCCAGTAAAGGCATACTCCCGTGCTTTATCATCAAAAGATAAGTCCATTAATGTTTGTTGTGCACGGGCAGAAAGAAATTTTTCACCCTTCATAACGGCATATATAGCCTCTATTACACCATCCGGGCCTTCTTCTTTGGCAACATAACCATCAACACCGCTTTCGAATGCCTGCTTAACAATTCGCTCCTCTACATAACCGCTAATGCAAATGGTTTTGGTTTGAGGATATAAAAGCCGTATTTGCTCGGTGGTTTTAAAGCCATCTAATACAGGCATGCGGTAATCTAATATAACTAATGGAGAAAGGTGTTGTTTTAAAAGGTTAAGTACTTCGACACCATTGTATGCCTCATAATAATGATTGGCAAAGTTTCTTGCTTTAAGAATTTTGTGCAAACCGGCAACAAAAATCGGATGATCATCAGCCAAAATGATTGAATCAACAAGATTTGCTGCATTGGTTTGTTTATGCATAACAGGTTGTTGTTGTGGTTAACGGTGTATCAAAGATAGCGCGTAAATGACAGGAATAGAGAAAAATTAGAAATAATTTGTGATTATTAACATTTAAAATATAAATGTTGTAGCACTTTAGGATGATTTTCTGTAGCACTTTAGGATGATTTTGGATTTTGCCTATAACTTTATTGGTGTTTTTGGCATAAAGGCAGACATATAAAAAAAAAGAAAATACCCCTTAAATTTTAGTCATTCACCCCTTTGCGTGATCAGAGGTTTTTTTCTTTTTGGAAGGTGTAAGTTAATGCGCCTCCAGCCAGTTTACTCCTTCACCAATTTCAATTTCCAATGGCACGTCAAGCTGCATGGCGCTTGTCATTTTTTGTTGGATGATGGGTTTAATTATTTCCAGTTCAGATTTATGAGCATCAAAAACCAATTCATCGTGCACCTGCAAGGTCATTTTTGATTTGAGGTTGTGCTTTTTGAATTCGGTATGTATGTCAATCATGGCAAGTTTAATTAAATCGGCAGCGCTGCCCTGCACTGGTGAGTTGATGGCGTTGCGCTCTGCAAAACCGCGCACAGTAAAATTTTTAGAGTTGATATCGCGCAAATACCTGCGCCTGCCCATAATGGTTTTTACATAGCCCTGCTCTTTGGCAAATTTGATATTGCCATTCATGTATTCCTTTATTTTTGGAAACTGAAGGAAGTAGTTATCGATAATATTTTTTGCTTCGGTGCGTGTTACGCCAATGTTTTGCGCCAATCCAAACGCACCTTGTCCGTAAATAATTCCAAAGTTTACACTCTTTGCCTTATAGCGCATTTCTTTGGTAACATCTTTTATTTCTACTCCATAAACTTTAGCGGCCGTTGCTGTGTGGATGTCTATATTATTTTTAAAAGCATCCAGCATACTTTCATCGCCACTCATGGCGGCAACTAAACGCAATTCAATTTGTGAATAATCGGCACTTATTAAAACAAAGTCATTGTTACGCGGAATAAATGCTTTGCGTATTTGCTGTCCGCGCTCGGTGCGTATAGGAATGTTTTGCAAATTAGGGTTATCGCTGCTTAGCCTGCCGGTGGCAGCAATAGTTTGCCTAAACGTAGTATGTACCCGTTGTGTAACCGGGTTAACCATTTTGGGTAAAGCGTCCACATAAGTGGATTTCAGTTTGGTGATTTCGCGGTAGTTTAAAATTTTATCAATGATGGGATGAACATCTTTTAACGTGAGCAATGTGTCTTCCGCAGTAGAGAGCTGCCCGGTTGCTGTTTTTTTGTCTATCTCTAATTTTAAATCGTTGTATAAAACTTCGCCAAGCTGTTTGGGAGAGTCCACGTTGAACTCTCGCCCGGCTAAACGGTAAATTTCATCGCGCTCACTCAGCAACTCACCGCCCAGCGTTTCGGAGAAATTTTTTAAAAACTGTTCGTCAATGTTAACGCCCTCGTATTCCATATCGCCAAGCACTGAAATAAGCGGATGCTCAATTTTGTCAAGCACATTTCCTACTTCGTGTTTTTTTATGAGCGGAACAAATTTGTTTTTAAGTTGCAGGGTAATGTCGGCATCTTCTGCTGCATACTCAGCAATTTTATCAAGCGGCACATCGCGCATATTGCCCTGCGATTTCCCTTTTTTGCCAATCAATTCCTCTATGGAAACAGGAGTGTATCCTAAAAATGTTTCACTCAAATAATCCATGCCGTGCTTCTGGTCAGGCTCAAAAAGATAATGCGCTACCATGGTATCGTAAATAGGTTCGCAAACATTTACATCGTACCTGCGCATCACGAGCATATCAAACTTAATGTTTTGCCCGATTTTTAGGATGGAAGTATTCTCTAAAACAGTCTTAAACTGATGTACTATTTTTTTTGCTGCTTCAAAATCCTGCGGGCATGGTATATAATAGGCTTCTCCTTCTTTTATGGAAAAACTCATTCCAACAATATCCAGTGTAAAATAATCAAGCGAAGTAGTTTCCGTATCAAAACAAATTTCCTTTGATGCTAATAGTTTTTCTACTAAATCATTTATTTCTTCCTGCGTTTGTGCAACAAAATATTTGTGTGGAGTGTTGCCGATATTTTTTCCGGAAACTATTTCCTCCCCTTCTTCAGTATTTTCACCGAATAGATTTTGCTGAACAGATGATGTTGACTTAACAGGTTTGTTGATGGTAAAATCACTGCCAAGAATTCTTTTACCTAATGTGCGGAATTCAAGTTCTGTAAATATAGTGGTGAGTTTTTCTTTGTCGGGCTCGCTGATCAGTAAATCATCATCACTCACATCAACAGGCACATCTAAAATAATAGTGGCGAGTTGCTTTGACAACAAAGCCTGCTCTTTATTGTTACGGATATTTTCACCGAGCTTTCCTTTTATATTTTCAGCATTGGCTAAAACATTTTCCATGCTGCCATATTCTTTAATTAATTTTTTGGCAGTTTTTTCGCCTACGCTGGGTATGCCGGGTATGTTGTCAACGGCATCGCCCCACATGCCTAAAATGTCTATCACTTGCTTTGGTGATTCTACTTCCCAGTTAACTTTTATTTTCTCTACATCTAAAATTTCAGGTGGTCCGCCCTGCTTGCCGGGTTTATACATATATATATTTTCCTGAACAAGCTGCGCATAATCCTTATCGGGAGTAACCATATATACAACGTGACCTGTATCCGCTTTTCGTTTTGCAATGGTTCCAATTATATCATCAGCTTCGTAGCCTGCCATTTCAAGAATAGGGATGTTCATGGCACGGATAATATCCTTGATGTACGGCACAGAAAAAATGATGTCTTCGGGAGTATCCTGCCTGTTGGCTTTATAATCGGCAAAAACAGCGGTTCGTTCTGTTGCTTCACCCAAATCAAATACCACGGCAAGGTGCGTAGGTTTTTCTTTTTGAATTAAATCGAGCAGGGTAGAGGTAAAGCCAAAAATGGCTGCGGTGTTTTGTCCTTTGCTGTTGATGAGCCCGCCTCCACCATCGGGGCGTTTTTGTGCAAAGCTGTTAAGTGCATAGTATGCACGGAAAATCAATGCAAATGCATCAACTAAAAAAAGGCGTTTATCTTCTTGTGGGTTCATTTTAACAGAGAGAATTTTTTAAATAAGTAAAGCAACACAGAGTTACCGAGATACAGAGGGCACAGGGTAAATTAAATGAGGGATATATAGAAGTTTTAAAGCAACAAAGAGTTACGGAGATACAGAGGGCACAGGGTAAATTAAAGCAAGGACATTTAATGAGTTTTAAAGCAACACGGAGGAACAGAGATATGGAGGACACAGAGATTTAAAGTGAACCGCTAATTTTTCTTCTGATTCCATCTTTGAGCAAAGCAACATTAAAATTTATTAATAAGCCAAGTTTTTTGTCGGTAAGTTTAAGATAAGTTACCAATTGGGCTTCGTGCACCGGTAAAATTACTTCTACCGTTTTAAATTCAACAATAACCATATCGTTTACCAAAACATCTAAGACGAAAGTCTTGTTCAACTCTTTACCTTTGAAATGAACCGGGAGAACTATCTGCCTCTGTACAAACTAGCCGTTTTCTTTCATTACATGACATGCGCACTCTTCATAAACCGATTCCACCAAACCTGGTCCTAATTCTTTATGAACTTCAATACAGCAATTAATTATTCTGGAAGAAATTTCATTATAGCTGTCTACGCTACTCTTTATCTCCATATATTAATTTCTCTAATATTTCTCCGTGTACTCTGTTTCTCTGTTCCTCTGTGTTGCTTTTATCTCCATATCTAAAGTTTGTCTAATATTTCCCTGTGTAACTCAGTGTCTCTGTTCCTCTGTGTTGCTTTTATTTTAAATATTGCAATTGAGAAATCACCGCTTCAATCTCCTCAATAGTTGTATTTCTTCCCAAACTAAACCTGATGGATGACTGCGCTTCTTTTTCAGTTAAGCCCATTGCACGTAAAACATGCGATGGCTCGTTGTTGGCACTTGTGCATGCGCTGCCTGTGGCGATAGCAATGTTTTTAAACTTTGAAATAAAATCGGCAGCGTTAATATTCTTGAAGCAAATGTTGGAAGTATTAAAAATTCTGTTTTTTGTGCTGCCATTTATAAACGCATTGTTATTTTCTGTGATCGCCTGTTCAAGAATGGTTCGTAGTTTTGAAATGCGCGAACCATCGTCCCATAATTTTTCGTTAGCAAGTTCGCATGCAGCACCTAACCCAACTATTGCCGGAACATTTAATGTGCCACTCCGAAAACCTTTTTCGTGCCCTCCACCGTGTATTTGCGGAATAAGTGTTACACGCGGATTTTTTCTTCTTACATATAAAGCACCAATGCCTTTGGGTCCGTAAATTTTATGTGCAGAAATACAAAGCATGTCCGCATTCAATTCATTTACATCAATACGTAATTTGCCTGCTGCCTGCGTTGCATCTGTAAAAAATAAAATACCCTTTTCTTTTGCAATTTTCCCAACCTGTTCAATAGGCTGAATAACTCCTGTTTCGTTATTCGCCATCATTATTGATAGTATAATGGTTGATGGAGTGATTATGTTATTAAGTTGATTGAGATCAATAAGCCCGTCACGAGCTACGTTAAGATATTTTATGGTGAAACCTTTTGATTCTAAAAATTTGCATGTGTCGAGAACGGCTTTGTGTTCGGTTTTTACGGTAATAATTTCCTTTTTTTCAGTTTGCATTTCTGCAACACCCTTCAATGCAAGGTTTATTGCTTCAGTGCTCCCGCTCGTAAAAATTATTTCTTCTTTTTGTGCGCCAATAAAATTTGCTACCTGCTCACGTGCAAGGTCAACAGCATCTTCTGTAACCCATCCAAACGAATGTGTTTTGCTGGCGGCATTACCAAATTTTTCGGAAAAGTAAGGTAGCATTTTTTGCAATACCACATCATCAACAGGGGTGGTGGCATTGTAATCAAGATAAATGGGTTTTGATAAAAGCATTTTATCTTTAAAGTCTAAGTGAAAAATTACATGGCAGGTCTATCGGGCATAACTATGGCAAGTATGATGTAAAGCAATACCCCTGTACCAAAGAGCAGCAATGCTCCAAGAAAAATTAAACGGACAACGGTTGGGTCCATTTCAAAATATTCGCCTAAGCCGCTGCATACGCCAAAAATTTTTTTTTCGCCTTTGTAAAGTTTTTTTGTTGAAGACATGGTTTGTTGGTTTTAAATGTTTGAGCGAAGGTAAATTTTTTTTACATGAAAAAATTTTTGATTTTAAAAGTTGGGAATGAATTAACACACCTCTTATTTTCCAATTGCCTTGACAGAAGAATTCACTGAGGAGAAATTAGAAAAGTCTGTCCACGTTTTTTGCTAAACTTTTCTTAGGGAAATTGAAAAATTAAATATGTAACGCTCTGTTTTCTGTTGCCGCAAGACATGCTTCTTTAAACGATTCAGTAAAAGTAGGATGCGCATGACTCATGCGTGCAATGTCTTCGGCAGATGCGCGGTACTCCATTGCTACTACTGCTTCGGCAATCATATCAGCAGTTCGCGGGCCAATCATGTGTACGCCCAATATCTCGTCTGTTTCTGCATGTGCAAGCACTTTTACAAAACCATCGGTATCCATGCTGGCGCGAGCTCTGCCGCTTGCTTTAAATGGAAAGTTTCCGGTTTTAAATTTAATGCCCTCTGTCTTTAGCTCTTCTTCTGTATAACCCACAGCAGCTACTTCGGGCCAGGTGTAAACCACGCCCGGAATTAGTTTGTAATTGATATGCGGTTTTTGTCCGGCAATAGTTTCTGCAACATATATTCCTTCTTCCTCAGCTTTATGCGCAAGCATGGCACCTTTAATTACATCACCAATAGCATAAATATTTTTTGCCGCCTTTAAATGTTCATCAGTAATTATTCTGCCGCGCTCGTCAACTTTTACTTCTGCTTTATCTAATCCTAAATTTTCTGTGTATGGTTTTCTGCCAACAGCAACCAAACAGTAGTCACCCTTAAAATCAACAACCACATTTTTTGCATCGGTAGCTTTTACCATCACATCTTTTCCTTTTGCGGTTACCTCGCTCACTTTGTGCTGTAAGTAAAATTTCATTCCTTCTTTGGATAAAACTTTTTGTAATTCTTTACCCAGGGCTTTATCCATTGTGGGAATGATTGAATCCATAAATTCAATTACAGAAACCTCGCTGCCAAGACGAGCATACACCGAACCCAATTCCAATCCAATAACACCACCACCAATAACTATTAAATGCTTAGGAATTTCTTTAAGGCTTAGTGCTTCTGTAGAGGTGATAATTTTTTTCTTGTCAATATTTACAAATGGCAATGATGCAGGTTTAGAGCCTGTGGCAATAATGGTGTGTGTTGTTTTAAATTTTTCGTTACTTCCATCTTCTTTTGCAACAGCAATGGTATTTCCATCAACAAAAGTTCCATGCCCGTTTAATACTGTTATCTTGTTTTTTTTCATCAGGAAGTTAATGCCATCACAGGTTTGTTTTACTACATCGGCTTTGCGTTTTATCATCTGCTCAAAATCAACCGAAACATTTTTTACGGTAATACCATGAGCAGAAAATTTATGTACAGCATTGTAATAATGTTCCGATGAATCGAGCAAAGCTTTGGAGGGAATGCATCCAACATTTAAACATGTTCCGCCTAGGGTGTTATACTTTTCAATCAATGCAGTTTTAAAACCAAGCTGTGCGCAGCGTATTGCAGCCACATAACCTCCGGGTCCGCTGCCTATAATAGTAACATCAAATTGTTGCATAAAAAAATTTTTGCGAAAGTAGGAATATTGCGTTTTACATTTCTCGGTAGTAAAAGTTACTTTAGCCATCGCAACACTTTTTGTTTGTGCAAACCGATTTTTTAAATACTTCCATAGAATTTGTTAAAGGCGTGGGTCCGCAGCGCGCTGCTGTTTTAAAGAGTGAACTTGGTATTTACACTGTTAGCGATATGTTGTATCACCTCCCATTCAGGTATATTGACCGTTCTAAGTTTTACAACATAAACGAATTGAATGACGATATGCCTTATGTGCAGTTGCGTGGTTTTGTTACTTTGGTAAAATCGTTTGGTGATAAGCGCACCTCCCGGTTAACTGCCCAGTTCAAGGACGATACAGGCACAATGGATTTGGTTTGGTTTCAGGGAATAAAATGGCTGCGAGATGTTGTAAAAGCAGGAACAGAGTATGTTGTTTTTGGAAAACCTGCGTTGTTTGGAAAGACATTTCAGATAGTGCATCCCGAAATTGAAACTGTTGAAAAATTTAACAGCCAGCCGCAGGGTGAGTTTCAGGCTGTGTACAACACTACAGAAAAATGCAAGAGCAAAGGATTAGATAGTAAAGGTATTTTAAAAATTCAGCGAACCATTTTAGCCAACCTGCCGCCTGTATTGCAGGAAACGTTGCCTCAACATTTTGTTGCTTCTATGAAGCTGTTGCCATTGCGTAACGCAATCAGCAATATACACATACCCTCAGATGCTGCGTTGCTTAACCATGCGCGTATGCGTATGAAGTTTGAAGAACTTTTCTTTTTGCAACTAGGCATATTGAGCGATAAAGCAAAAAGAGACGAGGAGCATAAAGGATTTAATTTTTCAGTGATTGGAAATTACTTTAACGGTTTTTATAAAGGCTATTTGCCCTTTGCACTTACCGATGCACAGAAACGTGTGATAAAAGAGATTAGGCAGGATTGTGGAACGGGAAAGCAAATGAACCGATTGCTGCAGGGTGATGTGGGTAGTGGAAAAACTATTGTTGCATTGTTGAGTATGCTGATGGCGTTGGATAACGGATTTCAAAGTTGTTTGATGGCTCCAACAGAAATATTAGCACAACAGCATTTTAACTCCATTACCGAAATGCTAAAGGATTTTCCGGTAACGGTAAGGTTGCTAACGGGCTCAACTAAAACAAAAGAACGAAGGGAGATTCTTGAGCAATTGCAGGCAGGCACACTTCACATTTTAATTGGCACACATGCTTTAATTACCAATGATGTAAAATTTAACAAGATGGGATTTGTTGTTATAGATGAGCAACACCGTTTTGGAGTTGACCAGCGAGCTAAACTGTGGATGCAGGGAAATATTTTTCCGCATGTGCTGGTAATGACAGCTACGCCTATACCCCGTACACTTGCCATGACACTTTATGGCGATTTGGAAGTAAGCACCATTAACCAGTTACCACCGGGACGCAAACCTGTTAAAACCATCCATCAAAAAGAAGCATCAAGAATAAAAGTATTTGGTTTTATGCGCAGCGAAATTGCGAAGGGCAGGCAGGTGTATGTGGTGTATCCGTTGATTGATGAAAGTGAGAAATTGGATTATGCCAATTTAATGACCGGTTATGATAACATAGTTCGTGCATTTCCTTTGCCAAATTACAGAGTAAGCATTGTACATGGGCAGTTAAATGCGCAGGCAAAAGATTATGAAATGAATCAATTTGTAAAAGGTGTAACACAAATTATGGTTGCCACCACAGTTATAGAAGTGGGTGTGAATGTTCCTAACGCAAGCGTTATGATTATTGAAAGTGCAGAGCGGTTTGGTTTATCGCAATTGCACCAATTACGCGGTAGGGTGGGGCGCGGTGCCGATCAATCGTATTGTGTTCTAATGACTGCCGATAAAATAAACCCCACAGCAAAACACCGCATTGCAGCAATGGTGCGCAGCAATGATGGTTTTGAAATTTCTGAAATGGACTTGAAGTTGCGTGGTATGGGGGAAATTGCAGGCACGCAACAAAGCGGCAACCTGCAACTTAAAATTGCCGACCTTACCAAGGACCAGCAACTGTTAGAACTTGCGCGAAAAACCGTGATACAAATTTTAGCTGATGATCCCTTACTTGCAAGACCTGAACATTATCTTTTTAAAAAAGGAATTGCAAAGATGCGAGCACCTAAAATTGATTATAAAAAGGTTGGGTAGCATTAAGCTCTTTGCTTTTTTGATTCTTGTTATTTACCAGCTTTAGTGTAGTTTTACATCAATATAAAACTTATGCAAATGAAACTACTGATATGCACAAGCTTGTTTGTTTTTCTGATGGCAAATGCCAATGCGCAAACGTATTTTCAAAACATTTATGCCGATTCTACTTTTGGTGAAGCTACCATGGCTGTTTCGCCAGATGCGTACTACCTTATACAAAACAGAACGGTAAATAAATTATGTAAGGTTGATTTAAATGGCAATTTACTTTGGGCTAAGCAGTTGAATGTGGGTAGTAATTTAGTTGGCTTAATGAGTATTATTTATCACAATAATGCATTAATTATTACCGGATCATATACTACAGCAAGCTACTATAATTTTGTTGCAAAGGCCGATACTTCAGGTAACATTTTATGGACTACTGAACTTTATTACAACGATTTGAATGTAAACACTCGTATTATCCCGGTTGCAAATGGTTATTTATTGTGTGGGCACCGCGATATTGTGCAGAGTAGCATTTATACTTTTGATATTACGCTTACAAAGATTGATAACAATGGTAATTTAGCTTGGGCAAAAGCTCATCATATAGGCAATAACGATTTAACGTGTGCGGCTGCCGTTGTAGCTCCCAATGGCGATTTAATAGTTGCAGGTAATTTCGGTACAAGGTTTAATTTGAATTACGACCCTATGATTGCGAAATTTGACAGTTCAGGCAATGTGATGTGGATGAAAACTTTTTCAGATGCGTCTAATTTTCTCACCGAATTTACTCCTACTGATTTATGTGCCACATCGGATGGAAATTTTGCCATGACCGGTTACACCAAAAACATCAATAACAATTACGACCCTCATGTAACTAAATTTGATGGAAACGGAAATTTTCTTTGGGCTAACAGAATGTACCAGATAGGATGGCAGGAGTATGGTAACTCTATTATTTGCGACAGCCAGAATAATATTATAGTAGGCGGCTTTTATTATTTAACTGACTATGGAGATTATTTTGCAAGTTTTGATCTTGCAGGAAATTATTCAGGCGCTGTAGTTGTTGCCAAAACTTCTCGCACTCAGGGACAATGGTTTATGGATATTTACCGAAGTCGCGGTGCCGATTTGTTTGAGCGCCCCGGTTATGGATATGCCTACAGTACTTTTTTTGACTATGCTCCAAGTTATACAGCGCAGTGCTTGGTAACTGCCGATTATATAGGAACACTTAACTGCTCATCATTAAGCGGAACTTATCCTTTTACCATTACTCCTTATACCTGGAGTGCTGTAGCGATTGTTGCACTACCGCAGGTGCAAACCAATATAGTTTCTGGAACTTTGGCAGTTACATCATCAGCCATTACCGAAACGCAGGAAGATATTTGTACACTTGTTTCAGTAAATGATCTGCAGAAATTAGAAAATAAGATAACGGTTTACCCATCTCCGGCTAATGAGAAAATATTTATTGGCGGATTTAATAATGCAAGCAGACTGTTAGTTTATGACGCAACGGGTAGATTAGTAATCGAAAAAAATATTCAACCTGCGCTGTCAGAAACTGAAATCAATGTAATGGAACTGCCCGGTGGAATTTATTCTGTTTCAATAATTGGAACTGAACAGTTATTACATAAAAAATTTATAAAAGTGCGTTAATTACCTTGACACTTCCTGCTCTTTTATAATTTCCTGCTTTACCCATTCTTTAGCCTTAGCGTTCCACCAGTATTTATTGTTAAGGCCTTCCTCTAAATTAATTTCAGGTTTTTGTGTAACAGTTTTCCATTGTGGGTTATTGTTTATGTCAAAAGTTATGTAAGTTTCTGTCCAATACTTACTTGCACCTGGGTTGTTGTTTATAGTAATGGTATTAACGGCACCGTTGTTGTAAAATTTGTTGATTCGTGTGGTAATAGAGTAACTCATCCTTACATCATTACAAACGTATGTGGTGTCGCCAAAAGGATTAAAAAAAATTACTTTTCGTTTTTGATTAATCCACGGTGTTACAATTACCGAAACTTTATGCGGTAGCGTTTTGTAGTAATAGTATGTAGAACCCGACAAGCCTTCATTTTCTTTAGGCTTTGTTATTATTGAAGACGTTTTTGGCGCCCGAACAATTTTTTGGCTAACTTTTGAAACGACAGAAGATGCTGGTAAACTTGCAGTGTCAGCACGGTTATGTTGCTTGCTGATTTCTTTTTCTAAACTCAAAATTTTTTCTTCCAGCGAATCAATCTTGTTTTCCAAATGTCTATTGTTTGCCAGTTCATTATTCCTGTTGCAGGAAACAACTATAAGAATCATAACAATAACAAATAAAAAGTGCATCTGTATTAAACTTTGCTTCAACATATTTTCAAACTTTGTAAAGGCAAGTATATAAAAACTTCAACCGGCAACATTTTATTTTTAATGAAGCCGGTTGAAGCAAGAGGGTTAAACCTTAAGCGCTCTTTTTATCAAGCATTAAAAATTCGTTTATTACAATTTCAGTAATGTATTTTTTCTCGCCCTCTTTGGTAGTGTAACTTCTCGATGTAAGTTTTCCTTCAATGGCTACCTCTTTTCCTTTATCCAGATACTTTTCGGCAATTTCAGCTGTTTTGCCCCAAGCCACCAAATTGTGCCAAGTGGTTTCGGTTACCTTTTCGCCTTTGGCATTGTTGTAAGTTTCGTTTGTTGCAAGTGCAATGCGAGCAACCTTGTTGCCATTGTCAAGATTTTTTACTTCGGGTGCTGTGCCTAAATTTCCTATTAGGCGTACGCTGTTTCTTAAACTGTTCATGATAATTTGTTTTTTAATTGTTTGACTTAATCTTTAATTTTTGGTGTTGATCAAATTTGACGGTGCAAAGATGTAGCGATGTGTAAAGGTTAGTCGGATGATTACCGAATAGGTACGTTATCATGCGGCTTTAGCCGAGTAAATACGGAAAAAAATAAACCTCTTCTACTCTTAAAATACCTTATGATACGCTACAGCTTAAAAAATCTCACATTGGGCGCTAACTTCCAATATCTTTATTAAAAATGCCGTTCCTTTGCCAACCTTCAACTATTGTATGCTTGCTATAATTATTGTTTTATTCCTTATAGTGGCTATTGCTTATGCCATTTTGAACCGCCCGAAATTTGGAAAAATTTCTGACGGAGAGTATTTGAATCAAATTAAAAAATCCGGCCATTACAAAAACAAAAAATTTGAGAACATAAGTTATACTCCTGATATTGCCGAAGGGGTAAGCTACTTTAAAGTTTTTAAAGATTTCTTTTTTGACAGAAGCCCTCACATAAAGCCACCCCAAAAGTTGCCATCTGTTAAAACAGATTTGTATGGATTAAATAAAACACAAAATGTTTTTGTGTGGTTTGGGCATTCATCATACTTTATGCAAATAGATGGTAAAACAATTTTAGTCGATCCTGTTTTTTCAGGTCATGCATCTCCGTTTAGTTTTTCGGTTAAAAGTTTTAATGGTACCAACAATTATTCTACTGATGATATTCCTCCTGTTGATTTCTTATTTCTTACACACGATCATTGGGATCATTTAGATTACGAAACCATACTTAAACTTAAACCTAAAGTTAAAAAAGTAGTTACCGGATTAGGCACACCTGCGCATTTGCACCATTGGGGTTTTGATAAAAATATAATTGAGGAAAAGGACTGGAATGAGGAGATAAACCTGGGTGATGGATTTAAGGTTACTACAACCACAGCCCGCCATTTTTCGGGTAGAGGTCTTAAGCGAAATCAATCGCTATGGATGGCGTTTGTTTTACAAACACCCTCTTCAAAAATTTATATAGGAGGAGATTCGGGTTACGATACGCATTTTAAAACGATAGGAGAAAAGTATGGCCCCTTTGACTGGGCATTTTTAGAATGCGGACAATATCATGCTAACTGGAAATACATACACATGATGCCCGAAGAAGTAGTGGCTGCTGCCAAAGACTTAAAGGCAGAAAAACTTATACCTGTGCACTGGGCAAAATTTGCTTTAGGGCAACATGCATGGAATGACCCGATAATAAGAGTTGTAAAAGAAGCAAAAGAAAAAAACCAGCCTATTGTACATCCTTTAATTGGCGAAGTGGTTGATATTACCGGCAATGGCAACCAACAGTTTAAAGAATGGTGGACATCATTAAACTGATAACAGTATAGAAGTGACAATTAGTTACAGGAAATAAATAAAAAAGAATGCCACCCTGAAGTTTCGGGGTGGCATTCTTTTTTATTTATCAAGTAATACTTATTAATAATAAGTAAGCCTTATTACATCAGCTAAGTATTTACAAAAGCGAATACATTGGCGGCTGTAGCCATACTCATTATCGTACCACACATAAAGCACAGCTGTTTTATTATCTTTACTTACAATAGTAGCAGGGCTGTCAACAATACTTGCGCAGGGGTTACCAACCACATCGGTAGAAACCAATTCATTGCTCGATGAATATTGAATCTGTTCAATCAATTCTCCTTTTAATGCAGCATCGCGCAATATTTCATTAATATCATCTTTTGTTGATGGCTTGCCAAGAGTTAGATTTAAAATAGCAAGTGATACATCGGGGGTAGGAACACGCACAGAGTTACCGGTAATTTTTCCTGCTAGCTGTGGTAATGCTTTTGATACAGCTTTATCAGCACCCGTTTCGGTAATTACCATGTTAAGTGCTGCCGATCTTCCGCGTCTGTATTTTGAGTGATAGTTGTCCAACAGGTTTTGGTCGTTGGTATAACTGTGTATGGTTTCAATATGTCCGCGTTCAATACCCAAAGTTTTTTCAATTACTGCAAGCACAGGCACAATGGCATTGGTAGTGCATGATGCTGCCGAAAATATTTTTTCATCGGCAGCATGGTCTTTCTGGTTAATACCGTAAACCACATTTGGAATATCGCCTTTACCCGGGGCAGTCAATAGAACTTTTTCAACTCCCTTCGCTTTCAGATGCTTGCCCAATCCTTCGCGGTCGCGGGCTACACCGGTATTGTCAATAAGCAATGCATCTTTAATTCCGTATTTGGTATAATCAATTTCCTCGGGGTTTTTAGAAGAAATCATGTGTACAGTGTGTCCGTTAATGATTAATGCGCGGTTTGCCATATCTTCAATAACAGTACCCGGAAATGGTCCGTGTACAGAGTCGTTACGTAATAGCTCAGCACGTTTTATAACATCGTCATCACTTTTATCGCGTGTAACTATAGCGCGTAAACGCAACTGCTCGCCCTTACCTGCCTGCGCAATTAATTCGCGGGCAACAATTCTGCCTATACGACCAAAGCCATAAAGTATAATGTCCTTTGGCACAAGCTGGCGTTTTTCATTGCCAATTAAATTTTTCAGTTTATCGCCAACAAACTTTTTTACATCATTGGCATATTTATCTTTTTCGTTGCTCCACTCGAAAGCAAGCCTGCCAATATCAATTCTTGATGGTGCTAAAGTAGTAGCCATCATTTCTTTGGCTATAGCAAGCGTATCAAAAACGCTGATAGGTTTTTTTACAATTTCTTTTGCATATTGGTGGAGGTTTAAAATTTCGCTGGTGCTGCGGTCAACCATTTGGTTACGGAACATAATAAGCTCCACACTTTTGTCGAACCATAAGTTGCCAAGAACGTGTATAAGTTCAATAGCAGCTTTTTCCATTTTAATCCATTCGTGCAAATCGGCTTCGTAGTTAGCCTTGTTTACAAGTGTTTCTGTTGATGTTGCCATTATAGTTTTGTGTTTTGTGTTTTTGTGTCCCGAAATTTCGGATGAGTAATTGAGAGAAGTTAAGTGTTGTGTTATGCTTTTTAAAATAAAAAAGGGGAGAAGTATAAACCCCCACCCCCTTATTTACGGCTGCTAATATAGAGCAAAAATTGTATTCAATTACATGTCTCTGTCAGACATAAACCTACTCTTTTACAAACTTAGCCCTGTAAATTTCTTTGCCTGTTTTTACTTCAACAAAATAAATGCCTTTTGAAAAGTGGGCAGTTGGCAATTTACAATTAGCAGTTGCAGGCTGCTTGCTTAAAACTGTATTTCCTAAAACATCAAAAATGGAAACAGTTATTAAGTTGTTTGCTTTTGGGTTATTGATTTGAATAT
>Ga0209605_1001415_pt1 | contig 26784 bp, 34 predicted proteins | sample AD_UKC035_MetaG_FD_184408 | JGI IMG/M metagenome (GOLD analysis project Ga0209605, IMG submission 184408) | Active sludge microbial communities of municipal wastewater-treating anaerobic digesters from USA - AD_UKC035_MetaG (SPAdes) (version 2) | ecosystem: Engineered > Bioreactor > Anaerobic >...
AGACCGGCCACGGCCTCGTTACGGGGGCCGTGGTTGATCTTACCTTGTTCACTGCATGGCTTAATGGTGCCTGGAAAATAACGGTCGTGGATGCGGATAACTTCGATCTTGACGACGCTACTTGGCGGGCGACGGCGAATCCGTTCGGCACAGTCACGCCGCGCGGCGGCTCTTCCTGGGCTGATGCATGGCAAACGGTGAATAGCGGGGCAACCGCAGCACGTATTCAGCCAGGTGATTTTTTCAAGTTCCCAAAAACCCCGGCCACATCAACCGGCGTTAATGCCACATTCACAGCAAACTCGAAAACTGTCACCCTTGCAAGCGCGCTGACAAAGACTGTCACGAACGCATCAACAGGCTGGACGGCCTCCGCAAACATCACCCTTAGCACTACCGCAACCAGAAAGATCGGAGCAAGCGCGTTGGTAGTGACTCCGGGGGCCGCTTTTACTACCGGGAAAGTATGTTATATCGGCCTTGGCGGTACGCAGGATTTTTCCGCTTATGAAAAACTTTCGTTTTGGTTCAGGCCAACCACCTACAAAATCATATCGAGCGGCACTTACAAAATATGTTTGTGCAGTGACACCACAGGTGATGTGATTGTGAACGAAATGAACATCCCGGCCACAATTGCCAACTCGTCACACCACACAATGGTCTGCGATTACGGGGCCGCCCTTGGCTCCAGTATCCAGTCCGTGGCAATCTACGCAAATAGCGATCCTGGAACAACAGCGTTTTCTGTTGAAAATATAGTTGCCGCGAACGACTTTACGCACCGCTCTTTTTTTGGCTGGCAAGGGGATTGCTTCTATGTTCCTCAATCAATAAACGAGACGACGGTAATAATTGACTCAGTCAATACTGCGCTTGGCGGGCGCGGTTGGTACGGCACAACAGGAACAAACACAATGCACATCGTTAACCCGTATGTGTCAGCCGTGACGAGCAACTTTATGGCCATCAACGAGCAGGGAAGTCCTCCGGCAAAGTCTACATACAGCGGCGGATGGGACACATCCAGCGGGCTTCAGGATGGGTATACATACTTTCACTCTCAAGTTAACGGGCAGGGAACATTGTTTTCAATTAGCGCAGGCCATGTCATAGAAAACTTTGTTTGCGGGTGCTACTCTGGCGGCTTTGCCCTTGGCAATACCTGTACCGCAACCACGATAAAAAACTGCGTCTCGTCAGGGTGTAGCACTGGGGCCTCCATGCCTGACGGGCTAAATAACTTATTCCTGGATTCAAGGTTTTTGGCCTGCTCCAGCGCAATTATATTCGGCGGCTCGAACATTGCTGTTAATTGTGACTTTTTTTCCTGCGGTAGCGCTGGCGCGACCATCAAGCAGTCAAAGTTTATCAACTGCCGTTTTGCCAATTGCTCCCCCTCGTCCATATCAGCATCCGGCAACGCGCTGTATAGGTATATGTATCAGCCTGGCGCTCTGCTTAAAAACTGCCTTATTGCAGATTCAACCGAGTTTACGTTCACTACAAACACAACAGGCATCATCTGGTCTTATGACCACGACCAAACGCCAGGAAATCATTGGGGGTTTGCCAATGGTGCCACGGTAAATATACAGTCGTCAGTAGTGCACGATACAGAGCCAGTAGCATGGCGGGTAGTGCATTCGAGCGCCGACGCAAACGCCTCGAACCCTGTCATGTTTAAGTTAGGGGAGTTCGCTGTTTCTGCGGCTTCTCTCGTAACCTTCTCTGCTTGGGTAAAAAAAGACCATGCCACCAATGTAGGGTGCTCAATCTTTGTTGAAGACGAGGTTTACAACATTGCCGGAGTCGTGGCTGATGAAGAGACCGCAGCAAACAACACGTCCTGGCAGCAACTTACAATAACGTTTACGCCTGACGTGGACGGCATTGTGCCAATTTACTTTAAGTCTTGGTACATAGCAGGCAACTCAAATACTTATGTAGGTTCAATATCTTGCACACAATGAAAAGAGAAAAGTACCTCGACGTCCCCGTAGTTGTTCGGGAGGAAAATGATGTTTCAGGGAAAAAGCGGGTTTGGGTTCTGGTGACGGAAACCCGCGCTGAAATGATTAAACTGGACGGCAATGCCAAAAAAGCGGACATAGGTGCCGCCGCCGAAAAACGGCTTGCCGACCTCAAAGAAATACAAGCCAAAGAAATCGAACTGGAAGAACTTGAGGCAGCAGCCGCCGCGCTGCGTGCTCAACTTGGTATCGAATGATTACAAAGGCAGACATATTAGAGTTGCAACATTCAGCCGACGGTTCACCGTGGGCCAGTGTTGTTGTTGGTTCGGGGATTGACCCGGACACGCTCGAACTGTCTGCCGATGGTTCGCCGTGGCACGGCGTTATTGACTCCGGCCCGCCGCCGTCCGGCGAAATCGCCAAGGTTGCCGGCGTGCTGCTTGCCAATGTTGGCAAAATATCGGGGATCGCAATAGCCGGAATCGGAAAGATTGCCGGAAAAATAAAATAACCGTATGACCATATCCGTCTTCACACCTATCCACCAGCAGGACAACGATACCGTTATGCGCGCTTACCGCAGCCTGTGCGCTCAGACGGTGAAGCCCACCGAGTGGGTGCTCCTGATGAACGGCAAAGCCGAGTTCTGGCGCCCTGCCGGGCTGGACGATGCGCCGTTCCTTGTGAAAATCTTTTCCTACGGTGAAAGCGGTAGCATTGGGACGCTCAAGGCCGTGGCCTGCGCAAATTGTTCCGGCGATATCCTGGTGGAACTGGACTACGACGACGAATTGACGCCTACAGCCATCGAAGACATCGCCAGCGTGTTCATGCACCAGCCGCAGGTAAAATTTGTCTACTCGAACAGTATCGAAATACTGCCAGACGGGACAAACAACCTGTACGGCCCAAAATACGGATGGCGGCACCGCGAGGTGGAGTGGGATGAAAATATATTCGGCAAGTGCAACGTGGCATTCCCAGAGCAGGCGCACTACATGCGCCGCATCGAGTGGGCGCCCAACCACGTGCGTGCATTCCGGGAAGATGCCTACCGCGAAATAGGCGGCTACGACGTATCGCTCGCCGTGGGCGACGACCATGACCTGGTGTGCCGGTTTTACCGGGCCTTCGGGGAGCGCGGTTTCTACCATATTGACGAGTGCTTGTACATCTACCACATTCACCCGGGCAATACCAGCAACGGGCGCAACCGCAACGCCGAAATACAGGCGCAGGTAGACATCAACTACTGCCGTCATGCCGAAGAAATGTACATGCGTTGGGCTGCCGACCGGCGGCTCGACTGTCTCGACCTGGGCGGCCGCATCGGCAAGCCGGAGGGGTATTTGTCCGTTGACCTTTTGGACGCCGACATCATTCAAGACCTGAATGCCCACCGTTGGGACATCGAGGACGACAGCATAGGTGTCATCCGCGCTTACCACGTGTTGGAGCACCTCGACGACCCGATCAATTTTTTCAACGAGTGCTACCGCATACTCGCCCCGGGCGGCTTTCTGCTCATCGAGGTACCGAGCGTGAACGGCCCCGGCGCATTCGGCGACCCGACGCACAAGCGATTTTTCAATACGCTGACATTCGAGTACTTCACCAACCAGCAATATGCCCGGTTCATTCAGCCGCAGTATTCCGGCCGGTTTCAGAAAGCCCGCGTGCAGGAGTATGTGTGGCCCAACGGCATCCCGGTCATATCGGCGCAACTCATTGCGCTCAAGGGCTGGTACGAAAGCCGCTGGTGCGGCCTGAAAGAGATGTAACCCAATCACGATCACATGACCGTCACATAAGAACATGACACACGACAAGACATACGAGGCCTACAAGGTCGTCACGCCCGGGATCGAGTTGCCGGTTACGCTGGAACTGGTGCGCATGCACCTGCGCAACGAAGACTTGCGCGCCGACGACGATCTGGTGCGGGCCTACATTCGCACCGCTGCTGCCACGGTGGAGCGCACATACGGCCTTGCCTTGATCGAACAGACCATTGATCAGTACCATTCCGCTTTTCCAGCCAATTCCGACCAGCCCGTGCTGCTGCGTGTAGCCCCGCTGATCAGCATCACGTCGGTGACGTATGTTGACAGCGCGGGCGACACGCAGACGTGGGACGCCGACGAATACACCACGGGCCGGATCAACGGCCAGCAGGTCATCGTGCCCAAAATTGGGTACACCTACCCTTCCGGCCTTACCACCCGCCCAAACGCCGTCACGATCACCTACAAAGCCGGGTTCGGCCTCGGCGCCGACAGCGTGCCGAATGACATCCGCAGCGCATTGCTGCTCATGGTAGGGCACCTGTACGAAAACCGCGAAGACCCGCCCAACACGCTCCCACGGGCCAGCGAGGCGCTTTTGCATCCCTGGTACCGTTTTTCGGCATGATTATTTTGAAACAACCTATATTTCACACAAAACAAAAAAGTGTATGTCTAACGTAGCAAAAACACCCGAACCCGTCCCTGTGAAACCCTGGTACAAATCCAAAGTCGCGCTGTTTGCGCTCACCGTGTTTGCTGTATTTGGCGGCAACTTGCTTTTCGGCTGGTTGGGCGCTGATGTGTCCGACGAGCAGATTGCGTCCATCCAAGCGGCCTACCCGACGGCGATTGACGTGATCGAAGGGCTGCGCAATGGCGAAAGCATCCAGAACTACATCGGGGCTATTTTCGGTGCTGTCATTTTCATTGCCCGGGTGTGGTTCACGGATTCGCTGATTCCGCAAAGCGTGAAAAAATGAGCAAGCGCACGCGCATCGGGCATCTGAACCGCCGCATTGATATCGAGCAATCAACGGCTACGCGCGGTCAAGCCGGTCAGGAATTACTTACCTGGTCGTGCCTGGCTACCGTGTGGGCTGCCGTGAACGCCGGAAATACCGGCAATGCCGAGCAGGTGGAAGGCGACCAATTGGTGGCTACATCCCGCCTGGTGTTCACGATCCGATACCGGGCCGGGCTGGACAAAAAGATGCGCGTGAAGTACCGCGACAACCTGTACAACATACTTACCATCCACGACGACGGGCGAGACGCATACATGCACCTCACCTGCCAAATTCAGGAGTAGAACATGAAAGTAGGCCGCTACCTGTACAACAAACTCACGAGCACCAGCGCCGTTACCGCGCTGGTGGGTACGCGCATCTACCCGGTTTTCATGCCCCAGAATGCGGCATACCCCTGCATCGTGTACATGGTAGACAACAAGCCGCTGGATCCAAGCAAAACCAGCGCAGGTAACCACGATACAGCCGTAGTGACGCTGTACATCTGGCAGGAAGCCCGAGAAGGTCAGGACGCCTACGATGTGCTCGACAGCATAGACGCCGCCGTGCGTGCCGCGCTCGATGCCGCCAGCGGCACCGCCGGAGGCGTGACAGCAGAAGTGATTCAGTACCTCGGCAGCCGCGACGGGCGCGACGAGGCTATGTTGACCTACCTCCGGGAAGCCACCTACGAAATCATACACCGATGAGCGAGATACAACTGATGCAGGCAGAAGTGACGGCTCTGGTCAAAAAAATGGAAGCAGTCGGCGAGCATGGCCGCAAGGCAAGCCGGGACGCATTCCGGCAAGCCGGCGGGCTGCTCATTTCGGCTATTCAGGGCCGTGCACCGGTGTCTGATCGCCCGCACTACCGGTACGCGCAAGGCAGTACGCGCCGTGCCAAAAAAGGCAGCGGCAAGCGCCTGGCCACTTATGCGCCGGGCAATCTGAAGCGCTCGTTCAAAATCCTTACGTTCCGGCGCTCCGATGCGGTGTTCGTAGGTCCAAAATTGGCCAAGGGAAACGCGGTGGGCCGATTCGTAGGCGCGCGCACCGACGCTTACTACGCCGGCATGGTGGAGGCTGGCACACGGCGCATGAGCGGCCGCTACTTCGTGGCGCAAGCCGAAGCGGCAGCCGGGCAACAAACGCTCCGAGCCGCAAGCGAACTATTGCGCCGGGAAATAGACAATCACATCACAAAAGCAGGGTTAAAATGAAAATTCAATTCATTAAAACATACCAAGACGGCAAGCGCACCTATCAGCCCGGATGGGTGGGAGAGGTAAGCGACCCGGACGGCGAGCGCCTGGTGTCGCAGGGCTTTGCAAAGGAGGTGGACAAGTCCATCCGCAGCCGCAAGTACGCGCCGGAGGCAAAGCCGGCTACGGAGTGCGTAGTGCCCGAGCGCATCGCCGAAAAAAGTACGACGGTGGAACGTCAGGAGGCTGTAGACCCCCCGCCATTGCCAGAGCCTGAATTGGCAGAAACGACTACCTCTGCATGGAAGTGGGGCAAAAAGCCCAAGCAAGCCGAAGGAGAATAAAACACAGATTCGCAAACAAATAAACAAACACTACCTATGGCTACCACAGGCACAGTACTTTCCAAGTTCATGAAAATCTATACCGGGAGTGGCACCCCGGTAGCCATCACCTGTCAAAACGACCTTACGCTGACCGTGACGACCGAGACGTTCGACACCACCTGCAAGGACACGGACATCTCGTGGGCAGACGCCGAACCAGGCACGATCAGTTGGACGGTCAGCGGAAGCGCAAACTTCGCCTTCGATGCGACCAACGGCTACAGCGAGCTGCTCGACGCTCAGATCAACGGCGACACGGTGCCCGTGGTCGTTCAGAACGCCGTTACCGGCGACAAAAAGTACAGCGGCAACTGCATCGTTACCTCGCTCGAACTGAACGCCAGCGGCATCAATACCGCCGCCACCTACACGTTCACGCTGACCGGCAAGGGCGCCTTGACCGAAGCAACCATTTCCTAATGTGAAAGCCGATGACTACGCAGCAACTTACCATCGGCGGGCGCAAGCGCCCGGTAAATTTCACATTCGAGGTGGCCTACCGCTACGAAGAAACAACGGGCCGCAAGTACATGCGCGACTTGCGCCTGTTGTTTCGTCAACTGGCCGAGATTTCGCAGATCGTCGGAAGCGACAATACCGACGATCTGGTGGACGCCACCGATCAGATCAGCATGGTCGTACTGGCAGACATTGTACATACGGCGCTGGACTATGCCGCCACGGAGCGCGGCGAGACCCTCGACTGCACACCGGCACAGGTGGCAGGCTGGCTACTGACCGATACGGCAGCCAGCGCACAAGTATTCAACTTGCTGGCTGCCTCGATGCCGCAGCAGAAGCAGGAAGACGGCGACGCAAAAAAAAAGAGGGAGTGGGCGCCGCCCAGGACGAAGCCGAGGACATCGACTGGCAGACGCTGATCGAGTCCGCTGCAGAGTGCGGCATGACGGAGCGGGAATTCTGGAGCAGCACGCCGCGCTGGCTGGCTGCCCGGCAAACCGCCTACCAACGGGCGCAGCAGGCAGAATGGGAGCGCACGCGCATCGGCGCGTTCTACATCGTGAAAACCGTGGACTCCAAGAACCGGTTCAAGAAGCCGGAGGATCTGTTCAAGTTCCCGTGGGAGCAGCCGAAAGCGGAGGCGGTTCAATCCGCGCCACTTACCGCCCAAGAGCAGGCCGATTTCGAAAAATTTAGCCGGGAGGCCGACGAGTGGTACTACTCCAAGCACCCGGAAAAACGACCTAAAACAGATGGCATCAGTCAGTGACCTGAACATACGGCTCGGCCTGCTGGACAAGAACTTCAGCCGCCAACTCGCCAAGGTGGAACGCGACATGCGGGCCTCTGTGCAGCGCATGGGCGCGCTGGGCGAGCAGATGACGCTAGCCGTGAGCGCACCGCTCGGCCTCATCGGCGGGCTGGCGCTCAAGACCGCTGCAGAGTTCGAGTCGCTCACGCTTGCCATGACGACGACGTTCGAGTCCGTCGGGCGTGGCGCCGGCGAAGCCGCCGCCGAGATCAACGCCCTTCGCGTGGCCGCGCTGGCCCCGGGCCTCGACTTCGAGCAGGCCGTGAAAGGCTCCGTGCGCTTGCAGGGCGTGGGCATATCCGCCGAAAAGGCGCGCCTGATCCTTGCCGAACTCGGCAACCAGATCGCCAGCACCGGCGGCAGCGCCGACCAACTCGATGCCGTCACAAAGCAGTTCACGCAGATCATCGGCAAGGGGCGGCTGCTCCAGGAGGACTTGTCCATCATCCTCGAAAACATGCCGGGCCTCGCCAGGGTGCTCAAGGAGGAGTTCGGCACCACCAGCGCCGAGGCCATCCGGGCCCTCGGGGTGAGCACCGACGAGTTCATCAACCGCATCACCGACCGCATGGCCACCATGCCGCGCGTGGCCGGAGGCCTCACCAACGCGTTCACCAACGCGGGCGTGGCCATCCGGCAGAGCCTGGCCACCGTGGGCGAGGCGATCAACAAGACCTTCAACGTCACCGGCCTGCTCAATAATTTCTCCGAGTGGATCGTGGGCCTCGCCGATGCCTTTGCCGGACTGAGCGGCGGCACGCAGGCCGTCATCCTGTCCATCGGAGCATTCGCGCTTGCGCTGGGGCCGGCCATCAAGGGCCTGTCGCTATTGCAAGGCGCGTGGGTATCCATCGTGTCGGGCATTGCGCCCATGGTGGCGGCATTCAGGACGGCCACCGTGGCCGGCACGGGCCTCACCGGCGCGCTCACGGCCATGAACACCGCCGCACGACTGAACGTGTTCATCGCGGCGGCTTCGGTGGTGATCGCCTTGGGCGTGGCCATCGCTACGTATGTGTCGAGGGTGGACAGCGCCACGGAGTCGCAGCGTATGTTCGCCGAGGCACAGGCCAAGGTGAACGAGGAAGCCGGCCGAGAGACGGCCATACTGAACAAGAATTTCGAAGTGCTGAAATCGGCTACCGCCACCACCGACCAACGGCGCGCGGCAATAGACGAACTGAAAAAAGTGTACCCAGACTACCTGCGGGGCGTTGATCTGGAAACGGCGTCGCTCACCAAGTTGACCGATATACAGGCCGGGCTGAATCAGGAAATATTGCGCGGCGTGGCCGAGCGCCAGAAGGCCGTGGCTGTAGAGTCTCAATTTGCAAAGGCAGCCGAGGCCCAGTTGCGCATTCAGCAATTGCGCGAAAAGGGATTCGAAGGCCTTACCGGCGATGAGGTGAAACGCTCCGGTCGCAGCCTGTTCGGGACGGATTTCGAAAAAAGTTTCGTGCAGGAAGCCGCCCGTGGCGAGGTGGTGCGAGATGTGATCAAGGCGCTGGAGGACGACGTGAAAAAAGCGACGAAAGCTGCCGACGAACTCGGCAAGTCATTCGACAAGGCCTTCGGCATCGGGGCCAACAGCGCCAACCGGCAGTACGACGCTCTCACGAAGCAACGGCAGGCGGTAGAAGACGCAAAAGACGCGCTGGAGGACATGACGCCGGCGCAGCGGGCGGCGCTTGAGTTTTCGGAGAACTGGGACAAGCGCATGGCCTCGAACAAGGAGAGCGCCAAAGGCGCGTTCAAGGAGTCGAAGGCACAGGCGAACGCCTACAAGGACGCGCTCGCGTCCATCCGGGCCGTGACGGAAAAAGGCGACGTGCTCGGGGCCGATGTGTTCGGCGAGCAGGCCACGGAGATCACAAACCAGATCGAACGCCTCCTCGAGGCCGGGTTCAAGCCGGCAGGAAAGGAGGTGCAGCACCTGCGCTCGATGCTGGTGGACATGCGCGAGTCCCTCGAAAAAGGATTCGCCGTGCCCAACACCACACAGGCCGTGCTGGCCGAAATGGACAAGATAGATGCGGCCATCGCCCGCGTGAACGATGCCGTGGCGCCCATCGTGGTGCCGGTTCCGTTCGTGGGCGCTGCCATCGGCGAGATCGAGCGCGTACAGGCGGCGGTGGATGGGGTAAAACAGCCCGAGCCGCTGGTATTCCAGGTGGAGGCGGATCCGATTCCGCCTCCCGACGTGTCGCCGGCGCTGGAGGCCCTGCAAAAGATAGACGCGGCGGTGCAGGCCGCATTTTCCGGCATCGTGCCGGCCACCATACCTGTACCGTTCACGGAGGTTGCATACGCGGCCATCCGGCAGTACGATGCGGCGCTGGGAAGCACCTCCACGCCACCTGACGCGACGGAAATACCGCCGCCGGTGGTGGAACCTGCGCTGGCCGAGATACAGCGCGTGACCGATGCGCTGAAAAAGTTGTCGGCCCCGGAACCGTTGTCGTTGTCGGCATCTTCGCCGGCGGTGCCCGGCTTGCCAACCCTGCCGTCGCTCAGCGTGCCGACGTCGGTGGTGCAGTTGGACACATCCGAGGCGCAAGCCAGCCTTGAGGCCCTGAAAGAAACCGCGCTTGGCGCAATAGAAAGCAATACGGCCTACCTCGGATCGTGGCAGCAGATTGCCGACGTGATGGTGCTGGCTACCGAAGGCCTTAACGGGTTTTCGTCGGCCATGCAAGCGGCTATGGACATCGCTGCAGAGCAGGGAGATGCGCTCGGAAATATAGCACTTGTGGTGGGGCAGTCGGTGGCAGATGCCGCCGCACAGGGCGCCGCATCGTTCGGAGAACTGGCTAATGCTGCCGTATCGGCTGCAGCCAAGATCGTGCGCGCATGGATTCAGCAGGGCGTGGCCGCTGCCGTGTCGAAGGCCCTTGGTAGTCTTCCGTTCCCATTCAACCTTGCCGCTGGCGCTGCCGCCGGGGGTCTTGCCGCCGCGCTGTTCACAAGAGCGATTTCGGCCATCGGCGTTCCAGCCCTCGCCGAGGGTGGCGTGGTGCGAAAGCCGACGTTGGCCCTAATCGGGGAATACCCTGGCGCCAGCACAAACCCCGAGATCGTGACACCGGAAAGCAAACTCCGTTCGATATTCCGCGACAGCGGCGGCGCAGGCGGTGGAGGCCAATTGGTGGCCGTGGTGCGGGGCGACGATCTGCAGTTCATACTTGACCGAGCCGCCGCACGGAGGGGGCGCACGCGCTGATGGCAAACAGACTGTATTCTGCATTCAAAAACAGAAAAGGGCACACCTACACGGTGTACGTGGATGATTCCGAATTTTCAGGCACCGCCACGGAGGTCACGCTGGCAGAGGGCGGATTCTCGCTCCGATACGACGGCGACCCGGACGACCTGTTCGCACCCATCATAGGGTCGAAATTGGAAATCCCCGTCGCTGTGCTCGAAGGCACACTTTCCGTGCTCGAAGCGATCAACGATGATATTCTCACTTCGAGTGAGACCCGCTTCACCGTAAAGGTCACGGTGAACACCGGCAGCGGCGCCACGATGTTCTGGGTAGGCTATGTGCTGCCGGAAATGTCTGGGTTCCAAGACATTTATCCGCCGTACCGGTTTTCCATTACCGCGACCGACGGCATCGCCCGGCTGAAAAAAATTGATTACAGGGACGGGAATGCGCCATTTGGGTTTGGCCGGCTGTCGCAGCACCTGCTTCGGGCGCTGCAATTCGAGGACACGCTGCTCGGCTACTGGGGGACATCCGACGTGTACCTGCGTGCCGTGGTGAACTGGCAGGACTTCAATATCGGGACGCCAGGCGCATCGAAATGCCCGCTGTACCTTAGTTATGTGAACGGCACCGTGTTCGCTGAAAAAAAGGAAAGCGACAGCGCTACCGGCTCCTACAAGTTCCTTTCCTGCTACGATGTGATTGCAGAAATATGCACACACTTTGCCGCCAGGCTTTACTTCTCGGCAGGCTGTTGGCGATTCGAACAGGTGAATGAACGGTCGCAGGACGAGTTCTACGAGCGGTCGTACACAAAGGCCGGGGCGATCACGAGCAGCACGGCCACGCAGACCTACGACGTGTCGGTACCGCAAAGTGCCGGAGGGAAACGCCTGGCAGGCGGCACATTTGGCTACATGAGCGCGGTGCGCAAGGTGGTAGCCGAGTATGTGCACAACAACACGTTCAACTACCTGGAAGGTTATGGCGGGCTGTACTGGAACAAATTGTCCACGTTCCCGGACACTACGACATTTTCCAACGTTTCGTTTTCGGACGAAAACGTGTTGCGTTTTTCGTTCAATGTCAATATTGAGGCTACACTTGACCTGGCATACGCGTTGCCGTGGCGCTATGTGCTTCGTTTTTTTGTGTCGGCCGGTGGGCAGACGCTGGAAGCGCAGAGCCTGAATCTGGTGGTGAACGGGAACCCCACGACGCAGATTTTGCCAAACACGCCGGTATGGCAGTCGGGCACGAACTACTACGAAATCAGTACGGAGTTCACGTTCAGCGATTTCCTGTACCAGTTCGCCACATTCACATTCGACACGCCGCCTATGCCGGCAGGCACCTCGATTGAGGTAGGCTTCGTGGAGGGCTTTGCGGTGGACATCAATGGTGACTTCGTCGACATTGATCTGACCTGGTGGAGCGTGACCGCGCCGCAAATGCGCATCCGGCAGGCAAGCGACCCGGCGCTTGATTTCGAAGGCACGCGGCTGTACGAGGCTGAAAATGCCATCGAGGGCAACACGGTGGACGTAGAAAAGAAATTCATTTTCGGACACGCGGTATCGGGCACCACGCCCGGCGCATTGTGGACGGAGCCGGGCACCGGCTTACCGGCATTGACAACTGGCACCTGGGATCATGGCACCGACACGGAGAACTATGAGTTCCCCCAGTTGTGGGCTGCTGAAGTACTTGCGGCGCGGGCAAAGCCGCGTCCGGTGTATTCCGGTGCTTTTTATTCGGCCAATACCCGGGCGCACAGCCGCGTAATCATGCCGGATAACTCGGCCTGGCTGATGCTATCTGTCGAGTTCGCGGCCTATGATTCGTTTTGGCGCGGGCAGTGGGTATCCGCGGGAGTGAACCGCGTGGAAGTGACAACAACACCGGGCATCCGGTTGACGACGCCGAAGTTTTTCCCCGGCAGGGTCCCACGGCAAGGGTTTTGGAACCCTACCCCTCCGGCATCTGCGCTTACCTCTGCCGGTATGCAGGGTTTTTCGGGGGCTGCAAATCTGGCCCTCACGGCCCTTGCCGTGAATACAATAGGCTCGAACATATCTGCCGGAACGATTACATCAATCCCGCTGACATATCCGGTTCGGGCCAAGTCATTTTTTCAGAATGATGACATTCTGCTGGTGATTCCATCTTCGGGGAAAGTGGTATCGCTGATGGTTTCTGACGATGCGGCCGATGGCGACACCTCGCTTTCGGTTAGCAGTACAACCGTAGAGGACATACCAACAGGCGCGTTGATCCTGTACGGGCCTCTCAATAAGTACACCAAGCAGGGCGGAGATTCCGCAAGTTTGCCTGTTGGAACAAGCCCGGGGGATGTGCTTATCTGGAATGATGCAGATCAGGTCTGGGAACCATACGCCGGGACCAACCAAGGGTGGGTGCTTACGTATGACACCGTTACCGGTTGGCAGGAAGGCCCGCCAGGGGATGGCCCACAGGGTGCCCAAGGTGCGCAAGGTGTTCAAGGCGCCACCGGCGCTACCGGGCCGCAGGGTGCACAAGGTACGCAAGGTGTTCAGGGCGCCACGGGCGCTACCGGGCCGCAGGGCGCACAGGGTACGCAAGGTGCACAGGGCGCCACGGGCGCTACCGGGCCGCAGGGCGCACAGGGTACGCAAGGTGCACAGGGCGCCACCGGCGCTACCGGGCCGCAAGGCAACCAGGGTACGCAAGGTGTTCAGGGTGCCACCGGTGCTACCGGGCCGCAGGGCAATCAGGGTACGCAAGGTGTACAGGGCGCCACCGGATCACAAGGGCCGCAAGGATTCCAGGGGCCGCAAGGAAGTGGCGGCTTGACCGGTAGCGGCGCCGCCGGAAGGATCGCATATTGGACAAGCGCGAGCAACTTGAGTAGCGACGATTTTCCGCTGTTCTGGGACGCTACAAATGATCGGCTCGGCCTTGGCACAGGTATACCTACTGCACGGTTGCAGGTAGGATTACCCACGACAGGCCTTTCGGACGAAGCCTTGCGCATCGCAGGGAATGTAGGAAATAACCTCAATTGCGTGATCAGCAATGCGAACCAAGCGAACGCTGCCTCGAACGTGATTCTGCAACTTGTAACCGGCGGCGCAACAGGCGGCGACCCGCTAATGCAATTCAGTGTAAGCGGCGGATCCACGGTATCTATGGGGCTTGACAACAGCGACTCAGACAAGTTCAAGTTGAAATATGCCGCTACGCCGAGCGCGACACCGAACAACAGCGGCATCACGATCACGAACAATACCCCGCCTCGGATCGGCATAAACAATGATGCACCGGCATACGACCTCGATGTAGCCAACACCACACGCTCGCGCACATTCGTGAACACCAACGCGGTGCCTACCGTGACTCCTGGCACCGGCATGGGCACCACTCCGACCGGTATATCGGTGTTGGGTGGGCAAAACGGGTTTTTCTACGGCTTCACCACAGGAACAAGCCCGGCGGCAAATGCAACAATTTTCACCGTCACGCCTGCTACGGCTTTCCCTACATTCATAATCCCGGTATTTTGCGCCGCAAACCAGCAAACGGCTACCGATATCTCAAAGTTCAGGATATCGGCCAGCGGAAACACGTCGTTTACGGTAGCAGCCAACGGCACGCTATCGGCTTCGACGGCTTACGCGCTGTATTTCGTCGTCATCGGGTACTAACCACATTCGAAACATGATCACCGCAAACGCATCGTACACACTGGAGGAAGGCAGAAAGGTTTTTTTCGAAAGCCTCGACATATTGTGCACTCCAACTGTGCATGACGATTCTGGTATGGTTCGCGTTCAGATGGACGTGAGAGTGGATGCCGGAACCGTTGTAGGCAGCGCCATACTCGAACTGACATACGCTGAGGTAGATGCCTTCACCGGCACCGGCTCGACGGACGTGGAGGTGTTCTACAACCAATGCGAGCAGGCGGTGGACGACTACTTGAGCGGAATCACCGAAAATAGCGGCGTAACCTTCACGATCACCTAAAAAAATTTGGCACGCGATTAGAACAAATTGTGTTCTAACCTGTGTGCTATGGCAGATAACGAAAAAATTGATGTCATGTTAGACCTCTATAAAATCTTGCTTGACTGGTTGAAGCGGCAAGCAAGCCAGGTGTTGATGCTATCCTTCGGGCTGGTGATGATCTGGAAGGTCGGTACCGGCCAAATTGAAAAACTTGAGGGGAAAATCGCACTCGTAGAAAATCGAAACGATGCGTTGGTAATGGAGGTGCGCAAGTGCGATGCCGAGCGTGCCGCGCTCCAGGTGGAAGTGCGGGCCCTCCAGTTCCAGTTGCAAATGGCTTTTCCGAAATTGCGAATTGGGGAAAAATGAAAAGCCCCACTGTGGCAGGCGCCAAGCGGGGCAAAAATGACGGGGCGTTTGTATCGGCTCGTTCCCCCTCGGTATCGCAGGATTTCACGCGTGAAGCCGTCCTGCTGGATTTTTGCGCACTTTATTATTGTTTAGGGCAAGGTTCGGGTAAGCATGGTTAGCCGCTAATTAAGGCGGTCAGCAATCCGGCATCGGCTGTCTATTGTTGCCATGATGCCGAGTATATGCCTGTTTTTGTTCCATTCCTTTTCAGTCGCACGTCGGCAGTGCATCAGTTAGCCCGGATCAGAAAGTGTGATGTCTGCCGCCTGCTTAGGCGGGCGCGATTCGCGGGGGTACGCAAAGATTTCAAACTCCAGCGCGGAGCACACGCGCTGGAGTGTTGAAAATGAAACATCGCCGGCGGATTCAATAGCTCCCATTCTTTGCCTGGTGACGCCCAGCGCATCCGCAAGTTCCTGGCGGGTTTTGCCCCGGAACTTGCGGATTTCGGCTATAATTTGACCTGATTTCATATTTTTTCAATAAATTCCTGCACCTGTTTGGTGCAGGGGTAAAATAATTTGATGTAAACACCTTGCGCCCGCTGGCAGTCGTGATCCGACAGCCGAACATTGTTGCCATTGAATGTAACATAGACAGATGCTCCCGCCGCGTTTTTGCTAGTTGACATACGCGCCTCGATGCCTCGGCTTGCGCAAGCCTCGATGATGCGCATGGCGTCTGATACCATCTCTTGCAACCTACGGGAGCAAGCGATTTCGCCTGGGCTCATATATTTGGTTGCCTCAACAGACTGAGCCGCCAGGTATTGGCTTCTCCAGGTATTAAACTGCTCAATTGTAAGGTCTTGATCCTTTGCTTTGCAATATTCAAATCCAAAGTCCGTAGGGTGAGCCATGACCGTTGTATTTATTGTGATGTCTAATTGACCCTACAAAGGTAAACACTTTTATTTACTTGTCAATACTTTTATTTACTTTTTTTTAAAAAAAATATTGACAGGCTAATCATGCTTGCCCGTACACCGACCGCTAAGCGCGGCGCGGCGTACAAGCCGCAGTTATGCTGGCGAAGATGTAAACGCAGACAATTTGCCTGTTTGCATATATTTTGCTCCTTGCATGAGAGCAAGTCTGTACTCTGCATGGGCAAATGCGTCTTGGTTTTTGTATTGCGATCTGTAACTTGCGTAAATGAGCGATCATCGCGGAATCAGTCATTTTTTGAAATTTATGCACTGTGATATCAGTCATTTTTTTGAATTTACAAAGTCAAAAAAACACAACATCCACGCCGCCCAGCCGCCTTTCCAAATAAAGGCCGAAAATACGGCGATGATGATGAGGATGAGAATGCGCTGGTGGGTGGTCATGGCTCGACGGGCTTGAAGGTGATGACCCAGACCCAAGGGTTTGACCTCCAGGATTCTGGGCCGTTTATGTCTTTCCACATATCCCGGAAGTCGTTGAGGGTAGAAAATGTATTGTCCCGAAACGGCAGACCCTCTTGTACAATATCGGCTGCACAGATTTCTGCAACGCGCTCGGCACGCACGTCTGTCACCTCAAGCGTGATGCGCGAGGCGGAGCGGGGCATGAAGATAGAAGGCTTCCACGGAATATCATCTGGCACGAAATCAGCATCTGTAGCCCGATATTCATAAGGACTTCCGATTGGAAAAGAATGCGATTTCGGGCGCCACGTCTCGCGCACCCATAGCCGGTCGCCAACTTCCCACTTGGGATACAGGCGATGGACAAGGTCGCCGGCAGAGTATTTCACTCCAAATGGGTAATTATCGAAAATTTTGTCACCGTCCCAGTCGGCGGGCAACTTGATGATTCGACGCGTTTGCGTCTTTCGGCCGTCAAGGATGGCCAGCACCATAGGGCCAGAAAAAAGAATCGGTCTGTATTTCATGCCGCCTGTTGAATGCGTGAAAAAATCTCGGTGCGAACTTTTCCAAGCGGGGCAATGCCCAACTGGCCGGCGCTTGGTGGAGCCTCCCAGAACTCCGTGAGCGCTTCGTAGTAGGCGACGGCCCTTTGGAAAGAGACGTATCGCTCTACATCGTCCCAGCGCTCCATTCTGGCCATGCGGGATTCTGCAAGGTCGCGCAAAGCGGTAGTGAACCGGCTGCGTGCTTCGCCTTCGGTAAGGATGTCGGCTTTGCCGTGGCCCCACTCTATTTTAACGCGTTTCATGCCGGTGCTTATGTCAGCATGCACGATTGGGACGCATTCGGCATCTTCTGGCTCCGGTCGCTGGGCTTGTCTGCGAGGCGGCGTATGCACGTGCGCGTTGGAATACACCTGCTCAGCGGGAAAGGATTGTGGCGGCGGTGTAGGTATTGCATTCGGTGCCGATGGCGGCTCAGTAGTGGTGCGTGCGGATGCTTTTTTTGCTTCGATGGCCTTGTCTATGGCCATGATGGTCTGCGTGTAGATCAAGCGTTCGTCGGCGGGAATGCCCGGCAGACGGGATGCCGCAAGAACCTGGTCGCGCTCGCGCAGCAGGTCTTCGATTGTTTTATTCGGCATAGTTTGTAGCGATTTGTAGCGCGTCTATGCGCTGGGTGATCTGTTTTTTTTGTGTGTCGTCCGCTGCGTAGCGGGATGCGATGAGCAGCGCGTCTATGCGCTGCGCGATTTGTTCTGCCGTAGCCGTCACAGGCTCTGGTTCAAGTTCCGCCCATGCTTGCGGCCCTACCCCACCGGCGGCGGGAGGTGGGCTTACCGAAAAGACGTATCTGGGCTGCCTGCTGCGGCGGTCACGTCGCGCCCGTCCACGGTGCCGTCGCCGTTTGCGTCGAGTGTGGGCGATTTGGCAAGAAAGGATATGACGAGGAAAATGCGGAACAAAACGGTGAGACCCTTGAACAGTACGCCGGCGCCGAAGTACATGGTCTCGATGCTTTGGCGCTTGGCCATGTTGTCGGCCTCAATAGTGGCGTTGCGGCGGTTGACGGCTTCGGTGGTCTGGTTGACGGCTTGTACTTGCCCGTTCAGGGCGGCGGTGTAGGCGCTCTGTGTGGCGTCGAGTTCTTTTTTCAGTGATTTGGTAGCCGATGCTTTTTTCTTGGCCAGTTGCTGCTTTGCCCAGCCGTTGCCGTTGGCTGCAAGGCTGGCAAGGCTGGCGTTGGCGGACTCCGTGCGGCGCTCGGCTGCGCTGATGTCTGCCTTGAGGGTTTTGATTTGCGCGGCCAGCGGCGCCGCCGCGGCGCCGTACTGGGTGCTGACTGATGCGGTGACGGCTGTGATGTCGGTTGTTTCCGTCTGCCGGGCCTCGCTGCCGAGCGGGCCGCGTGTGAGGGCTACGCTGTAGTAATCCGCAAGAAACAGCACGACGACGACGGTAGTCAGGATAAACCACTTGGTGGACTTGAGCACCTTGAAGTACCAGTGCTCGGCGTACTTGACCGAATACGGGTGCAGCCAGGCGAGCGGCTCGTATACCACTTCTTCGAGGAAGTTCCTGAATGCCAGATCGGTGACAAAGCCGGCGATGACGGCGCACATGATGCCGATGGCGGTGCAGAGCCAAGGCCAGTCAATGTACTGCGCTGCCATGCTGCGCCCGAACACGAAAAAACCGGCGCTGGTGATGAGGATAGATACGATAATGAACACGCGCTCCGACAGGAGTACGATCCGGTCGATTTTCCGGGAGTTTTCCGCAGGGTTGATTACTTGATTTGCCATAGCGGCGATGCTGTTTTTCCGCAGATTTTCCGCAGATTTTCCATATATGGGAAATCTGAAAAAATACCCGCGACGGTGAACGGAATATATGCGGCAAATGTATGTGTAACGCGATGCACAAAGCAAGAAAAAGCACAAATATTTTTGTAACGCGATACACTGCCCGAACTTTGCCCGCATGGAAGAACAAAATGACATTCATTTTCTGACCCCGGAGGAAGCCTGGGACGATTTCTACCGGGTGGTATACCAGCAGATCAAACATCGGCTGGAGTGGCATGAAAAAAACCGGGTCATCACTGCAAACCGGGATCGGAAAGGCTTGCGCAAGCGCGCGAGCGGTACGGTGATTGGTCTGGACGTGGAGCGCATACGAGCAATACTGGACAAGTACGCGCCGGGCCGCTACGGCGTGGAAACGGTCACGCGTTTCTGGATTCTGCCGACGCAGGCTGAAATGCCACCGGGCGGCGATTCGCCTGACGATGCAGGCGGGTCTTGAATACATACTTGCCACACTCGGTGTAGCAGGGTAGGGCGGATTCTTCAATGCCGGGCAGGTTGTTGTCGCTGGTGAGCAGTTCGAGCGTGCTGTAGGCTTTTACGCTCTGCTCGACGTGTACGCCAAAATGGCCATTGCGGGCTGCTGGCAGGTTGGGGAATACGGCGATGTCTTGCAGGATGTAGATGTTCATTTTCGGTGACCGTATCGCTTTTGGATGTGATGCCACCAGCCAAGCGGCAGCCCGAGTGCGAGCGCTGCAAGCAGGTATGCCATGATTTCGTGGTGTGTCATCGGCGTTGGGTGCCGGTGATCTGGGCAAGCGCCCACATCAGCAGCAGGAACAGGATGAAGAGTAGTGCTTTCATATCCGGCATTGAAGTACGGCATCAATGAATGACCCGGCAGCCTCGATCTTTCGGCGATCCCATGCCCGGCGGATGCTTTCGGCTGCTTTTTTCCGGTTGTGGTTGTTTTCAAGGTTCTGTGCCCGGCTGATGATGTAGAGGTTGTCGGCATCGCAGTTGAGCGAGTTCCCGTCGCGGGGCTTGATGATGTAGCCGGGTGGTATGGGGCCGTTCGCCTGTTCCCAGTTGTGCCGGGCCAATGGCGCCCACTTGCCCATGGCCAGCCGGATGTATGGGGTAGGGGTTCGATTCCGGTCGCGGATGGTGATGGCTCCGTCGTGCTTGACGCGGTTGGGGCATATGTGCCCGGGCTTGAACATGCCGGGCGCGCACTTGGCCTTCCACTCGGGCCACATTTTGACGCCTTTGTTCCAGGGCGCCCTTTGGCTGGTGAACAAGCATTTTTTGGGGCCGGTGTAGCGCAGGCCCATTTTGGCGGCTTTTTGCATGATGCTTTTCGGGCTGCGCTCGATGCCAAGTTCATAGCGCATAAGGCGCACCATGCCGGTAGCGCCGATCTGCGGATACCAGGCGCGCATGAGGCGGAGTTCTGTTTCTGTGTATTTCATATTTTTTTACGGCGGCGGCTGCGAGCAAGTATGTTTTCCAGATCTTGAGCAAAAACACGTTGTTTTTCGGCTTTGGGGTCGTAGCCCTGGAATTTGTCCAGGTCTGCAACCCGGAACTTTTTGGTGCGCCCGACTGGCACGTGCGGGATATCGCCTCGTCCAACCAAGGTGCTAAACATGGTTGGTTTCATGCCGAGGTATTGCATGGCCTCCTTGTAGGGCAGGAGCCGGCCCGGGTTGCCGGCCCGGCTGTTGGCCTTGTTGGCCAGTTCGTTGACAAGCGCTTCGAGGTGTGGCTGCAGCAGGCGCGCGATTTCCTCGGGGCTGGTAAGGATGAGCGGTTTAGCGTCGTTCATAGGTATGCCTGTTGTTTTGTGATATGAATAAAAGTATCTTCTGCGCCTTGGGCGGGCGTGGCTGATTTGATTTCGAAGGCATCGGCGCGCATGGCGCGTTGGGCATCTTCACGAAGGTGTTTCATAATGGCACCAGGCACCTGAAATGTGCCGTTTATTACGCTGTCCTGCATGCCGCGCCGGATGCGGTCAATGTCTTGAAAAGGAATGTCTGCCGGCGGTGGGGGAGGATCGGTTAGTGAGCGGCGCTCCGCTCGCGTACTGTGCTTCTGAATGAATGCCTCGATGTGGTGGTACTTCATGGTTGGCGGCGTTGTTGGCGGCGTACTGCGATTCGGTGCCCGAGGATAGGCGCAGCGAACAGCAGGGCCGTCATGGTGATGATGATGGGTGCGATGTGTAGCATTTTTCAGATGTGAGCAGATAGGCTGCATTGGTTAGGCGTATGCGATGTCGTAAGGTGTTCCAATCAGGTAATTCCGCACCACGCGCTGGAAATCCTCCAGCGAGCGGCACACGCAGTACGCGTAGCCGCGTGCTGTGGCGGCTTCCTGAAAACGGGACTGGTTTTCGGTCTGCCGGCCGGTTTTGGTTTTCATTTCGATCATAAGTCCGTGGTGGTGAATGCTGGGCACGAACAGTACCAGATCGGGCGCTCCCGACTTGGCACCTTCTCGCTTGAGCCGCGCCCACTGGGCTGCTCGCTGCCCCTGCGTTCCGGCAAGGCGGCTGCCGTTCGGAATGCTGATGAGCAGGTTGGCTATGGGCCGGTAGGTCATGCGAAACCAGAGCACGCATCCGATTTGAGTGGCTGATTCTGTCTTTTTCCTCATATAGGCTATCGTTTGCTTTCGCCGGAAAAGTGCACGCTGGAGCACATGCTCCGCAGGCGGTCGGCGATCATGGGTGAAAGCAGGGACAGGCATTCGTTCGGCTGTCCATTGCTGATGAAGTGTGTGAGTTGCCCGTAGCGCTGGTAGCGCGTATACCGGGCTTCGATGATGGCCTCGTTCACATCGAGGGGGTCGCCGAAGCGCAGCACGGGGCCTACGTGTCGGGCGAACTCATCGAAGCAGCGGTCGAACTGGAGGTGCGCTGCGATGGGGTTGTAGTCCTTGTCGGCCCGGGTGTCTTCGTATGCCTTCGCCATGCTGCACATGGTAAACTGCTTGGTCAGGTTCTCCTGCTTGCAGAAACGCTCCAGGGTCTCCAGTACTTTGGTTTTGCCGGTGCCGGGCTTTCCGAAAACAAACACCCCTTTTGCCAGGGATAGCGGGCCGGTTGGGTCGTTGATGAAGTACTTGAGCAGGGCGGTGATGTTGGCGGCAAAGTTGCCGTGCGTGTAGTCCCAGTCCCACTCGGGGTGATTTCGATTCATGGCGATGTGTGCAGCGAGAAGTTTCATAAGGGCGAAAAAGCGCTTTCGGGCGGTTTCGTAATCCATCTCCTGCTCGAATCGGCGGGTGTGTGCCGCCACCAGAGGCCGCACAGGCTGCTCGAATACCCTCTGCCAGTATTCGGCAAGGGCTTCGCGCTGCTCTGCGCTCTGCGGCGCTCTGCGGCGCTCTGCGATGGCCTCGGGGTTTTGCCGAAGGCGCAGTTCGTCGAGCGACAGACCTCCGGCGAGTTCTTCGGCGAGTTGGTCAATGTTGCGATTGTCGTGCATCGGTGGCTGTTTTTTTTCCGTGGTTGTGTACGTTTTCGAGGATTGGGCGAAGCATGTCTCGTTGGAATGGCGTGAGGTGCATGAGGCGCCGGGCTTCGTCGAGTTGTCGGCAGATGTACTGCGCGCCGCCGCCAGGTTCAAAATTTTTGCGGCGGGATGGTGTCTCTTTTTTCTGTGTCATTGAAGTGCTGAATTGTTGCGCGATTTTTTGCTGCTGTGGTTCGCGGGGTGGGGGAGAGTTGGGCAAGTCGCTTGACTTCGAGCGCTGCCCAGTTGAAAAAGTGATTGCGAAAGTCGCGGCGGTTTTGCGGGTGATGGCCTTCGCTGCCGAGTTTCAGGGCAAAGATTCTGGCCAGGTGGCCCATCTGGCCGGCCTCGATTCCGTACTGCATCTTGGCCCGCTCAATGCAGCGAAAATCGCGAAGCATTTCGGCTATTTCTGCGGCGATGTCTAACCCTGCTTTCGGGCCGGAAGGGTGGGGGGGCGCCGCGGAATTTTGGGGGGGGATTTGAGGGCCTTGGTCGGCGTTTTTTTTGATTTTTTCGGCGACGATTTTTTCGTCGTCACGTAGTGTAGTTAAACTATTGTACTTATTATCCTTACTTACTACACTATAAGAAGAATTAATTAAGGTGTGGGTATCGGCATTTTTGCCGATGGTCGCGGCATTTTTGCCCATAGGTATCGGCATTTTTGCCGATAGGGTATCGGCATTTTTGCCGATAGGTATCGGCATTTTTGCCGATAGGGTATCGGCATTTTTGCCGATAGGGTCTTGTTGCTTTTGGATGGCCTCGCGGAGCCATATTTTCCGGGAACTTCCTGCCGCTGAATCTACGATGTAGGCAATGTGTTCGGCCCTGGACAGTTCGGCCATCCAGCGGCTGATGGTGTCGCGACTCTTGCCGTAGAGGTCGGCAAAATATTGGTTCGTCGCCCAGCAATATCCGTTCTCATCACACAGCGATGTGATCTCTGCGTAGAGCAGTTTGGCGCCGTCGCTGATGTGGCGGTCGTATCTGACTTTTGCCGGGATGACGGCGAAGTATGCTGGTGATGACGGTGGTTGCATTGTTGCGTTTTGGCAATGTGATGTAAGTCCTGCAGGCGCTCGTTTGCGCCTGCAGGGTGCTTCACTAAGTAAATCTCATGAAAAGAGGCCGTGCGAGGATTCGAACCCCGGCTCCTCGCTTACAAGGCGAGTAGACTACCGCTATCGTACATGGCCGGAAATTTGCCCCGGCGCTTTTGCCGGGGCCATACAACAGTTGTTTCCCGAGGGATGCGGCCTTGCGCCGCGGGGTGCCCTCCAATGAACCGAATCTTCCTCTGAAAAGTCTTCTAAAAAATGCCCGGGCCGAAAAAATGCCCGGGCCTGATCAATCACCAAATCATGACAAAAAATAACCACTAAAATGCTGCTGCCAGTATTGCCACGTTAGCTCGGTACAGGGCCACCATTTTCATTTCCATGCGCTCCCGCGCTTCGCGGCTCTCTACGGTGATGTAGAGCGCGTTGTACATGTCGGTGCCCGAGTGCCTACCCGAAAGGCCGGTCACCTCGCGGCGGTCGTGAAGGTAGTGCTCCAGATACTGGGCCGAAACCTCCTTGCCCGTCATGGCCTTGTACAACTTCGCCGCGCGCCGGTAATCGCCCCTGGCGATGCGCGCCTTCAATTCCGTCCGCTCCTGTTTTGAGATCATATTTGCTTTTGTCAAATCAATTTCCGCATATTTGCGGCGTGTGTTAAATTGTATGGCAAATGTAAGTGCATGTTTTGCACTTTTGAAAATGTTGTGTGCAATTTTTACACTTTTAATCCGAAAATGTCGCGAAAGCGACAATAGCGCATGGATACAAGTCAAAAATTTACACATGGCGAGGTCTTGATGATCCTTGCCCACCGCAGCAAATTATCTGCATCAGACATTTGCAAGGGCCTTGAAATCAACGCGAGTTACTTGTCAAGGCTTTACAAAAGCGAACTGTTGACCGAAAATATCCGCCGCCGCGCGGCCAGGTTGTTTCAAGTGCCGGAGTCGGTTTTCAGGGATGGGGAGGTGGGCGAAGGAGAGAGCGTGGTTAATGAGCCTCCGGCGCGGTACGAGGCTATGAAGCGGGAGGTGGAGGGCATGACGGCTGCTGAGGTACTGCGGTACCTGGAAGAAAAGGACAAGCGGCATCATGCGGAGCGGGTGGAAAAGGACAGGCAGCACCACGAGGACAGGGGGCGGCTGCTGGCGATAATCGAACGATTAACTGAAAAACGATAGGTACATGAACGATTTACTTTTACTAGCTTACCTGCTCGGCGTAGCCGCTGTAGGATATGCTGCCGACCAGCGCACATGCGGCCCTGGTATCGGCGTAGTGCTGGCCCTGCTTACTACGCCTTTTGTGGGCGCCATACTGATACTTGCCTGGCCGAGTCGAGAGGAGTACGCATATTGGAAGCGTGACCTGATCGGCGGCGCACCGAAAAAGAAGGTAGACGAAGGGTAGGGTAGTGTGGCTGGTGTAGTTACTACACGTACCTACTACATCTGTGCTGCTGTGACCATTTTGTTGACGTCAGCAAAATGGTCACAGCAGCAATTTGTCGGCGTCGTCAAGTACTTTTTTCTCAAACGACTTGAGGTATATCTGGGTAGTACGCAGGTCGGCGTGCCCAAGGCTTTGGGATATGACTTCGACGGACACGCCTCGCTCTTTGAGCGCGGTGGCGTATGTGTGGCGGGCCGAGTAGAGTGTGAGCCGCTCGGCGGGTATTCCTATGCGCCTGGCGATGTTTCGCAGGGCCTTGTTGACAAACTTGGTGACGCGGTGTATCCGCTCGCGCTGCTGCTTTGGTGTAGCGTGATACATCGCGAGCACCGGCAGGCAGTACGGGCTTTCGGGATCACGGTATCGCTCAATGATTGCCTGGGTGTGCTCGTTGAGCGCGATGGAGTAGTGCGCACCGGTTTTGCGTCGTTCGTACTCGATGCGTCCGTCGCGGATTTTTTCGTGTGTGAGGTAGGCCATATCTACCAGGTTCATACCTCTCGAAAAGAGGGAGAAGCGGAAGAGATCAATTGCGATGGCTTCTTGGCTGGTTGTTGGTGTTTCTGATATGATTCGCTGTGCATCGGTCATGCTTAGCGCACGCTTGGCGGTTGGTTCCCGCAAGTGTGCTGTGCTGTATCCTGCGAATGGTTTCCAGTTTGCTGTGGCAAGTTCTTCTTTTCGGGCGCGGTTGCACACGGCGCGTAGGGTGCGCAGGTAGTAGTCAATTGTGCCGGGCTTCTGCTTGCGTGTGGCTCTGAGGTAGTGCTCGAACCTGGACAGCCAAGCGTGTGATATGTCCGAAAGCATCGTTTTGGGCTGGTAGTTTCGTATCATCTGGGCAAGGTTCCTGTAGACCTCTGAGTTGCCGTACCGGTTTTCTGCCACCATGGTTTCTGCGATGGCATCGCAGTACTGCTGTAGCAGGGTTGGGACAATGCTGCGCTGTTGCTTGGGCTGAAAAATGTCTTTGATGAATTTCGATGCGTCGAATGGCACGCTGTCTCGCTCGTATTCGCGCAAAAGATCGGATGCGCGCTGTTCGTACATGCGCAGGATGTCGTTGTCGGACTTGTGATCTTTGTACACCTTGGTGAATCGGCTGCTTGCTGCGTCCCATTCCTCGGGCAGCACATACCGGGCAAGGCCTTGGTATGTCACCTTTTTGTTACAGGTTACCCGAAAATATACGGTAAGTTTGCCGTCAGATCGGGGTCGAGGAAGAGTAACGATTCGGAAATTTATTGCCATTGTGTTAAATTTTGCTAAAACCTTGCTTGGGTTTTAGCGCGTTTTAGCGGCGGCAAACATATTGAAGCCGCCTGCTTTATAGCGCCTGCGTGGCGCTATGAATGCTAATGTAAATAGAAATCCCTCGCCACAGGCAGCGAGGGACTCTAAAGATAAAACACAAACGCACAATGAGCATAATCAGCGTATTGTGCGTTTGTGCGTATATTGGCCCCGAGTTTGCTAAAACAAAACTCAAATGCCTGTAATACCTAAACGCTCGCCTAAGCGCCCGTTTCTGCCAGAAAGGAAGGCAAAAAGAGATCGAATGGAAGATGATTCATTCGATTACAACTCTTCCCGATGGCGTAAGGATCGCCGCTTGCACCTGCAAGCGTATCCTCTCTGCGCTGAGTGTGAGCGTGCTGGTCGAGTAGTCGCATCTACTGTAAGCGATCACGTCAAGCCAATCAGGCAAGGTGGTGATCCGTGGTGCTGGAGCAATCGGCAGGCGCTGTGTGTGACGTGTCACGCTTCTAAGTCAGGGCGTGAGGCGCACGGTAGGGTAGGGGGGGGGAAAATCTATCGTTAACCGCCGCAACAT
>Ga0209605_1001423_pt1 | contig 26637 bp, 20 predicted proteins | sample AD_UKC035_MetaG_FD_184408 | JGI IMG/M metagenome (GOLD analysis project Ga0209605, IMG submission 184408) | Active sludge microbial communities of municipal wastewater-treating anaerobic digesters from USA - AD_UKC035_MetaG (SPAdes) (version 2) | ecosystem: Engineered > Bioreactor > Anaerobic >...
AACACTGGAAACGGACCCGGGGCGTCCGCCATTTCGCTTTCTACGACGACGCCCTCCTGTGGCGGAGCGCGGAGCGGGCGGTGCCCATGATGGAGGAGATCATCCGGCGGAACCTGGACTGCGCCTTCCACTGCCCCAACGGCCTTCATCTCCGGGAGGTCACGGAAAAAACGGCCCGGCTCATGAGAAAGAGCGGGTTCCGGACGATCCGGTTCGGCTTCGAGACGGCCAACCTCCGGCGGCAGGCCGAAACGGGGGGCAAGGTCACCAGCGACGAGACGAAGGAGGCGGTGGGCCATCTCCGGCGGGCGGGCTACGAAAGGGCGGACATCGGCCTCTACCTCCTGTGCGGGTTACCCGGCCAGGGTGCCGGGGAGGTCCGGGAGGGCATCGCGTTCATCGAAAACTGCGGCGCCCGGCCCATCCTGGCCGAGTATTCCCCCATTCCTCACACGGCCCTGTGGCCGGAAGCCGTCGCCGCCTCCCCCTTCGACATCGCCCGGGAGCCCCTCTTCCAGAACAACACCCTCCTGCCCTGCCAAAGCGGCGCCCTGACCCTGGCGGATTACCGGGAGCTGAAGGCCCTGACCCGGCAGGGACTTTCCGCGCAATAAAAAGAACAGGCCGCGGTTCACCGGGGCATCGTCCTCCCGCGGCCGGGGCAAGGGCCTGAAACCCCACAAAAAGGTGGATTCCCTCATTTAAATGTGCTACGTCGCCCAAGAAGGCCGGAGTGGTGAGCGGATCGGCGTCACTGACTCGCAACGTCACTTTTCGGCACACCGTCACCAGGGAGGTCACCGCCATTATGAACACGGGCAAATCATGGTTTCAATTCACCGTTCTGCTCTGTCTCGCCATCCTTTCCATCATGCTGGCGAGCTGCGGTGACGATGACAGCGAAATCGTCATTAACACGGAATCGCTGCGCATTTATGAAATGATCGCCGGAGATGGAAGCTTCACCGCTGTTCCCGGCGACCCCGGCGGTGACAGGTTTTTGCTCTGTCTCGAGAATGTCCCGGAAGACATCTTCTATTTCACCGACAGGCCCGCCCGGGAGACCGATTTCGACACAATGGAAAACGTGATGAAAAACATCTGGCCCAGGGTCTACGGGTCTGTCGCGCCGAATGCGATCATAAAAGCCACCCTGCCGGACCAGGAAATCATGGACATCTTCTGCATTCTGGACAGCCCCGTTTACAGCGCCTCCGCCAGTCGGCTCAACTTTACCATCACCTATTTCAACGGGAGCGGGAAGCCCTTTTCCGGTCTCGCCGTCACGGATGTGAAACTCATCATTCTGAATAACGCGACAACAGCCGACAACGAGTGGTCGCAACTTTTGACCGGCGACACGGGAACCTTCGAGCCCACCGGTACGGAGGGCATCTACACCTTCCGCATGGGGAACGTCATCGGGAACGTCCTGAGCTTCACCTCCGCCCCGGGGCGGCAGTCGTTAACGCTCACCGCCGAGGACTACGTCCGGAACTGGTTGGTCCGGTTCGGTTCGACCCCTCCCAACGGGACCATTTCATACGACGCTAATGACGATCAAAACGGGGGGATCCAGGTCGTCACCCTCTCCGACCCCGTCTACGATGACCAGACGGGCGGCATACGCTTTACCGCGAAGATCCTTTACGGGTTCCTGCCCATCGGTGACGGCGGGCTTACCGTGAACAGCCCCTCTCTCTTCATCGACGGCGGCGCGTCGGACGGGCTTACGGTTACCGTGGTAAACAAGTCGGGCAGAACGGCCTACGTTAAATTTACCGGTGAAAGCCTCTCGGTGACCCCTAACAACGTCTCCATCGGCGGCAAGGGGGGGTCCAAAACGTTCAGCCTCGTTTTAGCGAAAGCCGGCCGCATCTATGTTTCCTTCGACCAGGCGCTCTCTTCAAACGAACCGGACGGCGCCAACACGGGCGATGGCGATTTCCGCACCCGTTTCGACAAGGTCGAGCTGACTTACGAAAACGGGGGAGGCAAGGCAAACCTGACGGCGGTCGATTTTTACGCCATACCCATGATGCTTGAAACGTCTATCGAGGGGACGACCATCGAGCACCTGACCCTGGCCGACAACATGACGGGGACGTTGATTCAATCGGCCCTTACGGGTGTCATGACGGATTCGTCTTCCGCGGTGATCAAGAACGAAAAAGGAACCGAGACCGTGAGAATTCTCTCCCCGGTGAAACGCCCCGGGGCCTATCCCGGCTTTGATGCCCACCTGCAGAAACTGCCGGGCTCGGAGCTTGCCATATCCGGGATTTATTACGCGAAACCGGCACGGACATACGCGTACACGGGTTCCATATCGGCCGATTCCATCACGCTGAAAGAAGGGACACAGCACACCATCGAGATCCCCATGGCGACCCTCAAGTGGCACAAGACGGACACGCAGAACGCGAACGGGATCTACACCTGCAACAGTCCCTACACCGTTGACGGGGATCCTTCCGCCGTCGGTAACAACGACATTTACGCGGCCGTGTACAGGGATCTCATTACCGCTTTCAACCTGGGTTATGTAAAACCGGGCAAAAATGACAGTGCCGATTGGTGGGGGCATGACGCCACCCCCTTCCAGGGCACCTTCAACACGTACGCGAAAGAGGTTGCCGACAGCTATCCCGGCGCCTACGGTTTCCCCTTTACGGACAGGTACAACCACATCCTGGCCGACCTGGGCGGTAAAATCGACACCATGACAATAACCGTGCTCGGTGATCAGGAAACACCCCCGCCCTACACGCCACAGGGAACCGTGAACCCCCAATCGGGGGTTACCACGTTCAACATGGTCCTTCAGGCACCGGTCGGTTCAGGCTTCAAGGGCACAACCTTCACCTTTGACACGCACGCTTACACGGGAGGGAAAAACTATGACTTCCCCGCAAAGGACATAGGCGGCACGGAAAGCGATGTCGCCTCTCAGGTCAACAAGGTTCCCGCGCAGAACGGGCTCAACATCTACAAGCTGGAAGTCCTGAATAAAACGTACACGGTGCTCGTCAAGGTCGAAGGCGGAAAAGTCGTCTGGGGTTCCATAACGGGAGGAGCCAGCGCCACGTGGAGCTTCCCCAATCTCTTCGTCGGGGTGTAATGAAGGCGAACCTCATTCCAGGATTCCCTTCTTCCTCTCCGAGCGGGGGCATTCCAACTGGGGAACCTGGGAAAAGCCGTTGAACTTGAGGGAAGCCCTGACGCGGGAAAGAAGCTCCGCCCGGGCGATGCGCCCCCGGGCGTCACGGATGTGCCGGCAGAAGTAATAGGTGAAGGCCCCGTTGAAGCTTCCCCTGATGTACGCGTCGGCGCTCGTCTGGTTGTCTTTACAGCCTGAAAATAGAACGTGGTTCAGGGGGCTTCCGCCCCGGGCGAGGGCGCGGAGGGGCAGATCCTCCGCCGCCTCGAGGTCCAAGTCGACGGGCGGCGCGATGAAGCGGGGCCTGAAGGCAAGGTCCCGGGGGAGGAAGGCGGCGGCGATGGCTTCCCGGGTTCCCGTCCCCGAGTGGCAGCAATCGAGAAGGATCTCCAGGTTCACCCCCTTTGGGACGGCCTTGAACAGGGCCGCGAGGTCGTCGTCTACGATGTAGGTCCCGTCCTCCCAGTCCATGTCGTGGGGACAGAGGATCTCGTCCATCCGGTCCCTCAGCTCGTCACCGTCCCGGTCCCGGACCCGGGAGCCGTGGCCGGAAAAGTGGAAGAGAAGCCGGTCTTTCGGCTTGGCGTCCCGGAGGAGCCAGGCCAAGTTCTTCAGGATGTTCCTTTTCGTTGCCCGCTCGTCCGTGACGGCCCGGATGTCGGAAACGGCGAAGCCGTAGTACCTGATGAGGACGTCCCGGACGTTCGTCACGTCGTTGACGCAGCCCTTGAGATCGGCGCCGGGAATCCGGTACCGGTTGATGCCTGTGAGCAGAGCCCTGTTCATTTCTTCCCCTCCTTACGGGATAATGAGATACGAAAATAACCCTTTTGAGGGATTAAACAATCGAAATGGGACGAATCGTCCTGAATTTGTCGTGAATCGACACGATGGGGAGGCGAAAAATGAAAAGCTACCGAAAGGAATTGTGGTTCACCGTTCCCACGCGACGGGCGTTCATCAACATGACGCCGCAGGTCGAGGACTGCCTGCGGGAAAGCGGCATCCGGGAAGGCCTGGCCCTCGTCAACGCCATGCACATCACCGCGTCCGTTTTCATCAATGACGACGAACCGGGGCTTCACCAGGACTACGAACGGTGGCTCGAGGAACTGGCGCCCCACGAGCCGGTTTCCCGGTATATCCACAACCGGACGGGAGAGGACAACGGGGACGCTCACCTGAAACGCCAGGTCATGGGCCGGGAGGTCGTCGTCGCCGTCACCGGGGGACAACTCGACTTCGGGCCATGGGAACAGATCTTCTACGGGGAGTTTGACGGCCGGAGAAAAAAGCGCGTTCTCGTCAAGATCATCGGGGAATGAAAAGAGGCCCATGAGCCCCCGGGAATACACGATCGGCTATTGACTTTTCGCAAAACTCGAATATCCTCTTATCGTTCTCGATAAAAAAACATATACCCCATCGGCCGTCCCGGCCCTGCCGGCAACGGTCAAAACATGAGCCCGATCCCTTCCCGGGAGGAAAGAAATGAACGGTAGAACGCTTTACCCCCTCATCGTGGTTTTTCTTTTCGCCATCGGTCTTTTGGCCGGCTGTCCCGGCGATCCCGAAAGTGACGGGAAAACCCTGGCCCGGATCAACGATTACCGGCTGAGCCTCAGTGATTTTCAGTACCAGCTGGCAAACGAGCTCGAAATGGACCGGACGTTCAAGGTCACCGACGAAGCCAGGAAAGCCTTCCTGGAGGACATCATCCGAAAAGAGCTTCTCCTGCAGGAGGCGGAAAGGCTGAAGCTCGACCGGGAGGAAAAATTCATCCGGGCCATCGAGCGTTACTGGGAAGCCACCCTCATCCGCGATCTCATGGAGAAAAAATCCCGGGAAATCGACGATCGAATCTTCATCACCGAGGAAGAGCTGAAGACATATTACGAGGAAAGAAAGGCCCGTGACCCTGCACTGGCCCCCTTGAACCAAGTCGAGGAGGAGCTGGGTAGGGAGCTTCGGGAGATCAAAAAGACGGAAACCATGAGACAGTGGATGGACGAACTCCGGCAGAAAGCGGTCATCGAGATCAACGACCGTCTTCTGGAGTCCCGTTGAGAGGGGGGGGTGGCCCATGAGTCCGCAATTCGAACACAAGAGAAGACAGCATTTCATCAAGAAGGATTTCCAGGCCCGGTTCATCATTAAGTTCTGCCTTCTCGTTCTCGCCGGCGTTGTCATCTCGACGCTTCTCGTTTACCTGTTCACCCACGGGACCCTCACGTCGTCCTTCAAGCACTCCCGGCTCGTCATCCGGACCACGGCGGAGGCCATTCTGCCGGCGGTCCTCTACACGAACCTGATCACCCTCGGCCTCATCTCCCTCGCCTCCATCGGCATCACCCTTTTCGTGTCCCACAAGATCGCCGGGCCCATGTACCGCATGGAGGAGGACATGAAGGTGATCGCCCGGGGGAACCTGAAGAAAAAAATCCGTTTTCGCAGGGACGACCAGATGACGCCCCTGGCGGAAAGCGTGAACGCCATGACGGCGAGCCTCAACGAGAAACTGAAACGATTGAAAGCCGGCGTCAGGCAACTCTCGGAAGATGCGAAAGGGCTGCCGGTGCCCGGCGACGTGGTGTCGAGGATCGAGGCCATGGAGAACCTGATCGACGAGGAGTTCGAGATTCAAGACGATGAAGGCTGACGGCTTCGGGATACGAGCATTTCCAGGCTTTCATGAATCCACAAGAGCTGAAGAAGGCCCTTTTCTCCGTTCACGATGAAACCTTTAGCCTGCTCCTGGATGTTCGTTTTTTTTCTTCTTTTTCCGGCTATCGCCTGGCCGGGGGACTCCCCGTCCGGCCCCTGGAGGACCCTGGAAACAAAGTACACCGTTATCCGCTACCGCACCACCGAGGAACTCACGAAATTCGAAGGTAAAGTCGACTATTCCCCGGGCTCGTGGGGCATCAGTCGTCTTTTCAGCGGCACCCCCCAGCAACTGGAAGAAAAAATCGGGAAAAAGATCGACCTGCTATACGAGCGGGTCCAGGAAATCCTGGACATGAGAAAAAGCATGAAAAAAATTTCCGTAAACCTCTACGGCGGCAGGGACGCCCTTCATCAGGCGTACGAGCAAATCTTCAAGACCCCCTGCAACTTCAGGGCCTGGTACATTTACGACTTCAACACCATTTACATCAACGTGGAGGACCTGGACGAGAGCATGCTGGCCCACGAAATGGCCCACTCCATCATCGATCACTATCTTATCGTCCGCCCGCCCGCGGCGGCGGCGGAAATCCTGGCCCGGTATGTGGACAAGCATCTATACGACTGATTGTGAAATCCTGAAGAGGATCGCCAACATAAATACTTTTTCCGCAAAAAAAATAAATCTTAAAAAAACATTGACTTACCAACTCGAGATAAAATATAATTTATTTTATGGCAAACAGGAGGTGCCGCCATGAAATCCATTAAGATTAAATCTATCTGGGTTTATTTTTTTGTTCTTGTTTTCTCAATGTTATTTTTCTTTTCCGGTTCCATGGCCCAGGAGCTTGCGTCGGAGTTCGCCCAGGTCGAAAAAGTCGAAAAGTCCACGGGAGAGCTTCTGGAAACGGCCCTGCAGGCCAAGGAAACGAACGACCTGAAGCTCGTCGCCGAGATGCTCAAGGAAACGTCCGAAAATTCGGACGAACTGGCCCGGATCGCTCCCATCGCCAAGGACGAAGGCGTGGTGAAGCTGTGCCAGAAAGTCATGAACGCGGCCAAGCGAATCGAGGTTCTGTTAGCCCAGATGCTCGAAACAGCGTTTAATGTGTCACAGACGAGTACGGACCCCGCGACGGTGGAGGAGGCAAAACGCCTGATTGAAGAGATCCAGCAGGTTCAAGACCAGAACGCCAACACCATCCAGATTTCCCTCGCCTGCGGCGCCGTTCCCGGGGTGGAAGCCTTTGAACCTCCCGAAAGAACGGATTTCGGCCCTGCCGAACCGCCCATCGAGGACAACGAACCCGGCAGTTCCATTTAGGACTCCGTTGCTATTTCCACTTTCTTACAAAGGGGGGTTAAAATGACAGGAAGAAATGCATCGACCGGTCTGCCCGTCCTGTTCATCAGTATCATGGCAGTGATAATGCTTTTTATACCCGGCTCGTCGTGCCAAGCCGCCGGAAAAGTGATTATCAAGCCCCTATTCACGGCCCAGTGGCGGGTCGATTCGAATTACTTCCTGGCTGAAGATAACGAACGGGAGGTATTCACCTATCTCTATCAGCCGGGAATCGATCTCGGGTACCGAACGGACAGGACGAAACTCCTCTTTCACTACACGCTGAACGCTTACTATTTCGAAGATCGCGGCGGGGACCTTCTGCCCGGCCAGAGATCGGCCGACGACGACGACTACATCGGTCACACGCTCACCTTTACCGGCCGGCACAAGGCGACGGACCGCCTGCTCATCGGGCTCGATGATTCTTTCTACAAGACCCGGGACCCTGCCGAAACGGATCCCCTGGGCAACACCGTCGATCAGAGAAAATATTACATTAACCGCCTGACACCGCTCATCTTTTACGATTTGTCCCCCCGCTGGACCGTCGGGCTTCGATACCGGAACACGATCCTGGACTATACGGAAGACGACAATGAGGACGCCCACGAGGACCGCGGAATATTCAACCTGATGTACAATCTCTCACGGACATCCTCTCTCGACCTGGAATACCAGCGCTGGAAACGCTACTACGATGAGCTGACCTCCGATTATACCTCGGACCAGATCAACCTCATCTTCAGGAAGACCTTCAAATACGCGGCCCTGGAACTCGGGGGCGGCTACCATGAGCGGGATTTCGATGACCCGCGGTACGAAAAAATAGAGACGGTCAACTGGATCGCCTCCGTTCTCTTCCAGGAAAACCCGGAAGAACTGGAAGAGGATGAGAAGGAACCCAAAAGCTATCTGCGCCTTACCACGGAAAGAAACTTCAATGACCAGGGCACTGGCGACAAGTACTACACGGCGACGACCTTCGCCGTCAATGCCGGCCGCATCTTCTTCGAAAAGATCAAAACGGACCTGAACGGGTATTACCAGATCAGCGATTATGAACGGACCTTCGGCTTGAACCCGGCGGGCGTCCTGGAGAAGAGAAAGGACAAAACCTATCACGTATCACTGGATCTCGGGTATATCTTCACCGAATGGCTGACCTTTTCCATCGCCGGGGGTTACAAGGACCGGGATTCCAACCTCTCTGGGTACGACTACGTGGACAAGTACTTCCTGGTCAGGCTGGACTTCAGCCTTGATCTGGGAAGAAAAGGCGAGGGAGACTGATCCAACTGCGATACGGCCCGATGACACAGGGAGGGGAGACGGCCACAGAGCCCCTCCCCTTTCTTTTGGTTCTTTTAGTGTATATAATATGAATTGAATTTTTGAGACCGGGCGGCCGCTCGAATACCGGATTGTGCCCAAACGGCTGGCGGGGCACAGGGAGCGCAAGGTAACAAGAGTGAAACACAGGAAAGCTTTCTCCCTCATTCTTGCATCGACGTTAATTCTTTCATTCCTGGCGACGGCGGATATCTCCGCCCAAAGCCGGGAAGGCTATAAAATCGGTCCCCAGGATGTCCTCACACTGAAGATCTACGCCGGGGGAAAGGATCAGCAGGAAGCGGATCTCACCGTCTCGTCCCAGGGCTTTGTCAACGTACCCTTCATCGGTTCCGTGAAAGCGCTCGGGCTCACCACCAGCCAGCTGGAAGCCCTCATCACGGAGGCCCTGGCCCGGGATTACTTCGTGGACCCCCAGGTCAACATATCCGTCAAAGGCTATTACAGCGTCAGAAGCTATATCTCCGTGGAAGGGGAAGTAAAGAGACCGGGCGTCTATGATTACCAGAAAGGGCTCACCGCCCTGAACGCCTGTATCCTGGCGGGGGGATTCGACAAATACGCCGCCCCGAACCGGACCATCATTATCCGGAAGGAGGGCGACGAGCAGACCACGATCCAGATAAACCTGGACGATGTCCGCCGGGGCAAGGTCCCTGACGTGGAACTGAAACCGGGAGACCGGATCCATGTCCCGGAGTCCTGGTTATAGAAAGAAGACCCTGAGAAGATGAACAATCAGACGACCGAGAAATTTTCTTCCATGAGAGAATCCCGGCACCTGTCCGAATATTTGCGCGTCCTGTCCAAGCATCGCTGGCTCATCGTCTCCTTCCTGGTCATTATCGTGGCGCTCACCATGCTCGCGACCTTCCTCATGAAACCCGTCTACGAGGCGACGGCCACCCTCGTTATCGACAAGGAGCAGACGACCTCGCCCCTCACGGGGGAACGTTATGAATACGAAGACTACCGCTCCCAGCTTCTCACCTTCAACACCCACTTCAAGCTGATCACGTCCGCGCCGGTCCTGGAAAAAGTCGTGGACAGGCTAAAGCTGGACTCCCTCGACCGGGAACAGGCCCTCACCGTCACCGGCTGGAGGGAATACGCCAACAAGATCGTATCCAACGTGAAGACGCTCATGAAGATCGAAGAGGCGCCTCTCTCCCCGGAAGAACGGATGACCAAGCTTCTCGACAAGTTGAGAAAAAAGATAGACATCGAGCAGGCTTTCGACACCCGCCTCCTCAAGATCAACGTCCGCGACCACGATCCCGAAATGGCGGAAAAAATGTCCAACGCCCTGGCCCGCTCGTACATCGAGTACAACATCGACACCCGGCTCAAGTCCTCGGAAAACACGTTGAGCTGGATGACGGACCAGCTTTACGAAATGAAAAAGAAGCTTGAGGACGCCGAAGAGGAATTCCTGGCCTTCAAACAGCGGGAAAAGCTGTTCTCCATCGAGGAAAAACAGAAAATGACTTCCCAGAAGATCCAGGACATCAACGACGCCTTCATCAAGGCGAGAAACCAGCGCCTGGAACTGGATGCGAAAATCAAGGAGCTTGAAAGGCTTATCGCCGCCAAGGGGAACACCCTCCAGGCGCAGTCCCTCATCAAGAACGAGACCATCGACAACCTGTACAATCAGCTCATCACCGCCGAGCTGGAACGTTCGAGGCTGAGCAAGGTCTATAGATCCAAGCACCCGGAAATCATCCAGATCAACACGAAAATCGAAAACACAAGGGTCAAGCTCGATGAAGAACTTCGTAAGCAGATCTCCAACCTGAAGGCGGAACGATCCATTCTCAATTCCAGGGAAAGGGTCCTGGAAAAAACCGTCGCCGAATTCGAATCGGATGCCCTCGAAACGAGCCGAAAGGAACTGAAATACACGATCCTGGAAAGGAACGTGGAAACAAACAAGAAGATGTACGACACCCTGCTCTCCAAGGTGAAGGAATCGAATATACTCGGCAATGCCGCCGTCACGAACATCCGGGTGGGCGAAGAGGCCTCGACCCCTCTGAAACCCAAGGAACCCCGCAAGCTCGTCAACCTTCTCCTGAGCATCGTATTCGGAATTTTCTTTGGAATCGGCTTTTCCTTTTTCCAGGAATACCTGGATCGAACCATCCGCACCGAAGAAGACGTCCAACAGTTCCTCGATCTCCCGATCCTGGCCGTGGTTCCCCTGGCGGACCGGAGAGATCTGAAGACAAAAGAAAAACCCTTTTCAAACCCAGCAAAGGCACTTTGAACCATGAGCCCACTGGCAAACGGCAAAATTTCATTTCTCGATCAGTATTCCCCGAAATCCAACTTCGCGGAGGCCTACCGGACGCTTCGGACGAACGTTCTTTTTTCCATCATGAACCGGGAAAATTTTACGCTCCTGGTGACAAGTTCGGGGCAGGGAGAAGGCAAATCGAGCACCGTCGCCAACCTGGGGTATACCCTGGCCGGGGCCGGAAAACCCGTTCTCATGATCGACGCCGACATGAGGAAACCGTCACTCAGCTATCTGTACGAAAACAAAGGATCGACGGGCCTGACGGGGCTCCTGGCGGAAACGTTCAGCAAGGAGCTCCATGACGGACAGCTGGAGGACCTGGACGTACAGGACCTGATCCGGCTTATTGGCCTGAGAAAAAGCACGGGGAAGCTCAGCCTTTCCGAGAATGGAGAAATTGTGGACATCTTCTTCATTCGCGGCGAGATGGTGGACTTGAACTGGCCGACCAGGCCGGAGGAACAGAAGCTGGCCTCCCTCCTCATTCGGAACGACATCCTCTCGAAAGCCCAGGCGGAACAGGCGTTGACCCGCCAGAAACACACCGGGCAGAAGCTCGGCTTCACGCTTCTCAGCGTGGGCCTGGTCAAGAGAGAGGACCTCACGGTTTATCTCACCATTCAAATGGTCGAAGGCCTTCGCCTGGCTCTTCAGTTCAAGAACGGGCGTTACGCCTTCCATGAATATTCCTCCGACGACCTGGAGCGATCCTCCTTCGATCCCGTTGATTTTTCCAAGATTTACAAGCAGATTCTCATCGGGGAAGAAAAGCTCCCCTATCTTGAGTCCAGGATACAGGGCGCCATCATCAAAACCTCCGTACCCAATCTCCATCTCCTGCCGGTCGGTAAAATACCGCCGAACCCCTCGGAATTTCTCGCTTCCGAATGGATGACGTTCCTCATTGGCCACCTCAGGAAGCGGTTCCCCGTCATCCTCTTCGACACGCCCCCCCTTCTTGTCGCCAGCGATGCCCTCATCCTTGCCCCGCACGCCGACGGCGTCGTTCTGGTGATCAAGTCCGGCGAGGTCGACAGAAACCTCATCAGCAAGGCCGTCGATCAGCTGCGCCTGTCGAAAGCCAATCTCCTGGGGGTGGTTCTCAACCGGATAAACGTTAAAGAGAACGGTTACTACAAGCAGTATTACAAGTATTACTCCAAGTATTACGGCGAAGAAGATTAGGGGACATGCCGTGGACGACGCCCGTGACGCCCTGGCGAAGACCCGGATCGACATTTTCGGCCGCCTGGTCCTGATTTTAGCCCTTCTGTTTTGTTTTATTTTCGCCTTTCCGTATCTCGTCCACAGGCTTTCGGCCCAGTTGCTGTACCTGGAGTCAAAAAACCTGGTCCGGAACGGCTACTATGGAATCGCCTCGGCAAAGCTGGAAGAAGCAAGCCGCCTGGCCCCCCGGGACGTTGAGATCCTCAGGACCCTCGGTGATACCTGTTACCGGATCGCCGGGCTGAAGCGGCTTCCCGCCGATTCGCTGGCCTGGGCCGAGAAGGCCGAAGACGCCTTCGCCCGGGCGGCCGCCTCCAATCCGCTTGACGCCGAAGCGTTTTACGGCGCCTCCCAGTGCCTGGCCCTTTTGCGGAATCTCCATTCCCGCCTTTACCCGGGAAACCCGGACAACCCTTATGACCCCCTTCCCGCTCTCCTGAAGGCGACGGCCCTCCGGCCCAACGGCATCGAATATCATTACGCCCTGGCCCGGTATTATTTCGAGGAGCAGGACAAGGAGAATCTCCTCGCCGTCATCGAAAAAATCGCCTACAACTATCCGCCGGCCTTCGACTACCTGGTCAAGGAACCCTTCTTTGCCCCTCCCCTGGTCGACGCCTTTCAGAAGGGCCTGGAGCGGGCCGTCCAGGAACGAAGACGAGACGTTTCCGCCATTCTCTACCTGGCCAGGACCCTGGAGAAAAAGGAAGACATTCCGGAAGCCCTGTCCTACGCGTCCCGGATGCTCAGGATACCCGGTTATCGTCCGTCGGAAGACGACTATTTTTACGCCGGCCTGCTCTGCCTGAAAAACCGGGAGCCGGAGAAGGCGTCCCCCCACTTCATCCGGTCCCTCGAAAAAAGCGATCGAAAGGATCTTCGCCTTGAATGGATCTTTTATCTTTACAGAGACATGGGTTACGAGGAACCCCTTTACAACCTTCTCGAGCAGGCCAGGAAACATTTCACGACCCTCCCGGGGATTGACATCTATGCCGCCCGCTCTCTTATCGATCTCAAGCGTCTCAACCTGGCTGAAAGGGTCCTGAACGAAGCCAACGACGTCAAGCCGACGGCGGAAGCCTATTACTGGCTTGCCCGCATCGCCGAAATGGATCGTGACTGGGACGCCATGGAACTGGCGATTCAAAAAGCCACCCTCCTGGATCCCTACCAAAGCGAATACCGCCATCTCTTCGCCAAGGCGCTCAGGAGTGAGGGGAAACTGGTCAGGGCGGAGGAGGAAGCTTCCCTGGCCATTCGTTTCGGGGAAAATACGTCACCGTGGATGTTTGACACGCGGGCCAGGATTCGGAAAGACAGGCAAGACTATCCGGGGGCGGCGGTGGACTGGGAAAACGCCATCCTGCTGAACGACAAGGTCGCCTTTTTCCACGCGGAGCTGGCGGAAGTTTACCTCAAAATGGGAAAATACCGTGAGGCCGTTGATCATTACGAAAAGGCCGTGGCCAGGGAACCGGGCAACGACGCCTACAAGGCGAGGCTGAGTTCCCTGGAAAACAGGAAAGACAGCTGATCATGGCCATCGCGCAGGCCGGGAAAGACAGAATGACGAACCGGGGAAAGACGAACGGATTTGAAACCTTCGTGCGATTCTGCCTTTTTTCCCTCCTCATCTTCACGCCCCTCGCCCGGGGCTCGGTCCAGGGATGGGCCGTGACGGTCATCCATCTCGTAACCCTGGTGGCTCTCGCCGCCTTCTGCATGGACAAAATCTCGAAATGGGCATGGAAAAGCGCGTGGACAGGAACGACCCTCGACCGGCCGATCCTGTTATTGAGCATCATTGTCGTCATTTCGACGGTCTTTTCACTCCACCGGCCCACCAGTGCCTGGTCATCCCTTCTTTTTTTCGATTACATCGCCTGGTTCTATCTCACCGTCCAGGTCATCCACCGGAGAACCCACCTGAAACAGCTCATCTTCCTGGTTCTTGCCGTGGGGGTTTTTCTCTCGGTACTGGGCATCCTGAAGAAATTCGGCGTCAATCCCTTTCCATGGTGGAATTATGAGGACCTTCGGTACAGTCCTGATCTTGTTTCTTCAACGTTCGGCAACCACAATCATTTCGCCGGATACCTGGAGATGGTCATACCGCTCGGGCTCGGCCTCTTCCTTTCCAGGATGTCCAGGGTGTCCGCTCTTTTTCTGATCTTCGCCGTGGCCCTCATGACCTCCGCCTGGATCCTGACCCTCTCGAGAGGGGGTTGGGCCAGCCTCACCACCGGCCTTCTCGTCATGGTCATCCTGTTCGTGAAAGACGTCTTCTTCGTGAGAAAAAAAATCGTCGTGGCCTTGTTCTGCCTTTTTCTCCTGACATTCGTCGCCCTTCTCGCCAGCACCCCCGTCGTGGAAAGGATCCAGTCCCTGGAACAGAAACAAGAGGTGTCGACCCTCAAGGACCGGACAACGGCCTGGAAGGGGATTTACCGGATGATCCAGGACCACCCGGTCCTGGGAACGGGACCGGGAACTTTCGGGACCGTCTTCATTCAATATCAGCCACCGGGATTTCCCTTCCGGTACTTCAACGCCCACAACGACTATCTCCAGTTCACCGCGGAAGCGGGTCTTCTTGTTCTTCCCGTCATCGCCTGGATGCTGTTCGTTCAATTCTCGGCAGGCATGAGAAGGCTGAAGCATCAAAGCGGTTTGATCCGGGGCGCCGCCCTTGGGTCTCTTAGCGGCACGAGCGCTCTCTTCCTCCACTCTTTTTTTGATTTCAACCTTCATATACCTGCAAATGCGATTTTGTTTATTTTTATCCTCTCGATAATTCATTTAAAGATTTTTTCTTATAAACCATTGTATGGTTCAGATAACAGCGCCAAAACTCGGACATGAAATGACTATCAAACATCTTGATAATTCATTACTAATTAAATACGGTGCTTTACCTGTTTTATCCTTTATTTTTTTAATTTTATTCAGTGCTGTCATTTGTTTTTTCCCGGATCTTTTGCTTTTATTTTCTCTTTTTCTCTTTTTTGCTGTAATCTTTTTTTTATTCCCCAAGCCTTCACTGCTTATCTTTGGCATTTTTATTTCATGCCAAGCTCTCATCCTTTCTTTTTTTCCCAGAGAATCTTTCCCTGGGTCTATTTTTGTATTAGCTGACGAATTATTCATACTTCTATCATTCATAGTAACTATAATAAAGATTACTTTTGATGACCATACTACCCTTGAAAAAACACCTTTTGACTTTCCATTTTTTTTATTAATTCTTGTCGCACTACTTTCCTCCGGCTTTGCCCGATTGGCAAGCTTAACTACGTCGTTTTTCGATCTGTTTATTCTAATGAAAGGATTTTTATTGTTTTATATCTTCTATTACACATCCTTTAATGAAAAGGATGTCCGTCTTTTTCTTTTTACTTTTTTTCTTTTCGGTTTTTTTATCTTGATTTTAGGTTTTGCAGATTCATTTTTTGGTCAGACATTCAAATATTATTTTTTTGACGACCCCTTCATTGACAGAAGAGCCGGTCTTTTAAGTGTAAGTTCTATTTGGCCACATCCGGGCGAATTCGGCTGGTTTATGTCCTTCATCTCCTGCTACCTTATCGCATTCTATTTTATTTTTTCTAAGAAAAACATAATTGCTTTATTCCTCCTTTTTCTTTCTGGCGTCGTAATATCTATGAGAGTAAAGGCTATTATTTCCACGTTCCTTTCCGTCGCCATCGGTTATTTATTTCAGAGAAATAGTCCATTCATAAAAGGTATGTCTATTGTTTTTTCTTTCGTTATTCTCTTTTTATTATTCGGGGATGAGCTGCTCCATCTTTTGTCTCGCCAATTTTCGACCTATTTATTTGCTTATGACCCATCAAAAGTGCCTCGTAACGCCCTTTACTTGACTGCATTTAAAATAGCTGCCGACTATTTTCCCTTCGGAACGGGCCTTGGCACTTTCGGGGGTTATATTTCTTACCTTTATTACAGCTCCGTTTACACTAAGTACGGCCTGAGCGATATTTATGGATTATCCTACGGCGGCTCTTTTATTTGTGATACATTCTGGGCTTACATTATCGGGCAATTTGGATTTCTTGGAACGCTTTTGTATTTTTTAGTTATATATAGACTCTACCGTATGATTATCAATGCATTCTATCATTTTAAATCACCCTTTCTTAAAGCGTACTCGTTGGGCACTTTTTTGGCTTTCACAGAATCCCTTATAGAATCTGTTGCTTATCCCATATACTTAAAAGTGCCCTCTTTGTATTTTATTTTTGGAGCCTTGGGTATCTTGGCTTACTTATCTAAGCATAATGGTCAATATAATGTCTAAGCCATTGCTGTCCAAGATAAATCCGGCACACCAATTCAGATTGAAAAATAGTAAGTTGGACGGGACATGCAGGGGATCGAAATCCTTTGGTGACACCCCCGGGCTAAATGAAAGCGTTCAGGCCACTTGTGCCAGCGCGTCCATTCTGAGCAGCCTGGTTCCTGTCCCGGAAATTAAAGCTTCAGTGGACGATGCTCATTTTCTCGTAAACCAAGGTGGACTAATTCGGGTCCTTCCGGATTCCGAGATGCTTCACATTTCAGAAGACACTGGCCAACCCTCCGCAGATCTGCCAAAGGGAGTTCACCTTTCTTCCCAGCTGACAGGACAGCAAGGCTACAAAAAGATCCCACACGTTGAATTCCTTGATGCCTTCCTCTTCTTTAGTGTCATAAACCGTTTCAAAGAACACCCGCTTCGAAAATATCTGTAGAATCTGACAGAAAATGCTGCTACATCTCTTTATGTTTTTATCACGTTTCCGGTTTTATAACGCCACTACCTTTTACCCGATGAACGGCACCCCTTTCAAATACTATTTTGGACAGTTGTGATGCAAAAGATTAAAAATGAACAAGGCACATCGGTATCACGCATAATCATGGGAAACTATATTTGGCTTCTTACGGGCGAGTTTTTAAGCAAAGTATTTGTCTTTCTCTTTACCGTTTTTGTAGCCAGAAAACTAGAGGTTGCGGATTTCGGCAGATATAGCTTTTCTCTGTCATTGGTTCTAATCCTCTCATTGGCAGTGGATTTTGGACTTACGACGCTTATCACAAGAGAGACATCAAGAGACAGATCACTTACATCGATATATATGAGTAACATATTTTTAATACGAGTTTTTTTATCCTTCGCTATCTACTTATTTATATTTCTAATTCTTCATTTTCTCCGATATCCTAGCGATACGATACTGCTTACCTCTTTACTTTGGATCTGGATCACTTTTAAAAATCTCTCTTATGTATTTCGAGGTGTATTCAACGCAAGAGAAAGGATGTTTTACGAAAGCTTCCTTAATTATTCTCATGAGTTTTTACGATTGATTTTGGTTTTCGTTTTCTTCTTCTTTGGATTTGAACTACTTGCAGTTGGTAGTGCTATGTTAATAGCGTCTATATTCACACTTTTTATAAGTTATATCATATATATGAGGTATTTCGAACCATGGGAATGGAAAATCCGATTTTCGTTTTGGCCTAATTTATTAAAAGAATCCCTGCCTATAGCTTTAACAAGCATCTTTTTCGTTTTCTTTGGACGAATTGATAATATACTTATTTCCTACATACACGGAGATGAACCAGCAGGCATATATAATGCGTCCTTTAGCCTAGTGTGGGCATTAATACTTGTACCAGGTTATGTCACACACGCCGCTTTTCCAAAATTATCACAATATGCCACGAGTGACCGACAAAAACTAAAAATACTGACAGCATGCAATTTAAAAATAATATCCGCCCTATGTGGAGTGATGATTCTCATAATATTTTCATATTCCGATATATTAATTCAATTTATTTACGGACATGCCTATTTATCATCAGTGCGGATTCTCCAAATTCTAATTTTTTCATTGCCATCTCTGGCTGTCACAAATGTATTTATCTATCTCTTGAATGCCGTGAACCTTCAACGAATGAATGCCCTAATACTCGGAGTTGCGCTGCTTATATATTTGCCAATGGACTTTCTCTTTATAAGTCTGTATGGTCCTTTAGGGGCGGCATTTACGACCCTCTTTTCCACTTTTCTTTTAGCAGCTCTTTTTTTTATTTTTTGTGTCAGGGCTTCTTATATCGATTTAGCTGAACTAAAACCATCTCTTACAGATATCAAGTATTTTAAAAATTTCATCCTAAGGTAACTGAATATGAATAAACGTAAAGAGATGATCGATTCAAATATATTGGTCAAGGAGTCGACATTGGATTATTTTATTCTTGTGTGTTAGAATTATAAGATAAATCATAGAAGGAAGTCTAAGCCATTTGCGAGCCGTGAATTGTACTTTCGAAATAATATGAGTCTGCTCAATAATTCACATTCAGGACATTAAACCTTTGCACAATCATTCACGCATGGACCACACTATTTATAGGTAAATTAATAATATTCATGTATTTGAATAATGATTAATAAATAGTAAGTATATGAACGTTTTAAACGGGAATGAGCAATTTATATGAAAAACGCAATGATCAATTTAATTACGAGAACCCCATTATCTCGTAAAATAATACCTCAAATTATTTCAAACAAAGATAATATTATTGTAAATTTTTGCATTGCATTAAAAAGCAACGGCATCAATGTTGATTTGTTCATCTCCGATGCTTACAAACCAGTGATCGAGGAAAGTCTCGACATTAAAACAATTTATTTAAAAACGCTTCTTAAAAGAATTTTTCTCCCCTCCAGACTACCTTTCGTCCCTTCTTTATTTTTATATCTAAGGAATAAATATGACAACGTCATATGTGTCGAAGCTTTTCAATGGAGCACCGTAATAGCTGTTGTTGCCAAATTATTTTCCTTCAGAAGGAAGATGAGCATATATGTTTTACAGGAACTGTCTCGTCATAATAAATATTTATTAGAAATTCCATCAAGGATATATTACGGACCTATCTTAAAATATTTATTGGATAAGCATATTCGTCTCTATATACCATTCAGCGAGAGAAGCAGGAATTTTCTTTTGGCGAATGGAATAAAAAAGGAAAAAATCGGTAAAACCATATCACACGGATATAACCACAATGTTTTCTTCCCGGAAAATACCATTAATGAATCTGAGAATTATATTTTTGCACCATTAATTTTAATAAATGTCAAAGGTGTTGACACATTGCTCAAGGCTTTCTCCATTGTCAGAAAACAAAATCCGGATGTAGAGCTCATCATACAGGGAGATGGTCCCGAATTTAACAACTACGAGAATATGGCCAGAAATTTACACATTCTCGAAAAAGTCAAGTTCAATAGAGAGAGAATAAGTCACAATAAAATGAGAACTCTTTACAATCGAGCACTCATCACCGTGATCCCCTCGAGAAAAGAGCTCTGTAACATCTCCCTTCGAGAGAGCATCGCTTGTGGAACGCCTGTGATCGTGTCAGACGGAACTGATGATTTTTCGATTTTCGGTGATGGAAAAGGGGGCCTGATTTTCAAAAAGGATGACTATGTCCAACTTGCTGAATTAATGACGAAAATGATTGGTGATCATGAATACAGAAAAGCAATGAGAAAGTGGGCTCTACAGAAAGCTGAAATGTTTAAGCATGAGAGGTTATCTAAGCTTTTCGCTGAAATTATTTTCGATGAAAAAGCGAAAATGGCTGGCGAGGACGAAAAGTGAATGCCTCACGACTGATGGAATGTTCAATCATCATTACGCATCGTTGCAATGCCAGATGCCAAATGTGTCACACACGGATGAACCCGACTAATGATTCGGATGAATTTAAAGCATCGATTATTGAAAAGCTGCCTGGCAACCTGTGTTTCATAAACTTACCATGGGGAGAACCTTTTCTATCGACAGACACAGAATCGGGTAGCCGGCAGTCTCGACAGAAATGGGTCCCTCTGTCTGGTAATGACCCTAAACAGCAAAGGCCCTATTCCCCGAAAATCACGTCATCGATCCGGTTCCTCAAAAAACCCTGAATGGTGATTTGAATGAAAGTTCTGATGATAAACAAATATTTTTATCGAAGAGGAGGGGCGGAAACCGTTTTCCTTCTGGAAAGGTCCTGCTTGCGGAAAAAGGACATCGAGATAGTCGACTTCTCGATGGAACACCCGCTCAATCTGCCATCACCCCATGCCGGATACTTCGTTTCAAACACGGACTACAACAAATTCCGCTCGAACCCTGGAATCTCATTTAAAAACAAAATCTCAACGGCTCTAAAGTTGATTTACAGTATAGAAGCCAGAAGAAGGCTGAACACAATCCTTGAAAAGGAAAGACCGGATATCGCTCATCTGCATAACATCTATCACCAGATTTCGCCATCCATAATCGGAGTTCTGAAGAAAAATAAAGTAAAAACGATCATGACACTACATGATTACAAACTTATTTGTCCCACATACGTCATGATCGACCGAAATAACGGATATGTGACCGTTGCAAGGGCGGCCGTTTTTATCAGGCGGCGGTACACCGATGCATGGACGGGTCCCTTGCTCACAGTTCCGTTCTGTCCATGGAGGCTTATCTGCACAGATGGCTCAGAAGTTATGACGACATTGACCTGTATATTGCCCCGAGCCGTTTTCTGGCGAATTTGATGTCGCGTAATAGTACAATCCGTAAACCCATAGTTGTTTTGCCTTACGGAGTGGAACTTGAAAAAAATCCGTCTACCGAACCAAAAGACAGTCACATTCTCTTTTTTGGAAGAATGTCAAGAGAAAAAGGCATTGAGACACTGATTCACGCATATGAACACCTGGATAGGAAAATTCCTTTGAAAATCGCCGGAGATGGACCACTGCTGGACCGGCTCAAATCAAAATATAAAAATGTGGATTTTCTGGGCTACCAGGAGAAAGCTTCCATCAGAAAGCTGATCCGTGATGCAGCATTTGTGGTCGTCCCCTCTGAATGGTTTGAAAATTTTCCCATGGCCGTGCTCGAAACAATGAGTTTAGGCAAACCTGTTATTGCATCCGACACAGGGGGAATACCGGAACAAATAGACGACGGAAAATCGGGACTTCTTTTTGAAGCCGGAAACACCTCCGCGCTGGCCGGTCAGATGAAGCGCCTGCTTTCAGATCGGGAACTGCGATCTAAGCTTGGCCGGGAAGCCAGAAAAAAAGTGCAGGAACAGTATTCCCTAGAAATTCACTGCAGGAAGCTCATCGAGCTTTATGAAAAACTGATTGAGACGCCGTCATAGAGAATCATAAACACGGGACGTCTCCACCGCTACATTCTCCCAGCCGTATCGCTCGGCGACGAGTTTTTTCAGATAATCCTCATTGTCCCGAGAGACGGTTTCGATCATGGCTTTCCGCATTTTTTCAGCCAGGGTCACCACATCGCCGGGACGATAATAACGGTTTTCCGGCAATGGCAGTATCCTGTGAGGCGGTATATCGGATACCAGGAAGGGGCACCCATGGCTCAGGGCCTCAAGGAGGGTGATGGGAAAGCCCTCGTAGTAGGATGACATGATGAAAAGCCTGGCGTTGTCGTAAAGGGGGCCAAGCTCCTCTTCCGTCAACACGCCGGGAAAAAGGATCCTTTCATTTTCCGCACCCCTGGATTTAAGGTTTTCGCTGTATCGGTCCGGGTGATCAGCGCCTCCGGCAATGACCAGCCTTATCGGAGAGTCATTTTCCTTCACCGAAAGACGGTTGAAGCTGAGGATGACATCGTGAAACCCCTTTTCCGGCACGAATCTTCCGACGCAAAGAAAATAACCGTCCTTTTCAAGCCCATATCTTTCGAGAACGTCAAGGCCTTTTTTCCCAGTCGGAGGGATCGTCACGCCATTAGGAATGTACCGGGCCTCGATACCATAGAGAGCCTTCACCTCGTCCCGGATGACCGGCGACACGGCAATGACCCTGTTCGAAAACCTCACTCCCAGGAGTTCGCTCAGCCTCAAGACCAGCTTGGAGAACCTTCCCCATTTCACGCGCCGGTACTCGGAACCTTGGGTCGTTAATACGACCCGTAAACCAAGCAGGCGGGCAAAGGGGATGATCAGAGCGGACCCGACGGAATGCACGTGCAGAATATCCGGTTTCGAATAAAAGGCGGCAAAAAGGCTGAGAAACGAATGCAAGGGGTTCTCTAGGTGCTTCTGCCGCAGAGCGGGCAGGCATTTTAATCGAACCCCCTTGTAATTTTTTAATTTCGGATCGACGTAAGGCCGCCTCGTGTAGACGGTGACCTCATGACCGATCTTTACAAGGTTAACGGCAAGATTTTCACAGTGCTTTTCCACGCCGCCCTGAACATTGGGAAAACCACGGGTTCCGATGATCGCTATTTTCATGAATTCACCATTCGAACCAAAAAATATTTATATTTTCAGAAGATTCCTGATCCACAGAAAAAGAGGACGTCCTCGGGAGAATCCTGGACCCGGTGGTAGGCCAGGATGACGCCATGATGCTTTTTTAGAGCCTTTTTCATGATAAACCGGTAGCAGGCCGGAACTCTTGAATAATAGACAGCAAAGGATAGAAAACCGCCTATTTTCCACAACCGACCAAACTTTCTCGTTTCCCGATCCATCATTTTCATAAGGGTCCGTTCACTGGGCGATTCCGGAGTTTTTCCGGCTAAAATTCTATGGCAATTTTCAATCCCACATTGTAGTATGCATGCTTATAATACCTCTTGCCGGGTGCCTAAATGGAAATCGGCAGCGGATTCATGACGCGGTGACTATAATCAATAAACCGACACCATCATATTGTCAACACAGGAAGCAGCAATGAGGGAAATCTTAATAAAACTGCATCGAGTTTCAGATTTTCTTATAACGACGTCGAGTTTCATTCTCGCTTATTTCATTAAAAAATATCTCCTTCCGGCACCTTACAAGGGCTTGACGGAAAACCCCGATTATTATTCCGTTTTATTTCTCGTCATCATCATCTGGTATGTCGTTTTTGATCTCCTGAACGCCTACGCCAACTACAGGAGAAGATCTTTCGGGAACGTCCTCATAAACATGGTCCTGGCCGTATCTCTGTCCTTTTCCGTTCTCATCGTTGTCATGTACCTCTTGAAAATAAGCGATGTCAGCCGTCTCATGATGGGAATTTTTCTGGTTCTCAACGTGGTGTTCCTGTCCTTCAGCAAGGGGCTCATCTATTACCTTTACAGAAAGCCGGTGACCAAGGACTTCGACTTCAGAAACTATCTGATCATCGGATCCCGCGAGCGCGCCAAAGATGTGATCATCCGGATACTTTCCCATGAAACGCACGGTCACAGAATCACCGGTTGCCTGGACATCTCCGGGGACGACGTGGGAAAAGAAGTCATGGACGGTGTCAAGGTAATCGGAACGGTCGACAGGCTTGAAGAGTATCTCAGGACCAGGGTTGTCGATGAACTGATATTCGCCATGCCTCTTCGGGATATCGGAAACGCGGAAGAATGCATCCATATCGCTGAAAAAATCGGCGTCGAAATCCGATTCGTCGCCGACTGGTACATATACAAGGCCATGTATAAGCTCCCCTCCTCCACGATTAATTATGAAACCTTTTTTGATCTGCCCACGTTCATGCTTGCTCGAAAGCCGTTACAGACCGCCGGACTTTTCATAAAGACAGCCATCGATTACCTGGTTTCCGGAATTTTTCTTTTACTTCTTCTCCCCTTGTTCGTGCTTATCGCCCTCCTGATCCGGCTCTTCTCGAAAGGCCCCGTTTTCTTTCGCCAGGAGAGGGTCGGCCTGAACGGCCGCAGGTTCACTCTCTACAAATTCCGGACCATGATCCCAGACGCCGAGGCGAAAATAAACGATCTGAAAGCCCTGAACGAGGCGGACGGCCCCGTTTTCAAAATAGAGAAAGACCCCCGGATCATCCCGTACATCGGGACCTTTCTCCGCAAGACAAGCCTTGACGAGCTTCCTCAACTGATCAACGTTCTGAAAGGGGAGATGAGCCTCATCGGCCCCCGGCCGCCCATCCCGGCGGAAATCGAGCAGTACGAGATCTGGCAGAGGCGGCGGCTTTCCATGAAGCCGGGGCTGACCTGCCTGTGGCAGATCAGCCCCGACAGGAACGAGGTCCGGTTCGAGGACTGGATCCGGATGGACCTGGATTACATCGACAACTGGTCCCTCTGGCTCGACGGGAAAATCTTCTTCAAGACATTCCTGGCCGTCGTTCTCGGCAGGGGGCGTTAACAGGCAAAGCCTCCCGGAACTTCAGCTTTGTGATGAACGGCAACCGGTTCTCGATGACCTTCAATAACATCTGAAAGCATCAAACGTTTTTTTTCCAGCGGGGATGGGATATCCCCAGTTTTTTTATTTTGTAATTGAGCGCCCTCGGGCTTACATCGAGAAGCTTCGCCGCGTCCTTCTGTATCCAGAGGCTCTTTTCAAGGGCCCTCACAATGGCGTCCCTTTCGCTGTCGATCAGGGTTTCCGGGGTTTTTGGCCTCTCCCGGGCGGGGATGCGCCTTACGGTGATGTTCTGGGGCATATCGATGCTGTCCGGCTCCAAAATATCCGACTCTTCCAGAATAATGGCCCTTTCGAGAGCGTTGGCCAGCTGGCGGATGTTGCCCGGCCAGTCATAGTTCTGTAATCGAACCATAGCTTCTCCCGAAATCCCCTTGATCTTCTTTTTCATGGCGCGGCATTGCCTGGCGAACAGGTGCCATACCAGGGGGGCGATGCATTCTCTCCGCTCTTTCAAGGGGGGAAGATGGACTCTCAATACGTTCAACCTGTAATAGAGATCTTTCCGGAATTTTTTCTCTTCGATCAGTTCTTCCGGGTCCCGGTTCGTTGCCGCAATGATGCGGACATCGGAATGAATCGTTTGGTTGCCACCGATACGCTCGAATTTTTTTTCTTCCAGGACCCTGAGCAGCTTGGCCTGGAGGGGCGGGGGCATTTCCCCGATCTCGTCGAGGAACACGGTACCGCCGTTTCCCTGCTCCAGTCTCCCGACCCTTGTTTTTGTGGCTCCGGTGAAGGCGCCTTTTTCATGACCGAAAAGCTCACTTTCGAGGAGGGCTTCCGGGATGTTCGCACAGTTGATGTTGATGAAAGAGTTTTTTCTCCTTCCGCTGTTGAAATGAACGGCGCCTGCGAGGAAACTTTTCCCCGTCCCCGTCTCTCCCGTCATAAGGATCGTCGCGTCCGTCATGGCAAATTTCTTCAGTGACTGGATGATTTTTTTCATGGGCGGGCTGGCGGCGATAATTTTGTCAAAATCGTAAATGATGTCCTGTTCTCGTCTCAGATAGTCGACCTCATCCCTGAGGTGCCGCTGCTCCAGAGCCCTTTCGATCATCAGTCCGATTTTCTCGTGGACAACGGGCTGAACGAGAAAATCGAAAACCCCCTCCTTCACCGCTCTGACAATCATGTCCGCCCTTTCCACGTCACTCACGACAATCATTGGAACATAGGGCACTTTTTCTCGGATATGTCTTAAAACGGCAAAATTGTCTTCATTCCCGCCGGCCATGAAAAGGAGAACGACATCGGGAATCTCCCTGTCCAGAAGGGCATCCACCTTTTCACGATCTATGGAAAGGACCTCATAAGTCAAAGATAGAAATTCCCTCAACGGCTCAAACCGGCCTTGTTCGAAGTCCACTGCGATTAATATTTTCATTTTATCCCGATGATATTTATTGCATGTAGAATTTTTACAGCGTTGAATTACCGGCCATACATTCTTCCATACAGCACGAATAAGATAAATCTATACACTTGGCAAGCCGTTTCGTTCTCCGCGGCGGGGAAACCCCGCGCGGGTTCACTTGAGAATCGACCGGACCCCGCCCAGGAGGGCCTGGAGAAAGACGGACTGAAGGGGCCGGACGGCCAGGAGCGCCCGGGCGGGGACGGATTTTTCCAGGATCCCCAGCATCCGTCCCAGGGCCCGGTGGTTCAGGTTCTCCGGGTCCTCGAAGAGGAGCTCCGCCAGTTTTCCCCGCTCGACGGCCATGGCCAGCATCTTGTCAAAGGCCGTTTCGGGAACGAAGACAGGCCGGTCCCTCCGTTTCATGGAAATGGCGCCGACCTTGCACGATGTGTAACAGACGCCGCAGCCAAGACAGGCGTCGGGGTCCACCCGGACCCGGCGTTTCTTTTTCCCGCCAGGGGCGGCCTCCCCTTCCGGCTTCCACTCGATGACGCCGATGGGACAGGCCTTGATGCACTTGCCGCAGCCGGTGCACTTTGTCTCGTCCACGGTCATGATGAACCCGGAGGGAACGATGGCCTTTTTGATTTCATAGTGCCGGATGGCCGTCATCATCCCGCAGCAGCACCCACAGCAGTTGCAGATATAGGAGATCCGCCGCTTCACGTTGTCTCCCGTCTGGGCCATCCCGGCGGCCTTGCAGGTTTCCAGGATCTCCAGGGCCTCCCCGACCGGGATAGGCTTCGCCAGGCCGCTTCGGATCAGTGTGTCGGCGGCGAAATCGAAGGACAGGCAGGTCTCCACGGGCCCGTCGCAGGCTTTTTCCAGGAGCCCCGCCTTGTGCCGGCAGGCGCAAAGGGAAAGGCCGA
>Ga0209605_1001425_pt1 | contig 26543 bp, 23 predicted proteins | sample AD_UKC035_MetaG_FD_184408 | JGI IMG/M metagenome (GOLD analysis project Ga0209605, IMG submission 184408) | Active sludge microbial communities of municipal wastewater-treating anaerobic digesters from USA - AD_UKC035_MetaG (SPAdes) (version 2) | ecosystem: Engineered > Bioreactor > Anaerobic >...
GAGGCGCGCGAGGATGTGGCTGGCCAGATCCGGGATGTCCTCCCGCCGCTCGCGCAGCGGTGGCACGCGCAGCGTGATCACGTTGATGCGGAAGAACAGGTCCTGGCGGAAGCGGCCCTCGGCCACGAGGCGGCCGAGATCCTGATGCGAGGCGGACAGGATGCGCACGTCCACCGGCTCCTCGGCGTGCGCACCGACCGGGCGCACGGCACGCTCCTGGATCGCGCGCAGCAGCTTGACCTGCATCGCCAGCGGCAGCTCGCCGATCTCGTCGAGGAACAGGGTGCCGCCGCTGGCGGCCTGGAACAGCCCGCTCTTGTCCGCGCTCGCGCCGGTGAAGCTGCCCTTGCGATGACCGAAGAACTCGCTCTCCATCAGCTCGGGCGAGATCGCCCCGCAGTTGACCGGGACGAAGGGCCCGCCGGCGCGCGCACCGAGCGCGTGGATGTGGCGCGCGATGACCTCCTTGCCCGTCCCCGATTCGCCATGGATGAACACCGGCGCCTGGTTGCGCGCGAGCTTCTCGGCCTGCGCGCGCAGCTGCACGAAGGCCGCCGAGTGGCCGATCAGGCTGCGCTCGGCGGTCGCGGCGGGGTGCTCCTCCGAGCCCCCCTCGCGCAGCTTGAGCGCGTGCTGTACCAGCTCGCGCAAGGCCTTGAGCTCGACCGGCTTGGTGACGAAATCGAAGGCACCCAGCTTGAGCGCACGGATCGCCGTCTCGATGCTGCCGAATGCGGTGATCACCGCCACCGGCAGGCCAGGGCGCACGGTCTGGATGTACTCGACCAGCTCCAGCCCGTCGCCGTCGGGCAGGCGCATGTCGGTCAGGCACAGGCGATAGCCGCGCTCGGCCAGCAGCGCGCGCGCCTCGCCGACCGAGCCCGCGGTGTCACAGGCCAGCCCCATGCGCATCAGCGAGAGCTCGAGCAGTTCACGGATGTCGTCCTCGTCATCGACGACGAGGACATCGGTGGAGCGGGGCCGGTTGCGGCGTTCGACCTGGGTCATGGCTGCTGGCTCGCGGTAAGGATGAAGTCGGCCCCGGGACCGCCCGGCGCGAGCGCCAGGGTGGCGTCGTTGGCTTCGGCCAGCTCGCGCGCGATGTACAGGCCGAGCCCGGTGCCCTTGGGGTGGGTGGTGAAGAAGGGTTCGAACAGATGCGCCCGCATCGCCTCGTCGAAGCCTGGGCCGTCATCCTGCACGTGCAGCACGACCTTGGCGTGCGGCAGGGGCTCTGCCCACAGGCGTACCGCGCCCGCCTTGCCCGAGGCGTGGCGGGCCGCATTCGACAGCAGGTTGTCGAGGATCTGGTGCAGGTGAGCGCGATCCATCGCCAGGGTCAGCGCGGGATCGATCGCGAGCTCGTACAGCTGCGCCTCGGCGGGCTCGCGGAACACCCGCGCGTCGAGGATCTCGCGCACAAAGGCCGCCAGCGGCAGGGCCTCGGGCAAGGCCTGCTCGCGCCTGCCGAGGGCGAGCACGTCGCGGATCATGCGCTCGATGCGGCGCGCGTTGTCGTTGATGATGCGCACCAGCCGGGCCTGCATGTCGGCGCGCTTCTCCTCGCCGAGCAGCTCGGCGGCCTGGGTCACCGCCGACAGCGGGTTGCGGATCTCGTGCGCCATGCTGGCGGTGAGGCGGCCGAGCGCGGCGAGCTTGATCTGCTGCAACTGGCGCTGGATCTCCTCGTAGTCGGTGAGATACAGCAGGGTGTCGCCTTCGGCCGCGCTGCCCGCATCGCCCTGCACCCGGCGGCAACGCAGCAGGCGTCCGGCCGCGCCCAGCCGCATCAGGCGCCCCTCCTCGCCCACCGCCGGCTGCAGCATGCCCTCCAGCCCGGCGTCGAGGTCGGCGAGCGCGAGGCCGTCGAGCGCCTCCCCGCCAGCACGGGCCAGGCCGAGCATTTCCAGCGCCTGAGCGTTGGCGTGGAGGACGCGGCCGCGCGCGCCGACCACGATCACGCCGTCCTGCATGTCGCGCAGGATATGGGCGCTCACCGCCTGCTGCTTGGCGAGCGCCACGCCGCGCTCGGCCGCCAGCGCGGCGTTGGCCTGGGCGCGCAGGGCGAGCAGGCGTGCAATTGCGGCAATGCCAAAGAAGCCGGCGCAGAAGATGCCGACCTGGAGGAACTCGACCGACTTGCCGCCCCCGAAGAGACGCGAGGCGTTCTCCGCCAGCACGGCCAGGGTGGCGAGCGCAGCCGAGAACATCACCATGCGCCCCTCGCCGATCAGGCCGGCGCCGGCGAGCATCACCATCATCAGCACCGGCATGCCGCTACGGTAGCCGCCGCTCACCCACATGATCGCCGCAAGCGCGACGATGTCGGCGAGCGCGAGCAGGATCACCACGCGCTCGAAGCCCAGCCGCCGCACCGCGTCGGGGAAGCCGAGGGTCAGCACCGCGGTGAGGTAGCCCACCACCGCGGCGAGGTAGAGGCGCGGGCTCTCGCTGCCGAGGCCGAACTCCTCGCCGGCGACGAGGAACAGGCCGCCGAGGATCAGCCGGAAGACGTTGAGGTAACGCAGCGCGCGCTGGCGTGCGCGGTCGGCCGAATCGACCGCGAAGGCGGCCGCCTCAATCGGGTCGTGGGCCGGCACGGCGATGTTCGTCGCAGCAATAGAAGGACTCTCCAGCGCGCACGCCCTCGGACTCGGGCACGATCAGCCCGCAGTGGCGACACTCGCGCATCGGCTCGGACTTCGCCAGGCGCGCGTCCTCGGCCTTGCGCCCGAGGCCGCCACGCGCCTTGAGGCGACGCACCGCCGCGCGCGCCCACCAGATGCCGAAGACGACGAGGATCAGCAGGAGCAGGTTGCGCACGTTGGGGCCGGAGGAAAGTCGGGAACGCCAAAATTCTAGCATGCGCCCCCGCCGCCCCCCTGCAGGCGCCCCCCCGGCGATGCCCGCGCGCCTACCGCGCGCCCGGCCGGTTTGCGACAATGTCGGACCGCACCGCACCGAGCCCTCGCCGCCATGCCGCACTTCCCCGCGCCGATCGAATCCCGCCTGCCGAACGTCGGCACGACGATCTTTACCGTGATGTCCCGCCTCGCCCAGGAATGCGGCGCGATCAACCTGTCGCAGGGATTCCCCGACTTCAACGCCGAGGACCTGCTGTTCGAGCGCGTCGCGCACTGGATGCGCGCCGGCCACAACCAGTACGCCCCCATGGCCGGCACGGCGGCGCTGCGCGCGGCGATCGCCGCCAAGGTCGAGGCGCTCTACGGCACGGCCTACGACCCCGAACATGAGATCACCGTCACCGCCGGCGCCACCCAGGCGCTGTTCACCGCAGTGACCGCCTGCGTGCACCCGGGCGACGAAGTCATCGTGTTCGAGCCGGTCTACGACTCCTACGTCCCCGCCATCGAGCTCGCCGGCGGCAAGGTGGTGCGCATGCGCCTGGCCGCGCCCGACTACCGCCCCGATTGGGACGCGGTGGCGGCCGCGATCGGGCCGCGCACGCGCATGATCATGATCAACACCCCGCACAACCCCACCGCCACGGTGTGGACACGGGACGACCTCGACCGCCTCGCCGCGCTGGTGCGCGGCACCGGCATCGTCGTGGTGGCCGACGAGGTCTATGAGCACATCGTCTTCGACGGCGCCGCGCATGCCTCCTGCGCCGCCCACCCCGCGCTCGCGCAGCGCAGTTTCGTGGTGTCGAGCTTCGGCAAGACCTACCACATCACCGGCTGGAAGGTGGGCTACGTGCTCGCCCCGCGCGAGCTCATGGCCGAGTTCCGCAAGGTGCACCAGTTCAACGTATTCACGGTGAACACCCCGGTGCAGCTCGCGCTCGCCGACTACATGGCCGACGCCTCGCGCCACCTCGGCCTGGCCGCCTTCTACCAGGCCAAGCGCGACTTCTTCCGCGCCGCGCTGGCCGCCTCGCGCTTCGAGCTGCTGCCCTCGCACGGCACCTACTTCCAGCTCGCGCGCTATGCGGCGATCTCGGACCTGGGCGACGCCGCCTTCTGCGAACACCTGACCCGCGATGTCGGCGTGGCGGCGATCCCGGTGTCGGCCTTCTTCGCCGACGGCCGCGACGAGCACGTGATCCGCTTCTGCTTCGCCAAGAACGAGGCCACGCTCGCGGCCGCCTGCGCCAGGCTGGCGGCGCTTTAGGCCGCCCGCCCAAGCCTGCCCGTACAGCCCCACCCGCCCCACACCACCAGAGCGCTCCGATGTTCGAACAACCCATCCCCACGCTGCAGCGCGACGGCGGCACCGTCCGCATCCTCGACCAGACCCTGCTGCCCTTCCGCACCGAGACCGTCGCACTGCGCACCCTCGCCGAGGCCGCGCACGCCATCCGCAGCATGCAGGTGCGCGGCGCACCGCTGATCGGCGCCACCGCGGCCTTCGGCGTGGCGCTCGCGCTCGCCGACGAGGGCGCCGACGACGCCGCGCTCGCGCGCGCGCTCGCCACCCTGGGCGCCACACGGCCCACCGCGGTGAACCTGCACTGGGCGCTCGAGCGCATGCGCCGCGCGCTGCAGCCCTTGCCGCCCGGCGCGCGCGTCGAGGCGGCGTGGGCCGAGGCGGAGGCGATCCGCACCGACGACGCCGCCACCTGCGACGCGATCGGCCGCCACGGCGTTCGCCTGATTCGCGAGATCGCCGCCCGCCGCCCCGGCCCGGTACGGCTGATGACGCACTGCAACGCCGGCTGGCTGGCCACCTGCGGCGCCGGCACCGCGCTCGCGCCGGTGTATGCGGCGCAGGCCGAGGGCATCGCGGTCGAGGTCGTGGTGAGCGAGACGCGGCCGCGCAACCAGGGCCTGCTCACCGCCTGGGAGCTGCGCGCCGCCGGCGTGCCCCACCTGCTGATCGCCGACAACGCCGCCGGCCTGCTGCTGATGCGGCACGAGGTCGACCTGGTCATCACCGGCGCGGACCGCATCGCCGCCAACGGCGACACCGCCAACAAGGTCGGCACCTACCTCAAGGCGCTCGCCGCCCGCGTCGCCGAGGTGCCCTTCCACATCGCGGCGCCGCACTCCACGCTCGACTTCGCCTGCGCCGACGGCGCCGCCATCCCGATCGAGGACCGCGGCGCCGACGAGGTCCTGCATGTGCGCGGCGAGGCCGCGGACGGCGCCACCGCCGAGCTCGCGCTCGCCCCCGCGGGCACGCGCGCCGCCAACCCCGCCTTCGACCTTACCCCGGCGGCGCTGATCACCGGCATCGTCACCGAGCGCGGCATCGCCCGCCCGGGCGAGCTCGCCCGCCTCTACCCGGAGCAGGCGCGATGAGCGCCGGCACGCCCGGCTGCATCCACGAGGAGGCCGGCTGGCGCGGCGAGGACGACCCGCGCGCGCGCCTGCTCCACACCCTGCGCGCGATGGGCGCGGCGCGGCTCAACGTCGGCACCTCGGGCAACGCCAGCCAGCGCCTGGCGGGCGGGCGCATGCTGATCAGCCCGAGCGGGATCGCCGCCGAGCGCTGCCGCGCCGAGGACATGGTGGTGGTGGAGGCCGACGGCCGCTACGCCGGCGCGCGCGCGCCCTCGTCGGAATGGCAGCTCCACCATGACGTCTACGCCGCCTTCCCGGCGGCCGGCGCGGTGCTGCACGCACATGCCCCCTTCGCCACCGCGCTCGCCTGCCAGCGCCTCGACATCCCGCCCTTCCACTACATGATCGCGCGCTTCGGCGGCACCACCGTGCGCTGCGCGCGCTACGCCACCTTCGGCACCCAGGCGCTGTCCGACGCCACCGTGGCGGCGCTGCACGAGCGCAGCGCCTGCCTGCTCGCCAACCACGGCATGGTCGTCTTCGGCCGCGACCTCGAGCACGCGCTGGCGATGGCAGTCGAGTTCGAGACCCTGTGCGAGCAATACTGGCGCACCCTGCAGCTGGGCGCGCCGGTGCTGCTGTCGGAAGCGGAGATGGCCGAGGTGATCGAACGCTTCAAGTGGTACGGCAAGCCGCGCGCCTGAACCGCCGATCCGACCATGGGAGCGCCCCCGCCCGCGAAGACTCGCCGCTCGGGAACCTAGCCCTCCAGCACCCGCAGCAGGCTCGCGGTGTCGTCCCGCCCCCAGCCCGCGCCCATCAGCGCGTCGAGCTGCTGCCACACCTGCGCCGCCACCGGCAGCGGCGCGCCGAGGCGGGCGGCCTCTTCCATCAGGATGGCGAAATCCTTGTGGTGCAGGCGGGCCTCGACGCCGGCGGCGAAGTCGCGCGCCACCATCTTCGCCCCCATCACCTCCAGCACCCGCGAGCCCGCCGACCCGCCGGCAAGCGCACGCAGCACCGCGGCCTTGTCGACCCCGTGCGCGCCGGCGAGGCGGAAGGCCTCGGCGCAGGCCTGGATCGCCGACACCATGATCATCTGGTTGCAGGCCTTGGCCACCTGCCCTGCCCCGGGCGGGCCGATGTGCACGATGCGCTTGCCGAGTGCCCCGAGCAGCGGGCGCACGCGCTCCAGCATGTCGTCCTCAGCGCCGGCCATGATCGCCAGCGTCGCGTCGCGCGCGCCCTGGCCGCCGCCGGAGACCGGCGCATCGACCCAGCCGACGCCGCGCGCGGCGTAGCGTTCGGCGAGCGCGCGCGCCGTCGCCGGGGCGATGGTGCTCATGTCCACGTGGATGGCCCCGGGCACGAAACCCTCGGCCAGCCCCTGCGCACCGAAGGCGAGCGCCTCCACGTCGGCGCTCGCGGTGACGATGGTGATCACCACCTCGCTGCGCGCCGCCAGCTCGGCCGGTGTCGCACACAGCGGCACGCCCTCGGCCACCAGCGCCGCCGCCGACTGTGGCCGCCTCGCCCACACCGCGAGCGCATGCCCTGCGGCGCGCAGGTGGCGTGCCATCGGCTCGCCCATCACGCCCAGCCCGATGAAACCGACCCTCATCGCCCCGCCCTCCACCCTGCCTTCCGTCGCGCTCATGCGCCCACCCCGCCGCTCATGCGCTCCAGCAGCTTGAGCATCGCCACCGAATCGTCCTCGCCCATGCCGCAGCCGATCATGCCGTTGAAGAGCTGCGCCGTGGCCGCGGCCGCGGGCAGCGCCACGCCGAGCCGGTGCGCCTCGCCCATGACGATGCGCAGGTCCTTCTGGTGCATCCAGGCCTTGAAGCCGGGCCGGAAGTTGCGCTCGAGCATGCGCTGACCGTGGTTCTCGAGGATGCGCGAGTACGCGAAGCCGCCGAGCAGCGCCTCGCGCACCTTGGTCCCATCCGCGCCGCTCCTGGCCGCGAAGTTGAGCGCCTCGGCGACCGCCGCAACCCCCACCCCGGTGATGATCTGGTTGCAGGCCTTGGCGACCTGCCCGGCACCGGCCTCGCCGATGCGGGTGATGGACTTGCCCATGGCCTCGAAAAGCGGCTGCACGCGCGCGCAGGCCCCCTCGTCGCCGCCGACCATGATGGTGAGCGTGCCTGCGATCGCGCCCGGTTCGCCGCCCGACACCGGCGCATCGAGCGCGACGATGCCGCGTTCGGCCAGGCCTGCGGCGATGGACTGCGCCGCGGCGGGAGCGATGGTGCTCATGTCGATGTGGACATGGCCGGCGCCCGCACCATCGGCGATGCCGTCCGCACCGAGCGTCACCTGCTCGACGTCGGGCGCGTCCGACACCATGCTGATCGTGACCGCCGCGCGCCGCGCCACCTCGGCCGCGCTCGCGCAGTCGCTGGCACCGGCGTCGAGCAGCGGCCGCATCGATTCGCGGCGGCGGCTCCAGACGTGTACGCGGTGACCGGCCGCAAGCAGGTTGAGCGCCATGGGACGGCCCATGAGGCCGAGTCCGATGAATCCGACTTCCATAGGCTGGAGTCCTCCAGAAAAAGCGGGGGGTAGGCGGCTGGCTATGCGCGGGCGAGCCCGCCCGCACTGCGCGGGCGCGGCTTCGACCGCCGCACGCGGCAACCGACGCCGGCGTTCGGCGCGCGACGCGTACGCAAGGCCGGCTGGTCGGGCGGCGCGAAGCTCGCCATAATCGCCGCCATGAAATACGGTCCAATCATCAAGGAAATCGGGCGGGGCGCCAAGGGTGCCCGCGACCTCGACACGGCCGCCGCGGCGGCGCTCTTCGGCGACATCCTCGATGGCGTCGTGCCCGAGCTCGAGCTCGGCGCCATCCTGCTCGCCTTCCGCATCAAGAGCGAGGCGCTGCCCGAGCTGCTCGGCTTCAAGCAGGCGATGGATGCACGCACCGCGCAGGTCGCCGTGCCGGACGGCCCGCGCTGCGTGGTGCTGCCGACCTACAACGGCGCGCGCCGCCAGGCCAACCTGATGCCGCTGGTGGCGCTGCTGCTCGCGCGCGAGGGCGTACCGGTGCTGATCCAGGGCCGCCACGACTTCGAGACGCGGGTGAGCCCCTTCGAGCTGCTCGCCGCGCTCGAGCTGCATCCGGCCACCGACGCGGCCGAGGCCTCGGCGCAGCTCGCGCAGCGGCGCGTCGCCTGCATCGGCGTGGACAAGCTGCTGCCCGGGCTCGACCCGCTGCTCGCGCTGCGCGTGCGCATGGGCGTGCGCGCCAGCGGCCATACCATGGCCAAGCTGATCGACCCCTGCCGCGGGCGCAGCGTGCGCGTGGTGGCGGTGACCCACCCCGAGTACCTCGAGCGCATGGACGCCTTCCTGCGCGCCGACGGCGGGCGCGCGATGCTCATGCGCGGCACCGAGGGCGAGATCTACGCCAATCCGCGGCGCTGCCCGGAGATGAAGGTGTATGTGGAGGGCGAGGCGAGCGTGGGCGTCCCCGCCGAGGAAGGTGGCGCGCCGCCGCTCGCCGGGCTGCCCGACGCGCCCTCGGTGGCGGACAACGCCGCGCTGATCCGGTCGATGCTGGCGGGCGAGGTCCCGGTGCCGGGGCCGATCCTCCGGCAGGTGGCCGCGCTGCGGGCGCTGGCGAACTGAAACGCCCCGTCTGGAAGCGGGCCGGCCCGCGAACCGGCCATCGAGGACGCGTTCTTTGGCGGGCAAGTCCGCTCCCACCGCAGAACCTGCGCGAAACGCCCTCTCGCATCCCCTTTCGCGGGCAGGCCCGCTGCCACGGCAGTCCGGGGCACGAGACGGCCTCGTGCCTGCCGAGCGCGCGCTGCGCTCAGGCCGCGAGCCGGCCGGCGCGGTAGTCGGCGACGGCCTGGTAGATCTCCTGCTCGGTGTTCATCACGAAGGGACCGTACTGCGCGATCGGCTCGCCGAGCGGGCGGCCGGCGATCAGCAGCACGCGGGCCTCCTCCAAAGCCTCGATGCGCACGCCGTCGCGGTCCGCGGCGTTGGCGAGGATCGCCATGTTGCGCACCGGGACCTCCACCTCGCCGAGCTTCACCCGACCGCGATACACATAGACGAAGGCGTTGTGCCCGGCGGGCAGCGGCTGCGAAAAGCTCGTGTCGCAGGGCAGGTGCAGGTCAAGGTAGAGCGGCGCGGTGACCGCGCGCGTCACGGCGCCGCTCACGCCGTGGCTCTCGCCGGCGATCACGGTGGCCTCGACGCCATCGTCCGTGGTGAAGCGCGGCAGCTCGCCCGCGGCGAAGTCGCGATACCAGGGCGCGCTCATCTTGTCCTGCGCGGGCAGGTTCAGCCAGAGCTGGAAGCCCTCCATGACGCCCTCTTCCTGCTGCGGGATCTCGGAGTGGATGACGCCGCGGCCGGCGGTCATCCACTGCACGCCGCCGTTCTCGAGCAGGCCCTCGTGGCCGGCGCTGTCGCGGTGCAGCATGCGCCCGGCGATCATGTAGGTCACGGTCTCGAAGCCGCGGTGGGGATGGTCGGGGAAGCCGGCGATGTAGTCGTCGGCCTGGTCGCTGCCGAAGGCGTCGAGCATCAGGAAGGGGTCGAGCCGGCGCTGCAGCGGCTGGGTGAGCACGCGCGTGAGCTTGACGCCGGCGCCGTCCGAGGTCGGATGGCCGGTCACGAGCCGCTCCACCGTGCGCGGATGGTGCACGGCCGCGGAGGGGGTGCGGGGGGCGGGGGTCGTGCTCATTTGCGTGCTCCTCTGTATGGGGTCGGGGGTGTGGGGCGGGTGGGCCCGCCCTCGTTGTCCAGGTCGGCCTCGCGCCGCCGCCGGCGGTCACGAGGCTTGCCGCGCATGGCTCAGGCGAGCGCGGCGGCGATGTCCGCCTCGGCCTCGGCGAAGCCCTGCTTCGTAGCCTCCTCACCCATGTTCAGCCCTTCGGCATAGATGAAATGCACGTCGGTGATGCCGAGGAAGCCGAGCAGGGTCTTCAGGTAAGGCGTCTGGGTGTCGGCCGCGGTGCCGCGGTAGCGCCCGCCGCGCGCGAAGGCGACGTAGGCCTTCTTGCCCTTGAGCAGGCCCTCGGGGCCATTCTCGGTGTAGCGGAAGGTGACGCCTGCGCGGGCGATCGCGTCGATCCAGTTCTTGAGCTGGGTGGAGATGCCGAAGTTGTACATCGGCACACCCAGCACCAGCACGTCGGCGGCCTGCACCTCGGCGACCAGCGCATCGCTCAGCGCGACGCGCGCGGCCTGCTCCGGGCTGCGCCGCTCGGCCGGGGTGAACAGCGCGCCCAGCGCGGCCTCGTCGATCGCCGGTGCGGGGTCGCGGGCGAGGTCGCGCACCACCACGCGGGCCGCGGGTTGGCCGGCGACGAGGCGGCCGACGAGTTCGTTGGCGAGGCGGGTGGAGTTGCCGGCCTGGGAACGGGCGCTGCCGTTGATCTGCAGGATCTTCATGTGCTTGTCCTCTGGCTTGGGGATGGGATGAACTGCAGTCTATTGGATGCAGGGGATTGTATTAAGCCCCCTCGAAGCACATGATTGTTCCTCAAATGGAACAAATTGACCCCAATGACCTGCTCGTCTTCGCCCGCGTCGTGGCGGAGGGCAGCCTCACCGCCGCCGCCGACAAGCTCGGCCTGCCCAAGTCCACCGTGTCGCGCCGGCTGTCGCGGCTGGAGGAGCTGCTCGGCGAGCGCCTGCTGCTGCGCACCACCCGCCGCCTCAACATCACCGAGTTCGGCGCCGCCCTGCTCGACCACGCCCGCCAGCTCGAGAGCGAGGTCGAGGCGGTCGCCGCGCTCGCCGAGAGCCGCCAGGCGCGCCCGAGCGGGCGGCTGCGGGTGTCGATGCCGAGTGACTTCGCCAACCTGCTGCTCACCGACATGCTCGCCGCCTTCGCCGCGCTGCATCCGGCGGTGACGCTGGAGCTCGACCTGTCGCCGCGCCGGGTCGACCTGCTCGGCGAGAACTTCGACCTGGCGATCCGGCTCGGCGACCTGCCCGATGACGCGCTGCTCGCCGCGCGTCGGCTGGCGGTGTTTCCCTGGGGGCTGTATGCCGCGCCCGCCTATCTCGCCGAGCACGGCGAGCCGCGGGCGCCGGACGACCTCCACCGCCATCGCGCGCTGCGCCTGCTCGCGCGCACCGGCGACGCGATCCGCTGGAACCTGCGATGCGGCGAGCAGCGCTGGGAAGGCGTGCCGCCCGGCTCGATCACCGCGAACTCGCCGGAGCTGCTGATCCGCTTCGCCTGCGCGGGCGCGGGCATCACCACGGTGCCGGAGTATTTCGCCGCCCCGCACGTGCAGCGCGGCGAGTTGCGCCGCGTGCTGCCGGACTGGCATCCGCCCTCGATCGCCGCCTGGGCGGTGTTCCCCGGCCGGCGGCTGATGCCGGCAAAGACGCGGGCCTTCCTGGACATGCTGCAGGCGGCGCTGGGGGACGAGCGCCACGGCTGAGCCGGGACGAGGCGGCGGGCGGCGCCGGGAACACCGCGCCCGCGTGCGGGTCCCAATTCACGGACGCGGCTCCCCCGCTCGCCTACAATGGCGCCCTTTCCTCGACGACCGCACACGATGACCCTGCTGCACCGCCTCCTCAACCTGCCCGCGCGGGTGCTCTACCTCGCGCTCTTCCTGGTCGCGACCGGGCTGCTGAGCTTCGGCCTCTACCTGCAGCACGGCCTGGGCCTCGAGCCCTGCCCGATGTGCATCATGCAGCGCTACGCCTTCGCCACCGCCGCGCTGATCGCGCTGATCGCCGGCCTGCACGCGCCCGGGCGCAGCGGCGAGCGGGTCTACGCGGCGCTGATCGGCGCGTCCTCGCTCACCGGCGGCGGCATCGCCGCACGCCAGAGCTGGATGCAGATCGACCCGCCGCTGATCCCGGAATGCGGGCCGGGACTGGAGTTCATGCTCGAGAGCTTTCCGCTCGCGCAGGCGCTGCCGATGATCTTCCGCGGCGCAGGCGACTGCACCGTGGTCGAATGGACCTTCCTCGGCCTGTCGATCGCGAACTGGTCGCTGGTGAGCTTCACCGCGACCGTGCTGTTCGCCGGCTGGATGCTGCTGCGGCGGCGCTGAAGCGAACTCAGTTGCAGCTTGCCGGGCCGTCCTTGACGCCGAGCTTGTGCAGGATGTTCACCAGCGGGCACAGCCCGGTGAAGGCGCTCTGGAACAGGTTCAGGCCGACGAAGCCGGTCACCCACAGGAAGTGCTTGCTGACGAAGAGTGGCGAGGCCTCGACGCCGAGCGCGAGCGAGATCAGGACGAAGGCGCCGGCGAAGGCACGCACGTAGTCATTGGTGGTCATGCGGGATTCTCCTCGGGGTTCTTGAGGCTTGCGATGCGGCCACGCATGGCCGCGTAGTAGAGCACCGGGATCACCACCAGGGTGAGCACGGTGGACACGAAGATGCCGAAGATCAGGCTGATGGCGAGGCCGTTGAAGATCGGGTCGTCGAGGATGAACACCGCGCCGATCATCGCTGCCAGCGCGGTGAGCCCGATCGGCTTGGCGCGCACCGCGGCGGCGCGGATCAGGGCCTCGCCGAACTCCATCCCTTCGGCGACCTGCTGATTGACGAAGTCCACCAGCAGGATGGAGTTGCGCACGATGATGCCGGCGAGCGCGATCATGCCGATCATCGAGGTGGCGGTGAATTGCGCGCCGAGCAGCGCGTGGCCGGGCATCACGCCGACGATGGTGAGCGGGATCGGCGCCATGATGATCAGCGGCACCAGATAGCTGCGGAACTGCGCCACCACCAGCAGGTAGATCAGCACCAGGCCCACCGCGTAGGCGGCGCCCATGTCGCGGAAGGTCTCGTAGGTGATCTGCCACTCGCCATCCCACTTGAGCTGGTAGCCGGCGTAGGGGTCGGCGGGCTGGCGGATGAACCATTCGCCGAGCGTGCCCGCAAGCCCCTGGGCACCTTCGAGCGCCATGCCATTCACGCGCGAGCGGATGTCGAACATGCCGTACAGCGGCGAGTCCAGCTTGCCACCCATGTCGCCGGTCACGTACACCACCGGCAGCAGGTCCTTGCGGTACAGGATCTGCTCGCGGCGGGTCTCGGCCACCTGCACCACCTCGGAGATCTTCACCAGCTGGCCGGCGTTGTCGCCACCGCGCGCGCGCACCTGCATCGCGAGCAGGTCGGCGAGGTCGGACTGGCGCACCGCCGGCAGCTGGATGCGCACCGGGATCTCGTATTTGTTGTCGCCGCCATGCACCGGGGTGACGTTCTCGCCGGAGAGCCCGAGACGCACCACCTCGACGATGTCGGCCTGGGCCACGCCCATGCGCGCAGCCTTGGCCTGGTCGACGCGCAGCACCAGCTTGGGCGCGTCCTCGTCCACCGTGTCGTCGACGCCGACGATGTCCGGGGTGTCCTCGAAGGCGGCACGCACGCGCCTGGCCACTTCAACCTGGCCGTCGTAGTCGGGGCCGTAGATCTCGGCGACGATCGGCGACAGCACCGGCGGGCCGGGCGGCACCTCGACGACCTTGGCGTTGCCGCCGTTGCGGCGCGCGATCTCGGTCACCGCGTCGCGCACCGACACCGCGATCTCGTGGCTCTGGCGGTCGCGTGCGGTCTTGTCGACCAGGTTGACCTGGATGTCGCCCTGCTCGGGCGCGCTCCTCAGGTAGTACTGGCGCACCAGGCCGTTGAAGTTGATCGGCGCGGCGGCACCGGCGTAGGACTGCCAGTCGGTGACCTCGGGGACGGTGGCCAGATGGGCGCCGATCTCGTTGAGCACGCGCGCGGTGTCCTCGACCGGCGTGCCGACCGGCATGTCGAGCACGACCTGAAACTCGCTCTTGTTGTCGAAGGGCAGCATCTTCATGACCACGAGCTGCACCACCGGCAGCGCCACCGAGGCGCCGATGAGCGCGAACACCACCAGCCACAGCATCAGCCGGTTGCGGCCGCCGCGGCGGGCGTCGAACATCGGCGTCATCACGCCACGGAAGAGGCCGTCGAGCCGCTTCGTCATCCTGTCCTCGCCGCCGTGCTGGTGGGCGTCGACGTTCTTCAACATCTTCTGCGCCAGCCAGGGCGTGACCACGAAGGCCACCACCAGCGAGATGAACATGCCCATCGATGCGTTGATCGGGATCGGGCTCATGTAGGGGCCCATGAGGCCGGTCACGAAGGCCATCGGCAGCAGCGCGGCGATGACGGTGAAGGTGGCGAGGATGGTGGGACCGCCGACCTCGTCCACCGCCTTGGGAATCAGCTTCCACAGCGGCGTGTCGGGCTCGAGCGTGTGCCAGCGGTGGATGTTCTCCACCACCACGATGGCGTCATCCACCAGGATGCCGATCGAGAAGATGAGCGCGAACAGCGACACCCGGTTGAGCGTGAAGCCCCAGGCCCAGGACGCGAACAGGGTCGCCGCGAGCGTGAGGGTGACCGCGATGCCGACGATGATCGCCTCGCGCCGGCCGAGCGCGAAGAACACCAGCGCCACCACCGCGGCGGTGGCGAAGGCGAGCTTGCCGATGAGCTGGTTGGCCTTGTCGTTGGCGGTCTTGCCGTAGTCACGGGTGACGGTGACCTCCACGCCCTCCGGGATCAGGCTGCCGCGCAGGTTCTCCAGGCGCTGCATCGCCGCCTGGGCGACGTCGGCGGCGTTGGCGCCGGGCTTCTTCGACAGCGCCAGGGTGACCGCGGGGAACAGGCCCTGCTCGTCGATGCCGCGCTGCTCGGCGGCGGCGCCGGTGCCGAACCAGACGTACTGCGACGGCTGGTCGGGGCCGTCGACGACCTCGGCGACGTCGCGCAGGAAGACCGGCTTGCGGTCCTGCACGCCCACCACCAGCCTGCGCACGTCCTCGGCCGATTCGAGATAGGTGCCGGTCTGCACCAGCACCTCGCGGTTGCCCGCGACCAGGCTGCCGGCCGGCTGCGAGGCGTTGGCGAGCTGCAGCGCGCCGCGCAGGTCCTGCGCGGTGACGCCGTGCGCGTTCATGCGCTCGATGTCCATGTTCACCCGGATCACGTGGCCAGGGCCGCCGAGGGTGGCGACGTCGCGGGTGCCGGGGATGCGCTTTAGTTCCGTCTCGATCGCGCGCGAGACCTGCTGCAGCGAAAACGCCGCGCGCGCGGGGTCGGGCGTCCACAGCGTAAAGCTGACGATGGGCACGTCATCGATGCCCTTGGGCTTGATCAGCGGCTTGCCGACGCCAAGTTGCGGCGACAGCCAGTCGGCGTGCGAGTCCACGGTGTCGTAGAGCCGCACCAGCGCGGTCTGGTTGGGCACGCCGACCTCGAACTGCACGGTGATCACCGCCATGCCGGGGCGCGACACGGTGTAGACGTGCTCGACGCCGGCGATGCGCGACAGCACCTGCTCGGCCGGCCGCGCCACCAGGGCCTCGACATCGCGCGCCGAAGCGCCCGGGAAGGGCACCAGCACGTTGGCCATGGTGACGTCGATCTGCGGCTCTTCTTCCTTGGGCGTGATCAGGGTGGCGAAGATGCCGGCGAGCAGCAGCACCAGGGCGAGCAGCGGCGTGATCGCGTTGCGCTGGAAGCCGGCCGCGATGCGGCCGGAGATGCCGAGGGGCTTGTCCATGACGGTCTCCCGGCTCAGCGCGCGGCCGCGGCCGCGCGGACCTGGATGCCGGCCTGGACCGGGTCGAGGGCGAGGGTCTCGTCACCCTTGAGGCCGGAGAGCACCTCCACCGTCTCGCCACCGGGCAGCGCACGACCGAGGCGGACCTGGCGCAGCGTGAAGCCGCCCTGCCCGTCGGCCGCATACACGGCGGTGAGTTCGCCGCGGCGCAGCACCGCGGCCGCAGGGATCACGACGGGGCCGGCGGCGGCCGGGGCGGCGGCGCCATGGAAATGCACTCGCGCAAAGCTGCCGGGGAGCACGTCCTCCACGCCGGCGGGCAGATCCACCCGCACGCGCACGGTGTGGGTGCGGGCGTCGGCCGCGGGCAGCACGGTCACCGCCGCAGCTTCGATGACGCGCCCGCTCGCGGGCAGCTCGACGCTGGCGCGCAGCGGGCCGGCGCCGAGCTCGGCGAGGCGCTGCGGGGCGAGATCGGCCACGGCGCGCATCTGCGCGGGGTCGTAGACGGTGAGCAGGTTGCGCCCGGGCTGCGCCATCTCGCCAGGCTCGATGTGGCGCGCGGCGACGAGGCCGTCGAGCGGCGACACCACGCTGGCGTAGCCCTTCACGGTGGCGGCCTGCTCGCGCTGGGCGCGCGCGGCGCGCACCTGAGCCTCGGCGGCCTGGAACTGCGCACGCGCATTGTCGAGCGCCGACTGGCTGAGGAACTTGCGCTCGACCAGGCTGCGCGCGCGCTGGTACTCCGCGCGCGCGTTGGCGAGCGCGCTCTCGGCCTGCGCAATGCCCGCCTCGGCCGCGGCGACCGCGGCAGCGGCCTCGGCAGGATCGATGCGCGCCAGCAGCGCCCCCTTGCGCACACGATCGCCCGCGTCGGCGGAGAGCTCGAGGATGCGCCCGGGCATCTGCGCGGCCAGGGTGGACTGGCGCACGGCCTCGACGGTGGCCTCGGCGGCGATCACAGGCACGACGGCGCGTGCCTCGATGCGAACGGTGGGAACCTCCGCACGCGCCGCGCCGGAGGTGGCGACGAACAGGCTCAGGGCGAGGACGGCTGCAATACGCGCAGGAGTGGGGAGCATGATCGGCTTCATAAGAATAAGTATATTCTTATATTGAAGGCCGTCAAGGAATACCCCTCGCGCATCCACGGGGATCGCGCCTCCGCGCCGGGACAAGGCGGCCCGCGCCCGGGCGCAATTGATGCGCCGGCGAAGCTCGATGCCTCGAGACCGCGGGCGGGCGTCAGGCCCGCTTCGGCGCCAGCGCGGATTTCACGCGCGGAAGCCTGGCGACTCAGCCCAGGCAGCCGAGCGCGTAGTCCGCCATCGCGGCCACCACCGGGTCGGCCTCGCCGGCGGCGGTCGCCAGGGTGATCTCGCAACCGGGGTGGGCGGCGCGCGCCTCCTCCAGCAACACCGGCAGGTCGCGCTTGAGGTGGCCGCCCTGGGCGAGGAAGATCGGCACCACCGCAACTTTGCGCGCGCCCTCGGCGGCGAGCGCGGCGATCGCCTCGGGCAGGGTCGGAGTCATGAACTCGAGGAAGGCGAGCTCGACGCGTGGCGCCCCCGGACGGGCGAGCGCCGCCTCGCGGATGCGCCGCATCGGCCCGGCCCACTCGGGGTCGCGGGCGCCGTGGCCGAAGAGGACGAGGGCGGATGCGGACGGATTGGCTGCGTTCATGCGGAGGGCTCCGGGGTGGCGCCGCGCGCAGGCGCTTCGGCCTGGCGCAGCAGGTGTTCGAGTGCGCGCGCCGCGCACAGCAGGCCCACGCTCGCGGTCACCGCCATGCTCGAGCCGTAGCCGGCGCACGCCAGCCCCTGGGGGGCGGACGCGGCGCCGGGATGGGCCGCGTCGCAGGCATCGACCTCGGGAAAGCGCAAGGGTTCGGTGGAGAACACCGCCTCGATGCCGAATTTTTTCCTGGGGTCGCGGGGGAAGCCGTGCTCCTTGCGCAGGCGCGCGCGCACCTTGGCGAGGAGCGGGTCCTGCTCCGTGCGTGCGAGGTCGTCGGCGCCGATGCGCGCGGGGTCGCGCTTGCCGCCCGCCCCACCCGCCATCACCAGCGGGATGCGGCGCTGCGTGCAGGTCACCGCGATCGCGACCTTGGCGCGCACGTTGTCGATCGCGTCGATCACCAGGTCGTAGCCCTGCAGCAGCGCACCGGCGTTCTCCGGGGTGAGGAAGTCCTCGATGGTCGTGACCCGGCAGTCCGGGTCGATGCCCGCGATGCGCGCCGCCATGGCGCCCACCTTGGCCATGCCCAGGGTGTCCTCGAGCGCATGGGCCTGGCGGTTGATGTTGGATTCTGCGACGTGATCGAGGTCGATCAGGGTCAAGCGCCCCACCCCGCTGCGCGCGAGCGCCTCGGCAGCCCACGAGCCCACGCCACCGATGCCGATCACGCAGGCGTGCGCGCCGGCGAGACGCGCGGCCGCGCCCGCACCGTAGAGACGGTCGATGCCGCCGAAGCGGCGCGCGCGGTCGGTCGTTGCGACGGTCATCGCGGAATCAGGCACCGGCGGCGCTGGTCTGGCGGCTGTCCAGCCACACGCCGAGGCCCTGAGCGTTGAGCTCGAGGTCCATGCGCAGCAGCTCCAGCGTCTCGTCCTCGCCGAGCGCCCAGTTCTGGCGCGCGGCCTCCTCACGGAAGATCTGCTCCAGGCCGGCAACGATCTCGACGTGGCGGGCGGCGCCGTCGCCGCGAGCGGCCTCGGCCACTGCCAGCATGGTGTCGATCAGGCGGTGCAGGTCGGCGCCGAGGCGGTCGACGTCGACCACGCGGCTGTAGTGCGTGAGGTACATCGCCTGCGGTCGCATCGCCAGCATGCGGTCGATCGAGGCGTGCATGCCCTCGGGGTCGAACTGCGTCGGCGTGGTGGTCGGCACCACGAAGGCGCGGCCGTCGACGTCGAGCTCTCGATACGACAGCCCGAAGGTGTCGCCGGTGAAGAAGGCGCGCGCGACCGAGTCCCAGATGCAGATGTGGTGGCGGGCATGGCCGGGGGTGTCCAACACCCGCAGCATGCGGCTACCCAGATGGATCTCGAGGCCGTCGGTGGCCGGCACGATGCGTTCGGCCGGCACCGGCACGAGCTGGCCGTAGAGGTCGAACGCGCGCTCGGGACCGTACACCGCGCAGGTGGCCTCCCAAAGCTTGCTCGGGTCGATCATGTGGCGCAGGCCGCGCGGATGCACGAGCAGCTTCGCCTGCGGCAGCGCGCACATCAGGCTGCCGGCGCCCCCGGCATGGTCGAGGTGGATGTGGGTCAGCAACACCCAGTCCACCGCCTCGGGGGCGATGCCGAGCGCGGCGAGCGCGCCGAGGATGCGCGGCACCGAGGCATTGCTCGCGGTATCGACGACGGCGGCGCGCCCGTCCTGCACGATCACGTGGATGGCGGCGAGCTGCGGGCGGCCGTAGCCGGAGTCGATCGCATGCACGCCGTCGCCGTAGTGGATCAGGTCCTTCATTGTTCCTCCCCGATGGCCGGTTCGCTGCCAGGCCTGTCGATGTGAAACGGGCGAGCGTACGCGTCGCGTCGCCCGCCCGGCAGTCCGCGGAGCGCTGCGGGCGCTCCCGGGCTTCTTCAGAACGGAATGTCGTCGTCGAAGTCGCCGAAGCCGCCAGACTGCTGCGGCGGCGCCGACTGCGGCTGCGGACGCTGCGCCGGGGCCGCGGGCTGGCGCGCCGGGGCGGACTGGCCGCCCGCATCCCAGCCGCCCTCGCCGCCGCGCATCGGCGCATCGCCGCCCTCGCGGCGGCCGAGCATCTTCATCTCGTCGGCGCGGATCTCGGTGGTGTAGCGGTCCTGGCCGCTCTGGTCCTGCCACTTGCGCGTGCGCAGGCTGCCCTCGATGTACACCTGGCTGCCCTTGCGCAGGTACTGGCCGGCGATCTCGGCGAGCTTGCCGAAGAAGGCGACGCGGTGCCATTCGGTGGCCTCGCGGCGCTCGCCGGTGTTCTTGTCCCGCCAGGTCTCGGTGGTGGCCAGGCGGATGTTGCAGATCGCGTCGCCGGAGGGGGCGAAGCGGCTTTCCGGATCGGCGCCGAGGTTGCCGATCAGGATCACTTTATTGACGGATGCCATCCGGATCTCCTTTGCATGCGTTTGCCGGCCGCGTCGGGCGTGCCGGCGGTGAGTATGGTGAAGCCGGGCTCAGCGCGGCGCGCCGGCCGGAGCCGCGCGCAGCGGCGGGGGATTCATCGTGCTCGCCAGTGCGAGCCAGAGCAGCGCGAGCGCCGCGCACGACAGGCTCACCGCGGCCGGGCCGAAGGTCTGCCCCAGCCAGCCGCCGAGCACGCCGCCGAGGAACAGGCCGATCGACTGCAGGGTGTTGTAGACGCCCAGCGCCGTGCCCTTGGAGCCGGGCGGCGCGATACGCGAGATCCACGACGGTTGGGTGGCCTCGAGCACGTTGAAGGAGATAAAGAAGAGCGTCAGCAACAATGCCAATGGTATCAATCCGTCACCGAAAAGCCACAGCCCGATCTGCACGACGGCGAGCAGGACGATGGCGGCATTGAACACCGGCTTGAGCTTGTCGTGGCGCTCGGCGACGATCACCGCCGGCACCATGACCACGAAGGACAGCAGCACCGCCGGCAGGTAGACCTTCCAGTGCTCGGGCACCGGCAGGCCGCCGCCGGAGACCAGGGCCGAGGGCACCATCACCCACATCGTGGTCTGGATGAGGTGGAGCGCGAACACGCCGAAGTTGAGCCGCATGAGCTGGCCGTCGCGCAGCACGTCGATGAGCCGGCCGGTGGCGCGCGGCACCGGCGGAGCGACCGGCACCGCCCACAGCAGAACCCCGATCGCACCCGCGGCAAGCACGGCGGTGAGCCAGAAGATGCCATCCATGCCGACGGCGGCGTAGAGCAGCGGTGCCGCCACCATCGAGAGCGCGAACACCAGGCCGATCGAGGAGCCGATCATCGCCATGACCTTGGTGCGGTGCTGGTCGCGGGTGAGGTCGGCGGCGAGCGCGGTGACCGCGGCGGAGATCGCCCCCGCACCCTGCAGCACGCGGCCGACGATGATCATGTGGATGCCGTCGGCGAGCGCCGCGACCACGCTGCCGAGCACGAACAGCACCAGGCCGAAGACGATCACCGGCTTGCGGCCGAAGCGGTCGGAGGCGGCGCCGTAGGCGATCTGCAGGCAGGCCTGGGTGAGGCCGTAGGCGCCGATCGCCAGGCCCACCAAGGTGAGGTCGCCGCCCCCGGGGATGGTGGCGGCGTGCACCGCGAACACCGGCAGGATCAGGAACAGGCCGAGCATGCGCAGCGCGAAGATCGCCGCCAGGCCCATGCCGGCGCGGCGTTCTTCGCGCGTCATGGGGTCGCGTGCGGGAACGGACATACGGAGGAACCGGCTTCGAGAAAGACCGCGATTCTACCATCCCGCCCCGCGCTGCGCGGACCGCCTTGGCCTTGCGGCGGCTTCCCGGCGTATATTGGGCAGTTCGCCTTTCCCTGCTCGCAGCCATGGACCAGATCCGCATCCGCGGTGCCCGCACCCACAACCTCAGGAACGTCAGCCTCGACCTGCCGCGCAACCGGCTGACCGTGATCACCGGCCTGTCGGGCTCGGGCAAGTCCTCGCTCGCCTTCGACACCCTCTACGCCGAGGGCCAGCGCCGCTACGTCGAGTCGCTGTCGGCCTACGCCCGCCAGTTCCTGCAGCTGATGGAAAAGCCCGACGTCGATCTGATCGAGGGCTTGTCGCCGGCGATCGCGATCGAGCAGAAGGCGACCAGCCACAACCCGCGCTCCACCGTCGGCACGGTCACCGAGATCCACGATTACCTGCGCCTGCTCTACGCGCGTGCCGGCACGCCGCACTGCCCCGACCATCCGCAGCACGCGCTCGAGGCGCAGAGCGTGGCGCAGATGGTGGACCACGTGCTGGCACTGCCCGAGGACACGAAGCTGATGATCCTCGCCCCGGTGGTGGCCGGGCGCAAGGGCGAGCAGGGCGACCTGTTCGCCGATCTGCGCGCGCAGGGTTTCGTGCGCGTGCGCGTCGACGGCGAGGTGATGGAGCTCGACGCCCTGCCCCCGCTCGAGAAGGGGCGCCGCCACGACGTCGAGGTCGTGATCGACCGCGTCAAGGTGCGCACCGATCTGCGCGGCCGCCTCGCGGAGTCCTTCGAGACCGCGCTGACCCACGCCGACGGGCGCGCGCTCGCGGTGGAGATGGACTCGGGTCGCGCACACCTGTTCTCCGCGCGCTTCGCCTGCCCGGTGTGCGCCTTCGCGCTCGCCGAGCTCGAGCCGCGCCTGTTCTCCTTCAACAACCCGGCGGGCGCCTGCCCGAAGTGCGACGGGCTGGGCGAGGTCGAGTTCTTCGATCCCGCACGCGTCGTGGTCCATCCCGAGCTGTCGCTGGCCTCGGGCGCGATCCGCGGCTGGGACCGGCGCAACCAGTTCTATTTCCAGATGCTGGCGAGCCTCGCGGCGCACTACGCCTTCGACATCGAGACGCCCTGGCAGGATCTGCCGGCGCGCGTGCGCGAGATCGTGCTCGATGGATCGGGGCGGACGAAGATCGCCTTTCGCTACATGGCCGACAACGGCCGCATGGTGCTCAAGGAGCATCCCTTCGAGGGCATCCTCCCCAACCTGGAGCGCCGCCTGCGCGAGACCGACGCGGTCGCGGTGCGAGAGGAGCTGTCGAAGTACCGCGCCACCCGCCCCTGCCCCGCTTGCCACGGCACCCGCCTGCGCAGCGAGGCGCGCCACGTGCTCGTCGGCGGGCGGGCGCTGCACGAGGTCGGCCACATGCCGCTCGGCGAGTGCCGCACTTTCTTCGCCACGCTGCAACTCGCCGGCGCGCGCGCCCAGGTGGCCGAGCGCATCGTGCGCGAGATCGCCGACCGCCTCGGCTTCCTGATCGACGTGGGCCTCGACTACCTCTCGCTCGACCGCTCCGCCGACACCCTCTCGGGCGGCGAAGCGCAGCGCATCCGCCTGGCGAGCCAGATCGGCTCGGGTCTGACCGGGGTGATGTACGTCCTCGACGAGCCTTCGATCGGCCTGCACCAGCGCGACAACGACCGCCTGCTGGCCACGCTCGCGCGCCTGCGCGACCTCGGCAACACGGTGATCGTGGTCGAACACGACGAGGACGCCATGCGCAGCGCCGACTATCTGGTGGACATGGGCCCGGGCGCGGGCGAGCACGGTGGCGAGGTGGTGGCGCACGGCACGCCGGACGAGGTCATCGCCTCGCCGCGTTCGGTCACGGGCGACTACCTCTCCGGCCGGCGCAGCATTGCAATCCCGGCGCAGCGCACGCGCCCCCACCCGGAGCGCCAGCTGCGCATCGTCGGCGCGCGCGGCAACAACCTGAAGACGGTGGAGGTGTCGCTGCCGGTGGGGCTCCTCACCTGCATCACCGGGGTGTCGGGCTCGGGAAAGTCGACGCTGATCAACGACACCCTGGCACGCGTCGTGGCCCACCGGCTCAACGGTGCCGCCACCGAGCCCGCGCCACACGATGCGATCGAGGGCCTGCAGCACTTCGACAAGCTGATCGACGTCGATCAGTCGCCGATCGGGCGCACCCCACGCTCCAACCCGGCGACCTACACCGGCCTGCTGACCCCGATCCGCGAGCTCTTCGCCGGCGTGCCCGAGGCCCGCGCGCGCGGCTACAGTCCGGGGCGCTTCTCGTTCAACGTGCGCGGCGGGCGTTGCGAGGCCTGCCAGGGCGACGGCCTGGTCAGGGTGGAGATGCACTTCCTGCCCGACATGTACGTGCCCTGCGACGTCTGCCACGGTCGCCGCTACAACCGCGAGACCCTCGAGATCCGCTACAAGGGGCGGACGATCGACGAGGTGCTGGGGATGACCGTCGAGCAGGCCCTGGGTTTCTTCTCCGCGGTGCCGAACGTGGCGCGCAAACTGGAGACGCTGATGGACGTCGGCCTGGGCTACATCCGCCTCGGCCAGAGCGCCACCACCCTGTCGGGCGGCGAGGCGCAGCGCGTCAAGCTCGCGCTCGAGCTGTCGCGCCGCGATACCGGGCGCACCCTGTACATCCTCGACGAGCCGACCACCGGCCTGCATTTCCAGGATATCGAGATGCTGATCGCGGTGCTGCAGCGCTTGCGCGCGCACGGCAACACGATCATCGTGATCGAGCACAATCTCGACGTGATCAAGACCGCCGACTGGCTGATCGACATGGGCCCGGAGGGCGGCGGCGGTGGCGGCATGGTGGTGTGCTGCGGCACGCCCGAAGAGGTCGCCGCGCATCCGGCGAGTCATACCGGCCTGCACCTGCGCAGGGTGCTCGGGGGCTGAGCCCCGGCCGATCCACCCCACCGGGCTTCCGCGCCCCTTTGCGGCGCCCGAGCGGTGCGCCGCGACTTACTCAACCGGCTTCGTAGCCCTGCGGGTTGCCGCTCTGCCAGCGCCACGCATCCACGCACATCGCCTGCAGGTCGCGTTGCGCCTTCCAGCCGAGCACCTGCTCGGCGCGCGCAGGGTCCGCCCAGCACGCGGCGATATCGCCCGGACGGCGCGCGACGATGTCGTAGGGGACCGGTCGCCCGCTCGCCGCCTCGAAGGCGCGCACCATCTCCAGCACGCTGTAGCCGCGCCCGGTGCCGAGGTTGAGCGTCGTCACGCCGGGGAGTTCGTCGATGCGCTCGAGCGCGCGCAAATGGCCGAGCGCCAGGTCGACCACGTGGATGTAGTCGCGCACCCCGGTTCCGTCCGGCGTCGCGTAGTCGTCGCCGAAAACGCGCAAGCGCGGCAGGCGGCCGACCGCGACCTGACTGACGAAAGGCATCAGGTTGTTGGGCAGGCCGTCGGGATCCTCGCCGATCCGACCGCTCGCGTGTGCCCCGACAGGGTTGAAGTAACGCAGCAGCACCACGTTCCAGCGTGGATCCGAGGCGGCGAGATCACGCAGGATCTGCTCGCCCATGAGCTTGGTCCAGCCGTAAGGATTGGTCGCCGTAGTCGGGAAATCCTCGCGGATCGGCACCGAGGCCGGGTCGCCATACACCGTCGCCGACGAACTGAACACCATGCGCCGGCATCCCGCTGCGTCCATGGCCTGCAGCACCGACAGCAGTCCATGCAGGTTGTTGTCGTAATAGGCCAGCGGTTGGGACACCGACTCGCCCACGGCCTTCTTGGCGGCAAAGTGGATCACCGCCGCCACCTCGTGCTCGCCGAAGACCCGCGCGAGCACGCCATGGTCCCGCACGTCGCCCTCCACGAAGCCGGTCAGCGGCTTGCCTCCGAGCTCTTCGATCCGCCGCACCGCCTCGAAGGACGCGTTGGAGAGGTCGTCCACCACCACCACGTCCTGCCCGGCGCCGAGCAACTCGACGCAGGTATGCGAGCCGATGTAGCCCGCACCGCCGGTCACCAAGGTCACTGCCATCGTTCCATCCTCCTGTCCTGTCCGCCCGCGGGCGCGCTGCGCTCGACCCTAGCACGCACAGGCGAAAAAAAACCGGGCCTGAGCCCGGTTCTTCATACGAGTCGCGCGTTTCACGCGGCCTCGGCTTCCTCGACTTCCACCGCTTCGACGTCCGGACGGTCGAGCAACTCGACGTAGGCCATCGGGGCGTTGTCGCCATCGCGGAACCCACACTTCAGGATGCGCAGGTAGCCGCCGTTGCGGGTGGCGTAGCGCGGACCCAGCTCGTCGAAGAGCTTGACGACCATGTCGCGATCGCGCAGGCGGTTGAAGGCCAGGCGGCGGTTGGAGAGGCTGGGCTTCTTGCCCAGGGTGATCATCGGCTCGACCACGCGGCGAAGTTCCTTCGCCTTCGGAAGGGTCGTCTTGATCAGCTCATGACGCAGCAGCGAGTTGGCCATGTTGCGGAACATCGCCTGGCGGTGGCTGCTGGTACGGTTCAGCTTGCGAAGACCATTACGGTGACGCATTTCAATTCCTCACTTGCCCGGCGACTCAACCGAGCTTTTCAAGCCCGGCCGGCGGCCAGTTTTCCAGTTTCATGCCAAGCGTCAGCCCGCGGGAGGCCAACACTTCCTTGATCTCGTTGAGCGACTTGCGGCCCAGGTTCGGGGTCTTCAGCAGCTCGGTCTCGGTACGCTGGATCAGGTCGCCGATGTAGTAGATGTTCTCGGCCTTCAGGCAGTTGGCCGAGCGCACCGTGAGCTCCAGATCGTCGACCGGGCGCAGCAGCACCGGGTCGATGGTCGGCGAAGCCGCCTCGACGCGCTCCGGTGCCGTCCCCTCGAGGTCGGCGAACACGGAAAGCTGGTCCATGAGAACCCGGGCGGCGTAGCGAATCGCCTCTTCCGGGTCGACCGCACCGTTGGTCTCGATGTCGATGATCAGGCGATCCAGGTCGGTACGCTGCTCGACGCGAGCGCTCTCGACAAGGTAGCTGACGCGACGCACGGGACCGAAGGAGGCATCGAGCACGACGCGACCGATGGACTTGCTCTCCGCGTTCTCGGGACGCGAATTGCCCGGCACGTAGCCGCGGCCTTCCTCGACCTTGATCTGCATGTCGAGCTTGCCGCCCGGCGCGAGGTGGGCGATCACGTGGTCGGGATTGATGATCTCGACGTCGTGACCGACCTCGATGTCGGCCGCAGTCACCACACCCTCGCCTGCCTTGGCGAGACGGACGGTGACCTCGCTGCGCCCGTTGAGCTTGAACACCACGCCCTTCAGGTTGAGCAGCAGATCGACGATGTCCTCGCGGACGCCGTCGAGCGTGGAGTACTCGTGAAGCACCCCTTCGATCGTCACTT
>Ga0209605_1001431_pt1 | contig 26494 bp, 10 predicted proteins | sample AD_UKC035_MetaG_FD_184408 | JGI IMG/M metagenome (GOLD analysis project Ga0209605, IMG submission 184408) | Active sludge microbial communities of municipal wastewater-treating anaerobic digesters from USA - AD_UKC035_MetaG (SPAdes) (version 2) | ecosystem: Engineered > Bioreactor > Anaerobic >...
CGGCAACCTTTCGCCGCCGCCGATGCGCACCGACCAGTTTGGAAAAAGCATATCGATGTCATCGCCAAAAGTCAGCCAGGCCTGCGAACGAGAACCGGTAGTTTGTGTGCTGGTATTGAGCGAATAAGATTGATCATATTTGATATCCACATCGATATCGCGACCGATGTTAAAGCCCGACGAGGTGTTGAAAGAGCGATTCTTGCTGCTCGACCCCCGATTCAGACTGCCGCTGCCGCTGCTCAGTTCGAGGGGAACGCCCAGGCTGTCGGTCAGACCAAACTGGAACCCCCATGCCGGAATCCCCATGACGCCATAGGCGGTGATGTTGTTGCGGTCGGACCAATTGAGGGTAAATGGATCAAAAATGCTGAAAAACTTGACAAAATAACCCAAACCCTGCAAGGCGAGATTGGGTCCGCCTTTCTCTTCCGGTTTTTTTTCATCACTCGTGGAGGCCTGTGGTTGGCCCGGACGCGGACGTCCGCCTGGGCGGCCGCCTCTGGCACCTGGTTTGTTTTTGTCAGGATCGTAGATCGAGCGAACCAAATTCTTGAGATTCAAGGAACCATTAAAACTCAAGGTTCGGTTTTGCGACGCATTTGCCGCCGCCAAAGTCTGTTGCCGATTAAAGCCGTACTTAAATCCAGCCGAATAATTGAAATTGTTGGTCAACCAGCTAAAGATCTGTGGCGAATATTTGAGCGAACTGTTTTGATCGATTCCGGTTAAAAGGCCGAGTTGCCCTTGCTTGATCTGCGCCCAGAGGGTATCGCTCGGCAATCCACGCAGATCGTGGATGTAGTTGCGGCTCATATCGAGCGATAAATTTTCGAAAATCTTGATACGGGTGGAATAATTGCGGTTAACCGAAAAAGTGCTGTTGGCGCTGAACACCTCTGTGCGGGTCAGAGATTCCTGATTGTTGCGTATCCCATTATGACTGGTGGTGATCGACTGCGGCGTGTAGTAGAGTTTGAGATCTGTCAATTTTCGCAACCGCCCAGAGTCGCCCAGCCATTTGAACGGCTTGAAATAGTTGTCGCGGGAAAAGTTGATCCCCCAATCTACTTTGGCGTTTTCCTGCAAACCATTGGCGTATTGGGTGGTGGAGTTGTGGCTGTAGGACTCGCTGCGGCTATAGCTCATCTTGAGTTGGGACAAGAGATTCTTAACGACAAATTTTTGCGAGCGCGACGTAACCGACAGGGAAACACTGACGCCTTTTTTTTCATTGTATTTTTGCACAACATCGATGATGGAATCGGGCAAAGCTTCGGTTTCGACGTCGGTTCCGGGTTTGTATTTCGGCGTCGCTTCGCTCACGGCATAATTGTAATTGATCGGCAGCGAGATACCGAGCTTGCGCGGGAAAAATTTGTCGAGATAGAGCGTTGTGCTGAAATTGCCGCTGAGCTGGTTGTCCCCGTCGCCGAACCGCTCTGCCACATTGTGAAAATCCGCATCGCGCTTGTCCACTTCGCCATTGAAGCGGATCAGATCCGCCCATTGAAAATCGAGGCGCGCACGCATCGCCATGCCTGTATCTTTTTTGATATTGGACAGACGCAACTCGTTGATCCAAATTTGACCTTTAAATGGCGAAACTTCATTCAATGGCACGCCCAAATCCTCGGCGCTGAGGTTTTTGACGCCCACGATCAAGGTCCGAATATTGGTCAGCGCAGGTTGACCTTTGATAAAGAGTATTTGCCCGTCTTGCAGAACCTGTGACCATCCGTAGCGGCCATCGATGGTGGAGTCGGGATCGGCTTTGAGCTTGAGCGCGGCCAGCTCGACCAGATCGACGTCGATGTCATTGTTGAGCCAGCCGGGATAAACCGGGCGCCGCACTTCATAGTAATTTCTTTCATCCGAACCGAAACGCAGAAACACCTCGATCCGGCTTGAATCGGTGTGAATGTGGCTGCCAAAGAGATCCGCGCCATAAACATACATCTTTAAATTTTCATAATGAATATAGTCCTGCGCCTCATAAAAAGTCTTCTGGATCGCCCCATTTTCACCCGGCAACAAATTTTCAACTTGCATGACCAGAGACTGTTCTTTGGCGATCACCCCGGTGATGCGGTCCTCTTCGCCAATAACTCCCGGCGGCGGAATGTATTCCGGATTGTCGTGCGTATTGATTACCGTCACAGTCACCGGCGGTTCTTCGGTCAACTCGTACTGTTCGGGCGCCGCCTCCCCGGCAACACCGATCTCCTTCCATTCACTGCTGACCAGATCGATATAAGCGATCTGGATGGTATGCTCTTGAGCGGAGGTAAAACCGCTCATCCAGATACGCACATATTTGATCAGCGACAGGGTCGGATTGCCGACCTTGTCGGTAAATTCGTCGAGAGGAATGCGATACTGCCGCCAGCCAAAGTCCTGATCGGGCGGCAAGCCGAGTCCGCCCACCAGGTAGCGATCGGCGTCTGCAGAGTTCTTATCAAGTGAAAAGGAATACTCGAAATAATCGTTGTTCTGGTCAAGCTGGCCGTTGCCGTTCAGATCCTCGGTGTCCGGATAGCGAAGTCCGCCATAGTCGTTGGCATTGCCTTCGGTGCCATTGACGCGATCATAGTTGATGGGCCGTACGTTTGAATTGTAACTCCAGTCATCCCAGCTGATCGGCTCTCCCCAATTGCGAATGCCGTCGCCGTTTAAATCCCAAAAATCAAATGGATCCTTGCCGCTCATGCCGTCCATACCGGTATCCTCGCCCTCCTCAACATCGAGAATGCCGTTGCGGATGCCGTTTTTCATCCGATCTTCAGAGTCGAGTTTCTTGTTTGGAATGATGTCTTCGGTGATTTCGCCGAGATTGATATGTATAACACCCGAATCACCCTTGACCCAAATTTCAAGAAACTTGGCTTCCGATTGATTCCAGTAGCCGGATGACAAGGCCATCTGGATACCGCTCCAACCTTCTGTGACATCGGGGATAGAGTCGGGCGGCGTGATCTTAAAAACCAGGATGTTGGTGGTCTGGGCGACATTGGCGTTGACGTCCTGGTTGGGCTTGATCTGTTTGATCAAATATTGCTCGTAGGGGTTGTAATAGACCAACCGCGCCCTCTTCTCCAGAGTCGGCGAATCCGGATTGAACAGGTTCGCCTTCATCGGCGGCGCACAATACTCCCAACTCTGTTGCACGATGCTGAACGGAGTGAACTGTTTTGAAGCCTCAAAGTCATCGATGTAGGCTACACCGTCATTGTCGTTGGTCAGCGGATTGTTCTTGGTATTAGGATTGGGCAAGACCTGCGCGACTTCACCTTCAAACTTGATGGACGATTCTTCCCGCGTGTCGACAAACGGCAGCCAATTGGCCACGCGTGTGAGGAAAAAAGGCTTGACGCTCAAACTGGTATTTACATCCCAGACCATGTTGCGCATTGGTCCACGCCCTACCCTCACTTTTTGGTCAAGGGTCGTTTCGTTCAAATACATAAAGGTAGCGCCGAGAAAGCTTTCATCCCAAAGATCGTATTCCGCCCGGGCACCGATCACCGTCTTTTTATCGATTTGAAACAGTTGATTGCTCTCATAGGTGACATCCAAATTGGCCGAAGGGAGAGTCGCTTGCTCGTTCAACAGGCGCAAGGTGCCGGTGAAATAATCGATTGTGTAATCGACTCCACGGGTCAGTTGCCTGCCATTCAAACGCACATCTTCCGAATTTTCGATAATGTTCATGCCCAGGCGATATTCTGAGCTGCGGTTGCGCGATTTGATCTCGATGTAAAAATTGCTCTGACCGGTGATCACATTGGTCGCTGTCGTATCGTAGATGGCTGGCACGCGATATTCCGGTGCCAGGAGTTTTTGATACTCTGCACTGAGCGGATCAAACGGTTGAATGTCCGGGAAAAAGAGCTCGCCATTGGCCAGATTGAGGATATTCGGGTTCATATCGATTTTGTTGTCCGGAATCGGCTCGCCGCTTTCGTTGACCCGGTCCAGTCCAAATATCTGCAGGAAGGTATAAGCTTTGCCATCGATCGTGGTGGTTTCCTGCGGATCGCCTGAAGGCGGTTTGTAATAGATGCGAAGATCGAATCCGTCTTCCGGAATATCGCGGGAACCCAGATAGTAGACGTTTTTCCACTCAAGATCCCAGGTCTGATCGGTATCGAGCGGGGTCTCGGTCTTGAGCAGGCGCAGAGTGATCGTCCTGGCAGTGGTATTGTCATAATTGATATCGCCGCGAGTCCTGCCGGTGCTGTCGCGATAGGCGATGGCCAGCACCTCCTGCTGCAGCGGCGAACGCAGGCGGATAAAACCCAACTCGTTGTCGATATAATAATCGCTTTTTTCCAGCCTTTTGAAATAGCCGACATAATGGTTGCGATCGGCTTTGGCTGTGTCGCCGGCGGCAATCTGCCATTGCAGGGCATCGGGGTTGGGAGGCACGATCGCCCAGCCGCGCACGACATCCGCTTCATTGGTCAATCCTGGGCGAGAGACATAGACTTCGAGCTTTTTGATGATACGATTGGGATCGATCAGAAAGTTGCCGCTTTGGTCGCGCTGTAAATATTGATTGCGATAAAATTGATCGACAAAATAATAGGTGTTTTTGCGATATTGATAGTCTTCGCGCCGCTCGCCTGCCTCGGAAGCCCCGCCCGTCAACGACAACCGTTTCTTTTCACCTTTTTCCTGGCTGGTGATGGCGGTAAGGGAAAGATTGCCGATCCGCGCTTCGGTCTTGATGCCGAACAAGCCGCTGCTCTTGCCGCCAAAAGTGACAAACTGCGTACCAGGCAGATTCAGCGAAATATTGCCCGCCTCGATCGATTGAATGATTTCGTCTTCGTAGCCCTCGTATTTGAGTTCGATGTTGTTCTCGAAATCAAAAGCTCGTTCTGAATCCTGATCGATGCCGATGGTCACCTTGTCGCCGATGCGTCCCTGCACGCGAAAGCGCTGCGTTTGTTCCATCTTGAAATTGTAATCGGAGCCGCGGTTAAAGGCGGTCTTGACTTCGCTGTGTTTCTCATGGCGAAATCCACCGCTGATACTGATGTCTCCGGAGACGTCGAGACCGACCGTACCGCTGCCGAAGATTTTTTGAAATGTTTTGCTTTTGATTTCCACCGGTATGTCGATGCGGATTCCCTGACTTCCTCCCCGTTGGCTGTAGCCGCTCTCGCTGACATTCTTGGCAGCAGTGTTTCTCCACAACCTGGTCAATTCCAGATCCGCGCGTTCCTGCAAATAATCTTCACGCGTCAAAACGGCCGGCAAACGAAAGGGGATACCGTCGATGGTTTCGGTCAACTGGATGAATCTTCCGGTAGAATCCAGTTCCACAGCGCGTTTAAAACCGCTGATGCGTTGGGGAAAATACGGTGAACGGCTTCCCTGCAGGTGCAGACCGAGAAACAGCGCGCTTTCCACAATCGGTGCCCGCGGATCGCCGGATGATTGGAAGGTGAGGCCGATATAATCGCGCTGAATGTCAAACTCCTGAGCCCAGGACAAACGTATCCCTGTGGCCCAGCTCAGCAGCATGACCGCCAGTAGCGGCATCAACCTCTGATAAAACCGATATTCCATGAGGAGTAGGAGTGCCTCGTGCTTGCTAAATTTCCAAATGCAATGAATGGTTCCCGCCCGCCATTATTTGGCGGCTGAGAGCGCGGGCAGAAAAGGCCATCCATCTGGGTTCCGTAGCGAAATCCCTTATAGGCATCTCCTTTTTGTTGTGATTTCGCGCTTTGCCCCTTGCTCGAGGCAAAGCGCCGAATCCAATAAATAACGAAATTTAAAGAATCAATTCTCGAAATACAACAGTAAAATCAGCCGACTCCAACATTTTACGCCCATTCCCCCGGCGATGCGGCGGTGCAGGACTTTTGTGCTTCACCGCACTCAGCATTGCACCCCTCCCGGCTTGTGGCCCTATGGTTATCAGCCGCAGGCACCCTTCGGCAGACAAACCCTTGTTCTTCAGATTGCTCAAACACTCGCAGGTTGCAAGAAAAAGCCTTTGCACATGTAAATGAGATTCATTAATTTGGTTTTGCCCGGCCAACGAATCGATACTCTGGTTCCGCAAGCACGCCGTTCCGCCGCCTGAATTCAGGGTAAACCATCGGATCGTCGACCAACCTTGCTCACAGAGCGAAAATTTGCCAAACTTATAAAATGCAAAAAGATGCATCTTATTCATCGCGTTGTTCTCTTTACACAGAATCCGGCAAACAAAAGTTCCCATCTTTCTGGTTGAATGACAGATCCAAGTGCGGGCCGGCGATTGAAGCTCCTGGCAACAAACCGGCAAATAACAGCCGTTTTCTGGCAGCTTCGCAGCCCAAAGCGGAATTTGAGCAATGAGAAAGCAACCCAAACCGTTAATCCTCTACCGCTACATTCTCGGCGAGCATGTCGGACCGTTTGTTTTTTCCATCTCTATTATCACCCTGGTTTTTCTGCTCAACATGGTGTTTCGCGAGCTCGGGCGGTTTCTCAGCCGCGGACTTGGATTCGACGTGATGCTCGAGTTCTTTTTTCTCAATATCGCCTGGATTTTTGCCCTTTCAGTGCCGATGTCGGTGCTGGTGGCGACATTGATGGCTTTCGGGCGCCTTTCCGGCGATAACGAGATCACCGCACTCAAAGCGAGCGGCGTGAGCACTCTGCAGATGCTGGCACCGATTGTGATCGGCGCAACTGTGCTGGCGGCAGGTCTGATTGTGTTCAACAATCGTATTTTGCCCGATTTCAACCATCGCGCTCGTCTGTTGGCCACCGACATTGCCAGAAAACGGCCAACGATCAGCATAGAAGCTGGTGTCTTTTTTCACGGGATCAAAGACTACAGCCTTTTGGTTGAGGAAATTCATGAAACTCCCGACACCTCTTATGTCAAATCGATTTTTATCGAGGACAACAGCAAGGCCAATCGCGTGACCACGATTGTGGCCGACAGCGGCAAGATCTATTTCGATAAAAACCGCGGCTTTCTATTCTTTATCCTTTTTCACGGCCAAATGCACGAGCTGGATTTGATCAAAATGGAAGAATACCGCATTCTCTCCTTTCCACGACAAGTCTTGTCGATCCAGGTTCCGGATTGGAAAATCGAGCGGCACGAATCAGAACACCGCGGCGATCGGGAAAAAAGTGCACAAACCATGCGAGCCGAAGTCCGGGCCAACGAGCAGGAAATCGAACGCGAAGAGAACCGGGCGCGGCAATTTGCCTTGTCCTATATCCTGCGCTATTTGCCGCCGGCATTTCGCCCGCAAACGGATTCCATACCCGAAAACGCTGAATATCGCCTTGTTCCACCGACCAGGAACCGGGTCAAGGCCGATCACGCCAGACTCAAACAAGATCTTGTCGGAACCCGCACTCTCATCCGCAGTTTAAAAAAGCTGAATTCCAGTTTGATGGTTGAAGTCCACAAAAAATATTCGATTCCGTTTACCAGCATCATCTTTGTTTTTATTGGCGCCCCGCTGGGTATTATGGGACGTAAGGGCAATGTCACCATGGCGGCAGGCATAAGCCTGGGTTTTTTCCTCCTCTATTGGGTGACCTTGATCGGCGGTGAAGAGTTGGCCGACAATCAATACATCAGTCCCGCCCTTGCCATGTGGGGGGCCAATATCGTGGTCGGAATCGGAGGGGTCTATCTCCTCGTCCATTCGATTCGAGAAGCCACCGTTATCGATTGGGGAGCCCTGACCCGCTTTTTGAGCCGCAAGAAAAATCGGAAAAACCATGAAAATCTTGGATAGATATATAGTCCGGCGCTTTTTGCTCATCCTGGCCTTTTCGCTCTTTGCGTTTGTCATGATGTTTGTGGTGGTCAACCTGATCGAACGCCTTGACTCGTTTATCAAACACGATGTGCCCAAATGGGTCGTGGTGCAGCTCTACTTTTATCAACTGCCCTACATCATCACTTTGACCCTGCCTGTCGCCTTGCTCCTCTCGTCTTTGTTCAGCATCGGCACCCTCGCCCGCCAGAATGAAATCACCGCCATGAAAGCTTCCGGATTGTCGCTCTATCGCATTCTGGCCCCTCTGTTTGTCCTTGGAGCGCTCCTGGCGGTCACCGCGTTTTTGTTTTCCGAACATGTGCAACCGCGGGCCAGCGAACGCTACGCCATGCTCAAAGACGAATACATCGATCGCCTGCAAAACCGCTGGCGCAAACTGATCAGAAATCCGTTTCTGCGCGATGAGCAGGGCTGGTTGTTCAGCATGCGCGATTTTAATGCCGCCACCAACACCGGCAACATGGTCAGCGTCCGCCACTATGAGGATCAAAACCTGCTCAGCCGCTTCGATGCCAAGGAGATCGCGTGGGAAGACTCAAATTGGGTGCTTTACAATGGTTACCAGCGCGTTTTCCGTGACAGCAGCGAACAAGCGGTCCCTTTCACCAGGATGGTCATCGATTCGACCAGCCTGCTGCCGCAAGATATCTCCCGTTTTTTCAATCAACCTGAAGAAATGTCGTCGACCGAATTGCGTCAATTCATCCAGGAAGTCAAACGCAACGGCGCGGATCCCAACCGCTGGTTGGTGGATCTCCATCTCAAATATGCCATTCCGCTTGCCAATTTGATCATCATCTTGTTCGGCGCGCCGCTGGCGTCAAAAAAAAGCCGCGGCAGCGCCACAGCCGGGTTCGGCCTCAGCTTGATTGTTGTCTTTATCTATTTCGGGATGGTCAAAACCTCACAAGCGATGGGACAAAACGGCGTTTTGCCGCCTTTGGTCGCCGCCTGGCTTGCCAATATAAGTTTTGCTGCAGCAGGCTTGGCCGTTTTGGTCAAAACCGCCAAATAATTTCCCCATGTGGCGGCCCAAGGTTTACTGACGCAATCTCATTGGGCAGCAGAAGGACAAGATTCGGACAACTCACTGCGGTTTGTTTGCAGAGGATTTGCAGCAGAAAGAGCCTCCCACGCGATCACCCGGACCGCAGGAGACTCTACTCAGGTGGGCCTTGCGGCGCAAAGAGCGCAAGAGTCATTGCAGCTGACAAGCCGAAGCATTCCATTCGATCCAGCTTGTCAGGAACAAGGGCATCCGTATTCAGGACAATCAAATCGTTGGTTATCGAATGACGATCAGTTTTCGAAAAGTGGTTTCGCCTTTTTTATAAAGAATTTCTCCGGTTTCAGGATTTCGATAATCCTCCGTTACTTCGAAATGCACAATATAGATACCGCTCACGATCACCTGCCGTGATGAGGTAACCGAGTTCCACGCTTCATCTCCGCTTCCATCCGTATGCTCGATTGTCTTGATCAGGTCACCCCGTTCAGTATAGATTCTGATGGTACAATAAGCGGGTATATTGAGAAACATGATCTTGTCCGGTTCACCCGTATACTGCAGATCCTTGGCTTTGATATTGAACGGATTGGGAACGATGCGAATGGCATCGAGATTGTCTCCGGCTTTTCGCCGCAAGAAAGCGGGTTCACTGGTTTGTGTATAAAATCGCCCGCTATAAAGGGGCCCTGTCGGATTCGTCGCTCCAGAGGTGTTGTTGCTCCCGTCATTATAAGCCAGCAGATAGTAATAATAGGAGAATCCGCGTATCGCGGTCAGGTCATCAAAATTGGTGACAGAAGCGGGGCCATCATGGATTTCCGTATAGGTGGTGTCTTTTCTGCCGACCGCGCGATAAATTTTATAACCGCTGACACCGCTCTCTGTGGTCGAAGGACTTGGCGACCAGGAGAGGCTGATGCGATCGCCGCCAGACTTGATGTCAAACAGGGGGGGTGGCAGCGGCGGTTGCGGAATGTTGTATCCGGCATCAAAATTCCGTTTCGCTCTGCCAAAAATCATCATGATAGAGTCTTTTCCGGTATAGACCCAGCTGTTTTTATATTCATCTTTATCAGTGGTTGTCGTGCCATTCGGCAACTCGAACGGACCTTTGTCGTTGGGATCGGCATAAGCCTTCCTCCAGCGCTGTCCGATCTTCTCACACATGGCTCTGTCCAATCCGTTCACGCCCTCGGCTTCGACAATGGTCACACTTTCACCGGGCTGTAAATCAAAGGGGCCATAGCAAATCCAGACATTTGTTCCGCCGCCATCATTATGCACCGTATAGGGTGAAGAATGGCTTTGCATATAGGTTTCATCGAACCGATCGGTTCCACCCAGGCCGGCGTAGGGAATACCACTCATCATGCCGTAAAGGTAGGTGAGGGTGGGCATTAGCAATGGAGAGATCGAGCCAATTTTGGGATAGGTGTCACCGGCATGCCAACCCAAGACAGCCGGCTGATTGGGATCGTCGGTTTTATCGGTCGCACTTTTATCTACATGAATGATTGCCACGCCGGCATGCTGGGGTGCAGTCAATCGGCCGGGGCCCGTGCGTTGCGGACCACCGATATTATCGAATGAGTTCACATCGGATTGGCCCGCCCACTGAAATCCACAGCGCAACCAATCGACGATCGGGTTGGCTTCTGTAATCGATTCACCAAAATGCTCCTGATAATTTTCGCCGCGTTTGGTGCACCACGAGTATTTGCCATAGGATTGGGGGCCACCAATTTCAAAAGATCCCTCATAGCAAACGCTATAACGAAAAGACCAACCGATTCGCACCCCATTCAGGGGGCCGGTTCGTTCAATCTCGGCATCATAGTCGGTATTGCCGGTATTGGTAAAAGTGAATATTTTTATAAAATAACTGTCATGATACTGCTGACTGAAGGCGTAGATGGTGCGATTCATCGTCAGGCCCATGCTGGTATTGACAATATTCGTGACGATGCGATCGGGAATTTGATCGGGATTGATTGCATCGATATCCTCGGCATAAGGGGCGGTAATATCCGTGCCATCGACAAAAACCAACGGCGGTTCAAACTTGGCTGTTTGGTAAAGTTCCATTGGGAAAATCCCATCATCCACCAGATCTGCAATCAATGGAATGCCGTAATAATTCCACACCGTGTTCTTTGCATCGATAAAATCCTTGCACGTTATCCAGGCACGCTTGATAACCGCATTGTCTGTATAAGAATAATCTGCAGGCCATCGCATGCCTTCATAGTACACGTTATTCCAGGCGCGTTCCGACCCATAGGCGGTAAAATGGCTCTGCAATTGACCGATGCGAACATATCTTTTTTCGATGCCCTCCACCTGAGCAAAGAGTCGGCCGCCGGGCAGTAAAACAATCGTGTGCAAAAAAATCAAGCTGTATAGAAACAGTCTGTTCATGACCACTCCTATCCGATTCGGCATTTAAAAATTGATCTTGACGCCAAAAAAGATGTCACGGGGATTCAAAAAGGTAAAGGAGTTGATATTTGGCATATCGATATAGGATTTATCTTCCTTGCGTCGATCATTGCGAGCCTGAATTTCCGGATCGTTATGCGGATTTTGTTCAAGAGGATCATAGGCGACTCCTTCTGGTCGATAGTCTCCGATCCGATCATCGCCTTTCTCGACTCCCTCTTCCCAGCTAAAATTAAGAGATGCCATGTAATCTTCATAATCATAGTTATCAGAAAATCCGGCAGAACTGAGACGTTTGGTATTTAAAGCGTTGTTGACATCGACATAAAATTGCACCGATGTTCGGGAAAACTGCAGGGTTTTGCTCAGACGAAGATTGAGATTGTGGTAATCCTTCCATTGAACGTTATCCACAACACCGGGGATACTGTTGGGATTATAGGTCGAATAGCTGCCCGCCCGCCAGTTCGCAATAATATTCAAGTTGAGCAATGACAATGGGTGAATACCAGCGATCCGAATACCGAAATTCGCCGGCGTATGAAGATCGAGATTCGCCCGAGCATAAGGTTGCGGATGCGGCCTGGATTGATAGGGATTCAAGCGCAGATAATCGCGTTGTTTATTGGGATCTTCATAATAGTATTGCAGACCGAAATATCCGGATGTGGTGACATCGTAGGTATAATTGATAAAACCGGTTAGGTATTGTCCCATCATTTTGGTCAAGCTAAGTTCGAACCCCCGAATGTCCGCATAATTGTTATTGGCCGCTTGATAATATTGCACAGAGCCGTTGATGTTGGTATAATAAATCCAGCCCGGTTGATTGGATACATCCTTGTAATAGGCAGCAATATTGAGCAAGAATGAATTGAACAGACTCTGCGCATATCCCAATTCATAGGCGACTGTTTTTTCCAACTCCATATTTGGGTTGCCGAGATAGGTGACCAGACCATTTGACTCTCTCTGGATGCGAAAACGGTAAGAGGAGAACGGCTCCTGGCGAAAATGACCATAATTGAAGTAGAGCTTGCTATTCTCCGTGATAGGATGGGAAATGCCGAGTCGCGGACTGGTAGTCAGTTGTGCTTGAGTGCTGCCAGTCTCAACCTGATTTTCAAAATCTTTACCATACCCGGCAGACAAATTCTTGTCGTAATCGGATAGTTCAAACCAATCGCTGTTCGGATCCGAATAATCCATCCGGACGCCAAGGTTAGCTATGAAACCTTCGTATTCAAGCTTGTCCTGGAGATAAACACCCACACGATAGGGAAACACATTGTAGCTCATATCCCGGGTCCATGTGCTCATCGATGGGCTTTCGGTTGCCGACTTGATATCAAAGTCATTATAGGTGGCATGAATGCCTGCTTTGATCTGATTTCGGGTGTTGACCTGGCTCGTTATATCAAACCGAAAAGAGGTTGTCGAGTTGACGCTCTTGTCCCTGCCGAGATTCATCCACCCGCCCATGCTCATTCCCTCGATACCGGAAACACTGTAACCATAATAGCCATAAGGTGCCTCATCGACAAAATATCCCGGTACCGGTTCATACTTTTTCGTGGTATCCCGGTCAGCGAGTTGATAAGTGTTGTAGCGATTGCTGTTGTGCTGCAGATTGATTTCATAAAAGGTTGCAGGGCTGAGAATATGGGTCAGCCTCATCCCCAAAATGGTCCGATAAATTGAGCTCGGGCTGTAATAACCTGGCATATAGAGAATACTGGACCCACTGCTGCTGTTGACCAGATCAGCGATTTCTTCGGTGCTGTTGAGCACCCGACCTGTGGGCGTTGTTTTCCAGTCATACGGTGAAACCGAATGGGTTTCACCGTACAGGCTGGTTAAAGTGAATTTGACAGAACGGGTAAGATTTGAACTCAATTTGAGCTGGGTATGGTTTTCATCATAGGAATCGCGAGAAAGCGGAAAAATAAACAGGTCCTGTTCACGATAGTGGGTGGCATAAAAACGCAAATCACCCAGCTTGGTGCCGATAAATGGTACAAGCCCGCCGAATCCGGCATCGACAAAATAATCCGGTTCTTTGATGTCACCCTGACGCCGATGCTGCCATTCGTACAATCGTTTGGCCCCTTCGGGCGATAAATCGTTGTTCGGATCCTTATCTCTTAACGTTTCAATGGCAACCGCATTCCATCCCTGAAAATTGGGATATTGTTTTTGCATAAAAGAATTCCACAACCCATTTTTAGTTCCGGTAAGGCAGACATCGGGATCCAGATAAGGACGGTTGAAATAGGAAAACGGATCATAAACTGACTTGCCAAAATGTTTCGCTGCGGCAGGACTGTACTGCACCGAAATCGAGGCCGTATAGCGCTCCGCACTGCCTTCCCTGGTAACCACATTGACCAAACCGGAACGCGCATTCCCATATTCAGCATTGAACCCGCCGGTTTGCACCTGAATCTCCTCAACAGAAGCAAGGCTGATCGCGGTATAGGGAATATTGGAACGCTCGTCATTCAGGGAGAGGCCGTCGAGCATGAATACCGTCTGATGAGCTCCGCCCCCTCTAACCAGAATGCCTTCACTGCCGCTTTCAATTCCGGCCTGCAAAGTGAGCACCTGGTTCACTGTCTGTACCGGCATACTCTTGATTATTTCTGATTCGATATTCATCTGGCTGTTGGAAATGTCTTTGGTCACGACGGGTCTTTCCGCCACAACCACAACTTCTTGTGTGGCAATCGTCTCGATCACCAGTTGGGCATTTTGTGTGGTGGTCAGATCGATGACGACCTTGACATTTTTGACGATATAATTTGCATAGCCAATCATGGAAAATTTAAGGGTATAGGTACCAGGAGGCACATTGAGAATTGTATAATGTCCATCCAAGTTGGTTGAAGCCCCCCATGGTGTTCCTTGTATCATCACATTAACGCCGGGCAACGCTTCACCGGTCTCGGCATCCAGCACCCGGCCGCTAATCTTGCCTGTGGTGGCGGCAAAAACAACACAAGGCAGCAACACGAGAACAAATATCAGCAGCTTATCAAAAGTTCCTCTCATGAACCTACCTCCTACCTGGATTCGATGCACAGCACCGGATCGCACAGAAAATCTATCTGAGAGCAATACACAAAGGGTGAAAATCACCCTTTCGCAACCGCATAAAGAATAAGCGATTGAATGGTTTTTTGATTCGGTTAGCACCGAATCTGGGTCCTACAAGCGGGTAGAAAGATTAAAACGAAAATCTGGCGGTGAAGCGATTGATGTTTTCAAAAACATGAAACGGAACATAGGAATAGTCCACCTGCAAACCATGTTTTTTAACTCCAATTCCAAAGGAAAAATCAGTTTCGTAGTGATTGCTCATGTAACCGGTTCGCAAGGCAAGCCTATCCATCAAGCAGTACTCAGCACCAAAAGAGACATACTCCGGATGTGAGCGGGGATGGGCAGCATCAAAGGAAAGCAATAAAGCATGCCGTCCTTGCACGCCGGGAAAAAAGTCCAGAACATCCATGGAAAGGCCGATATGAAAGGTCAACGGCAGTTGAAAATCCTCTTTTTCGTATCGAACCTCTTGAGAAAAATTTCTTACCGACATACCAAATTTTAAACTCTTGTAGCCGGTTCTATACAGTGTGCCAAAATCGAATGCCAGTACATTAAGACCGTAATATTTTTCCACCACCACAGTATCGTTTTTGCTGTAAACCGGGACAATGCTGTTGCCCAGATTCTGATTCGCACATTTCACCTGTCCACCGACAGCAAACTTGTCCGATAATTCCCGGGCATAAGCCAAGCCGAACATCAGGGCACTGGGGCCTTTCCAGCCTTCAATATCTTCAAAACCTTGCTCATTGTTTGCGACTTGAGTAAAATAAAAATCACCATAGTCAACAGCCTGCAGAGAAAAACCGATTACACCATTCTGGCTCTTCCAGGATCTAAAAGCTGCGGTTATGGAAAAGTATTTGATATCAGCAATCCACTGCATTTGGCTGAGGGATACATCGTACGTCGTATTCATGCGGGCCAGACCTGCTGGATTGTAAAATAAAGCCTCACTGGTCGATTCAATGGTAGAAAAAGCCTCTGCCATTGCCGTTGCCCTGGCGTTTGTCTTGACACTCAGGAACTGAAAGCCGGTCTGAGCCCACTTGTCCTGTGCCAAAGACAAGCCACATGAAATCGACAGGATTATCGCAACAAATAGTATCAGCTTTTTCATCGGCCTACCATTCTTTCTTTGATGATCCGGGTTCTGTGCCAACAGAATCCATCGATATCTATTATGTTGTCTTTATTGCATTTGCAGCAAGAACTGTTTCCATTCGCCTGGTGCAAATACCTTGCTGTGTTTATTGGGGATTCGGTGCTTCAGACCGAATCCAGGGATGAATAGTACCGCTTAAAAAAGCACAGCAACCCGATACTCCCCGAACAGCATTGCTTGCCCGTTGAATCGATAATCCATGTTTTTGTACAAATAGGGCTGTTTTTTGATTTGATTTATTAAATGAAATCCAGCGACAGGGTGCATCCTTATTAAGCTTAGCCTATTTGCTGCAAAAAGTCAAGATTTATTTTAGCAACATCCTTCTTATTTAGTTTATTTATAGTGGGTTATGGCTTTTTATCTTTCTCCAGATTCGGCCATAATCTTCAACTAGGGAAAATGAATTTCCCGCTCTTTTTCTGCAGATATTTTATAGCGCTTGCTTTGATTGTCGCAAATCAATTCCAGAGTAAAGTCGGTATTTCCTTTTGCGAAGATTCGATAGGAAGGATCACCCGCTTGCCGCGCTTGCGCCAACAGATCGGCGCGAAAAGCGCAATCCGGTCCCCAGCGGAGATTCTTGATCCCGTGTTGGTCATTGCGGTGCAGAACCCAGCGAATCAACTGCTCTGGAGCGTTGACCTGGACGCCGATCACATTTTCGATCAGCAAAGCGATGGTGCTCAGTCCCGTCCATCCGACGAAATCGACCCGGCTGCGATTGCTGGGATAGTAAAGGGTGGCCTGATGGTAGCTCTCATACAGCATTCCATATGAGATAGTGGTGAGATAGATCGCCAACAAATGGTTTTCGGCAATCTCGGTGGCTTGTTGCGTGAGGCCATTGGCATCCAATCCTTTGATGACCATATAATTCATCGGCGGATAGACCGAGCCGCGCCAGAAATCGCCGTGCGGGGAATAGTCGATGGAATGTTTGCCCAGGGTTGGGATGCGGTGCGGCGTGTTGAAATTGGTCGGATCCTGCAAAGCGGCGAGCAAGCCGGCGACATGTTTTTTTTCGGCAACCCGGGCCAAGAGCGGCCAATAGCCGGCGATGCTCCAGTGGTTGATCGGCAAAATTTCGCGGATCAGATCGCCATAGAATCGATCATCGTCGTTCCACATCATCGAGTTGATGGCCCGGGACAGAAAAACGTGTTCGCGTTCATATTTTTGCGCCAATTTCGGCTCGCCGCATTGCACGGCCATCTTGTTCAACAGGTAGGCGTTCAGAGCTTGCTGTGCGGTCAGATCGATCAGCCGCGTGCCGAGCGGCCGATTGCTCATGCCGTTGCCTGCATAGCCGCTGGTATAGGGCCCGGCTTGCGTGCCGTGCAGTCTCTTGACAGCACCATAAAAGCGGTCCAGCACCGGCAATATTCGCCGCAAGCGGTCAAGATCGCCCGATTGCATATAAACCTGCCATTCCGCCCAGGCAAAAATCGGCATCTGGATGCGGTTTTGATTCGGCTCATCCAGGATCAAAGGGATTGTGCCGTCTGGTTCCTGCAGAGCATAAAAAGCGTCCAGTCCGTTCATCGGATGATCGATCTGCGGATGGGCATTTTGCAGGTACTTGCCGAATCCCGCCACAAACGCCTGCGCCCAGGATGTCAAGGTTCCAGTCTTGCGGCAGTCGCCGATTGCCCAGCCGGCCGGCGTCTGGATGCGGTTCATGTCAGCCAACCGCCATGTTTCATAATAGAGAGCAATCCATCCTGGCTCGTCCGCCAAAACAGGTTCTGGTAAATTGGCTCGCCAATCTTCCGGTTGGCTGTAGGTCGGCGAAAATGATGCAAAAAATACCATAAACAGTCCGGCGCTGCAAATCTGTCTTATTCTTTTCCGCAAAACAAAAACCTCTCCTGGTGTAGGATAAAAATCTTCGAAAGATCTGTTTTCAATGCTTGTCGCTGCAACGTTACACACAGCTTGGTTAAAGGGGCGCTAAAAAGATAAAAAAAGCCGGACCGATCCTGTTCGATCAGTCCGGCTGATTGCTGGTCCAAATCGGACTTATTTGACGAACAGCATCTTTTTGGTCAACATCTGTCCATTGACATTGAGGCGATAATAGTACATGCCTGTCGCGTGCATGGTTGCATCAAAAGTGATCGAATGCGACCCTGCCGTCATCTGGCCATCGACCAATTTGGCCACCTGGCGTCCGGTGATGTCAAAAACCGTTAATTCGACTCTTCCGTCGTTCTTGAGGCTAAACGGAATGGTGGTTGTCGGGTTGAACGGGTTCGGATAATTCTGACCGAGTTCAAAATCGATCGGCAGAGTTTCCCGATCTCTGACGGAAACCGGATTGTAGACGAACTTGTAGATCACATAGCCATTGTAGACGCCAGAATAAGCGGTATTGCCGTCCTGGCTGAAGGCCACACCGCGGGGGCCGGTATAGTTGGATTCACCGGGATCCGGCATCATGGTATAGCTGTATTCTTTCTTTTCAAAGTCAAAGGCAACCAGGCTGTTGATCTTTTGATCCGGGCCGGCCGGGGCATAAGCAGCGTCCTGCGAGACCCACAATTTGCCGTCTCGACCCCAATCCAGCGCGGTTTTCATGGTCTTGAAGATCAAATTGCCCTTGTTGTCGCTGTACAGGCTATCGGTGTACTGATAGGTGATATAGTCGGTGGTTGTGTGGATCTTGATGGGGTTGGCGTTGTCACCGATATCGCCCACATAGATCGCCGAACCATCGGAATTGACCTGGATATCGCGGGTGTAGGAAGGTACATTTGTCAGCGTGTATTGCGCCGCCAACGAATAGTCCGCCGGATCGACAACCAGGATCGGGTTCGTGCCGACCACCTGACCGGTATAGATAAAACCGTCGGCATCGATTCCCACACCTGCCACACTGCCTGCAGGCATGGCATAGGCAGCAAGGACTTCATAGGTGTCGACATCGATATTGATGAGGCGACCGCCGCGGCAATAGACGATATTGCCATTGGGGTCCACCTCGATGCCGCGGGCATTGGTGTTGGTCGCTAACCAGGCAGCAGAGCCATCCGCACCGGCTCCAGGAACCAACAGCGAGTCAATGGTCTTGACCAAGTTGCCATCGGCATCGATGATGCGGATCGGATCGTAGTAATTGGCTGACCACAGACGGTCGTACTTGTCAACTGCCACACCGTGGCTGCCGTGCGAAGAATCGAAGATTGCCACATATTCCCAACCCGAGGGAACTTGTTTCCAGTCGCTGACCGGGCCCATTGCCTTCTTGATAAATTTGTAAATCACATAGCCGTTATAGACACCAGAATAAGCAACCTCACCATCCTGGCTGAAAGCAACACCCCGGGGACCTGTGTAGTCGGTCGGGCCGGGTTCGGGCATCATGACCTTGCCGTATTCGCCTTTTTCAAAATCGAATACAACCAGGCTGTTGATCGCCTGATCGGGACCAGCCGGGGCATAAGCAGCGTCCTGCGAGACCCACAACCGGCCTTGTCGATCCCAATCCAGCGCGGTTTTCATGGTGTTGAAAATGGTATCGCCGTCGGCGTCCATGAACAAGCTGTCAGTCTGGGCATAAGTGATATAATCTTCAGTGGTATAGATTTTAATACCATCGCGAGTATCGGCGATGTTGCCGACATAGATCGCTGAACCGTCGGAATTCACCTGAATATCGCGGGTGTAGCCCGGTGCGCCGGCCAGATCATACTGCGCAGCCAACGAATAATCAGCCGGATCGACGACCAGGATTGGATTGGTGCCGACCACCTGGCCGGTGTAGATAAAACCGTCGCCGTCGATTCCCACACCGGCAACACTGCCGGCGGGCATGGCGTAGGCAGCGATCACTTCATAGGTGTCGACGTTGATGTTGATCAAACGGCCGCCGCGGCAATAGACGATATTGCCGTTGGGGTCCACTTCGATGCCGCGGGCATTGGTGTTGGTCTTCAACCAGGCAGCGGCACCGCCCTCACCCGCTCCAGGGACCAGCAGCGAGTCGATGGTGGCGACCAGATTGCCGTCGGCGTCGACAATGCGAATCGGATCGTAGTAATTGGCTGACCACAGACGGTCGTATTTATCCACCGCCACACCATGGCTGCCATGAGCCGAATCAAAAATCGCCTCATAGGTGTATTCAATGGTCGCTTTTTTCCACTCGATGGCCAGTGCGGGCACGGCCACGAGCAGAACCAGTACGGTAACAAAAAGTTTCTTCATCTTTCCCTCCTCGGTTCAATTTCAGGTTGTTTGATTGAGCATAAAAAATGGATCCGCTCACCTCCTTTCCGATTTAATTGCGTCCGTAGTAGGGTGCTCCTTGCTCAAGCATGTTTATTTTCAACACTTTGAAGGTCTCTAACGGATCAGCACCAAATTTTTGAATCGCATAGAGAAACACATCGTTTCCCCAGGTAATCGACTCATAAGAGACCACCGTTCCAGCAGGCGAACCGAGCAAGTTGGTATAGACCGCCTGGTGACTGCCGTCAGATTCGCGATAGCGGAATAGACCGTTGTGATGAGTGGTGCCGAGAAGCATATCACCGCTGGCGGAAAAGGTGATCGATTTGATCTCTTTTCCCTCGAGCCAATCAGAAGCCGTTAGTGACAGCACTTCTTCAGGTGCACCGAGCGCTTCGCCCTGAATCTGACACTTCCATATTTTTTGTTCCTGGCTGGCAGCGTTGTAGGCGCCGGCATAGACATAACCATTGAAAACTCGAACAGGGCCGAGATTGGCCGGCAACTGCATCGCATCTGCGCTTGTGCCGTTGGGTCTGACCAGCATCAGATAATTGGTGCCAGCCACCCAACCGTTGTCGGCTTCATCAAAATCGAATCCCATCGGTGCCTTGCCAACGCTGATACGCGACTCTTCAGTGCCGTCGGGTTTGAAACGCGCCAGGATGCGTACGCGGGGGGGAATAACGAAACTCATGTAGAGGAGATTGCCCGGGCCCATTTTCATGTCGTTGCCGTTGATGATGGGTTTGGCAGCCCATTCAATGGTTTCGCCCAAGGGATCGATTTTTTTAATCATGTTCGCGCGCATTCCCACATAGACATTCTCATCAATATCTGCAGCCACCCTGATCCCGATATCGGTGGAGACAAACGTGCCGTGCTCCTGCACAGTGGGAATGATTTTCAAATAGATCAAATCGGTAAAAAATTCCGAGCCGAACACGGTGGTGCGCAAGCGCACGCTGTCGCCGATGGCGTTTCCCGGCGCCAACACCTGCACCTGTGTGGCTGAGGCGTTCAGCACCTGCGCGCGAAAATCGTTAAAGTAGACAAAATTTTCTTCCGCTACTGCAGAAAAGTTTTGCCCGCTCAGGGTCACGACCGAAAGGCCTGCCATGATGCTGCCGTTATATGTCGGCTGTGCATTGACCTCGCTGATGGTCGGTGCCGTCGTTCCTTCGGCATTGGGGTCAAAGACACTGTCCGGATAGTCGTTTTCGCATCCGACGAATACCAGCAGTGCCAGGCCCAGACTGAGCAAAAGTCTCACGGCATTGTCAATCGTTTTCATAATAGGTTTTCCCTCACATTTTTCCCCTTATTCGAAAGCGACCGAATCGTCCTGGTCGATGTTGCATCACCTCCCGATTGCGGTGTACGGAGGCATCGGGGTTTGTCGACCGGTCGGCCGAACGGGATTATAATCGACGGCAATCGCTGCCGCCTGTTTCTTACAAGGATAGACGTACCGAAATCCTGCTGATATCGTCGAACACATCAAACGGCGAATAGCTGTAATGAATGCCAACGCCGTATTTTTGCACGCCGAATCCGGCGGTCAACCCATAATCATCCTGATTGCCGACATAGCCGGCACGCAGAGACAGAATGTCCAATAAATTGTATTCGCCGCCGATGCTGATATATTCGGGAAAAGAACGCGGATGCGCGGCATCGATCGACACGATGAAGGATTGTCCCTCCAGGTCAAACGGAAGAAAGTCGAGCACATCGGCGGAAATACCGATGCGAAAGGTCAGCGGCAGTTGAAAACTCTCTTTTTCATATTCGACTTCATTGGAAAAATTGCGCACCGACATGCCGAAGACCAGGCTTTTGAAACCGGTGCGATAAAAGGTGCCGAAATCGAACGCGGCCACGCTCATATCGAATTTTTCCGACGTCAGATCCTCTTCGGTGATGTCATCATATTTCATCTGTTCGTCGACAACGACCGTATGCGAACCGAGATCTTGATAGACGGCTTTGACGGTGCCGCCTATGGAAAATCTATCGGTAAGCGAATTGGCGTATGTAACACCGATGGCCATGGCGCTGGGAGAAAAAACACCGGTGTCTTCATAGCCGATTTCCAGCTGGCGACTGAACGTGGTGCCCAGAAAGTCGCCATAGTCCACCGACACAAAACTGATTCCCAATACGCCATAGAGACCGCGTTTCGGCCGATAGGCGAGGGCGCCGGCAAAATAGTTGATATCGGCGATCCAGGTCATCTGGGATGCGGTGAAATCCAGGGTGGTGTTGAACAGGGCCATACAGGCCGGATTGTAAAAGATGCTGCTCGCGCCGGCATCGATGGTCGTATAGGCGTCGCCCATGGCCGTCGCTCGGGCATCGATGCCAACGCTGAGAAATTGCATTCCGGTTTGCGCCAGCTTTTTCTCCGCCTGTACAGCCGGAATGGAGAGGCCAAGCGCCAAAACCGCTATCAACGCAATGTGCGTGATTCTCTTCATCTCAAAGCTCCTCAATGAACTTGGTTTCTCTCTCATCAACGGATAACGACGAACTTGCGAATCGCTCTTTGACCATCCGGCGTTTCAAAAACGGCGATGTAGATGCCGCTGACCACCACCTGGCCATAGTCGGTGTTCGAATTCCAGGCGTGATCCCCGCTGCCGTCGGTGTGCTCGATGGTCTTGATCAAGTCGCCGCGCTCCGTATAGATCCGGATGGTACATTGCCCGGGAATATCGAGAAAAGCGATTTTATCCGGCTCGCCGGGGTATTGCAGTTCCTTGTTGCGGGCGATAAACGGATTGGGCACAACGCGGATGTCTTCCAGGCTGGCGCCTGCCTGCCGCTTCAAGCGGGCCGGCTCGATGGTTTGCGTCCAGAACAAGCTGCTTTCCTGTTTCTGTGGGCTGTCATCGACGCTGACCACATAGTAATAATAGGAGACTTGACGGATCGGCGTGGTGTCTTCAAAATTGTTGACCACAGGATTGGCGGTACCTTCACCGCATTCAAAAATCATTTCATAGGTCGTATCCGGTTTGGCGATGGCGCGATAAACCCGATAGCCGCCAAAATTCGTTGCGCTCTCGGCGCTGTTCGACCAGCTGAGGAAAATGCGATCGCCGCCGGAATTCACCTCAAAAAGATCTGGTGGTGGGGGCGGGGTAACCAGGGAATAGCCGCTGCTGAAATTCTGTCTGGCCTTGCTGAAAACCTTGAGCAGTGAGTCTTCGCCGGTCATCACCCAGGCGTTCTTGAATTCATCCTTGTTGGTGGTGGTCGAACCATCCGGCAGGTTATAAGTGGCGCTGCTCACCTTGCCGCTGTATTCGTCGTACCACAGTTTGCCGATATCTTCGCACATCTTGCGGCTGAGCCCATTGACTCCTTCAGCCATGACGATGTGAATGCTGTCGCCTGGCGCCAGGGTGTAAGGTCCATAGCCGATACAATTGGAAAAACCACCCGGGGTGCCTTCCAGTTTGTCCGGATATCCGCTGCCAACCTGCTCATAATGGCGGGGTTTGCGATGGCCGCGGGTGATCCATTGCCACTCCAACCGCATTTGTTCGCGGTCAAAAGCGCTGTTGGCTCGGGTCGGCGGATCATCCGACTGCTGCCAGGTGGTGGTGGCCGGTTGGCGCGGATTGTCGGTCTTATCGCTGGCAGACTTGTCGGCGTGCAAAGTGATGGAACCGACAAAACCCGGTGTACCCAGGCGGCCGGTCTTGTGGGTGATGTCCGGTGAACCGATCACATCGTATTGCAGCCCCGAGTGTCTGCCCATCCAGGCGTAAGTGCAGCGCATGGAATCGGCACCGGCAACACCATTGAGATAGTCCTCATAGTCACCCGGATAGAGATAGGGGCCTTCACTGTCTGAAGCTTTGAACTCGCCCAGATTCTTCAGCGTCTGGTTGATGCCCCAGCGAGCGCTGTTGATGGCCCAATCTGTACCTTCACGAGCGCCGACATAGCGATACTGATAAAAGAACCACACATCGGTCAGGGTTTTACCCGGCATTTCGATTTCGGGATCTGCATCGATGTTACCGGTATTTTTAAAGACATAATCATAGATGAAATAGGTATCGTGCTCTTTCTGCCCCCAGGCATAAATGCGCCGGGTCATGGTCACGCCGATACTGGTATTGACGACATTGTGGATCACGCGATCGGCGATAAGATCGGCATCGACCCCATCCAGGGCTTCGGTATTGATCAGTTCTGTGACCTGTGAAAGGCCATCGACCAGGACACTGGGATGATCGTAACGGCCATAAAGCTTGAACGCTATCGGGATGGTTTCCCGCTGGGTATCCCAGACGCGCGGACCACAATGCACCACTTTGTTTTCATAGGTCAGACCGCCGTATTGGGGATGATCGGTAAAATTGGTGGTGCCGATCCATAGCGCCTTGGCTGCCTGGTGATCCTGATTGGCATAGAGAGCCGGCCATTCCAGACCTGTCTGCTGAATCTTGAGAAAAGCTTCTTCGGGTTCGCAACCGGGCTCAAAATACCAACTCTGCAGCGTGCCGATTTTGAGCTGTAAAACTGCCTGCGCCAGCACCCGGCCGGTCGAAAAAGCCAGCAAAACCGCCAGTACGGCCATCCAAACAACGCTCGTCATTGGCTTGTGAACTGAATGTCTCATTTCCAGATTCCTTTATAAAGGGTGCGATTAAAAATCGATTTTGATCCCGAAAAAGATGTCGCGCGGATTGAGATAATAGAGCCAATTGAGATTGGGATTGTTGATGTACGATTTGGTCTCAACCCGTTGTTTGTTGCGCGCGGCAATTTCTGTATTTTGCGCTGCGATGGCGGCATCGTTGTCGGGATTGTCGAGCAGGCGCTCAAAAGGATCGTAGGCGACGCCGTCAGGCCGCAGGTCGCCATACTTGTCGTCTCCGTAGTCCAGACCGTAGACGCTGTAACCGCCGAGATGGCGGCCGACTTCCCGGTCCCAGTGCAACGAATTGAGGTAATCCCGCCGATCGTTGCCGCCGTAGGAAAATGCATAGGTCGAGAGAATCTTGGTGTTGAGAACATTGTTGATGGTCATATAGAGCTCAAAGTTCATGCGCTTGACATTGACCCGTTTGCTGATGCGCATATCCATGTTGTAATAATTCGGGTATTTGGTGTTGTTGTTCACGCCGGCCACGGTGCCGCCGCCGGTCCAGGTGTAGTAACTGCCCTGACGCCAGTAGAATTGAAAACTGGTGATCCAATCGGCGAGCGGATTGCACCGGTAAACTTTGGGACCAAAGTTCATCGGCGTTCGCAGAGCGATATTGGCTTTGAAATAGGGCCGCGGAATCGGTTTGATCTGGTATTCGTTCAAGCGGTCATATGCGCGTTGATCAGCGCCGTTTTCATAGACCTCACGCCGGCCAAAGTAGCCATAAGTGCTGACCATATAGGTGTAGTTGATTAAGCCGGTTATCCATTCCCCGACCCGACGCTCCAGCGATACTTCAAAACCGCGGATATCCTCGTAATAATTGGACGAGGCGCGATAATAGCTGACCTTGTTGTCCGAACTCTGAAAATAGACCAGGTTCGGTTGATCCGAAATATCGCGATAGTAGGCAGCCAGGCGCAGGAGGAACTGGTTGTAGATATTGTGCTCGTAGCCAAGCTCATAGGCCACGGTTTTGCTCAGATCGAGGTTGGGATCGCCGATCTGACTCACCGAATTGTCGGTGAAACGCCGCACCGTATAGAGGCGTTCGGCAACCGGCATGGAACGGAAGTGACCGTAATTGAAATAGATTTTCGAATTGACCGTGATCGGATGCGAGATGCCCAGACGCGGACTGATGTAGACCTTGGATTCGGTATCCTTCTTCTCGATCGCTTCTTCGAGTTCTTGATTCCATTGCGAGGAGAAAAACGCGCGGTCATAGGTGGCCAGGTCGTACCATTGATCGTTGGCATCCGAATAATCGACTCGCAGACCGAGATTGGCAATCATGCCCTTGAACTCGATCTTGTCCTGCGCATAGATGGCACCGCGGATCGGATTCTTGTCCCAGATCGACCAGGGCCGTCCAGATGGCAACGTGATATCGATCGACCCGTATTCCACCTGGTGGTCGTTGTAGACCAACTCGATGCCGCTCTTGATCTGGTTGTTGTCGTTGACCTGGCTGGTCAGATCGGTGCGAAAAACGGTGGAGTAGATCTTTGAATAGTCGCGCGAATTGCTCATGCCCACGCCCATGCGGATACCGTTGATACCGCTGCTCGGCAAGGGCTGGAAACCGTAAGGAGCCTCATCGAGCCAGTAATCGTTGCCGATAGTGATGGCCGGCGAGGTGTCGCGCAATCTGGCCGGCTCGGTGCGGTAGAGAACCCCGGTGCGTTCGAGAGAAACTTCGTAAAAGGTCTTCGGGGTCAGTGTATGCGTCATTTTGGCGGCAAACATATGGTTATAGATATCGGTCGGACACCAATAGTCGGTGCCGTAGACGATGGCATCCTGGTAGGTGTTGCCGTAGACGAGGCTGGCCAGGCCATCCGTCGAGCGCAGATAACCGGAAAGCCCATTGTTGTTGTTGTTAAGCGAGGCCACTTCGCCGTAATTGGCGGTCAGCATCAACTTGATATCGCGATTGAGATTGGAGGTCAGTTTGAGCTGGGTGGTGTTGTCGCTGTAATATTCGCGCACCAGAGGAAAGAGAAAATATTCGCGTTCGCGTTTGTGGGAAACATAAAAGCGCAGATCGCCGAGTTTGTCGC
>Ga0209605_1001434_pt1 | contig 26450 bp, 22 predicted proteins | sample AD_UKC035_MetaG_FD_184408 | JGI IMG/M metagenome (GOLD analysis project Ga0209605, IMG submission 184408) | Active sludge microbial communities of municipal wastewater-treating anaerobic digesters from USA - AD_UKC035_MetaG (SPAdes) (version 2) | ecosystem: Engineered > Bioreactor > Anaerobic >...
ATGTGAGCGAATGTAGGAGAATGGGCCTTACCGTACTTGCGCCCGATATCAACGCAAGCGAGCTTCGCTGCCGAGGCAAGGGAAAGACCGTGCGCATGGGACTCGAACTCATTCACTCGCTCGCCTCGAAGACCGCTGAAGCAATCGTGAACGAAAGAAATCGAGGGGGGGCCTATCGCTCGATCGAGGATTTATGCAGCCGCGTGGCTCTTGATAGAATCGACGCCGAAGCCCTTGTTGGGGCTGGAGCACTCGATTCCCTCTCCCTCGATTCCATCTCTGCGGAACACTCGCGCGCCAAAAAGCTCATGCATCTCTTTATTTGGGTTGATCGAACTACGAATCTTAATGCTTGCGGTTCTCGCCCGGTGCAAGAAATGCCTGAACTATTCAGCGAAGAAGCATTCGACATAGGCCACAGTAAAGATTCGCCCGATCAAAAAAGCCATGTTCTAGACTGTCGCGCCTCATGCGAGTTGCCACGTGAGTCATCACTCCATGGGTCCCCCCACGAGTTGCCACGCGAACCACTCCATGAATATTCCCCCGAGTTGCGCCCCGAGTCGCGCCGCGAGTCACCCAAAAAGATCCTCGAATCCCAGATGAAATACCTTGGCACGACTCTCGATGTCCACCCCCTTGTTCTCTGGCCCGAAGCACGCGCTCTCCCGCGCCTAAAAGCCATCGACATTGCGCGCTACATCGGCCGCAGGATAACGCTCTTAGGCTGGCCCATCACCTCAAAACCTGTACTTACCTCCCTACGAGAACCAATGGAGTTCGTTAGCTTCGAGGATGAAACAGGCCTATATGAGACAGTACTCTTTCCCACAAGCTTTCAGCGATATCATCATTTACTCTATGAAGAGCGTCCCCTTCTCATAAAAGGCAGGGTAGAATGCGACCACGGCGCTGTCGTCTTGAATGTGTTCGAGATAGCGAAGATTGGGTGATGTGGAAAGGCGTATCTCGCCGGCACTGCTTGCAAGCCTTACGATAAATCAGCAGTAAGAAGCCGTAATTGTCTTGGAGTATAAAGAACACTATGATTTGACAGCGGAAATATAGAATCAAGAATTGGTAAAGGAATACACTATGCAAAGCAAAAATTCGTGCTCGCTTCTAGGACGCTTGAAGGATTATAGTTTACGCAAGAATCATTTGCTGATTGGTGTCATGTCAGGTACTTCTTTTGATGGGATCGATGCGGTTGCAGTGAATATTTCGACTGAATGCGACGGAAGCATCGCGAAAGTGAAATATCTCGATCATGCGACCCTGCCATATTCCCAGGAAGTAAAGAATATTCTCTTGCCTTTATGTGATGTTCAAAGCTGCAGAATAGATGATCTTGTCTATGCTCATTTTTTGCTCGGGGAATGGTATGCAGAGGCTATCCAGAAGCTCATCGATGCCTCTGGTCTAAAGGCTGATGCGATCGACGCAGTGTGTATCCATGGGCAGACAATCTGGCACGCACCGACGCTGCGCAAGCTGCCTGGCCCCAAGAGTGAGCTCTCTACCCATGGCACCTTGCAGATAGGCTGTGCTGCGGTAATCAAAGAGCGTCTTGGCATCCCGGTTATCTACGATTTTCGCTCCGCGGATATGGCGGTAGGAGGGGAGGGGGCGCCATTAACGCCAATCGTCGATGCCCTTCTATTTGGACATCCCACGAGAGGGCGTGTAGTCCAGAATATTGGTGGCATTGGCAATGCTACAGCGATTCCTGCGGGTCCCAAAGAAGATGGCGTATTCGCGTTCGATACTGGTCCGGGGAACATGATCATCGACGAGCTCGTAAGGCGATTTACTCATGGCACACAGGAGTATGATGACGATGGTACGATCGCGCGTTCAGGACAAGTTTCGCTTGGGCTACTTGCCTACATGCTAGATGATCCTTTTTTTGCATTGCCTCCGCCCAAGAGCACGGGCAGAGAGATCTATGGCTCGACCTATGTCGATAGACTGGAAAGTTTTGCGGCCAAGGAGCACCTTTCCTATGAAGATATGATCACCACAGCTACGGCCTTTACTGCAGAGTCCATAACACGCGCATATCGCGATTTTATAATTCCTGGCATCAAAATCGACGATGTAGTGGTAAGTGGTGGCGGCGCCCTCAATAGCACGCTCCTCGAAATGCTCCGAAAGCGGCTTCCCACAGATATTTCGCTGCTAACAACGATGGATTTTGGATATCCAGCATTTGTCAGAGAACCGCTTGCGTTTGCGGTTATGGGGCATGAATCTCTTATGGAACATCCGGGGAATCTTCCTATTGTTACAGGCGCGAGGAAGCATGTTGTTCTGGGGAGCATCACGCTTTAGAAAAAATAAAAATTATTTTCATTGGTGCAGTTAAATTTTCGATTGACATCGGAAAAAATGGCCTTATAATGAAATTATATTTTAGGCATGGATTTTTTGAAAAAGGAGGCGCTTATGAAACATGTTTTGCGAGTCACACTATTATTGCTTTTAATTGGACTTGTGATGCCTTTGGTAGCTCAAGAAAAGACTTTAACCATAGGTGTTGATCAAGAAGCGATTGGTCTTGACCCGCATATAGTCACGGCCTTCTCATCCCATCGTAGGATTGATTTGCTTTACAATAAGCTTGTAAGGCACGATGAAGATCTGAAGATTGTTCCTGATCTAGCCGAATCCTGGGAGATTCCAAATAATACTACCTATATTTTCAATCTTAGAAAGGGTGTGAAATTTCATAATGGAATAGAGTTGACTGCGGATGATGTGATTTTTTCGCTGAATAGAATTCTGGATCCCAAAACCGCTGCACCGGGAAGATCATATATTACCTCCATTAAGTCCATGGAAGCGATTAGCCCCTATCAAGTGAAAATAACTCTTTCAGCACCACTTGCCTCATTTCTGGAGGGGCTTAGCTCTAACAACTGTGCTATTGTCTCAAAAGCCGCAGTTGAGCAATATGGAAATCTCCAAAAAGTGGAAGTAGGAACTGGTCCTTTTATCTTGAAAGAGTGGATTCCTGACAATTCGATGACATTGGTCAAGAATTCCAATTATTTCGATAAAGGCTTGCCGTATCTTGACAAAGTGATCTTCAGGGTTATTCCGGAGCAAGCTTCTTTATTTGCGGGAGTCAAATCCGGTACTCTCGATATTGCCCAAATTAACGATGGTAGCACCGTATTGCTTGCCAAGAGAGATCCGAACCTTATAGTCATGCAAAAACCAGGCATCAATCTGAGAACTTTCGGTTTCAATGTGACGCGAAAGCCATTCGACGATGAGCGAGTGAGACAGGCCATTTCTCTTGCAATTGACAGGAATGAAATCATAGCTGCTGCCGAGTTTGGAATGGCGCAACCCAGTGGGCCGATACCGGCTGGAGCGACACAATGGGCACTACCATTGAACAGATTACCTTTCTATACTCCCGATCTTGCAAAGGCAAAGTCATTGCTATCCCAAGCTGGTTTCCCAAATGGATTATCCTTGAAAATCGTATGCTCGAATTCCTTTGAAGGCGGTCTCTCGGTCGCGCAGGTCATTCAGAATCAACTCAAGAAAATAGGAGTCAATGGAGAATTGGAAGTCGTTGAATGGGGCATCTATATTGACCGATGGAATAAAAAAGATTTCGACTCTATGGTCGAACTTCGAGGAGGATCTGGTGAGCCGGATCGTTTCCTCTATAGAACGCTTCATTCCACAGGAGGAGTGAATAATTTCCTTTTCAAAGATTCCGAGGTGGATAAGTTGCTTGATAAAGGAAGGGAACTGACGACATACAGCGAACGCAAGAAAGTATATGATGATCTTCAGATTATGCTGGCGCAAAAAGCTCCAGTTATATTCCTCTATTGTCCCTATGAAACGCACATTATGAATAAGGCAATAAAAGGGTTCAGGCAGATTGGAGATGGCAGTCTCTACTACATTATTGAAACCCAAAAGTAAAGCTCTATCTCAAGTTGTATATTGGCTATGATTGCAATTTCGTAATTGTTAGTATAAAGAATCGCTGGCAATAGCCGGCGATTCTTTATTTGATGCCATATGCTAAGATAAAACATATATTATCAAGCCTATTATGCTAATCAGAAAATAGGCAGAGTTTAGAAGAAAAATAAAAGGAAAGGCTTGAGCCTAATGGCAAGGTATATATTTCGCAGGCTTTTATCTCTGATTCCAGTGCTTCTAGGTGTCTCTATCATAGTTTTTTTCCTTGTTCGCCTTATACCAGGTTCGGCCCTTCAGATGTATCTTGGTACACAAGTCGAAGCTACGCCTGAGCAGATGGAAGAATTGAGGCGCATATTTGGTGAAGATAAACCCATACCAGTTCTCTATATTGAATGGCTTGGGAGACTTTTGCATGGCGATCTTGGATATTCTTTGAGAACAGGGCGCCAAGTTCTTCCGGATATTCTCCAGCGCCTCCCTCTTAGTTTTGAACTTACAGTTTTTGCGCTTTTCTTGGCGCTCCTAATCGGCATTCCTTTAGGGATTATCGGAGCAGTTAAGAAAAATCCTATTCTCGATATTGTTATTCGGATTACTGGATTATTAGGATTATCATTGCCTCAATTCTGGCTTGCATCCCTTATGGTGATTGCATTCTCCAGCTTTCGGGGATTCATTCCGATGGGAAACTATATCCCATTCATTCAAGCACCTTTGGAAAACATAAGAATGATGCTCTTGCCTTCGCTTGCAATTGGCATTGGTCTTGCAGCCGTAATCATGAGATACATGCGCAATAGTATGCTCGAAGTCATGCAGATGGACTATATCCGCACTGCGCAAGCAAAAGGTCTGAAGCGGAAGATTGTGATTTCTCGCCACGCCCTCAAGAATGCGATATTGCCTGTTATTACTATTGCTGGCTTCAATACAGGATATCTTTTGGGAGGAGCAATTGTCATAGAAGAAGTATTTGCTCTTCCGGGGATGGGAAGACTTGTATTATATGCAATCTACCAAAGAGATTATCCCCTAATTCAAGGCATAGTCCTCATAATTGCCCTTATGTTTGTGCTTATCAATTTGCTTACTGACCTCTTGTATGCAGCAATTGATCCCCGAATTCGCCTTGACCAAAAGGAGACATGAATCGATGTCCAGAATCTTCAAGAATTCGATTGCAGTTATCGGAATGTGCATTATCCTTTTCTATGTTTTGGTAATAGTTGTTTCACAGTTTTGGCTACCATTTGATCCATTGGATATGGATACGATCAATATGCTTCAACCTCCTTCTTTTGAAACAGGTCATGTGCTTGGAACGGATGAATTTGGGCGAGATATACTTTCAAGAATTATGAAAGGTGCCGGCATCTCGTTTTTGATTTCTATTTCTGCTACCGCGCTTGGTGGATTCATCGGAACATTTATGGGCATATGGTCGGGATTTCTTGGAGGAGCTTGGGACAATTGGATAATGAGATTAGCCGATATTCTATTTTCCTTTCCTTCGCTTTTGTTGGCCATATTCGTCATGGCAGTTCTTGGAGAACATACATATAATGTGATAATTGCAATTAGCATCGGATATATACCTCAATTTGCCCGAATCGCAAGAGGTTCGATCCTATCGATAAAAAATAATGAATTCATTAGGGCTTCTTTTGCCAGTGGAGCAAGCAGATCTCATATTCTTATCCATCACTTGCTGCCCAATATAATTATGCCAATAATCGTTCAGAGTTCTCTATCCTTGAGTGTGGCAATCCTTCTTGAGTCTGCATTGAGTTTTCTGGGTCTCGGTGTTCAACCGCCATATCCTTCTTGGGGGAATATGCTGAGCAGCTCACGCAAAGTAATGATACTTGCTCCGTGGACTGCCATATATCCAGGGCTTGCCATTATGTTGCTAGTCCTTGGTTTCAATTTGCTAGGCGACGGTCTGCGAGACATAATGGATCCAAGACTGCGGAATATACAATAGAGGGAATCATGCGAGATGCAAGTAAACCAATATTAAAGATAGAAAACCTTAAAACTTGGTTCAAGACGAATCAGGGAACAGTAAAAGCCGTCGATGGAGTGTCTTTCGACGTTCATGAGGGGGAGATATTTGGCATAGTCGGCGAATCTGGATCGGGCAAAAGTGTTACCAATCTTTCGGTGCTGCGCCTTATACCTGTTCCACCCGGCGTCTATGCCGAAGGAAAGATAGTCTTTAGAGGCAAAGATCTTCTAAAGGTGAGCGAGGAAGAGATCAGAATGGTCCGCGGCGGTTCGATCTCGATGATCTTCCAGGACCCTCTTACTTCGTTGAATCCTCTTCTCAAGATCTCTCTTCAAATAGAGGAAGCTCTACAACAACATCATTCGATGAATAAGAAAGAAGCACGCCAAAAAGCTATTGAGCTCTTAAGAGCAGTGGGCATACCTGATGCAGAGCGTAGGATGAATGACTATCCTCATCAGTTCTCTGGAGGGATGCGCCAGCGCGTGATGATAGCAATAGCCATAGGATGCAATCCCGATTTGCTCATCGCGGATGAACCGACCACAGCGCTCGATGTAACGATTCAAGCCCAGATTTTGGACTTGATCAAAAGTCTCTCTGATAAGAAAACAATGGCGGTAATTCTCATTACACACGACCTTGGTGTCGTTGCAGGGATGTGTGATACAGTATGTGTAATGTATGCAGGCCGAATAGTCGAACAGGCACCTGTAGATGAACTTTTTGCAAACTCTCTTCATCCTTATACGATAGGATTATTATCTTCTGTGCCTCGAATAGATGAAGCAAAAACAAGGCTATATTCTATACCGGGTTCTCCTCCAAATCTCATCGATCTTTCAGAAGGTTGTCCATTTGAACCCCGATGTCAGCAAAGACTGCCTATTTGCTCGCGCCAGTATCCGGAACAGTCAGTCATAGACAATTCGGTAATGTTTTCCACACCTTTTCCATCTACGCATCTTGTCCGTTGTTGGTTATATACAGATCATGAGAATTTGCAAAAAGGGGATAATTCATGAATGAAATAGCTCCCCTTCTTCAGGTCAAGAATCTATCGGTGCATTTTCCTGTAGAAAAAGGAATTATTTTTAGAAAGACAATAGGCTGGCTCAAGGCTGTCGATGACATCAGTTTTGAAATCTGGCCTGGTGAGTCTGTAGGACTTGTGGGAGAATCAGGCTGTGGAAAATCGACAACCGCAATGGCGATAGCGCGTTTACAGTCTGTGAATCAGGGCGAGATTGTATTCCAAGGTCGAAATCTGCTGGCGCTCTCCGATTCCGAGCTTTGTAAGGCGCGTAAAGATTTTCAGGTCATTTTTCAAGATCCTTATTCTTCACTCGATCCCCGCATGACTGCTCTGGATTCCATTGCGGAACCAATGAGAATACAGGCAAAGAGAAGCGGGAGTTCCATAGGCGAAAAGGAAATAACCGCCCATGTCTATGAGATTATGGATCGCGTAGGATTATCAAGGCAATTTGCAAATCGATACCCTCATGAATTCTCTGGAGGTCAGCGCCAGCGCATTGGAATTGCAAGAGCCCTTGCTCTATCTCCTAAACTGGTAATAGCTGATGAGCCTGTAAGCGCGCTTGATGTATCGATACAATCGCAGCTCCTCAATCTAATGAAAGATTTGCAAGGAGAATTCGGGCTGACCTATTTGTTTATTGCCCATAATCTAGCTGTTGTCTCATATTTCAGTGATCGCATAATTGTTATGTATCTCGGAACTATTGTTGAAATCGCTTCCTCGATCGACCTATATAGAGAGCCATTTCATCCCTATACCAAAGCCTTGCTTTCCGCGGTTCCCATTCCAGATCCAAAATTGGAGCGAGAGCGTTCTAGAATTCTCTTAAAGGGAGATGTCCCTTCTCCAATCAGCACAAGAATGGGTTGCCCATTTGCAGATCGCTGTTCGCAGGCAATGGATAGATGCACAAGGGAGCGCCCAATGCTTTTGCCGATTGGATCATCGGATCATCGTGTGGCCTGTTATCTATATCATTGATTTTTGCATCTTTGACCAGAGAAAAGAAAGCCTAGCTCGAAGCGTTATTTAGATATGGAAAGATAAGAGAAAGATAATAAGGAGGGCAGAGAAAAATGGCGGATGATTGTTTCATTGCCATAGGCAGCGAAGATGATATTATTGACTGCTCAAGAATCGCATGCAATTCGGAAATAGGCATAAAATATAAATTTACTCAAGAAGCGATCTCCAAGGCTATACTTGTAAGTATCGCGCAATCAGGGATGCTTATTGTGGCTAGGGAAAATGGAAATGCAGAAACCAAGAAGAGCGATGCTTCTCGTATTATAGGCTTTGCCTGGGTAGAGCCAAAAGGAGCATTTGCGCAAGCGCCCTATCTCAAGCTCATTGCGGTAGATGAGCAAAGAAGATGTTCAGGAATCGGAAGCATGCTTCTGCAAGAGTTCGAAGAACGCACGCGAAATATTGGAAGAGCCTGGTTCCTATTGGTCTCTGATTTCAATGAAAGAGCAATCTCTTTCTATGAACGGCATGCTTATGAGAAAGCTGGAATTCTTCGATCATTTGCGCGTGACGGAATCGATGAAATTATAATGTATAAGCGGCATGAATAAGACTACCACATGATCGACATCTTTGTGGATTAATTCAATTACGACCAATCTCCGTTCGGTCGGGCACAATAATATATCTGAGAACCTTGACACCATCTATCTCGCAACCTAGACTGAAAATGAGAAGTCTAGAAATGTGCAATCCGGAAAGGCGCACTTTGGGAATATGCAATTTTCGAAGGCGCAATGCAGAAACACCGATAGAAAAACATAGCCAAATGAAATGCAGAACGCTGAAATAGAAGCGCTAAAGAGCCAATTAGCGCCTCGATTTTACGGAGGGGGTTTCCATGAAAAGGACAACATGGGCTTTTGTGCTCAGTTTAGCGTTATGTATAGCGCTTCTATTCGGTTCCTGTGTTACCTATAAGCCGGTAACTGTCGAAATCGAGAGAATACCAATGGAGCAGGCGAGGGTAGAACTCATTCAGCCTCTGCTCGAATGCCTCCGCGATTTTGGCAACAATATGGCCCGAATCATGCTGACCGACTATGAGTTTATAGAATTGCAAGAGACAGGCGCTGGGGACTACCTCTACAGATTCGACACACTCAATCCAAAGCTCCCCAAGCATGCATACATAGTCTTTCGCTTAGATCCAGACGCAACCATCACCACCAATTATGGGACCAAGAACAACATTCAGCTCGACAATGGCTCTGTGGGCCTCATTCCTGCCGACGAACCAGCAGAAATCCTCGAATACGCATTTAGATTGAGATTTACCACCACAGGATTTATGGAAGGGTTCAATCCCCATATCATAGGTCCTAGAGGCAGCTATCCGGATTCGCTTTTGTTCTGGTTCTCCGATCCTTTGACCAAAAACGAAAAGACTCGCAGGCTGGCATCGCTTCTCCTTTCGGCTTTCCCGGAGTTAGAGTACAAGACGAAGTGATGATTCGACAGGCTTAAGAATTCCAGCAGCGCGCAAAAAAGAAGCAATGAAAATAGGCAATGAAATATGAACGACTTCTGTAGTTGCTCGATGTAGATGAGGAGCACAAAGCAGAATTACGGCGGCTAAAGGAACTGTACAATGCAGTGGTATTGAACCGGGAGTTGAATGAAGCGGCAGGAGCTCTTGTACGTCCAGCAGCAGGAGGTTTATGGCACATCGCGCAGAATACGGCTGATATGGCCACTGCGATTTGACTTTGGCTAGATTCTAGTTTCTAGGCAATGGCTTATTCTCGGTCAGAAAACTTTTTAGGCAATGCGTGCGCTTGACAGTCTTGCTGTGGCCAAGCAATAATGCATAAGAAAATGAAACAAATCGACCGCGAGAGTCCTATCTCTCTCCAACACCAGCTATACGAAGTGCTAAAAGAATGGTTTATGACAGAGCCTTTTCCCTCTGGATTTTTACCTTCCGAGGCAGAAATAGCCAAAAAATTCGGGCTATCACGCGGAACCGTGCGGATAGCCCTCGACCGCCTCGTCAGCGAAGGAATCATCATTCGCAATGCCGGCCGTGGTTCAATGCTCAGACCGGACTATCTCATTAAGCTTCGGAAATATCGCATAGGCGTTATTCTCTCCAAAGTTGACTTCTTTACTGACGCTATCTGGGAATATTCTTGGCCGAGCCACCTCGAAATCATCAACGGTATCATGCAGAGCAATCTTCTTTACAATCTTTCGACGGAGCTCATCTCAGAAGAATTCTTCGATGAAGCATGCAATAAAGAATACGATGGGTTTATTCTCTGGCCTTATGTGCATGCATCGCTCGAGAATCGTTGCATGAAGCCATATGTCAAAATGATTTATACGATTGATCTCATTTCCGGCTTCGAAAAGATAGCAGCTGATATCGTGCGAAAAGGCTTCAAGACTATTGGATATATTGGCTTTGACTCCCGCGGTCGCATAGAGGCGATGAACGCAGTATTCGAGAAGGCAAATCATGCGCCAATCCAGTCACAAGCGATCATCGAATGTGGAGGTAGTGCCGAGGAAGCCTATCGTACCTGTGTTGAACTGTTCGATCGGAACTTTCAATTCGATTGCATCGTCTGTTCCACGGACATCCGTGCTCATGGTGTTCTGCAATTTCTAAGCGAACGGGGCATTGCTGTACCCGATGAAGTTGCTGTCTATGGGTTTGATGGTCCTCGGCGCCAAAAGGGAGGTATCACGCTCACGACTTGCCGTTTTGATTGGACCTATCCTGGTCGATTTGCTGTTGAATCAATCCGAAAAAAGCTCGATGGTGTCGAGCTCGGCGTCTATGCGCTTCCTGTCGGAGAGCTTATCGAAGGACAGAGTACCGCCGTTGGAACAATGCCAAACGTTGACTATAGACTATAGAGCTATCAAAATGTATAAATGTTTAAATGTTTAAATGTTTTCTTGACAAATCACTTCTCCGGTGTTAGCATAAGCTAAAATTTTCTATTTAAAGGAAAAGGAGGCATTATGAAACATCGATCCTGCAGACTATTTACGCTAGTGCTGGTGGGACTCTGCGTATCGCTTTTTTTCGTTGGCGCTGATGCAAAGAATATTACTCTCCAGTACTGGTCCTGGGATTCCTCGGTCAAAAAGCAGAATGAGGAGATCATCGCAAAATTCGAAGCCGAAAACCCTGGCGTCAAAGTCGAGCTCACGACACTTGAGACCACTGAATATTGGGTTAAGCTCCGCCTTCTCGGCAACCAGGGCAAGCTCCCCGATGTCTTTAATATGAGCTCGGGCTATCTCGAGGAGTGGGCCAAGGCGGGCCTCGTTAAGGACCTTACCAAGGACATAGAAGAAGACTTCAACAAGGAAGATTTCTATATGAATGTGCTCGATGTCGGCAAGGACATCGCGGGCACAAGCAAATACTATGCCCTTCCCTATGCTCTTGTCACCACCGTCCTGTTCTACAACAAAGACATGTTCGACAAGGCGGGTATCGCCTACCCAAACAAGAATTGGACCTGGGACGACTTCCGTAAAGCTGCAAAAAAACTTACCATCGTGAAAGACGGCAAGGTACAGCAGTATGGATTCTGGTTTTTCGGCCGCTACACCAATGTCGAGTCCTGGATCTTCGCAAACAACGGCAATCTCATCGACCAGGCTACGCACACCTATAAACCTGACGCCAACGCGATCGAGGCGATGAAGTTCCTCTGCGAACTCGTCACGAAAGACAAGGTAGCTCCAGCTAAGAAGGAGATGGGCGCGTATCGCTACCAGGACGTGTTCCCCCAGGGTGTCGCGGCAATGTGGGTCGACGGATCCTGGTTTATCGACAACAACCGCATCATAATCGGCGACAAGTTCAAGTGGGATATCGCCGAAGTGCCAACAGGGCCACACGGAGACGGCAAGACCGTCTATGGATGGCCTGATTTCGTTGCCTTGTCGCCCAACTCGCCCAACGCAGCCATGGCCTGGAAATTTGCAAAATTCGTCGCCGGACAGGGTGTATCACTCGATATGTACATGGCTGGGAAGATCCCTACCTACAGACCGCTCACCGAATCTCCCGCCTTCCTCGAGAAGGATAAGCAGCCGGCCAATAAAGGGCTCCTTCTCACGCAGGCAGCCAAGACGCTCAAGACCTCTTATACACAAGGCTGGTCTGAGTGGCGAGGTTATGGCCCTGCTGAGAATCTCGGCCTCAACGGTATCATCGACGCCATCATTGATGGAGATATGCCCTTCGATGAAGGTATGAAGAAAGCTGAAATCAATATCAACGCAATCCTGAAACGCTACTACAAGTGATTACGAATTAGCAATAGGTATCTTTGCTTCACAACAGCCGCTGACCGCGAAAGCGATCAGCGGTATCAAATTCAGAGAAACTTGAATGTCGAAACATAAGCTGTCCTGGTATAGGGTCTGGGTGCCCTATGTGATGCTGATCCCAACTATGATAGGTCTTCTCATATTCCGTCTCGGACCGCTCCTTGGCTCTCTTGCTATAAGCTTTACGGACTGGAATATGCTGACTTCCGCAACATTTGTTGGCCTTGCGAACTATAAGGAAATGTTCCATAATCCTTCGTTCATTCAGACTGCTAAGAATACCTTTATATTCTCGCTGATCTATGTCCTGGGAGTAATGTTCCTTGGCCTTAGCCTCGCTTTATTGCTTAACAAAAAGGCTAAGGGGATTGGCTTTTTTCGTGGGGCATTCTATTCGCCCGTTGTCACTTCAGCGGTAGCTGTTGGCATTGTCTGGTCATGGATTTTGAGTCCACGTATCGGCATTCTCAATCAGCTCCTATTGGCGCTTGGGCTGAACGAAGTATACTGGCTCGGAGATCCGAAGCTCGCCTTGCCTGTCGTGGCTGTGATTCAAGTCTGGAAAATGACAGGCTATTATATGATCCTCTTTCTCGCCGGGCTGCAGGACATACCTGACACAATCCGAGAGGCAGCAATCGTTGATGGTGCCAATGGGCGACAGCGTTTCTTCAAGGTGACACTGCCCCTTCTTTCGCATATGACTTTTTTCGTTCTCAACGTTGCAATCATCGATTCGTTCAAGAATTTCGAGATTATTTATGCTATGACGAAAGGCGGCCCGCAGAATGCCACCAACACGCTCGTATACGATGTTTACATCAATGGTTTCATCCATTTCCGCTTAGGCTACGCCTCTGCTGTTTCATATTTCCTGTTGGCCTGCGTAGCGATCATTACGATTATCAATTTCATCGTCAAGAAACGATGGGTAAAGTCCCAGTATTGAAGGATGACACACCAATGAAACGGATTCGTACAGTCATTTATTATGCCGTCCTTATTGTGGCTGGCATCATTACCTTATTCCCCTTCCTTTGGATGTTGCTTAACTCATTCAATTCGGAAGGCAATATTTTCTCAGTTCCGCCCAAGTTCATACCTGACCTTCTGGGCACGAAACAAGCGTTCGACAATTACCTCAGAATTTTCAAGGAATTCCATTGGGGCCGCTACACGCTGAATAGCTTCATAGTTGCGGGCTCCTCTGCCATAGGCCAGCTTTTCACCTGCTCGCTGGCAGGTTTCGTTTTTGCAACGATGCGCTTCCGGGGCAAAAACTTGATATTTGCCCTTCTCTTGGGCACCATGATGGTACCAATTCAGTCCACGATTATTCCAGAATTTCTTATCATGATGAAGCTTGGCTGGCTGGACTCCTACCTCCCCATGATCGTACCCTCTGCGCTGGTAGGCTCCTTTGGCTCGTTCTTATTCAAGGAATACTACGAGAATATCCCTCCTGAGTTTATCGATGCCTCGTCAATCGACGGAGCGGGACCTTTCAACATCTACAGCAAGGTCTACCTACCCATGAGCAGCAGCCAAATCGCGACGCTTCTAGTCATCAGCTTTATGAACAATTGGAATGATCTTCTAAGGCCAATCCTCTACATATCGTCCGATAAGTGGCAAACTGTTACACAAGCTCTGACGCAATTCCAGTCCCAATACTCGGCAAAATGGAACCTGATTTTGACAGGAAGCGTGCTCTCTGTGCTACCGATTCTCATACTCTACATTTTCATGCAGAAATATATTATTGAGAGCTCGATTTCTTCAGGAGTCAAAGGATGAGCCGAGCCGCCATTCCTTTGTTGATCTCGCAGCCGTCGGCAAGAATCCAGTTCAGAGAGATGTCTGTCGAGAACGGACTGAAAATCAAATATCAAATTGTCGAGTTCCGATCGCTGGAGGAATTATCGTGCTTCCAAGGACATAGCAACGAAGCCACGATGTGCTCTCTTTCTCGCCTCTTCCGGGTGAACATTTTGCCCTCTCACCCCGAAATCGGCACGCTTGTGCTTTTCCGTAACGTGGGGCTCCCTCCCTTCCCGGCGAAAACTGAGATAGGGTACTTGATCGATCCAGCTTGCAGGGCGCGCTACTGGATTGAGCGACTCTACCTCGAGGGAGACCTAGAGTTAAGCCCAGAAGGGCTCTTTTGTAAGCGGCCGGAATACCATGATTACTTCGAGACGTTGCGCTCCCGTGGTATGATCATAATAATCCACCAAAACGACAACCCACCGCGATTCCTCTCCGTGTATCCTCATATGGGATTAATCCGGGATAACAGCAAGGGGCAAATTGTCTTCAATTCACACTTCTTCCAGATGGAGTTCAGCGACTGTGAGACATATTGGGATTCTGTTGGCAATCCTTTCGGTCTTCTTATTCTAGGGGGCAAAATTCAACTCCCTCCAATGTTCGACCGAGAAGCCCTTATTGTAGACGCGAACGGAAACATCTCGATTCAGACACGATCTATCAAAGACCAGCCGGTTATGATAGGCACACAAGTGTACCACCACGGCCAGAACTGCGAATTCTACTCTCGGCCCGATATTGCGAGGACTCCTAGCCAACCGGGTATCGACCTTGTTATCGTCGGGAAAAGGCTCCTTGGCTTTGTTGCTGGCGGCGATACTGAGATCCCCGAAGGTGGTTTTATCATCCACATCCCGGGCTCTTCGCCTCCAGATGACCTCATGCTCTCTTATCCTAATAAGCATGGTGAGCGTTTTGCAATCCAGGTTGGGCCAGCGATGATCATTGGTGGAGAAAAATTGAGAAAATTCCATGCCCCGATGTATATGAGTTCAGGAGTTCTTTTCCCACCGACAGTCTATCCGTCCGACTGGGATCATGGGCGCGCTGCGCGTATGGCGATAGGTGTGCGGAGTGGAAAGCCCTCTGTTGTCTGGGCGGCTGGACCTGACAAAACTAGCGATCTCTGGGAGCGCGATAGTGCCGGTGCTTCGCTTGCTGAATTCGCGGAAATCTGCGAGGATTTGGAATTCGATGACGCAGTCAATCTTGATGGAGGTGGCTCCGCGCAGATTTGTCTGGATGGAATGCGCTGCTTCCATGTTTCTGATCGTGATCCGATTTCGGGAGAGGAGGCTGAGCGGCCTATCCCGCTCGCGCTTTCCTTGCCGTTTAGGCTAGGCTTTTGAATCGATAATGCTTCGCAAGTCTCCGTAAGGGGAACGTTCCCAAAATAATCATTGCATATTTTGAAAACCTGTAGTATAATGCTTTTGGGAACGTTCCCACTATGGGTAATCAAAAGATCAGCATTCATGAGGTTGCACGCCTCGCAGGAGTCTCAAAGAGCACAGTTTCTCGAGTAATATCTGAAAAAGGTGGCTCTGTCAGTCAAGAAACAGCCCGGCTAGTGCAAACAGCTATCGATCAGCTTGGATATCGGAAAAATATCATAGCAGCAGGCTTTAGAACACAAAAGACATATATGGTACTTCTAATGATTCCAGATGTAGCAAATCCATTCTGGTCCGAAATAGCACGATCAGTTCAAGATTCGCTTGAGCCAGAGGGCTATTCAGTGGTGATCGGAAATACTGATTTTGCCGAGGAACGAGAAGCACGCTATTACGAGCTTGCTCGAATGTCCCGATTTGATGGTGTTATCTTGAATAGTGTTACCGACAATATTGAACTTATCAAGAATCTTGGAGTGCCATCAGTGCTCATTGGAGAGCGAGCTGCAGCACAGCATATCGATACAGTAGGAACTGATACACTCCAGGCTACGGAAATTGGCATGGAATATCTCTATGAAACAGGCCATAGAAAAATTGCCCTCGCAACAAGCAATCAGGGCAGCGAGCGGTATCTTTCATTAAGAGCGCGAGCATATAAAGATTTTCTTTATGAAAAGTCGCTTCCTATCGATTCCTCTTTATTATTCTCTGTAAATTTGAATGAAGAAGGCGGTAAAGAGCTTGTGAAGCAATTGCTCACAAGCCATGATTGGAAGAATAGGGTTGATAGCTTGTTCTGTGGCAATGATATTGTCGCAATTTCTGCAATGAATGAGCTTAGAAAATTTGGTGTTATCGCTGGAGTGGATCTTTCTATCATTGGAATGGACGATATCCCCGCATCTTCCCAGACCTTTCCTCCACTAACTACTGTGCGTAAGCCGCGTGAGCTGATCGGTGTTGCTGCAGCAAAATTATTATTAAGGCGTATTGAGGACCCACATAGCCCAATAGAAAAACATCTTTTTCCTGGTGAACTTGTCATCCGGAATAGTGTCATTGATAGAAGGAAGGAAAAATGAAATCTCGAGCAGACATTCTTGTACAGCCAGCAATATTTCAATCAAGAGCTATTGGCGCTTTTATTGGACTTGCGATTGGTGATGCAGTTGGTGATCTTGGGCGAGATCAGGAATATCGCAACCGATATGGACTTATCTCTCGGCTTTTTGAAGATGGTAAAAGCACCGATGATACCGAATTCGGCGTGCTCACTGCGCGTGCGTTGCTCGATGCTCACGGTGCGCTCACGGCGCAGAAAACTGCGGAGGCGTGGCGTCGTTACATTCTCGCGCGAGGTGGTGCAAAGAAAAGAGCAGGCCGGCCGCTCTACGGTGCAATAGAAAATCTCAGTCGAGGCATGGAACCGCCACAATCCGGCAAATTCAATGTGATGAATATCGATGATGGTGCAGCGATGCGAGCAATACCACATGGCATTCTCTTTGCTGGCAGCCCGTCCCGAGCCGCGGATTCAGCAGCGGCTGATGCTTGTGTGAGCCACGATGCTGATGGTATTTGGGCAGCGCAAGCTGTTGCTGCAGCAACAGCAGTGGCCATTGCAGAAGGTACTACAGAAGAAGTTCTACACGCAGCACAATCGATGTTGCCACCTGAGAGCTGGATAGCGCATGCGATGAACATTGCAATGCATGTTTGCGAAAATGCTCCCAATATTGAAGATGCATACGAGGATTTGCATACAAAACTGTGGACTCCTGAACATGCTACCGCTGCTGAAGCTATCCCACAGGTGTTTGCAATATTCAAGCTTTGTAACGGTGAACCGCGCCGAGGGCTTCTCTGGAGCGCAAATTTTGGAAGGGATGCAGATACAATTTCTGGCTTGGTTTGTGCACTCTCAGGTGCGATGCATGGCGATTGTGCTTTCCCAAATGAATGGATCGAAAGATTGAAAAAACCATCCGGAACTTGCCTTGAATTTGCAGCGGAAGAAGATATTGTGCAGCTCGCAAAGGACTTAGTTGCATTATCTTGCAGCTTGCGGGAATAAGAGATGCACGTACTGACAAAGAAAAGAGACTGGGGACTTGTGCTATTGCTCGCGCCAGCACTGATTTACTTTCTTATCTACCATATTATTCCCATCTTTGGGATGTCGATGGCTTTTCAGGATTATCGTATCATTGGTAAGAGTCCTTTTGTTGGGCTAAAGCATTTTCGCATACTTTTTTCTTCACCAGCATTTTTCCAGGTCCTACGCAACACCCTCATCATTAGCTTCATGAAGATTGTGTTGTATTTTCCTTTGCCTATTATTTTTGCACTTATGCTGAATGAAGTTCGTTCAGCATTTCTTCGCAAATTTATCCAATCAACCACTTATTTGCCTCACTTTCTCTCATGGGTTGTCATTGCAGGTATTTGGATTGCCTTTCTTTCGCCTGCAAATGGTGGATTTAATCAACTGAGAGAGATATTTGGTCTTCCTTCGCATGATTATATGACTGATAAATCTGCTATTCGATGGGTTCTGTTTTCCTCAGAGACATGGCGCAGTGTCGGTTGGGATTCGATTATTTACCTTGCAGCATTGACTTCTATCAGTCCAAGTCTATATGAATCAGCTGACCTCGACGGAGCAAGCGCGCTGCAGAAAATGCGCTTCATTACCCTTCCTGAACTCGTCCCAACAGTGGTGACTGTATTTATTCTCAATATGGGGTTCTTCTTGAATGCAGGCTTCGATCAGGTCTTTAACATGATGAATGATTCTGTAATCAGTGTGATAGATATCCTCGATACATATGTGTATCGGATTGGTCTTGTCAATATGCAATATTCATTTTCCACAGCAGCAAGCCTTTTCAAAGGGATTATTGGCCTTATTCTAATTGTGTCTTCACATTTAGGGTCAAAGAAAATAACAGGAAAAGGCTTATGGTAAAAGCTATACCCCCTTCAAGCAAAGTACGAACACCTCGAACAGAACTCTTTTGGAGATGGTGCTTTGCAATAATTTTACTATTAGTGTCTGTCGCAGTGCTTGTTCCACTACTCAATTTACTTGCTCTATCGCTTTCAGACCCTTCGAGGGTCTCTGGAGTTCGAGGGCTCACTATAATCCCTAAGGGTTTTTCACTCATCAATTACAAAGTACTGTATGCAAATCCGCTTTTTATGCGCAGTATTTTGAATTCAATCCTTATTACTGTGATAGGCACAGCACTGAATCTTATTGTGACATCCATGGCGGCTTTTGCGTTGACAAGACCAAAACTGCCGTTCAGGCACTTTTTCATGGTTCTTGTTATCGTCATAATGATTCTCGAACCTCCTCTTGTTGCAGAATACCTTGCGATTAAGAAAATTGGGCTCATGGGCAGCCTATGGGCAGTGATCCTCTATAAGACTGTCAACGTGTATTACCTCATTATCATGATGCGATACTTTGAGGAAATTCCTACATCTCTTATAGAAGCTGCAGAAGTGGATGGTGCAACAAATATAACGGTCCTCAAAGATATTGTGCTTCCGCTATCGAAATCTGCACTTGCAACTATAGGGCTTTTCTATGGAGTGTTTCATTGGAATGAGTATTTCCGTGCAAGCATCTATCTCACGGATCCTATGAAATATCCCTTACAACTCATTCTTCGACAATTTGTGGTACTTGATGATACTGCATCGCTCATTGGTTCAGGCGCTCTCTTTAGTTATAACGAGGCCGCAAGGCTTAATTATGATGCATTACAAGCAAGTACCATTATTGTGGCAATTTTACCAGTGCTCATTATCTACCCTCTTGTTCTCAAATACTATGCGCGAGGAGTAATGGAGGGCGGATTAAAAGAATAGGAGGTTCTTATGAAAAAGAACAGGTTTATGCTTGTATGTGTTGCTGCCATGGCAATTCTTGGATGTACAATTGTAGGCGCTCAGCCAAAGGTGCGGTTAGTCCTAAAAGATCTCGATACAGATCCAAATACGCCGCAGTTCATTCAACTCATTGAAAAAGGAATGGCAGCTGCAGGGACGCCAGTAAAAATAGAGGTGGTGAAAGTTCCAGCTGGTAACTATGCAGAAAAGATCAGCCTCATGATAATGTCTGGCGATATTCCAGATCTTATTTATTTTCAAGGAGGGGATGATAGGATAGCGATGCAAGGTTTGCTTGAGGACTTAACACCATATGTGAATAAATCGAAGAATATAAAGAATGTTCTTGATCCGCATAGCAAAGCAAGGCTTGAAAACTACCCTTATCTTATATGGGTTGCCCCTCCCCGTGTGCGAGCTCCTGTTATAAGAAAGGATTGGTATGATTCTCTTCCTTCTGCAAAAGCCCTAGTAGCAAAACCTACAGTTGATGCATATTACACACTCTTCAAAGATCTCGTACAGAAGAAAGGTGCACAGTATGGCATCTCTGTAACAGGAGCCACAAATGGTGCGGAAGAACTCGATTCTATTTTTGATGCAGCTTTTGAGATCACATCTACCTGGATGAAAGGCAGCGATGGCCACTGGGTATATTGCAGGGTGACACCAAATGAAAAAGAAAAGCTTGAATTCTACGTAAAGCTCTACAAAGAAGGCTTACTTGATCCTGAATATCTGACAAAAAAATGGGATACAAAAGAGCAAGCCTTTTATGAGGGAAAAGCAGGGATTGTGCCTGGAGTCGCACCATCGAGCATTGATGTGTATGCAAATAAAATGATGAAGACTCAAAATACAACAATTGTTCCGCTTCCTCCTCCTGCAGGCAAGGCACAAGGCCTTGGGCCATTCGTCGATGTGATTAAGGAGTCTCGAGGATTTGCAATCCCTGTCACTTCAAAGGTAAAAGATTCGGCCTTTGCTATTTTAGACTTCATCTGGAGCCCTGCTGGCCTTAAAATTGCGAAGCTTGGTATCCCCGGTGTGCATTATATCGAAGAGCCAAATCGTTATGTAATTACTGACAGATATCCCGAATGGGTCAATAGTTGGTTTGGCGATTCATTTAATGGTTTTAATCCCGACAAGCCGCTCTCGCGTCCGATTATAACTGATGCTGCGGTAGAATCTGGAAAGCTCGCAATCAAATATATGATGCCTGATAAGACATTTCTTATTCCTGAACAATATATAACGAATTGGGACGCAATGACTAATCTCTATAAAGAATACGAAGCAGACATCATAACTGGCAAAAAGCCTATTTCAGCATTTGATGAGTTTGTTCAGAAATGGTATCGAGCAGGAGGTACGGATTTGACAAAGTATGCGCAGACTGTGTTGAAATAGAGCTAAATTTTCTATTTAAACCATCGAAAGAGCCTATCGATATTGAAGTACAGATTTGAAGTAATAGCGATAAAGGCGCAAGTAATAGTTAAAGAGGCACGAGTAATCGAGTAATAGCGAAAGAAGCACAGGGGCAATTTGAAAGCGCATGCGCGATCTAGATGCGCAATCTAGACGCGCAATGATTGAATATTTTATAGATTTTGCAAAATTTCCCTTGTGCCAATAATTTTAGGAGAAAAAGAACAATCTATGGCCAATCATATTCCAGAAGACTATATAGAACGCGTCTATGCAGGGCTAATAGGGAAAAATATCGGCATTCGGCTCGGCGCACCGGTTGAGCCCGCAATCTGGACTTATGAGCGCATCCGCGATGTCTATGGAGAAGTCTCCTCTTACCTTAAGCCATATCGGAATTTTGCAGCGGACGACGATGCAAATGGACCAGTATATTTTGTTCGTCCGCTGCTTGAAAAGGTCGAAGAGGCGCTGAAGGCTCTCAAGCTGAAGGCTCTCAAAGATGAGGAACTTAAGAAGAATCAAAGAAATGAGACACAAAATACTGCGAATAATGAGAAAGGGCTCAATCAAATACAGATTCAGCCATCGGACATAGCTAAAGCCTGGCTTAACTATGCCCGTGAGGGCGCTGGCATGTTTTGGTGGGGTGGTTACGGCAGAAGCACAGAGCATACTGCGTATCTCAATCTTAAAAATGGTATTCCTGCGCCAGAATCTGGGTCGGCGCGCAGAAATAGCAAAGTGGTTGCTGAACAGATCGGTGGTCAAATTTTTATTGATACCTGGGGGCTCGTATGGCCAGGGAATCCTCAAAAAGCCGCTCAATTCGCTGAGAGTGCAGCATCTGTTTCGCATGATGGAGAAGGCCTCAATGGTGCTCGCTTTATTGCAGGCTGTATCGCCGCAGCATTTTGCGAACCAGATATATCTATTGTGATGGATATTGGTCTTAGCCTCATGCCACCAAATTCAGCCTATGCTGCCGTGATACAGGCAGTCAAACAGTTTTATAAAACAAATCCAGATAATTGGCGCCTATGCCAGGAGTATCTCATTGCCGAATGGGGATACGACAAATGGCCGGGGCTTTGCCATATAATACCGAATGCAGGAGTATGCGCACTTGCATTGCTCTATGGTCGAGGGAGTTTCTCGCGTACTGTTGAGATTGCAACGATGTGTGGCTGGGATACAGACTGCAATGCAGGCAATGTAGGTACTATTGCTGGAGTCCTTTATGGGCTCGACGCTTTGCCAGATCATTATCGAAAACCCATCAACGACAGCATCGTACTTTCAGGATTGCCTGGTGCGCTCAATGTGCTCGATCTGCCCACGTTTGCAAGAAGGCTTGCTGCAGTTGGCTATGTCCTTGCTGGGGAGGATGTTCCAAAGACTATTGCAGAGAGCCTCGAAAGAGGTGATGGAGAACAGGCGATATACTTCGATTTTCGTCTCTCTGGATCGACGCACGGCATGAGAGTCTCAGATCCTGTTCGCTTTGGGACCTGCCACCGTACTCTCGAATATAAAGGAGCGCAGCAAGGCGCACTGGAATTTCGATTTGAGCGACTCATTCGCGAGGAGAGTGGAACTTGTTTTTTTAAACCCTTCTATCGAAGGTATGATTTTGATGATGAGCGCTATAGCCCTGTATTCTCGCCAATTGCTCGTCCTGGGCAGCATGTCGAAATTACGTTTTGCGTTGAATGCTGGGAAGGTCAGCGCATTGGAATAGAAGGTTATGTGCGCGACACGTGGTCTCGTAAAGAAATTATCACAACGCCCACAATTTTTATTGAAGCCTCAAAAGAGCAGGCATCCGAATCGATGGAGGAATATAATTTATCATTTGATATTCCTGGTATGCACGGATCATCCGCCGATGAAATTGGCCTTAAGATCACAAGCTTCTCAGGTAAAGGAAAACGCGATTCTGGCAGACTTTTTATTCATCGTTTTGCCATCGAAGGAAAAGCATGCTATGAAATCGATCTTTCAAAGCAGGCAATCGAATTTGGATCGATAACACCATTTTCTCACGAAGGTGGTACCTGGTCGATTGAAGGCAGCAGGCTTCAGCTCATGACGCCTGCAAAAGCTGCATCATATACCGGAGGATATAGAGTCGGCGACCAAAAAATAAGTACAACGATAACTCCCCAGGCGGGGGATTGCCATATGCTCGTAGTCAGAGCAAAGGGTGCCCAGCAGGCATACTGGGGCGGGCTCGATGGCAAAGGAAAGATAGCTCTCTACCGCCAAAATTTTGGGTTTGAGAAAATGGCAGAGGCGGATTTTGATTGGGCGTATGATATGGATATAGTAATAGCGCTAGAAGCGATAGGGAAAGATATTTCTTTGTGGATCGATGGGCAAAAAATGCTCGAAGCACATGATGAGGCTCTGAAGAGCGGAATGGTTGGATGTGGTACGCTGCGAGCTTCGCGAACGCTCTTTGGCCCCTTTATAGTAGAAGAATTATGAGCATTCGGGACCAATTTGAAGCTGGTTTTGTTTCAAAATCGGATTGTTTAGTAAAATATCAAGCTACAGCGGAACCGCTATCGATAGAAGTACATTCAAGTGTGCAGTCGCTTTTTGGAAATGCGATTCGTACGTGTGCCATGCAAATGCTCGAAGAGTTTAAAGTGACAACAGGAGCGCTTTTGGTTGATGATGATGGGGCGCTCGATCTTGTAATTCGCGCGAGAATTGAGGCGGTGCTACGGAGCGCAGGGTATTTATCGCAAAAACGATTGTTTGTTGATGCATCGTCTGGGATATCGTGGCAAACGGGCGTATCGACTATTGAAAGTGAGAAAAACGCGAGTCGAGCTGAGAACAGCGCGAGTCTGGATGGCGGCATCGAGCGGCCAGTTTGCAGCCTTGTAAAGCAGCAAGCACGACTCTATATGCCAGGCGATCAGCCCCATTTCGCCATCAATGCTGATTTCTATGGTGCTGATATTCTGATATTCGATCTCGAAGACTCGGTCCCTCTAGCCCGAAAATTCGAAGCTCGAATTCTTGTGCGTCGATTTTTAGAAAATTCATTCTTGTTTAGGAAAAGCGAGCGCGCGGTGAGGATCAATCCGCTCTCTACTGAAGAATCGGTGCATGATATTGCTGAAATTGTGCCTGCAATGCCGGACATTATTCTCTTGCCAAAATGCGAGTCCGCCATGGATGTAGAGCGACTTGATACACTTCTCACAGCCAATGAAGAAGAATATGGTCTCGTTCCAGGCTCTATTCGTATCATGCCAATTATTGAGAGTGCCAAAGGAGTGCTTGCAGCATATGAAATTGCGCGTGCCTCGCAGCGGAATAGCGCACTCTGTTTTGGCTATGAAGATTTTTCGAGGGATATTCAATCAAAGCCTGATATAGTAAAAGTTGCGCACGTTCAGGATGATGGTTCACAGAAGGTGAATATTCAATTAAATCCTGTCAGCTCCATCGATTCGCTGCTTGCGCGGCAGATAATCATCCTTGCGTCGCGCGCTGCCGACATAGAGCCGCTCGATTCCTCATATAGCGATATAGAAAATACCAAGGGATTACTCAATTCCTGCTACGAAGCGCGTGCACTTGGTTTTACAGGGAAATCAGTTATCCATCCTTCGCAGATTCCATATGTAAAAAAGGCATTCTTGCCTTCAGACGAGGAAGTACAGTATGCGAAAGCCGTCATCGCTGCTTACGAAGAGTCGCTCAAAGCTGGCAAAGGAGCAGTCGCTATCGATGGACAGATGATCGATATTCCTGTGGTCGAAAAAGCAAGGCGCATCATTGAGGAGAGCATGCATGCAGAATGATATCCAATGGATAAACAATGCGCTCGGTAGAAAAATACCATTGAATATAGATGGCCGTTTGAATAAGCCATTTCAAGACGTATTTTCGGATGCTACACAGGAACAAAGAGGGAGAAAAATCAAAGAGCGAGCAGTACAGCCGTCGGCAATTTCACAGCGTCAAAAACCAGACAAGCTTGTAGCATCGTGGGATGAACTCTTTGAACGACTCGATATTCAAGATGGTGCAACAATCTCGTTTCATCATCACTTGAGAAATGGCGATAAAATAGTCAATGAAGTAGTTGCACGGCTTGCATCGCGAGGTATCATGGGATTGACTTTAGCTCCTTCAGCGCTCTTTTCTGTTCACGATGCCCTCTTGCCGTACATAAAAGATGGAGTCATTGCCAAAATCGAAGGCTCGATGAATGGCGCGATTGGAGCGGCTTGCTCCCATGGTGAAATAGCCCAAACATGTATATTGCGTTCTCATGGAGGCCGTCAAAGAGCAATTCGAGAAGGCGACCTGCCAATCGATGTCGCGTTTATCGCTGCACCTTGCGCCGATTTATTTGGCAATGCAAATGGCCTTTATGGTTCCTCAGCCTGTGGACCGCTCAGCTATGCAAAACCCGATTCAGAATATGCCAAAAAGGTTGTGATTATAACCGACAATCTAGTGCCATATCCTTGCAGCTCTTGGTCAATTCGAGGTGGAAATGTCGATTATGTCTTAAACGTTGAGAGCATTGGCGACAGTTCACGGATAGTCTCAGGTACTACACAACTCACAAAAAGCCCTACGCAATTGGTCATTGCACGCCTTGCTGCGCGATTTATTGAGGCAGCAGGCCTTATGAAAGATGGTTTTTCATTTCAAGCAGGTGCAGGAGGCATATCGCTCGCAGCAACCGTTTTTCTTGCTGAACGCATGCGCAATGCGGGGATAAAGGCGTCATTTGCTCATGGAGGCGCAACAAAAATTCTAGTCGATCTTCTAGAAGAAGGGCTTTTAGACTCGATCATTGATCTTCAAAGCTTTGATCTGGATGCAGTGCGCTCCTGCGCAAAAAATGAAAAGCATATAGAATCAGATCCATTTAGCTCATACGGTCCTCATGCCAACGGCTGCGTAGCAAACATGCTGGATATTGCACTGCTTGGTGCAACTGAGATCGATCTCAATTTCAACGTAAATGTCGTCACCCATTCTGATGGAATACTCCTGCATGGTATTGGTGGTCATAGCGACGCCAGCAGCGGCGCAGGGTGTACAATTATCACTGCACCATCCTTCCGCAAGAGAATCCCCATCATTAAAGAAGAAGTAACTACAATCACCTGCCCTGGTGAGCTCATCGATGTGCTCATCACCGAGCGCGGAATAGCCATAAATTCCAGACGCGACGACCTTCTATGGAGTGCCAAGAAAGCGGACTTACCCTGCGTGGACATCTCGCAGCTCATGCACGATGTGTATCAGATCACCGGTGTCCCAGAAAAACCTCATTTCACTGACCACCCTGTTGCCCTTGTTGAATGGCGCGATGGCAGTCTTATCGATACTATATGGCAAATAGAAGAATAGAGAGTAATGAGCTAGATTCCCCTACTTAAACGACCTGTGTCACAGTCGGTGATAATTTTCCGGTTTTAGTCGGGGAGAATTTTCCGGTTTCTTGTCCATAGCCTGACGTTGTCGGGCAATAAAACTGGGGCTCAGCCTCCGATATACTGGTGGTGTTAGCAGA
>Ga0209605_1001435_pt1 | contig 26443 bp, 21 predicted proteins | sample AD_UKC035_MetaG_FD_184408 | JGI IMG/M metagenome (GOLD analysis project Ga0209605, IMG submission 184408) | Active sludge microbial communities of municipal wastewater-treating anaerobic digesters from USA - AD_UKC035_MetaG (SPAdes) (version 2) | ecosystem: Engineered > Bioreactor > Anaerobic >...
GGGCACGGTCGGAGACCGGCCCGAGCAAGGGATTGAGTCCGCCGCCCCACCCCGCTCAGGCCGGTCTCTGACCGAGCCTGCCGCGCCGCCTCGGACGGGCACGGTCGGAGACCGGCCCGAGCAAGGGGATGAATCCGTTGGTCGAGTAGGCGCTGCGCCGTATCGAGACCAAGAGCTGTGGGCCGTGCCCGTCCTGGGCAAAAGCAACCTGATCTACACCCTCATCCGCGCCGAAGGCTTCGTGCGCGTGCCGCTGGACAGCAACGGCATCGCGCAGGGCGAATGGGTGATGGTAGAGCTGTACTGAGACTGTACGACGCAACGAGTCGCACGGAGCCCGCCATCCCGAACCCACCCTCCTCCTTATCCGGGTTGCGAGGGACTCGTTGCCGGCCACGTTTCAAGCAAAGAGACGCCATGCACGACAAAACCCCCTATCTTCACGACATCGGCCTGGATGAGGCTGTGCGCGCCTGGCGCGAGGCGCTGGTGCAGAGCGACGCGCTGGGGACATTGGCCAGCCAGTCGCTGCCGGTGGCCGAATGCCTGGGTCGGGTGACGGCTGCGCCGGTCTGGGCGCGCATCTCGTCGCCCCACTACCACGCCTCGGCCATGGATGGCTACGCGGTGGCCGCGGAGGACACGGCCGGCGCCACAGAGACGCGGCCCAAGCGGCTGGTCATCGGCGAGCAGGCCTGGTACGTGGACACCGGCGACCCCATGCCGGCCCGCGCCAATGCGGTGATCATGGTGGAGGAGGTGCAGGTCAGCGGAGCTGAGATCGAGATTATCGCCTCTGTCCCTCCCTGGCGTCACGTCCGGCCCATGGGCGAGGATATCGTGGCCACGCAGTTGGTGTTGCCATCGAATCACCGGCTGCGCCCCGCCGATCTGGGCGCGGCCGTGGGCTGTGGCCACACCCGCCTGGCCGTGCGCCGCCAGCCCCGCGTGGCCATCATTCCCACCGGCACGGAGCTGGTGCGGCTGGATGCCCTGAGCGGCCCCGAGGCGTTGAAGCCGGGCGACATCGTGGAGTACAACTCCATCGTGCTGGGCGCGCTGGCCGAGGAGTGGGGCTGTGTCGTCAGCCGGCTGGACCCGCTGCCCGACGACTTCGAACTGATCCGCGCCGCAGCCGCCGTGGCGCTGGAAGATCACGACCTGGTGGTGATCAACGCCGGCTCATCGGCTGGCTCGGAGGATTTCACCGCCCGCGTCATCGCCAGCCTGGGCCGCGTGGTGGTGCATGGCATCGCCATCCGGCCGGGGCACCCGGTGGTGCTGGGGGTGGCCCATGACCGCCCGCGCGCCTCCGATCTCGCGCGTCAGTCCAGCGGCCAGGGCAAGCCCATCATCGGCATCCCCGGCTATCCCGCCTCCGCCGCCATGACCTTCGATCTGCTGGCCAAGCCGGTGATCTATGCCATGCAGGGCCTTTTGCCGCCGGAACGCCCGCAGGTCGTCGCCCGGCTGACCCAGAAGGTCTATTCCGGCATGGGCGAAGACGAGTTTCTGCGCGTGACTCTGGGGCAGGTGGGCGAGCAGATGGTGGCCACCCCGCTGCAGCGCGGGGCTGGGGTGATCATGTCCCTGGTGCGGGCTGACGGCATCGTGCGCCTGCCCCGCTTCAGCGAGGGGGAACACGCCGGCGCCGCGGTGACGGTGGAGCTGCTGCGGCCGCCGGAGGCGGTGCGCAACACCATCGTCAGCATCGGCAGCCACGACATGACGCTGGACCTGCTGGCCGACCAACTGCGCCGCCTGCACCCGGAGCTCAGCCTGGCCTCCTCCAATGTCGGCAGCTACGGCGGCCTGCTGGCCTTGCAGCGCGGCGAGGCGCACCTGGCCGGCTCGCATCTGCTGGACGAGGAGACGGGCGAGTACAACATCAGGACGATCCATGAGCTGGGGCTGAGCCGGGCCAGCGGCCATGCCGACGGCGTGGTGCTGCTGCGCTTCCTCGGCCGCGTGCAGGGGCTGCTGGTTCCAGCCGGCAATCCTCAGGGGATCGCCGACCTGCAAGACCTGGTGCGGCCTGAGATCAGCTTCATCAACCGTCAGCGCGGCGCGGGTACGCGGGTGCTGCTGGATTTCGAGCTGGCCAAACGGGGCATCAAGCGCCGTCAGGTGCGGGGCTACGAGCGGCAGGAATACACCCATCTGGCCGTGGCCGCGGCCGTGGCATCGGGCACAGCCAGCTGTGGGCTGGGCATTCTGGCCGCGGCCCGCGCCCTGCACCTGGACTTCGTGCCGCTGTTCAACGAGCAGTACGATCTGGTCATCCCGCGGCGTTTCTACCACAGCGAGCTGTTGGCCCCGCTGCTGGCCGTGGTGCGTTCAGTGGAGTTCGCCGCCACGGTCGATGCCCTGGGCGGCTACGACACCGCCGGCATCGGCCAGGTAATCGCTGAACTATAGATTTTCCCGCTCGGGCCGGTCTCCGACCGAGGCCCTCGTCCTGCTTGGGCCGGTCTCCGACCGAGGCCCTCTTCCGCTCGGGCCGGTCTCCGACCGAGGCCCACTCCCGCTCGGGCCGGTCTCCGACCGTGCCCCCTTATCCTGCTTGGGCCGGTCTCCGACCGTGCCCCCTCATCCTGCTTGGGCCGGTCTCCGACCGTGCCCATCCGAGTGGAGTGCCAGTTTGACACACACCTACCTCCCCAAGCGCGGCGCCATCGCGGCCGGACACCCCCTGACCGCGGCCGCCGGCGCGCAGATGCTGGCGCAGGGCGGCAACGCGGTCGATGCCGCCGTGGCCGCGGCCTTTGCCTCGTTCATCAGCGAATACACCCTCTCAGCCGCCGGCGGCGGCGGCTTTGCCCTGGTCTATGACGCGGCGCGCGGCGCGGGCGAGCTGCTGGATTTCTTCAGCACCGGCCCAGGGCTGGGACGAGCCCACCAGCCCCCGCCGGGCGAGATCGACTTCCAGGAGATCACCGTCGATTACGGCCCGTCGCACCAGCGTTTCTACGTCGGCCGCGGCTCCGTGGCCGTGCCGGGCAACATCGCCGGGCTGTGCAGCCTGGCCCGAGAGGCCGGCCGGCTGCCGCTGCCGGTGTTGTTGGAGCCGGCCATCCGCCTGGCCAGGGAGGGCTGCCCCATCAGCGAAATCCAGGCCTTCATCGGCGCGATGATCGAGCCGATTCTGCTGCTGACCCCCGAATCGGCCGCTATTTTCGGCCAGCCAACGGGAGGGCTCAAGCAGGTCGGCGACCTGGTCGCCATGCCGGCCCTGGCCGACACCCTGGAGGCGTTGGGGCGGGAGGGGGCGCAGCTCTTCTACCGCGGGGCCGTGGCGCAGGCGATTCTGGCCGACCAGCAGGCCAACGGCGGCCTGCTGACAGCCGACGACCTGGCGCGCTACCGCGTGCGGCGCCGCCCGCCGCTGGCCTCCACCTTTCACCGCTTCGACGTGTTGACCAATCCGCCGCCCAGCCGCGGCGGCCTGCTGATCAGCTTCACGCTGCGCCTGCTGGATGGATTCCCGCTGGAGACGCTGGGCTTCGGCTCGGCCGGCCATCTGGAGCTGCTGGCCGAGGCCATGCGCGTCACCCATCTGGCCCGCCGCGAGATGGAGGCGCAACGCCTGCAGCCGCGCCAGCAGGTGGGGCGGATGCTGGGTCCCGCCACCGTGGCCCGCTGGCAGCAACGGGTGCGTGATCTGCTGCAGCGGCCGGTGGCCGAGCGATCGCTGGATGCCGCGCCCCCGGCCATGCCCAACACCACGCAGATCTCCGTCATGGACGAGGACGGCCTGGTGGTGAGCCTGACCACCAGCGGCGGCGAGGGCGCCGGCTTCATCGTGCCCGGCGTCGGCGTGATCCTCAACAACATGCTGGGCGAGGCAGATCTGCACCCAGAGGGCTTTCACAAGTCGCCGCCGGGGCGGCGCATTCCCTCCATGATGGCGCCGACGGTGGTGCTGGAAGGGGGCGCGCCCCTGCTGTCGCTGGGCAGCGGCGGCGCCAACCGCATCCGCAGCGCGATCGTCCAGGTGCTGCTCAACCGCTTGGCCTTCCAGTTGCCCCTCTCCCGGGCCGTGGACGCGGCGCGCATTCACTTCGAGGAGGGGGTCTTGCAGGCGGAAGGGGGCAACGATGTGGCTGCGCTGGACGCGCTGGCCGCGGCCGGCTATGCAGTCAACCGCTGGCAGACGCGGCACATGTACTTCGGCGGCGTTCATGCGGCGGCGCGCACGGCTGACCGCTTCGAAGCCATGGGCGACGCACGGCGCGGCGGCGCGGCGGTGGTCAGCGATCTGTAAACGGCGCACAGCCCTGAAGAGGTATGTGGAACGTAGAATCCCCTGATCACCGCTTGCCGCTCGCTGGCGACTGTTCACGCTGTCCCGCCCTGGCCGCCAACCGCCAGCGCATTGTCCACGGTTACGGCGATCCCCAGGCGCGGCTGATGCTCGTCGGCGAAGCACCCGGCTATCTGGGCGCCGACCGCACCGGCGTGCCCTTCACCGGCGACCGCTCCGGCCGGCGGGTACAGACCTTGCTGATGGCCCTGGGGCTGTCGGAGGAGAAAGACCCGGCAGCCGCGCTGCCGCGGCTGCGCGGTGTCTATCTGACCAACGTGGTGCGCTGCAATCCGCCGGGCAACCGCAACCCGACGCCGGCTGAGGTGGCCAACTGCGCGCCCTATCTTGCGGCCGAGCTGGCCGCCGTGCGACCTCAGGTGGTGGCCGCGCTGGGCAGCTTTGCCGCCCGCTGGGCCTTTCAGAGATTGCGGGGAGAGGAACTGCCGGCCGGCATCCGCGCGCTGCACGGCCAGGTCTGGCCGGCCGGCGCGGTGACGTTGGTGACGCTGGTGCACCCGGCGCGCGCCAGCCGTGGGCAGATGGCCCTGGCCACGGCCGCGCTGCGGACGCTGCTTGGCAACTGACCGGTCGCCCTTCGGTCGGGCGTTCCCTAGCGCAGTCGCGGCATGCGCATCGACTATCTGTCGCCGGCGACGGGGGTTACTGGCGGCTCCAGCGCCTGCTGGATGGTGTAGCTCAGGTCTGCCAGATGGGCGGCCGTGGCGCTGTTGCCGCTTCTGGTCGCAGCCTCTTCCAGAGCGGGCAGCATCTGCGCCAGCGTCCAGCGCGCCGCGCCCTCCAGGTCGCTGCGCAGGTCAGGCCGGTTGGCATACTGCGCGTCCAGTGATGAGACGTAGCCAGCCCAGAACTTGTCATGGTTGCTGATGTTGGGGTTGGCGTACATGGCCAGGGTACGCACAAAAGCGCGTTGCAGGTTGCGGCGCAGCGGATCGATCTGCGGCGTTTCTTCCTCCAGCTCGCTGAAGAGCCCGGCCTGCACGTCGCTCAGATAGTCGATGGGCTGGTAGGCGCTGGCGCCGTCCAGTTGTTCGGCCTCCACCAGTCGCGCCAGCCGGCTGAATTCCAGCAGATCAGCCAGGAGAGATTGCTGGTAGTAGGCGAAGGCATCCAGCCCGCCGGCCGGGCTCAGCCGGTCGAGCACGTCGGTCGGGGTGAACACAGGCTGGTTGGCCAGATGCTGCAAGACAAATTGCAGCGCCTCCTGCTGCTCATCCCGAGGCACGCGGTGAAACTGGACGTCGCCGCGGCCGGCCAGGGTGCGCGTCTCCTCGACCCCGCCGATCAGCTTGGCCACCGACGACAGCCATTGGTGACGATGCTCCAGAATCGTGTCGTAGGTGGTCTGGAGTTTGCTGAAATCGCCGCCTGGCCGGGTTGCGCCGTCGATCAGATAGCTCATCGCCCGCTGCAGGTTGGCGATGCCCAGGCGGGTGGCCTCGATGCGGTCGTCGCCCAGGTTCTCCATCTGCACCGTCGGATCGACATCGGCTGGTTGGTCCTCGCCGCCGAAGCGCAGCCAGGGCTGGCTGATCTGGCGCGCGGCCCAACGATCCAGGGTCGCGCGCTCCGCCTCCGGCGATTCGGCCCCAGCCACAGGCGCATAGCCCCACTGAATGGCGAACTGGTCGTAAGGCCCGATCTGGGGAACCAGATTCGTCACGCCGTCGCCCGGCTGGGCGACATAGTTGAAGCGCCCGTAGGACATGATCGACGGCGTCGTGCCATAACGGCTGGTGAAACGGGGGTTGCGCAGCTGGTCGATGGTGAAAGCCTGGCTGGCCTTGTGGTTGTGGCTCAGGCCCAAGGCATGGCCCACCTCATGGGCGGTGACGGTGCGCAGCAAGGGCCCCAGGATCTCATCGGGCAGGGGCAAAGTGCGCGCTCGCTGGTCGACCGCCGATGCCTGCGCGAAATACCACTGCTCCAGCAGTTCCAGCATGTCGGCGAAGATCTGCACGTGGGCTGACAGAATCTCGCCTGACCGCGGATCGACGACGTTAGGGCCGTAGGCATTCTTCACCGGCTGTGCCACCCAGCGGATCACCGAATGGCGCAGGTCGCCTGGGTCCCAGTTGGGGTCCTCCTCCTCGCTGGGAGCATCTTTGACCACAATGGCATTGGCAAAACCGGCGGCCTTGAAGGCTGGCAACCAATCTTCGACGCCCTGGCGGATGTAGGGCCGCCAGCGGGCTGGCACCTCGCGGCTGATGTAGAAGACGATAGGTTCCACCACCTCGGATACCCTGGCTTCGGAGTCTTGTTTCTCCAGCCGGAAGCGGGTGATCAGCTCGCGCGTGACAGGATCAGGCTCTTCTGAGCCCGAGTAGTCCTCATAGTCCACTGTATAGTACCCGACGCGCGGGTCGGCCAAGCGCGCTGGCATCGGCGTCTCTGGCAACAGCAACAGGTTGTGGCGCACCAGCACCGATTGGCTGCTGGGGGAGGCTGATGACCAAGGGCTCATGACATCGAAGGTCAGCAGTGAGCTGACGCCGAGGTTGTCGGGATAGGCGTCCATCTCGACGACGCGGCTCCGCGTCGGATCAAACTGAGCGTCGTTGCCCTGCCTGCTGAATACCTGACTGGCGTTGAAGTCGCTCAGGTCATTGGCCATGACCGCGCCCAGGTCAACCACCGGGTTGCCGTCGGGACTCTCATCCAGCACGGGCAGGCTCAGCAGCACGGCCGGCAGGGCCGACTCGGTGACAGCGCGGTCCAGCGAGGGATCGTCCCCCGAATTGCGTTTGGCGCTGACCGAGTTGAGCTCGCGCACCAGAATATTCCCGCCGGCGCGCTCGAAAGTGACCATCTTCTCGCCGATGGATCCCAGGCCGTCGCCGGAGGTCAGCATGACCGGCGCCTGGCTCAACTCGCTGTACCAGTAGAAGGGCCGGCCCAGCAGTTCAGCGGGAATCTCCATGAACCAAAAATCGCCCATCTGATAGATGGTGAACAGGCCCTCTTGCACAGCGTCGGCATGGCCAACGATATCCTCGTAGGGGAATTCCTGATAGCCCGGCATCGCGCGGGCAGTTCCTGGCGCGCCCAGCGCCATCACGATCAAGGAAAAGAGCAACACCCAGCGCATCCATTGTGTCTTCATGCTCGCCCTCACAGCCAGAGAACACCGAAAAAAAACGATGCGCAACCTTACCATAGCCTGGCAAATTTGCCCAATCGCGCCCATCGCCCATCGCCCTTGTGCGTCCGAAAGCTCGCCGGCTCAGACCGCCCTGCATCCTCCGCTGCTGCGACACCCCCGCCTGTATCGACGGCGCTCGATCTCCGGCCCTGGTCGTGTATGCGCCGGAGAACAGGTTGCCAACCTGGCCGCCAGGTTGGCAACCTCTCGGCGAACGATCTCTGCCCTTATTCCATCAGCCCTTCCAGCCGATCTACCAGTCCGGCCAGCACGCCAAAGGCCGCCTCGACCGGCTCCGGCGTGGTCATGTCCACGCCGGCCCGCTGCAGCGTCTCCAGCGGATAGCGCGAGCCGCCCGACTTGAGAAAGTCCAGATAGCGGCCGACCGCGGCCTGGTCGCCGGCCAGGATCGGCTGCGCCAGCGCGTGCGCGGCCGAGATGCCGGTGGCGTACTGGTAGACGTAGAAGTTCATGTACATGTGGCCGAACTGGGCCCAGGTGATGCCGATGCGCGGCTGGTCGAAGTCCACCTCGCCGCCGTAGCCTTCGGCGAACAGCTCGGCCATGATGCCGTTGAGGATGTCGGCGCTCAGCGGCGCGCCCCGCTCGGCCCGGGCGTGCGCCTCCAGCTCGAACTGCGCCAGGGTGGGCATGATGAAGAAGTAGCGGTGGTAGTTGGACATGGCCTCTTCGATCAGCCCGATCTGAAAGGCGCGCTCGGTCTGCGTGCGGAACAGGTAGTCGCGCACCATGGCCTGGTTGAAGTTGGACGCCACCTCGGCCAGGAAGAGGCCGTAGCGGCCATAGATGAAGGGCTGCGTGCGGCGGGTGTTGTAGGAGTGCATGGAGTGGCCCAGCTCATGCGCCAACGTGCTCAGGCTGAACAGGTCATCCTGATAGGACATCATGATGAAGGGGTGGGTGCCATGCGAGCCGCTGGAATAGGCGCCCTCGCGCTTGCCCTTGTTGCGCGCCCGGTCTACCCAGCGTTCTTCCAGACAGCCGCCGCGCAGCACCGCGACATATTCCTCGCCCAGCGGCGCCATGCCGGCGGCGATCCACTCGACAGCCTGCTCGAAGGAGACGGCCGGCTTGGCGCCGGCCAGCGGCGCCTTGATGTCGTAGACGCCCAGCGCCTCCAGCCCCAGGGCCCGCCTGCGCAGCCGCCAGTAGCGCTGCCAGGTGGGCAGATGCTGCTTGAAGACCGCGATCAGGTTGTGGAACACTTCTACCGGGATGTAGTTGGGCCCCAGCGAGGCGTGCAGCGACGAGGTGTAGCCCCGCACGCGGGCGTTGAAGACGTTTTGCTTGACGCCGGCGGTGAAGGTGGCCGCGTGGGTGTTCTTGAAGGCCAGATAGCCGTCGGCGTAGCTTTCCCACGCGCTGCGTCGCACGGCGCGGTCAGGGTGCGTCACCAGTGCGCCGATGCTGGCCTGCCCCACCTCCAGCTCGGTTCCATCCGCGGCCACGGCCGGCCGGAAGACCATGTCCGCGTTGTTGAGCATGCCGTAGATGTTGTAGGGGCCGGAGAAGGGATCGCCGGTCAGCGCCAACACCTCCTCCACCTCGCCCGAGCGCACGTGATCCTGGCGCAGCCGCAGGCGATCGACGTAGTGGCTGAAAAAGGCCAGCTCCGGCGTTGCGGCGATCCAGGCATCGACCTGCGCCAGGCCGACGGCCATCAGCTCCGGGTCGACGAAGGCCACCGCGGCCGCGTAGTTGGCCATCAGCGTGCGGGCCTGACCGGCGCGGGCCGCCGCGACCTGGTCGCCGGTGTCCACCGACGCGCCGTTGGAGGCGTAGATCATGATCTTGCCCAGCAGCACGCCGGCCTCCTGTAAGGGGGTCAGCAGCGCCAGCAGCGTGGCGGGACCTTCAGCCAGCCGGCCGCGAAAGGCGGCCAGCGCCGGCAATTGGGCGGTCAGCTCAGCACAGGCCGCTTCCCAGTCGGCCGGGGTGGGGTAGACGCTGTCCAGGTCCCAGGTCTGCTCGACCGGGATCTCACTGCGCAGGGGAAGGGCGGTTAGTTGGGTCATGAGGGTTCTCTTTTCCAGTTGCGAGTTACTGCAGACTTCGGAAGTCGTCGGTTACGAACGGGCAGCGTCGTCGATTTCGGCTGGGCAGTCGTTCAGGAAATAGGCCGCGCGTCCCTTGCGAGAGCCGAAGTCGTCCACGTTGATGCCCAGCAGGATGTCGTCGAAGCTACCTAGTTGGTTAACTTGACACGGTATAACAAAAAAGTGATAATAGCGACATGCCGGAACAACCATTGCCATGGCGCGTGGTCTTCTACAAGGATAGCCGTGGTCGCAGCCCGATCACGGAATACCTAAATGCCTTACCTGTGGCCGAACAAGCCGCAGCATTAGAAGCATTTCGCTTGTTGAGGGAGTTCGGCACATTGCTTGGGATGCCGCATGCCAAGCACATCAGCGGCAAGTTGTGGGAGCTGCGTCCAGGTCCGCATCGGTTGTTTTACTTCGCCTACACCGGACGGCGCTTTGTCATCTTACACGCTTATCGCAAGCAGAGCCAGAAGACACCGCCACACGAACATGCCATCGCCCAGCGCAGGCTGGATCAGGTCATGGCAGAAGGATTCGATGATGAACGATGAATCTCGATTCATGCGATTAGAGGAATGGGAGGCGGAGCGAATGCAGGATCCCGCGTTCGTTGCTGCGCTGGCCGCGCGTGCGCCAGCCTACGAAGTTGCGCGGCTGCGTATCCTGCGCGGTCTCACACAAGCGCAACTGGCCGAGCTGGTAGGCACCAAACAGTCAAGTATTGCTCGTCTCGAAAGCGGTATCGCGCCACCAAGCCTTTCCTTCCTTGCCAGGGTCGCCGCCGCGTTGGGAGCGCGTGTCGAGGTGCGTCTGTCGCCTCTGGACGACGCGTCGGCGGCGCATGTGTAGCATCAGTGGCTGGGCTAGATGACCGACGCCATCGGCTGAAACAGGGTCTTGAACAACAAAGCCGCCGTAGAGCAGCGTCCACGGCGGCATCAGGAGCGATGTGACGGCTTCGCCGTGGTCCAACGTCTCGGCGAGCGTGGCTATGTCGTGATGGCGACGGTGGCGGCCGCGCCGCCGTCCTGGTACATCATCACCGCCAGATACCATCCCAAGGAAATCAACATGGGCAGCTCGGCCAGGCCTGCCGCGGCGGGCCGGATCTCTACCCAGGCTGACTGGCGAAAGATGCCGCCGATGTTGAACACCAGCAGCGAGTCGCCAGCCTCGTCCTTGATCTCATAGCGGGTGAGCCAGGTGTTGGTGCTGGCCAGGAAACGGCGGCCAGAGGTCAACTCCAGCGTGGCGCCATCTTGCCAGGTGTGGTTGTAAAAGACGGCCAGATCCTGATCGGCGTCGCAGCGGCGCACGGTCACACGGGTTTTCCAGATGCCGACGCGCTTGAAGGTCCAGCAATCATCGGCGGTCTCAGCCGTGGCCATCGAGCCAAACATGCTGCGAAAGCGCAAGGTTGCAATCACATCATCGCCAGCGCGCAGCTCATAGGCTTCGCGTCTGGCGCTGGGCTGCATCCACTGCAAGGGCAATCCGGTCACTTCAGTCAGTTGTTTCATCGGGTTCATACTCCTTTGTAAGCAGCTTTCGGCGCTGATTATACCCGAAGCAGATGATATCCGAAAGTATCCAGCACCCAACACGTTGCGCTTTCCCCAGATCATCCGGCGTTTTTGGCCAGCGTCAGCGTTGATACTGGTAGAATCCCTGCCCGGTCTTGCGTCCCAGGCGCCCCACTGCCACCATGCGGCGCAGCAAAGCCGGCGCCTTGAAATAGGGATTGCCCGACGACTGGTAGAGCGTGTCGGCGATGGCCAGCGTCACGTCCAGGCCGATCAGGTCGGCCAGCGCCAGCGGGCCCAGCGGGTGGCCCATGCCCAGCCTGACGCTGGCATCCAGCACGGCCGCCTCGCCCAGGCCCGCCTCGTAGGCGCCGATGGCCTCGACGATGTAGGGGATCAACAGGCGGTTGACGATGAAGCCGGGACTGTCGGGCGCGGTGACGGTGATCTTGCCCAGGTAGGCGCCCACTTTGCGGGCAATGGCCAGGGTCTCGTCGCTGGTGTGCAGCCCGCGCACCAGCTCCAGCAGGCGCATCACCGGCGCCGGGTTGAAGAAATGCATGCCCAGCACCCGGTCCGGCCGGCGTGTGGCCAGGGCGATCTCGGTGATGCTCAGCGAGGAGGTGTTGCTGGCCAGGATCGCCTCAGGCCGCAACAGGCTATCGAGGCTGCGGAAAATGCTCTGCTTGAGCGCCAGGTCCTCGGCGACGCACTCGATCACCAGATCGGCCGCGGCCAGCTCGGCCAGGTGGGCGACGCCGCGCAGGCGGGCCAGCGCCTTTTCCGCCTCCCCACCCTCCAGTTTGCCCCGGCTGACGGCCCGCTGCAGCGATTGCTGCACCCGGCCGCGGCAGGCCGGCCGGAGGTCCTCGTTGCGGCCGTAGATGATGACAGCATAGCCGGCCAGCAGGCTGATCTCGGCGATCCCCGCGCCCATCTGCCCGCAGCCGACGACGCCGATGGTTTGAACCACCATGAGCTTGCCTCCAACTGCGAGAAGTCCGGTTTCTTCGGAGAAACCGGACTTCTTTTTTTAACGCTTTTACATGCCGCCGGCCGCCGCCAGCTCATCCAGCGCCTGGCGCAGGGTGCGGGCGCTCTCCTCAAGCAGCATTTGCTCCCGGTCGTTCAACGGCTTGGGCAGCACCGCGATGATGCCGTCGCCGCCGACGATGGCCGGCAGGGCGAAGGTGATGTCACGCACGTCGCCGATGCTCTCCACCGGCACGCTGACCGTCAGCAGCGAGCGCTGATCGCGCACGATGGCCTGGACAATGCGGGCCAGGGCCGCGCCGATGCCGTAGTAGGTGGAGCCTTTGCCCTCGATGATGCGGTAAGCCGCGCGGCGCACGCCGTCGTCGACCTCCTCCAGCAGGTCATCGGTCAGCGCGATGCCGCGCGCCTGGGCATAGTCCTCCAGCGGCACGGTGCCGACCGTGGTCATGGACCAGGCCAGCACCTCGGTGTCGCCATGCTCGCCCACCACGTAGCCATGCACGTGCTCCGGGTCCACATCCAGCGCCCGGCCCAGGATCGAGCGGAAGCGCGCTGTGTCCAGGGTGGTGCCGGAGCCGATCACGTGATTGCGCGGCGTCCCCAGCGGCGTCGCGTAGTGCGCGGCCAGGTGGGTCATGATGTCCACCGGGTTGGTGGCGATCACCAGAATGGCATCGGGCGCGCTGGCGACGATCTGCGGGATCATGCCACGGAAGATGACGGCGTTGCGCTCCAGCAGTTGCAGGCGGGTTTCGCCCGGCCGCTGCGCCACACCGGCCGTGATCACCACCACCTGGCAGCCGGCCAGGTCGCTGTATTCCCCTTGCCTGACCACCACGGCGTGCGAGGAAAAGGGCACGGCGTGCAAGATGTCCTCGGCCTCAGCCTGGGCGCGCTTGGTGTTGATGTCGACCATGACGATCTCGCGGGCCACGCCGCGCAAAACCATGGCGTTGGCCGCGCCAGCGCCGACGTTGCCGCTGCCGACGATACCTACCTTCATGGAAACCTCCTGTGGAGAACGGATAACTACTGAGCCGGCGGATGCGAGCCCGTGGATTTCGATACGGCGGCCTACTCAATCCACGGGCCGCCGGTTGAGTCACGTTGATTGTACTGTTAGTTTAGACCAGGGCCAAATACAAGCGACCGTAGAACCTTCGGATTTCGGCGCCCGAACGGGACGCTGACGGCTGAGCAGTGACGGCTTGTCAAGTTTTTGCTTTGCTTGCGTTGAAGAAACCTTGACAGCGCAACGGCTCTGTGCTACAACCCGCCCAGATTGGCATAGAAGAGGTGTGACCGTGAGTCTCGAAGGAAACCAAAGCAGCCTGGCAGGCAGCGACGAACCGATCTACAACATCGGCGTGGTGTCGCGCATGACCGGCATTCCGGTGGCGACGCTGCGGGTCTGGGAGCGCCGCTATGAGTTCCCCAGCGCCGGGCGCACCGCGGGCGGGCATCGGCTCTATTCCGAACAGGAGCTGATGCGGCTGCGCTGGGTGAAAGCCACCATCGACCAGGGCATGCAAACCTCGCAGGCGATCCGCTCGCTGCGCAGCTATGAACGCCAGGGACGCATCCCCGAAATCGGCGCGCCGGCCGCAGAGCCAGCCGCGCCGAGGCAGGTCAGGGACGGCTCGCTGGACGCCTATCGCCAGCGGCTGGCCGGGGCGCTGGTGCGCGGCGATCTGGACAGGGCCGATCAGATCCTGGTCGAGATCATGGCGATCCGTCCGCTGGAGCAGGTCATCAGCGATCTGATCAGCCCCGCGCTGGCGGCAATTGGCGAGGAGTGGCGCGCGGGCCGCGCCCATGTGGCCGCCGAACATCTGGCTTCAGCCTTTCTGCGCCAGAGGCTGACCATGTGGCTGGCGGCCGGCCCCCCGGTGCATCCGATTCGGCCGCTGGTTCTGGCCTGTGCGCCCAACGAATGGCATGAGATGGGGCTGTTGATGCTGGCGGTGTTGCTGCGCCGGCGGCGTTGGCCCCTGGCCTATCTGGGACAGGCGACGCCGCTGCCTGACCTGGCCAGGTTCGTGCGCGAGAGCCGACCGCCGGCGGTGGTGGTGACGGCGACGACCGAGGAAACGGGCCAGAGTCTGCTCAGCCTGCCGCGCTGGCTGCCTGAGATCCATCAGAATGGCCGCCCGTTCATCGCCTTCGGCGGCCGCGCCTTCAGCCTGAACGCCGAGCTGCGGGCGGCGATGCCCGGCGTCTACCTGGGCGCCACCCTGTCAGAGGGGGTCGAGGCCGTGGAACGACTGCTGCGCGACACGGCCGCCTTGACGCTGTAGCCCGATCACCGGGGCAGACTGATGGTGAAGCGGCTGCCCTCGCCCGGCGGGCTCTCCAGCGTCAGCCGGCCGCCGTGCGCCAGGATCAGCTCATTGGCGATGGTCAGTCCCAGTCCCAGCCCTTGAGGGAAACGACGGTCGCGTTGGCTGCGGTAAAAGGGCTCGAACACCCGTTGCTGTTCTTCAGGTGCGATGCCCGGCCCATCGTCAGCCACGCGGATCCAGACCTCCTCCCCGGCCAGCCCGGCGCTGACGGCCACGCGGCCGCCGGCCGGCGTGTATTTGATCGCGTTGTCCACCAGGTTGCCCACCGCCTGGGCCAGCCGATCAGGGTCGATCTCCAGTACCGGCAAATGTTCGGGGGTGTCGATCTGCCAATCCAGCCCCTTCTCCAGCGCGGCAGCCTGCCAGGGGAGCAGCACGCTGGGCAGCCATTGGCTGAGGGCCGTCGGCCGGCGCAGCAACGTGACGCCGCCCGACACCTGGCCATGAAGCTGCGCCAGGTCATCCAGCAGCGGCTGCATCCGTTCGATCTGCGCTTCGGCGCCGCTCAGCAGCTCCTCGCGAATCGCCCGATCGTCGCCGACCGGCCCGCGCAGCACGTGTACGGCCGAGCGGATCGCGCCCAGCGGCCGGCCAATCTCATGCACCACGTTGGCCAGCGAGCGGCGCCGGCTCTCCTCCAACAGGCGCAGCCGCTCAGCCAGCGCGTTGGCCGCGCTCGCCAATTGGCGTATCTCCGCCGGGCCCTCCGCAGCCACCGCATCCATCGCCCGTCCTTCGGCCAGATCCACCACCGCGCCGGCCGCGGCGTTGATGGGCCGCGCCAGGCGACGGGCGGCCCACATGCCCAGCGCCACGCCCAGCAGAATCTCTGTCAACAGCGCGGCCAGAAAGACCATCCGCAGGCGTCCCAGCGCTGTGTTCATCCCTGCCAGCGTCCGCGCCACGCCGACCACGCCCATCACGCGGCCGGAGGCATCGCGCATCGGCACGAGAACGTCGGCCTGTTGCCCCTCCAGGCCATAGCTGACCAACACGCTGGTCTGGCCCTGGGTGGCGGCCGCGACGCTGGCCGGCGCCAGCAGGCGATTGACGCCTTCATCCAGCGCGCCGCCGGTGGCCAGCGGCCGGCCATCAGCGGACAAGAGCACGATCCGCCCGTCCGGCGCCAGGTCCAGCCCGGCCACGAAGGCCTGGGCCCGCGCGGGGTCGTCCAGCAGGGCTGGTTGACTGCGCACGGCTTGCGCCAGCAGGGTGGCCTGCTCGGTCGCGGCCTGCGCCAGGCTGGCCAACAGCACCTGGGTCTCGATCAGGATCAGCAGCGCCAGGGTGAACAGCGGCAGAACCACCACGAAAGGCAGGGTGTGGCTCAGGATGAGTTGGCTGCGTAGGGTTCGCATGGGGGCGTTTGGCCTTGCGGCGCCAGCTTGTAGCCGACGCCGCGCACGTTGACGATGCGCTGGGGATGGTTGGGGTCTTGCTCGATCTTCTCGCGCAGCCAGCGCACATGCACATAGACCGCCTGCGGCTCGCCGCTGAACTCGGCGCCCCAAACGCGGGCCAGAAGATCGTCGATGGAGAGCACTTTGCCGGCCTCCAGCGTCAGGGTGTGCAGCAGGCTGAACTCGCGCGCCGTCAGCTCCACCGGCCGGCCGGCGACGGTGACGGCGTGGGCGGCCGGGTTCACGACCAGGTCGCCCACCGTCAGCGTTGCCAGCTCGGCCCCGCCGGCCGGCTGAGCTGCGCCGCGCCGCAACACCGCCTTGACCCGCGCCAGCAGCACGTCGGGGTTGAAGGGCTTGGTCACATAGTCGTCCGCGCCCAGCTCCAGGCCGAGGATGGTGTCCAACTCGCGTCGCCGGGCGGAGACGAAGATCACCGGCGTGTCGGCGGCCTGTCTGAACCGGCGCAGCGCCTCCAGGCCATCCATGCCAGGCAGGCCGATGTCCAACAGGATCAGATCGGGTGGATCGCGCCGCGCCAGGGCCAGCGCGTCTTCGGCGCGTTCTGCCGTGCTGGCGCGATAGCCGGCCTGCTCCAGTTGCAGGCCGGTGCTGCGGCGCATCAGCGCATCGTCGTCAACAATCAGGATGTGTGCGGGCATGATGGCCCATTCTACCACCGATTGCCTCCGCACGAAAGGGGCTACTGCGCCGCTTCCACCGCGCCCTGGCCCAGGCGTATCTTGGGCAGCGTGGCGAACCATGCGCCGCCGGCCGAGGCCAGCCCGCGGATCGCTTCGGCGCCGTTGGCGGCCTGGCGACCGATGGCCGCGGCTGCCTCTTGCAGCGCCGTGGGCGAGCGCTGTGCGCTCGATTCATCCTCGATTTGAGCCGCGTCGGCCTGGGCGCGGCCCGGTGTCAGGGCGTCGCCGATGGCCGCCACGGCGCTGCGCGCCTCCAGCCGGACGCTGGCATCGGCGTCGATGTGGGCCACGGGAACCGTCACCTGGCCGCGCGCCTGCACGAAGGCGTCCAACAGGTTGCCGCGCAGGGGAATGAACAGGCTGAACTGCAGGCTGCTGTCCAGCAGTTTGTCCGGCTCGATGCTGGAGCGCACGACGCCATCCAGCAGAACGCCATCGGCGCTGAGGGTCACCAGACCCTGGACGGCCAGCGGCTTGGCCTGGATGCCCAGCCATTGGCTCAGCGCGCCGGCCTCCACCGACCACGCGCCGCCCAGCTTCAGGTAATCGTCCACTTCTTTGCCGGCCAGGCCGGCCACGGTCAACTGGCCGCGCTGGCGCGCCAGCAGGCTGTCGGGCAGCAGGGCCAGGGCATCGGGCAGCTCTTGCAGCGGCCCAGCCAGCAGCAGCTCGCCGGCCGGGTTGACGTTGACGTTGCCGGCCAGATAGACCAGCGGCTCTTCGGTGTCGATGATCAGGCTGAGCTTCTGCCCGGCCGGGGCCGAGAAACTGAGCGCATCGTCAGCTTCGGCGCCCTGAACGGTCATCTCCAGGCCAGAGGAGATGTCGAAGAAGAGGTAGCGGTGTTCCGGGTCCAGCGACGCGGCCAGGTTGCCCAGGTTTTTGCCCAGGTCCAGGCCTACCGCGGCTCTGGCGGGCTGGATGAGGCTCTGGTCGCCCAGGGCGGCGAAGCTGGGGAGGGGAAGTTGGGCCGTGCCGTGCAGGCGCTGGATGCGGCTGCCCTCGCCCATCTCCACGTCCAACTGCGCCTTGGGCAGCACGATCTCGCCGATGGGCAGGGTCAGGGAGAGGTCGTCGTCGATGGACAGGTGAGTCCCGGCCGGCAGCGCGTCGGGCTGGCTCTGCAAGGCGGCGATGCCCAGGGTAGCGCCCAGTCGGGCCAAGGGGGACGCGCCTTTCAGGCCGACCTCGGCTGTGCATGCGCCCTCCTCGCATTCGATGCTGATGGGGGTGTTGGGTGCGCCGGCGTCGGCCGATGCGTGGCTGACCGTGGCGCCGAAGAGCAGGGTGATGATAATCAGTGCGGGAATGAGTTTGTGCATGGGTGGATGATCTCCTTGGGCCAGGTGTGGCCGTTGCTGTGCCGTCAGCATACATCTTAACAGCCTGCGGCCTATGGGTCTTTAAGCGCGGCTGTGGGTTGTCTTAAGGGAGTCTTAAGCGCCTGTCCACAGCGACCTTGGCGCTCCGGCCGGTCTCTCTGGCTGCGGCGCTGGTTGGCTGCCGACTGGGCCAGCCTGCTCAGTTTGGTGAGTGCTGAGGTGTTGACCAGCGAACTGGTTGATCGCATCGTGAGCGTGTTCGCCACTTTTCCCACCTGGGGCTACGAGCGGGTCTACCACCATTTGCGCCAACAGGGTGTGACGATCACCCCAAAGGTCTTGGCAGTGCATCTGTTCGGATGTATAATCGTTGTCGACCATGACACCAACTACCACCTCTTTTTCCGAAGCCATCCAACAACGACCGCTGCTCTGCGATGGCGCCATGGGGACGCTGCTGCACGGCTACGGCGTCTCCCTGGAGCGCAGCCTGGACGAGACCAACCTCAGCCAGCCGGCCCTGGTGCTGCGTGCGCACTCAGAGTACCTGGCGGCCGGTGCTGACGTGATCGAGACCAACACCTTCGGCGCCAACCGCATCAAGCTGGAGGAGCACGACCTGGCCGCGCAGGTCAGCGAGATCAACGCGGCCGGCGCGCGGCTGGCCCGCCAGGCCGTGGCCCTTTCCGGCCACGCTGCCTTCGTGGCCGGCTCCATCGGCCCGTTGGGCAAGGGCATGGCGCCGTTTGGCCCTGTCTCCGTGGCCACGGCGCGCGCGGCCTTCGAAGAACAGATCAGCGCGCTGGCCGCGGGCGGGGTGGACCTGCTGCTGTTGGAGACCTTCAGCGATCTGGCCGAGATCACCTGCGCGGTGGAGGCGGCCCACCGCGTTGCGCCCGATCTGCCCATCGTGGCCCAGATGACCTTCGTGGAGGAGCGGCGCACCATGGCCGGCCACTCGCCGGAGGAGGTGGCCAACGCGCTGTGCGAGCTGGGCGTTCTGGCAGCCGGCGCCAATTGCAGCGCAGGCCCGTCGCTGGTGCTGCGTGTGGCGCGGCGCATGCAGGTCGCCTGCCCCACCCTGTTCTATGCCAGCCAGCCCAACGCCGGCTTCCCCACCCGACAGAATGGCCGGCTGATGTATCCCTCCAGCCCCAGCTATTTTGCCGACTTTGCCCGCCAGGCGGCCGCGGCCGGCATTCGCCTGATCGGCGGCTGCTGCGGCACCACGCCGGAGCACACCGCGGCCATGGCGGCCGCGCTGCACGGCCCGCCGCTGGACCCGGCCCTGCTGCCCCGGCTGAGCGAGATCAGGGAGATGCAGCCAGGCGAGCCGCCGCCCCCCACCAGGCTGGCCCAGGCTCTGGAACGGGATTTCGTCGTCACCGTGGAGATGCACCCGCCGCGCGGCATCGACGCCACCGAGATCCTGGCCAGCGCGAAGCGACTGGTGGACGCCGGCGCCAGTTTTCTCAACGTGGCCGACAGCCCGCTGGCCCGCATGAGAATGAGCCCCTGGGCCGCGGCCTATCTGATCCAGCAGCAGGTGGGGGTCGAGACGATCCTGCACTTTCCCACCCGCGGCCGCAACCTCTTGCGGGTGCAGGGCGACCTGCTGGCGGCCCACACCCTGGGGGTGCGCAACCTGTTCGTGGTGATGGGCGACCCGCCGCAGATCGGCGACTATCCCGATGCCAGCGACGCGCAGGATGTGGTGCCCTCGGGCCTGATCCGGCTGATCAACCACAACCTGAACCACGGCGTGGACCAGGCCGGCCAGTCCATCGGCCAGCCTACCGGCTTCGTGGTGGGTGCGGCCCTGAGCATGGGCGCGGAGAATCTGGCGCGTGAGATCGACGTGTTGCGCAAGAAAATCGACGCCGGCGCCTGTTTCGTGCTGACCCAGCCCGTCTTCGACCCCGCTGTGATCGAGCAGTTCCTGGATCGGCTGGGCGACCGGCCGCCGCTGCCGATTCTGATGGGGCTGTTGCCGCTGTACAACACCCGCCACGCCCGCTTCATCCACCACGAGGTGCCGGGCATCACCATCCCCGCCGCCATCATGGCCCGCATCGAGGCAGCCGATCAACGGGAGACCGCGCGCGAGGAGGGCATCCGCATCGCGCAGGAGATCCTGTTGGCCGCGCGGCCGCTGGTGCAGGGCGTCTACATCATGCCCCCCTTCCGTCGCTACGACATCGCCGCCGAGGTGATGGCGGCGCTGCGCTGAGATCGCGACCATCGACGCCGGGCGCTGGATTCCACCTGTGCGCTGATGGCTGCATGGTCACGCCAAGCACATGATCGAGTGAAAGCGCCCGGCGCCTGAACAGCAACGCCCCAAGCGCCCAGCTCCTTTCGGACAGAGACAAGATGCCTTCGATGCCAGAAACCCCCGCCATTGTTACCGAAAATCTCGGCCGCATCTACAAGATTCGCGGCCCCAAACGCAAAGATGACCCCAAGGAAGTGATCGCGCTGGAGGGGGTGAACCTCTCTATCCCGCGCGGCCAGGTGTTTGGCCTGTTGGGCCCCAACGGCGCCGGCAAGACGACCTTGATCAAGATCCTGACCACGCTGCTGCTGCCCAGCAGCGGCCGCGCCCTGGTCGATGGGCTGGATGTGGCCGTCCACACCCAGGAGATCCGCCGCCGCATTGCCATGGTCAGCGGCGGCGAGACCAGCGGCTACGGCCTGTTGACGGTCGAAGAGAACCTGTGGATGTTCGCCCGCTTCTATGGCCTGGACAGCAAGGTGGCTCGCCAACGCATCGACGAGATGATCCATGTGGTGGGGCTGGACGAAAAGCGCCGCACCAAGATCTCCGACCTCTCCACCGGCCTGCGCCAGAAGATGAACTTCATCCGCGGCTTCGTCAGCGACCCGGACGTGGTCTTCCTGGACGAGCCAACGCTGGGGCTGGACGTGGCCGCGGCGCGCCAGGTGCGGGACTACGTGCTGACCTGGATGCGCCAGCATCCCGACCGGACCCTGCTGCTGACCACCCACTACATGGCTGAGGCGGATGAGATGTGCGACCGGCTGGGCATCATCGACAAAGGCAAGCTGCTGGCGTTGGACACGCCGTCCAACCTCAAGCGCCGGCTGGCTAAGGAGACGGTCTACAGCCTCAAGGTGGCCCCGCTGGGCAACCGGCCGGTGGACAGGGCCGACATGATCGAGGGGGTGTCGGGGGTGCGTCAGGCCACCGTTGTCGAGCAGGATGGGCTGACGGAGCTGAACCTGATCCTGGACGAAGACGATGCGCTCTCCGGCGTGCTGGATCACCTGCACCGCCGCGGCTCCGCCCTGCTGGCGCTGGAAAAGCGCGTGCCCACCCTGGAAGATGTGTTCGTCGACCTGGTCGGCCGCGGGCTGGATGTGGACACCTCGCAGCGCGCCGACGACCAGGCAGCAGAAGGGAGCGCATGACTGATCCATGTTTGACCAGACACGCGTAACGAAAGCCACCGGTCTTTTTCTCTTCTGGGCCACCATGTGGGCGCGGGCCTACCCGCGCATGGTGGGCGCCCTGCGCGAGCGCAGTTGGATGTTCTTCGAGACGTTGTTGCCGGTGCTGGCCGTCTCTGGCTACGTATTTCTCTATCGTGCGATCAACGCACCCCCCGAGTACACCGGCTTTGCTGTGCTGGGCGGCGCGATGACCGCGTTCTGGCTCAACGTGCTGTGGAGCATGGCCAGCCAGCTCTACTGGGACAAGGATCAGGGCAACCTGGAGATGTACGTGGTGGCGCCCGGCCCGCTGATGGCCGTGCTGCTGGGAATGGCTGTGGGTGGACTGCTGATGACCACCACCCGCGCCACGGTGATCATCGTGGTCTGTTCGCTGCTCTTCGGCGTGACCTACCAGATCACCGATCCCCTGCTGCTGGCGGCTGTGTTCATCGTCACCATGGCCGCGCTCTACGGCATGGGCATGTTGTTCGCCTCCGTCTTTCTGATCGCCGGTCGTGAGGCCTGGCATCTTTCCAACCTGCTCCAGGAGCCGATCTACCTGGCTTCCGGCTTCTATTTTCCCGTCAAGGCGCTGGGCTTCTGGGTCGCGACCTTCGCCTCGATCATCCCGCTGACCCTGGGATTGGACGCGATGCGCCAGTTGATCTTCAGCGGCGACCCCACGATCGGCTTTTTGCCAGCGACTGTCGAACTGGCCATTCTGCTGGTGTTGGCGGTGGTCTTCATCGCCGCGGCCTATTTCGCCCTCTCCAAGCTGGAGCAGGTGGGCCGCCAGCAGGGCCGGCTGGTCGAAAGGCGACGCTGAGCGGTTCCAACCATGACCATATCGCAACGAATTCTTGACCTGCCCCTGGTGCGCCGCAGCGATGCCCTACGCACCTTTGTCGTGGCCACCTGGCTGGGCTGGCAGATCGAATCCAACTGGGCCGATCCCTTCCTCTTTGCCGTCTATTCCATCGTGCGGCCGCTGGCCGGCGTGCTGATCCTGGTGGTGATGTACGCGGTGATCACGGCCAGCGCCTTCGAGGACCCGACCTTCGCCTACATCTATGTGGGCAACGCGCTTTACATCCTGGTGGGCATGGTCATCACCGGCGTGAGCTGGGCCATCATCGACGACCGTGAGCATTACCGGGTGGCCAAGAACATCTTCACGGCGCCGCTGAACGGCTACACCTATCTGTTCGGTCGCGGCGTGGCCCGGCTGATCATCGGGTCCGTGTCGGTGTTGATCACGCTGGGCTTCGGCATCTTCTTCTTCGGTCTGCCGATCCGCCTGAGCGCCATCGACTGGCCCTTGCTGCTGGTGAGCAGTGTGCTGGGGCTGACAGCGCTCGCCTGCCTGGGGCTGATCATGGGCGCGTGGACCTTGACCATGGCCCGCCACTTCTGGTCGGTGGGCGACGCCGTGGCCGGCGCCATGTACCTGTTCAGCGGCGCCATCTTCCCCCTGAGCGTCCTGCCCGGCTGGCTGCGCTGGATCGGTTTCCTGCTGCCGGTGACCTACTGGCTGGAGGCCATGCGGCGCGCCTTGCTGGGGGACGAGGTGGCCAGCTTCGACACCCTGGCCTTCCTCTCCAACCAGGCGCTGGTGGCTATTCTGGCCGGTTTCGCCGTGGTGCTCTTCGTCGTCTCGGCCTACTTCTACCGTTGGGCGCTGCACACATCGAAGGAGAAGGGGCTGTTGGACATGGAGTCGGGGTACTGAGGCTGGCCGCTTTCCCGGCCGCGCCAGCCTCAGCCGTTGACCTCGCGTCCGGCATACTGCTGCTGATAGTAGGCCCGATAGTGTTCGCCGCTCTTGATCTTGCGCCACCACCATTCGTTTTGAGCATACCAGCGCACGGTTAGCTCGATGGCCTCGGCGCAGGTGTGGCGGCTCTGCCAGCCCAGCGCGCGCAGCTTGCTCACATCCAGCGCGTAGCGGCGGTCGTGGCCCGGCCGGTCGGTGATGGGCTGGATCAGGCTGTGCGGCTTGCCCAGCGTGTCCAGGATCAGGTGCGCCATGTCGATGTTGTGCATCTCGCTGCCCGTGCCCACGTTGTAGATCTCGCCCAGTTGACCGTGATGCAGCACCGCGTCGATCCCCTCGCAGTGATCCAGCACATACTGGTAGTCGCGCATCTGTTTGCCGTCGCCGTAGATGGGCAGCGGCCTGTCGTCCATGGCGTTGGTGGCGAAAAGGGGCACCACTTTCTCCGGGTACTGGTAGGGGCCGACGTTGTTGGAGCCGCGCGTGATGGTCACCGGGGTGCCGAAGCTGGTGTAATAGGCCAGACACATCAGGTCGCCGCCGGCCTTGCTGGCTGAGTAGGGACTGCGGGTGTGCAGGCGGTCCTCCTCGGTGGAGCGCCCCGTCAGCACCTGGCCGTAGACTTCGTCGGTGCCGATCTGATGATAGCGCTCGATGCCGCGGCTGCGCGCCGCCTCCAGCAGCACATAGGTGCCCGTGACATCGGTTTTGAGGAACTCATCCGGCTCCATCAGCGAACGATCGACATGGGTTGCAGCTGCGAAGTTGACGATGGTGTCGATCTGATACTCGTCCAACGCCCGATCGACCGCGGCTGCGTCGCAGATGTCGCCCTTGACGAAGGCGTAGCGCGGATCATCGTGCACGTCCAACAGGTTGTCCAGGTTGCCGGCATAGGTCAGCTTGTCATAGACCAGCACGTGATAGTCGGGGTACTTGTCCAGCAGATAGCGCACGAAGTTGGAACCGATGAAGCCGGCGCCGCCGGTGATCATGAAGTTACGCATGAAAAACAACCTTCCTGTTGTGTCAGGTGTGCCGGGGACTGGCAATCCCCGGTTGAACCCGCAAGCCCTGAGGGGCTTTCGTGGTTTCAGCCGGTGAATCGAATTCACCGGGCATGGTCACACGGTGAACTCGATTCACCGGGACGCAGCCGCAAAGTCCATCCACACAGCGCCGCCGGCTGGCCGCGTCTCCGGCGCGGGGAAGATCACGTCCAGCGTCAGGGTAGGCATGGCGCGCGGCGGGCGTTGCAATGCGGTCGGCAGGCCGGGCGCCAGGCCCGCGGCAGGCCGGGGCCGGTGCTGAATCCGTTCCTCCAGCCCGCCCAGCGCGCTCACCACCTCAAGGTTGCCGGCCAGCAGGTCCAGCGTCCCTTGAATCACGCCGGTAGCCTCGTCCCACAGGCGGGCCAGCGTCGGGGCGGCCTCGTCGTGCAGATGGGAGCGAAACGCGTCGCTGGCGTCATCGCTGGCGCCGGCATGATAGGCTGGCAAGAACGCCTCAACCCAGTTGCGCTCGGCCGCGCGGAAGGCCGGCGCCAACAGATCGGCATAGAGCCGCACCCGCACGATCTGCCCGATCTCTTCGACGCGGCTGAGGCTGGCCAGGTGGCAGGGGTAGAGGTCGAAATAGGCGCTCGAATCGAAGAGCGGCCAGGCGGGGTAGGCATGTTTGAGCCGCGCCAGCTTCTGGGCCAGCTCGGCCACAGCCCTGGCCACCTGTTCAACCTGGGCGGATTCCGTCGCTGTCTCCTCAACGCGGTATGCAGGGGGGAGCGGCTCCAGATCCAGGCGCGCGGCATCCGATCGCACAGTCCAGGCGTGCTGGCTTTGCAGGATGCCAGCGGCCAGGGCAGGCAGCGAGCGTGGCAACTAGAGAATCCCCACCTTGCTGTGATCGCCCAGCGTCAGTTTGTAGGCCTTGGGCTTGTAGGGCGAGCGGGTCAGCTCCACCTGGCGGCCGATCAAGCTGTCGGCCACGCGCACCGGAATGTCCACGATCTGCGAGTGCTCCAGCACGATGCAGTGCTCGATCTCGCTGTCCTCCACCAGACAGTGGTGGTAGATCGACGTGAAGGGGCCCACGTAGGAGTTGACGACGCGCGTCCCCTCGCCGATGATGGCCGGGCCGCGCACCACGCTGTTGATGATCTCGGCGCCGGTCTCCACGGTGACATTGTCGCTGACGCGCGAGTCCTTGTCCACGAAGCCCTTGATCTCGTGGCGCAGCTCCTCCAGCACCTTGTCGTTGGCCGCCAGCATGTCGATGGGCGCGCCGGTGTCGATCCACCAGCCGCGATGTACGTAGGGATGGACCGCGTAGCCGTTGTCCACCAGCCACTGGATGGCGTCGGTGATCTCCAGCTCGCCGCGCCAGGAAGGCTTGATGGCATGGACCGCGTCGAAAACATGGCGATCGAACATGTAGATGCCCACCAGGGCCAGGTCGCTGGGCGGCTCCTTGGGCTTCTCGACCAGGCGCACGATGGAGCCGTCGTCGGCCACCTCAGCCACGCCATATTGCTCCGGCTTGTCGACCCGCGTCAGCACGATCTGGCTGTTCCAGGCGCTGTGCTCGAACTGGCGGATCAGCGGGCTGATGCCGCCCTGGATCACGTTGTCCCCCAGGAACATGACAAAGCGATCCTCGCCCAGGAAGTTCTGGCTGATCTTGACGGCATGGGCCAGGCCCAGCGGCGCGTCCTGGGGGATGAACGTCACCTCGACGCCCCAGCGGCCGCCTCGACCGACCGCCTCGCGCACCTGGCGGGCGTTGTCGTCCACCCCCACCACGATGCCGATCTCGCTGATGCCAGCATCACGAATCGCCTCGATCACCCGAAACAGCACCGGTTTATTGGCCACCGGCACCAACTGCTTGGCGCTGGTATAGGTCAACGGATACAGCCGTGACCCCTTGCCGCCGCTCAAGATGAGACCTTTCATGGGTTTTTGTCTTCCTTTGTGTTTTGTCTGGTTGATTCGTAGTGCGTAATGCGTGATGCGTAATGCGTAATGCGTGATGCGTAATGCGTAATGCGTGTGCGTGATGCGTGATGCGTGTGCGTAATGCGTGATGCGAAATGCGTGATGCGTGTGCGTGATGCGTGTGCGTGATGCGTGATGCGAAATGCGTGATGCGAAATGCGTGATGCGAAATGCGTGATGCGTGATGCGTGATGCGCGTGCGTGGTGCGTGGTGCGTGGTGCCCGTGCGTAATGCGTAACCCATCACGCGCAACCCGCAACCCAGACACAACCCTCACCATTCCGGTTACGCATTACGCATCACGCATTACGCACCACGCGCAACCCGCAACCCAGACACAACTCTCACCATTCCGGTTACGCATTACGCACCACGCGCAACCCGCAACCCAGACACA
>Ga0209605_1001440_pt1 | contig 26365 bp, 24 predicted proteins | sample AD_UKC035_MetaG_FD_184408 | JGI IMG/M metagenome (GOLD analysis project Ga0209605, IMG submission 184408) | Active sludge microbial communities of municipal wastewater-treating anaerobic digesters from USA - AD_UKC035_MetaG (SPAdes) (version 2) | ecosystem: Engineered > Bioreactor > Anaerobic >...
ACCTCAACACAAAATCCATCGCTTACTTACATGGCCTTTGCGGCCCGGGCTGCCCACCACGCTATGAAGAACCAGAAGTGGGGCAAGGTGTAGCCTGAACGATAAGCCCAGGCAACACGGCATGACAACCAAACAACCACAACCCGTTTTTGTAGGCGGGGTACTACTTGCCTTGCTTGGGGCCATTTGTTTTTCAACCAAAGCGATATTTGTAAAGCTTGCTTATCGCGATACAGAGGTAGATGCAATTTCATTGTTGGCCCTTCGGATGATTTTCTCTCTTCCATTTTTTGTGATCTCCGCGTATGTTTCATCCAGCAAACAAACCAATGTTCGGTTTACCCCGCGCCAATGGCTGGCGGTGGCCGTAATTGGCTGTTTGGGTTATTACATCAGCAGCTTGCTCGACTTTCTTGGTCTGCAGTATGTAACGGCCGGAATAGAACGACTGATCCTCTTCATCTATCCCACCCTGGTTCTGCTGATGTCATCCGTATTTTTCAAAGAGCGGATCAAACCCATTCAATGGGTGGCGCTCGTCATTACCTATGCCGGGTTGCTGATTGCTTTTGTTGGCGAGGTTGATTGGCATACCGGTCAAAACAAAAACTTTCTGCTCGGCTCGCTCTTCATTTTTATCTGTGCCATTACGTATGCTGCATACATTGTGGGCAGTGGCCGGCTGATTCCATTGGTGGGTGCTACAAAATTCAACAGCTATGCCATGAGTTTTGCTTCGATAGGAGTGTTGATTCATTTCTGGGTAACGTCCGATACTTCGTTGTTGGAATTTTCAACTCCGGTTTATCTCTACGGATTGTGGATGGCTGTGTTATCCACCGTAATTCCTTCGTACCTGGTGGTACAGGGGATTAAGCGCATTGGCGCTGATAATGCGGCTATTGTTGGAAGCATCGGTCCGGTATCAACCTTAATTATGGCTTATTTCCTGCTTGGTGAATCCATTTCCGCATTGCAGCTTGTGGGGACGGTATTCATTTTGTTTGGCGTGCTGTTGGTTAGTAAACAAAAGACATCTCCGGCTCCGGTTGATTAACGGATTAATGAGTACCTTTAATTGTATGAGGATTCTGCTTTTTGTTCTTCTTTTATTTCCCCTGTTGGGGATGGGCCAACCCCCCGAATTGATTTTTGTTTTTTTGAACAAACGCACGGACAAGGCCGAGCTGCCCGAGGCCGAGTTGAAAAAAATAATGGATGGTCATTTGGCAAACATTAATCGGCTGGCCAAAGAAGGCAAACTGATTTCAGCCGGGCCGTTTGATGGCGGTGGCGGCATTTTTATTTTCAAATCAAAATCGGTTGAGCAGGTGAAGGAGTGGTTGCAAACCGATCCGGGGGTGCAGGCCAACCGCTGGCGCGTGGAGGTATTACCTTACTTTCCACATATAGGTGGAGCTTGCGCAGTAGGTGAACAATACGAAATGGTTACTTACCACTTTGTTCGCTACATCCCTAATATTGCCAAGTTTAACATACAAGATGCTCCCCGCACCTTTAAAAAACATGATGATTACCTGAAAGAGATTATCAAAACCGGCAATGTAGTAACGGAAGCTTCCTTTGGCGATGAGGAGGGCGGTATCCTCATTATGAAAGGCGACCTGGATAAAGCGGTAATCGAATCCGACCCCGCTGTGCGCGAAGGATTGTTGCAACTGGAGTTTCAAAAACTCTGGATTGCGAAGGGAGGATTATGTGAGAAGTAGCAAATTGCTGCGCGATGAATAACGATCTTTAACGAAAGCAGCACCAGAAAGATAACTCCAAAATTTAGCATGGCACATTGGCTTATTAAATCAGAACCGTTTAAATACAGTTGGGATCAATTAGTGAAAGACAAGCAAACCTTTTGGGATGGTGTTCGAAATTATGCAGCACGCAATAACCTGAAAAGTATGAAGAAGGGAGATGAACTTTTCTTCTATCATAGCAATGAAGGTCTGGAGATTGTGGGAATTGTAAAGGTTGTAAAAGAAGCGTACCAGGATCCAACCACAACGGAAACAGCCTGGGTGGTGGTTGATATTAAACCGGTGCGGAAGTTAAAGAACCCGGTATCCCTGGCACAGATAAAAGCAGATAAGCGTTTGAAGAATATGGATCTGATCCGCCTGAGCAGATTGAGTGTTGGTAGTGTGAAAGATGAAGAGTGGAATATTGTGTTAGCGTTGGCAGGCGAATAAGATCACAAAAATGGCTTCTTAGTTTACAACGGGTATAAGCCATTCGTTGTTTGTCAGGTCAACACCGCCACCCAATTCATCCTGAACCACCCGATCAATAATAAAAACTCCTGTACGGGCCATGTTTTCAAATGTATCGAGGCCATTGTTCGGAAAATTTTGGCGCGTACGGTGAATATTAAACTGGTTGGAGAAATCCCGGTTAAAAGTTTTTTCAACTCCTGCTTTTCCCAGCATAAAACCCAACAGGCCGCCCCACGTAGCCGTAGGATTGTCGGAGTCCCAACCGGCCAACGCTCCGATCTTAATGGTTTCAATAAAATCTCCTTCGCCATAAAACAAACTAACTAACCCGGCAGCGTAGTTAATGCCCGCAGCGTAACATCCGTTGCAATATAGATTTTGCGAAGTGATTGTGTAACCATCTTCCTGGTTAACCTGGTAGCGCACATAAACGGAGTCGCGGGTTTGTTCCCACGGTAAGCCGGCTTCGTACTTTGATTTTACGAAGTCGTACATCTTAGCCGCAGTTGCGTTATCGTTCAAAAGCCTACGCGCTTCTGCGGCCATCCATTGAATTTTTTCTTTCATTGAAAGTTGATCGTCCACAACGGTTGCGAGTGCATACATGTTTACATAAAACTCCGGAATGTCAGCAATGCTTTCACCGGCAGTTGTGCGAATAGGCAGGTGGGCCAGTTTCAAAGCAACATCGGGGCGGGTGGGCGCAAATAATCCAAAAATTTCGGTGGTAAGTTGTGCATCAATCATGGCATGATGCTCGTTGTTTGCCGCGTGGCCGGTTTCTGGGGGTAACATTCCGGCAAGCATCAGATCAAATGCTTTTTGATTGGAAACCCAGAGGTAATTTTCTTCTTCCGCCTTAATATGCGTTAACCAACCCTGGCGGATTTGCTGAGGTGTTAACACGCTTGTTTTGTTTGTAAACATCAAATACTGATACATGTATTCAATGTCGGTGTCATCATCAGCACCCCACACTTCCTGTGTCCCTCTAAAAACAAAATCGATGGTGGGCGACAAATCACTGGGCTTGCCTGGCGACCAGATATTGGGTTGATCGGGTTTACCCCAATCATCGCGGGTATAAAAATTGCCGGTTTTAATTTCACCTATGTTCCCGATCTTATCCATTTCGGTTACAAGGCCCGTCCAGTTGGCAATGCATTGTCCTAACCAAAAGCCATAGAGGTTATCAGCATATTGCTGGCGCGAAACACGAATTACTTTTCCTGCGGGTTTAAAATCGCGGTAAGTAAAATCTGGATTTATGTCCGCCTTGGGATTATTCTTTTTGCCACAGGCAGCAAGGATAAGAAGCGATATGATCAGGAAATTTTTCAACGCTACATCGAAGGATTTTGATTTTTAAATGGACCATAAACCGCTCTGCGGAAGGCATTATGTACGGTGTTATCAAACGGAAAAATCTGAACAAACAAAACAGCGGCTAATTCATTTTGTGGATCCACCCAAAAAAGAGTACTGGCGGCCCCATCCCAAAAGAACTCGCCCACTATGCCTGCATGCTCTTCTTCATTTACCGGTGGCTTCAGGCGCACGGCAAAGTCAATTCCAAAACCAACCTGGCCTTTGCTGGGTAGCCACATGCGCTCCGTTACACTATCGGCAAGGTGATTGGTAGCCATCAACTTTACTGTTTCGGGTTTTAAAATGGTGGTGTTTTCCAGTGTGCCTTCGTTCACCAGCATTCGCGCAAAGCGCATGTAATCATCAATGTTGCTGGTTAGTCCATAACCGCCCGGTTTCAGGGGCCACGCTTTTTCATTAAAACTATTGGCTAATGAATCGGCAATGCGATCAAGCGAGCCATCTTCTTTACGTACATACATGGCCGCCAGTAAGCTCATATCTTCCGGTACGTATTTCGTGGAACTCATCGCGAGCGGACCGGTAATGTTTTCTTTAACAAACTGATCAAATGGTTTTCCGGAGATTCGCTCTACCAGGTATGCCTGCACATCTACACATATGCCATAGCTCCATTCTTCACCCGGATGAAACGCAAGCGGCAACGTAGCCAGTTTGGTTGCCATCTGCGCAAGCGTGTTGTTGGTATTCATTACATCGGCTTCGGTTACAAGTTTGCCAACCACCGGATGCTCGGCCCGTGCAAAACCTGCGGTATGGCGGGTAAGATCGCGAATGGTAATAGGCCGGTGGGCAGGAACCAACACAGGATTTCCGTTGGCATCTGCTCCGGTAACAACGTTCATGTTGGTAAACTCAGGCGCATACTTCGAAATGGGATCATCCAACTGAAACAGGCCTTGTTCGTATAGCTTCATTAACGCAACACCGGTAATGGGTTTGGTCATAGAATAAATGCGTACGCGTGTGTTGCGATCCATTGCTTTGTTGGCTTCACGATCGGCTAAACCAAAAGCATTGAAGTAAACCTCTTTGTTCTTTTCAAAAATCAAAGCAGAAATTCCGGCAATACGCCCGGAGTCAACCAGTGTTTTAAGTGTGGAATCAAGTCGTGCTTTGGCTTGTTCGGTAACAACCAGGTTTTGATCTTCCTGCCTGGACGAACAGGCAAATGCCAGGGCGAGTACACTTAGTAATAAAAGTCTTTTGAATGAGTTCATGATTACGAGGGGTTAGTGGAGAAGGAGGTTTATTCTGAGACTACTACAGCCAGTTTATCGCCTTTGGTACTTACTGCTAAACGCGTAATGCCTTTTAATAAACTGCTGTTGGCAACTGTAACTTCACTCCAGGTTTTTTCCTTTCGGGGATGGAGAACAAATAATTTGGTGCCATCGCTTGTTATCAGGCGTCCGTCCGGTAGCCAGGCAATATCCTCCTGCCCGGGCAAGGTGTTGACAATAACACTTACCTGCATGGTTTCAAGATCGAGCTTTTTTATTTGCCAGGTATCCGCAGTCACTTTATGTACAAAGCTAATGGCGCGTTCATTGGGAATGCGATGCAGCGCACGGCCGATGTTATCTGCAAGGATGGTATCTTCTTGTGTAGGCAGGCGCAGGTAGTGCAGCGTGTTGGGCGAACCATCTTTTCCTAAAACAAACAAGGCCAGGTGGCTGTTATCAGCCCACACATGATAGCCCACGACCAACGAATCGATAATTACATAGGGATCCTTTCCTTCCAAAGAATACTTACCTAAATCCTGTGCGCCATTGTCGCGCTGTATGATGCACGAGATGCCCGTTTTATCCGGGGTGAGTGTGGGCGAGTATTCGCGTTCTGATGTTTCGGTTACCTGACTGCGTATTTGTGTTTCGTAGTTGTAAGATTTTATGTCCGAGCGGCCCTGCTCATTAAAAGATGCATAATAGATAACCGGTTCATCCGGATGGAACGAGGGTTGGTTATCATAACCCGGATGGTTGGTTATGTTTTGAGGATTGGAGAGCGCAACCCCTTTCTTTTTTATTTTCAGATCGAAGAGAATAATTTCAGAGCCGGTTTGGGCAAATGCAATACCCGAAAGGCAACAGAAAAACAAAACCAGAATTTTCATGTGTGTGCGGAACAAGCCATGAAGATGCTAAAGAAAATGCAGAAAGGGAAGCGCCATGTGTAATTCAACCAAGTGGTTAACAACCAGTAGAAGCCATCTCAAAAATACACTTAAGGATGAATGTCATGCCGGATTTATTCCGGCATCCCAACCTTTCCGCACAGATTCCGAGATCGCGGAACGCTGTCCGCGATGACAAAGTATTTTTGAGATGGCTTCTAGGTTTAATAGCGCCATTTTTCAGCCAATGTGTTGTATTTTTTTGCCTGCCCCGGCTCCAGCACAGCCAGCCTTTCGTAAGCATGCACCAGGCTGCTGTCTTGTTGCAACGTTTCTTTGTAAAGACGAATAGCCTCGGTTGTATTTTGCTGTTGTTCATACAAAAAACCCATAATGTGTAGTATTTCTGCACTACGGGCACCCTGATTGTAAGCATTGCGATACCACACCAACGCTTCAGAATAATTATTCTGAACATAAAAATTATCGCCTAACAACGCGTGGGCTTCGGCATACTCCGGATAAAAGCTTATGCATTTTTTTAAAGTATTAACAGATTGGTTGTAGTCCTGCATCCGGTAATAGACCAAAGCCTTGTTGTAAAGGCCACTGCTGTTTTGTGCGTCAACCCGAAGCACCTGGTTATAATAATACAGCGCAGAGTCGTATTGCCCAACATTGAAAAACTGATTGCCAATATTGGTAAGCGCATCTAAGTTGTCCGGATCAGACAAAAGTGTTTGCCGATCGGTATCCGTTAGAGCTTCGTTATCGGATTGAACCAATCCGGCAAGGGCCATAAAAATTGACATCAGGATAACAAGCGCGGAGAAACCAAAAATTATAAAAATCAACCGCCTCTTTTGTTGTGCAGAAAGGGGAGTGGAAAATTTAGGTGTTGTTTGTGCTGTCGGGGGTTTTTGATCCGCTTGTGGTGCGGAAAAGGTTGCTTTAGGTTTTCTTGGCGAATAATAGATTGCCAAAAAAACAAAGTACAACGTAGTACCACCCAAAATCCAGATAATATAACTTCCAAGTGGAGCCAACAGGGCCAGCAAGAATGCTGAACCAACTGCCAGGAGGGTGTATCGCTTTACCAGATTGTTATTATTGTTTTGCGACATGGCGGTGAAAACCGATGATTAAAATTAACGAAAACCGGTATTTATTTAGAGATCACCGGATAGTGATTTTGTACTTTTGAAAAAAGTAAAAGAACAAGGTAAGGATGGAGCATCAACCAGAAGTAAAATGGGATGTAATCATAATCGGGGCCGGGCCCATTGGTCTTGCCTGTGCCATTGAAGCAAAAAAAGCAGGCTTGCGTTATCTCATTCTTGAAAAAGGCTGCCTGGTAAATTCATTGTACAATTATCCTCATAACATGACCTTCTTCTCCACAAGCGACCGCCTGGAAATAGGAGGAGTACCCTTTATATCGAACAACCCTAAACCGACAAGACCAGAGGCCCTGGAGTATTATCGCAGGGTATGTTCCAGTTGGCAGTTAAATGTGCATTTATATGAAGCGGTAAAATCCGTGATCAGAACAGAAAGGAATGACTTTAAAATAGAAACCACAAAAATGGTGTACGCAGCTCAGGCAGTTATTCTGGCGCTGGGCTTTTACGATTTACCCTATCTGCTACATGTTGAAGGAGAAGATTTACCGAAAGTAAAACATTACTACGATGAACCACACCCGTACTTTGCTCAAAAGGTAGCTGTGGTAGGGGCAGCTAACTCGGCTGTTGATGTTGCATTGGAGACCTGGCGCAAAGGAGCGGATGTAACCATGATAATCCGTGAAAGTGAAATCCGCGAAAGCGTGAAGTACTGGGTTAAACCCGATATTGAAAACAGGATTAAAGAAGGATCGATCAAAGCATACTTTAACTCTACCATCTTGCGGATTACTCCCCATACCATAGAAGTAAAAACACCTAAAGGAAAAATCACGTTAGAAAATGACTTTGTGCTGGCGATGACGGGCTACCAGCCCCCTTTTGATTTTATGAAGGCGATGGGTGTAACATTCGGTGCAGATGAATTTCATACACCAGTATATAATGAGCAAACCATGGAAAGTAACGTGCCCGGACTATATCTTGCCGGTGTGGTTGTTGGCGGACTAAAAACCAATAAATGGTTTATTGAAAACTCGCGGGTACATGCAGGGTTGATCATCAACCATCTTAAATCGATCAGATAGCACGAGCTTTTACGGTGATGTGAAAGGTAACGGTAACTGTACAGGTTAGGGGTGTGCGGGTAAGTCGCCCGAAGAGTTTTAAATTATCATAACCCGTTCCTTTAAGTCGTGTAGAAAGATCATTTATACCGGGTGGGTTAAGGTTGAACTCGCCCGTGCCGGAGCCATCGGAAAATGGAATGGTGTGGGCTTTAACCACATCTAATTCGGAAGAGGTTTTGATTACACCATTGTTCAGGCTGATGTCCTCTGCGGATGATTCCGAAACGGCATATTCAATGTGGGTGATTTCAACTGATTCAATCCGGTTAAGGTAATCAGACAATTCAGGATTTGTACGGATATCAATGGGAGCCATTACTTCGTAATCCTTGCCGCTGCTGTTAACGGCTGTTTCGTTAATAGAAAACACCACCGATTGAGAAGAGCTTAAATCAATAGTTTCCCAATCATTGCATGCCGTAAGCAAAACGGAAGCGCCTAAAAGCAGGATCAGACCTGCACGAAGCAAGATTCGATAAGCCAACATGTTGTAAAAATACAAAAGACCCGCAATATGGGGTCTTTTTGATTTAATGGATAAACCTTGCGTTAGAGAGCATCTGCAGTAATCTTCAGATAAAACCGAAAGCGCACGTTAAAGCTTACCGGGGTTTCGGAGAGGGTTCCGTTTAACATGACGATTTCCTGTTTATCATCGAGCAGCCGGGCTGCCAGATCATTGAATCCGTCCAGGTCAGCGGTGAGTTCTGTTTCGGCTGTATTACTTAAACTTACGGAAGAAGCCGTGGCAATTATCTTGGAGTTCGATGCAACCATCAACGAACCTCCACTAAAAACTACAGAAGACGGATCTGCATTGGAGATAGTATAGGTTATACGCACAACTTCAATTTTATTTATTTTATCTGCATACTTTGCAATATCCGGATCGGTAGTAGCATCCAGTAATTCAGTGTCAGAATAACTTGCGCCACCTGGATTATTGGCATTTTCATCTATCACAAAATCCAGCGGAACAGACACATTAAAAGTTACGTCATCCGCCTTTTCAAACAATTCACATGAAGTGAATGTAACCAGTGCAAACAAGACAAGAAACAGCGATTTCGTTTTCATAGAGGTGTTTTTTAAAGGTTAAGCGTTAATTCAAGTTCTGTTTATGGGGTAACACATACCCGGTTAAATTTCTCCACGCAGGGATTTAGCGATTACTTCAGCTTTGCCATGTACATGCAATTTCCGATAGATGCTTTTAATGTGAAATCGCACGGTTTCGATTGAAATGCGAAGCCGGTCAGCAATCAATTTATAACTTAGTCCATCTACAAGCCCTACTACAATTTCTCTTTCTTTGGCCGATAAAGGCGAAGGAGCTTCGCGTTTTCCGCGGGGCGAAAAAAACTCAATTACTTTCCGCGCTATCTGGGGCGACATAGGCGAACCTCCATTCACTAAAAGTTCAAGACCTGATTTTATTTCATCCAATGGTGTGGTCTTAAGCAAGTATCCGGTTGCCCCCGCACAAAGCGAATCGAAAATTTTTTGTGGATCGTTATAAACCGAAAAGACGACCAGATCGATTTGCGGATGTTGTTGCTTTATCAACTTCATACCATCAATACCCGACATGCCCGGCAAGCCCAAATCCATGATTAATACCTGTGGCAGATTATCCTCACGGAGATGAATTAAAAACGACTCAATAGAATTGAATGACCAATCGCACCGGAAACCAGCCTGGCAGTTCAGGTAATCCTGGATACTCTTTCTGATCTGATCATCATCTTCTATAATACCTGCAGAAATCATGTAGGTAGCTTATTGACGGATAAGATAAACAATTGTGAAGGATAGTCCCGCATTATTTACTTTATACTTTCTTTCTGTCATGCCTCCACCGCTGTATGCTTCGGCCTTTGCCATTTTCAGAACTCCCGGCACAATCAGCACTTGTACGGCCAACTGATCATTGATCTGATAGAGTGGGCCAAACATAGCCGCGAGATCGAACGGAGTGTAATAATCTTTAGCATCTTCTGTTTTGGGCAAGCCGGGGTACACTGTGCGGGCATTTTCATCATTTTTGATTTTTGCAGCCAGCAAGAATGAAGGCTGCAGGCCCATCAGAATTTTAAGCCGCTGTGAGGCTACGTACTTGGCATAAAGGGGCAGATCAAGGTAAGTAAGATTTTTTGTGTACTTAACCTTAATCTGTTCAAGCTCATAGGTGGTTGAGTTGTAGTATTCCACATCGCCCTCATATACCGTGCCCTTTAGGGCAAAGACAATACCACCGCCAGCAAAAAATTTTTCGGAGAGCAAGCGCTCGGCTCGCAGACCAAGATTGCCACGCAATACGATTTTAGGGTTGGTGTATGTAGCACCCCAGTCTTTCTTTTCCTTGCCGGTAAATGTAGTTAGAGATGGCCCGGCAATAACTTCAAACTTCCATTGCGCCTGTGTACACAGGGCAACCGATAGCAACAAAAAGCATGAAATAAATGTTTTCATAATGATTGTATTTAGACAACGAAGTTACCGGCCGGGCACTACACACTCAATCCCATAAACATGGGGGTATCAGCGGATAACGAGCGTAATGGAAGTGCCTTTGCCGGATGCAATAGACAAAGTTCCACCAATGGTAGCCGCCCGCCTGTTCATGTTACGCAGTCCATTGCCCGAATGCGATGGTTGCGCGGGCAATCCAATGCCGTTGTCTTCAATCTGCAATTCAAATTGGGGGTGTGTGGTAATAAGCACTTTAACCCGGTTGGCCTTTGCGTGTTTGATGATGTTGTTAATGGCTTCTTTGAAGATGAGATAAATATTTTGGCGCAAAACAGGATCAAGCACCTTGTTGCCTTCTGCTTTATGAAGGGTAAATTCAAAATCAACATTGCGGGTGTGCAAAACCTCCGTAGCAAAATCTTTCATGCGGTTAACAAGTTCATGCAGCGAGTCGTTGTTGTTGTCAATCGACCAAACAATATCGCTCATGGTGCTTACCACTTCCCGACTAAGTCCACCGATAGAATTCAGGTAGGTAGATTTTTCCTGATCATTGGCGCTTTTTTGCGCCAACTCTGAGTAGATGGAAATTTTGGTAAGGCTGGAACCAACTTCATCATGCAAATCGCTGGCAATTTTGGTGCGCAGGCGTTCCAGGTTTAAACTTTGCGCAAGGCGGTAGCGGTGAATGGTAAATAACAAACCAAAAAATGCAATAAGAGAAAGCGCAATGAACCATCCGGTGCGCCAAAAGGGTGGATCAATGATGATGGTGAGAGCGGTTGTATTCTTGCTCCAATACCCATCCGGATTGGCTGACTTTACTTCGAAGGTATACTGGCCGGGGTCAAGGTTGGTGTAGTTGGCAAAAGTTCGGTTCCCTACATATACCCAGTCTTCATCGAAACCGGTAAGCTTGTATGCATATTGAACTTTTTCAGGAGCGATGAATTCCTGTGCTGCATATTCGATCGAGAAAAAACTATGCGTATGTTTTAAGCGAACAGACTTTAGCTGAGAGGGCTGACTGGAAATACTAAAACCGTAAACAGAGTCGGGTTGCAACGTGGCCGAATGATTGAAGAGTTTAAAATCTGTTAAGACGATATTGCGCGCAAGTGTATCATTCAGAATTTGATGAGGATAAAACCAACTAAACCCTTTCAGCGAGGTAACAAAGAGCCTTCCCTGGTTATCCTTGTAAATATCAATCAATTGATCGGAAGTAATTCCATCGGCTTGTGTGTAGGTGTGTTTTTCATTTTTAACAGGATTCCACCGCACCAATTCGTTAGGAGTTATATACCACACCTCCTGGTTGTGTACCACAAATGATTTTAAGCCTTCGGTTGATTTCATCCGGAATAAAACTTCAGATTGAATACTATCGGGGTTCAGGTATCGGATGGTACGGGCCTCCTCATAGGTAATCAGCAACATTTCTGTTTCAGAATAGGGCATGATCTCCAAAAGAAAGGGATTGATTACCGGTACAACGCGCCCGGGTTCAGCTATTTTAACAAAACGGTTGTTTTTCTTGTCGAACACAATAATTTGGTTTTGGCTATTAAACCAAATGTTTCCATTCAGCTCAAGAATGTTTTCGACAAAGTCAAGTGAAATACCGGAGGCCGCGCGGAGGGAATCGTTTGGAACGCGCTTACCTGTATTGTTTCGGATATCAAAAAGACTTAACCCATCGCGGTACGCTGCAGCCCAAACCATGTTTTCACTATCAACCAACACAGCCGAAATTGCATTGTTGTTGATAGCGTTTTTACCAGCCGGATATCGTGTAATTTTTTTGGTAACGGTGTTCAGTTTGTTAAGCCCACCACCTTCCAGGGCAATCCAGATATTTCCTTCACGATCCTTACTTAAACCGGAAACTGTGTTATGACTTAAGCTGTTGAGATTTTTTGGGTCATGAATAAATTTTTCGGTTTTTCCTGAGTGGAGGTTATACCGGTTAAGTCCTTGCCCGTTGAACCCCAACCAGAAAACAGAATCATTTTCCTGAAGCAGGGCACGGATCCATCCTTGCGATATACCATTGGGCTGGCCCGCACTTACAAGGTTAAATTTTTTTGCCTTCGTATTGAGCACACTCACCGTATTATCAGCAGCACCCACCCAAAGCAGCCCGTTTCTATCCAAGTAAACGGAAAATAAATTATTGCTGGATATAACCGCTGCACGGTTGGTATCATTTTTCCAATTCAGGAATTTGTGCGTATTGGGATCATACTGGTTAAGGCCACCACCATATGTTGCAATCCAGAGTTTACCATCAGCAGCCTCCGTAATCCCAAATATTGAATTATGGCTAAGCGAATTTTGGTTGGTTGGATCATGAATGAAATGTTGGCTTGTTTTACGAATGCGATCAAAAACCTGTAACCCGCCATAGGTACCCAGATAAATTTTGTCTTTTGAAATATGCAGGCTTCGGATTACACGATAGCGGTAGGTATCGTCACGATTCACATTGCTTAACGGATAGGTAGTAAACTGATCGGATTGTGGACTATAACTGCATAATCCGGCTGAGGTGCTTATCCAAAGGATGCCATCTGCATCGTAGCCCAATCCGCTAATAAAATTGTCGGGCAACGAATTGGGGTTTCCGCGTTCGGCTTTGTATTGTTTAAACGCTTTTGTTTCCGGATGAAACCGAACAAGCCCTTCGCCCAACGTGCCGAGCCAAAAACTTCCATCATTGGCCTCTGCAAAACTGAAAATTCTTGAACCTGTTATTTGAGAACTGTCATATGCCAACTCAAACTGATCTTTTGTACGATTATACCGAAATAGCCAACCGGTGTTAGTTCCAACCCAAAGTTGTTGCTGGCTATCTTCAAAGACAAAGGTTCCGCGCGAGTTGCTGATGTCGCCTGTTTTGAAATCGGCAAAACCGTAATATCGAAATTTGGTTCCGTCAAACCGGATCAGATCATTTTCTGCTGAGCCCATCCACACATAGCCATCCACATCCTGATGGAAACTTTGTACGCTGATAATGCTGGAGCCGTTTTCGTTGGTAATTCTCTTAAACTGCAGATTTTCCTGGGCCAGGCTGTAAATGGAAAGCAGGAGCAACCACGGTAAAAGTTTCATATAGGTGAAGATACCAATTTACCAGGATAGCGTTATGGTTTGCGTGTAAAGCCGAAGTTTAGAATTAACCCTGCAAAATAAGTTCTGCCCGGTGCGGCATTGTAATAGCGCCCACCGGCCGCATTCAAATCATTGCCCAGGCTGTATTGTTCGTTAAGCAGGTTATCAGCTCCTGCAAAAAAATCGAAAGGCAACTTGCCCGCATCGGTTTTATAACCTACCCGGCAACCCACTAATGTGTAGGACGATGCATAAACGGAATTGCCATCATTCAGCGGAAGTGAAGAGGTATAGCTAAGCGTAACGTGTCCGTAAAAATATTTCGGGGTTTCAAAATCGAAGCCTCCGGTTACCATACGCCCGGGAACTCCGGTAAGGCGATTACCGTCAAACGAAGTATTGTCTTTAACATACTCTTGAAAAGTATAGTCCTGAAGTGTAAGACCACTCCATAATTTTAAAAGGGTAAACCCGGAAACCTGCGGTTGCCAGGTTAATAAAAGCTCCATTCCGTTTTGCCGGGTTGCACCGGCATTCACAAAATAATCGGCCCCATCCTCATCCCTGCGCACCACAATGGTTTCTTTCAGTGCAAAGTGATAGAGCGCGGCATCCACAAAAAATTTTCGTTTACCAAAGTATCCGCGCGCACCCACTTCGGTTTGAATTCCCTTCTCAGCTTGCAGCTCACGATTAAACACCGTATTCGAGGGCCTTACTTCGGCCAGCGTAGGTGGAGAAAATCCCCAACTTAAACTGGCATGTGTACTAAAGGCACTGTTAATTTTTCGAAGTAAGGCGATGCGCGGTGTTACCTGTGGTTTAAAGTCGGTTTGTTGTTCACTAACCGGGATATTACTTAGGCGTTGAAAATCGTAAGCAATCCAATTAGCACTTAAGCCCGAAGTAATAATCCAATGAGGAAGCATTAATTCTACCTGACCAAACAAGCTGGCGTTGCGGATGCGGAGTTCATCATCGCTAAGCAAAGCGCCCGATGTACCTTGCACGTTCTGATACGTTTTGATAGGTGAAAAACCATTCAGGTATTCGCCACCACCCAGCAGGCGCACCTGTCCGTTGGTAATATCGAATGAAAAGTCGGTAACGGTTCGCGCGCCAAAGTTTTGCTCCAACCTGCGTTCATAATTTCGAACGGCTGAGTTGGCAAACTGAACAAAGTTGCCGAACACGCTTGTTCGGTTGTGTAAATTTTTTCGGAAGCGATAGCGATGCGAAACACCAGTATAAAAAGAACGTTGCGCAATGCCGGCATTTACATCCACCGCTCCCGGAAATATTCCGGCCGCAGGCCGGGCTTGTTTAGGGTTGGCCTCATACTCGGCAAGAGTTAATCCACCCGGTGTTTGATAATACAAATCGCTGTAGAAAATGCCTGCCTCTAATGTTTCTCTGTCTGAGATAGAAAACCGGAATGTACTTGTTAATTGATCGCGCACCATGCGTGTTTGTTCGCGGTAGCCATCGGCCTGCTGGTGTTGATAGCCAACGTAATGCGCAGACTTTTCATTGCTTTGATTGAGTGCGACCTGATAGTTGCGCAAGCTATAACTGCCGCCTAAAATTGAACCGGTTAATGTTGTGCCCGCGTCTGCTTGTGGCGATGTTAAAAGTAAAACTCCGCCCGTACCAGCTCCATATAAGCTGGAGCCTGGCCCCTTTATTATTTCCAGTTGTTGAATGGTGTTTGCATCCAACTGGTTAAGGTATGTGTTGCCTCCGGCATCTGTTAACGGAATTTCGTTCCAATACACTTTAACATTGCGCACACCAAAAGGCGCACGCAACGAACTTCCGCGAATAGCAAACCGATAGCTGCCAGGCGAACGTTCTTCCATGCGCACTCCAGGCAATGTATTGGCTGCTGATACCAGGGTGGAGTTGTTAAACCTTTGTAAATCCTCTTTTAATACAAGGCCAACCGATGCCGGAACCTCAAGCAAGGGGCGGTCGGCTTCGAAAGAACGAATCGTAATTTCCTGTAATACCTTTATAGAATCGGCCGGCTGCGCAAGTGCAGAAAGAGTGAAAAGTGACAGCAGAAAAATGAAGGCGTATCTCATCAAACAAATGTAACAGGAGTTGCGGCAAGTTGGAATCAAAACTCAGCCAGAGCTTCTTCCACGGTTTTAATGGGTTCGAAGAATCCGGCTAATTTTAACATAACCCGGTCCACCAGTGTATCGGGGCAGGAGGCCCCGCTGGTTAACACAATACGAACAGGATTTTTGTCGGGCAGGAACTGGTGTGTTACAATTTTTTGCTTGCGCGGATAACTAAAATGATGAATTTCAGTTCGTGATTTAATTTCAGTTTCGGAGTTGATAAAGAATGTGGGGAATTTCCGTTCGCATAATTCTACAATGTGCGAAGTGTTGGAACTGTTGTAGCCACCCACTACCACAGCAAAGTCGGCTTCTGTTTCGAGTAATTGATAAGTAGAATCCTGGTTGTCGTTGGTGGCATAACACAAGGTATCGCGCGTATCAGCAAAATGAGTTTTAAGGCTATCAGCACCGAATTTTGTGATCATTAATTGTTTAATGAAATCGGCAATAGCCTGTGTTTCGGTTGCCAGCATGGTGGTTTGGTTTACTACACCCACCCGCTGCAGGTGCAGATGCGGATCGAACCCAACCGAAAACTTACCGGCAAACTCATCATAAAACTCCGATTTTGTTTTACTGCCCAAAATGTAATTGCCAAGCCGTTGCGCTTCTTCCATATCGCGCACAATTACCGAAGGGCCGTTGTGTGCACTATGCGAAAAGGTGGCCTTTGTTTCTTCATGTTTGGGTTTACCATGAATAATGATGGTGTAATTTTCTTTGCCCAGTTTTTCGGCCCGGTTCCAGACTTTTTCTACAAAAGGGCAGGTGGTGTTATACTTTTGTACGTCCACGCCTTTGTCTAATAGCAGGTGCTCAATTTCTAACGTGGTACCGAAGGCCGGAATGATAACTACATCGTCTTTATTTATTTTTTCCCACGGAATAAACTGGTGGCCATCGGTATCCATAATAAATTTTATACCACGGCTCTGTAAATCGTTATTCACTTCCTGGTTGTGAATCATCTGGCTGAGCAGGTACACATTTTTTCCGGCCGATTCTTCCAATGCCCTGTAAGATATCTCAATGGCATTTTCAACTCCGTAACAAAACCCAAAGTGACGCGCCAGGATAAATTGCACCGGGCCAAAATCCAGGGTGGCAGGAGTAAAATCCTGCTTACGCAGATCGTTGGTTCTGCGGCTTTCTTTCACCCTGCCGGTGATGGAGGAGCGGTAGTATGCAGGAATGTCGAACTTTTTGATGGCTGTGCGTTTTTAGTATAACGGTATGAACAAAGCAGTTGTTCAAAATTACTTTATTTCTTCTGAAGCCACCGCATCAGGATGATATCATAAATTTCATAGTAGGCTCTTCCGTTATCTTCCAGGTATTGATAAACCAGCTCGCGCGAAGTTAAAAACTCCAGCGCCCGCAGCACAGATGAGCTGGAGCCGAGTTTGTGGTGCGTTATAAACTCCTTAGATGTTGCCTGATAAACCTTGCCCTCCAACGCAATGGCGGTTAATACCTGCCATTGATACTTAGACATGGAGGTACTCAATGCCATATACGAAAGTTTGTTCTCTGCATAAATTTCCAGAATGGAAGAATCAATCAGCTCTTGCGTTGCCTCTTTTTTTGTTTTTGAGAATACCCGGTTACACAAAAGCTGCACATTGTACGTGTTGCCATCTGCCCAATTCAAAATCTGATTTACTTCGTTTGAGGAGATTTTACGATTGTAATTTTTGAAGAGGTTCCGGATAAATGCGCTGTAGTCTTCTGTTGGAATTTTGCCTATGGATGCCGCTTGCGTGCTGGCATAAAAGGGCCGCTTGGCAGAGTTGAACATTTCGGAAAGCAGGTGGTATTGACTGCCGGAAAATATAAAGCGCAGGTTTTTTAGTTGTTGCATTTCGGAACGAATCCAGCCCTCAATGGAAACGGAGTCCACATCCCACGAGTTAATCTGTTGAAATTCATCTAATGCGATTACACCCGGACCAAATGAATCCAATAGTTTCAATGCTTCTTTTACGGTAGTGCGTTGCTGATTTTCACTTGCAAAATCAACCTCTAATTGCAGGCTGCCCGAATGCGGGTTGGCCGACATGACAGGCCGTAGCATCAGCAACCAATCCTGAAATTGTTTTAGCAGGGTTTTATTTTTTGAAACAGCATTCAATGTGGCTTCCAGCAAACTGTTGGTAAAATCTTTGAATGAGAAAGATTCCTGAACATCCAGGTACACACAATTCCACTTTTTGCCAAGATGGTGAAACACGTGGTGGATTAGGCCGGTCTTACCAATTCTGCGGGGTGCGTATAAGGTTATGTTGCGGCCGTTTTTTAGAGATGCAATAATTGCATCCGTTTCCTTTTCGCGGTTGCAGAAATAGGCGGGCCCGAAATACCCATAAATGGGAAATGGGTTAAGCGGTTCGTTCATGCTACCAAAGATAGCGCGCAAAATGTAACTTACAAAATGTAACTTACAAAATGTGAGTTTTGAGACGTAGGGAAATAAAAAACCCCGGCTGTTAAACCGGGGTGTTAAAAGGGTGAATAATCAGTTTCAGGCGGCCTTCGAAAGTTTGTCTTCTTTGATTTTGTTGGTTCTTACTTCCTTGGCCTGTAAATCGAACCACCGCACTTCTACCAGGTTTGACTTCAGATACTTGAGCACCTCCATTACCTTACCATCAATCTTACTCCGAACGCGCTCACCTTTTCTAAACAGTTTTCTCATGTACAAAGGGTTTGGTTTTACATACGTAACGCATAAATATACTCACGCGGATAATCTTCGTAAAGTCCCGCGAAGGTAATTAATTCACCGGTTTTCTTCTTTTTTAGTATTTCGTTCACCTCTTTCACTGATTTTACAGCTTTATCATCCACATGGGTGATAATAAAACCCTCGCGCATGCCGCTGCGCTTCAGTTTTGCATCCAATTCTTTCACTTTTACACCACTGGTTATATCCAGTCGTTTAAGCACCTTACTATCCAAATCTTCCAACTCTAAGCCCAATGCAGCCACATCTGCTTTTTCTTCGCGCTTCACTGTGCCGGTTGTGCCTTCGCTATTCTTAAGCGTAACCGGAAGCACCAGCTCTTTTCCGTTTCGGTTTACTGTAACACGTACCTTATCGCCAGGCCGTTTACGACCGATGTATTCAATTAATGCGGTGTTTGATTTAATTTCAGTTTCGTCCAGCTTAACGATCACATCCCCTTCTTTGATGCCAGCAGATTTTGCAGCGCTCTTATCAGCACTTGCTCCAAAGCCAGCTACATAAGCACCTTCGTTTACAGCCAGGTTATTCTCTTTAACCAATGTATTGGTAACGCTGCTAACCTGAATACCTAACCAGCCGCGCTGTACCATTCCATATGCAATCAGATCCTCAGTAATTTTACTTACAATGTTAGCAGGAACAGCGAACCCATATCCCGAATAGGAACCCGTTGGACTGGCGATGGCCGTATTGATTCCAACAAGTCCGCCATTTAAATCAACCAGTGCACCCCCGCTGTTTCCAGGATTAATAGCCGCATCGGTTTGAATGAAAGACTCGATAGCGGTGCTTACATTCTGGTTGCCGTTGCGATTTTGCCGGTTAGAATTAATGATGTTGATGTTTCTTCCCTTTGCGCTGATAATACCTGCAGTTACCGTAGAGTTGAGGTTGAAGGGATTGCCAACAGCCAATACCCATTGACCTACTTTGGTTTGATCGGAATTTACAAAAGAAAGATAAGGAAGGTCGCTGGCGTTTACTTTGATTACTGCAAGATCGGTATCCGGGTCGGTGCCAATTACTTCAGCTTTTAATTCCCTGTTGTCCGATAGAGTTACCTGCACAATCTCAGAGCCTTCTACCACGTGGTTGTTGGTAACAATGTATCCGTCTTTATTAATAATTACCCCCGAGCCTGTACTTTGGCGGGGCATTTGATTTTCGAAGGGACTATCGAAAAAGAATTGACGAAAAGCATCAGGTATCTGGCTGTTATTGCCTGAACTTACCTCTTGTGTGGAGCGTATGTGTACTACCGCCTGCGTTACTTTCTCGGCCGTGCCTGTAAAATCAAGAGGCACCACTTCTCCCTTTTCATTTGTAGTGTAAGCTACCTGGCTAACGGGTAAACCAGTTACGTGTTCAATTTTTACTCCCTGTGCTTGTTGCTTTACGAAGCTTTGGGTGGCTACGATAGTTATCACACTTCCTAACACCGCAGCCAACAATAGTGATCCAAACCGTTTCATAATTACAATCTGTTTTTAGTTTTTAGAATAAATCTCATGCGGCACGATGAAGAGCAGCCGTCAAAAGTTTTAATAAGAGTTGTTAATTTTTTGCGAACAGTTCATTCTCGCGCCCTCACTCAAAATAGATGCTGGTGGATTTAAAAACGAATATTGATGGGTTTAAGGTTCATAAAACATCGATATTTTTTCATTTTTTTACAAGTTCTCCATTTTTGTACTCGTATTCAATGGTCATGTTTCCCTGCTGATCATACCACCGTGAAATGCCCTCGCGTATGCCATTCTTATAGCTGCTTTCTTCCATAACCTTACCATCGGCATAAAAGATTTTTACAGAACCTTCAAGTTTTCCATTGCTGTAAAACCGTTCTTCCTTTACCGTAGCATAATTATACTCTTTGTATTCGCCATGGCGCAAATTGTTGTGATGATTGATGCGTTTGGAGATTTGTCCATTCTCACTAAACTCAAGGTACACACCCTCCTTCTTCCCGTTAATGTACGTAGTAATGGATTTCGGCAACCCGTTGTTATGGTACTCTACCCACGAGCCTTCTCTCACATTATCCTTTAAGGTTCCTGTATTTACGGGCTTCCCTTCATTGTTGTTGAGTACAACCTGTGAAATACCGGGAGTATCAGTAAATTGTTCTTGTATTGCGCCCGGTGGAATTCCCGAATCGGTGGCGGTATCACCACTATTTTCAGCCACAGGAGAAGCCTGATTACAGGAGGTTATAAGCGCAACAGCAGAAACAAAAGCAACAAATCGTATAAGCACTGGTAAAATTTTTCTGCTAAATATATTACATAACTTTGCTTTTTGTCAAGACCTCAATTTACGTGAACATTCAAGGCGTTATTACATTAAAACAAGGACGCGATCATTCGGTAAAGCGTTTTCATCCGTGGATTTTTTCTGGTGCCATACAAACGGCTACGGAATCTTTGCAAGATGGCGATTGGGTGGAGGTAAAAGATGCCCGTAAAGCCACCGTGGGCTTTGGACACTTTCAAAAGGGAACGATAACCGTGCGGATGATAACATTTGGAGAAAAACCAAATACAGCTTTATACGAAAACAAAATTAAGAAGGCGCTGCAGGTTCGCGTAGAAGCCAATGTCATTTCCGATCAAACCAATGCATATCGTCTGGTTCATGGTGAAGGAGATGGTTTACCCGGATTGATTATTGATGTATATCATGATGTGGCAATTATCCAGGCCCACTCGGCAGGAATGCAGCGCGATAGAAAGCAAATAGCCGAAGCGATTAACAAAGCATTAACCGATTCGGGCTTTCGCAATTCGGCCATTTACTTCAAATCGATGCAGGAGAAATCGGAGAGCGAATACCTGATGGGTATGGCTGCCGTACCGCATGTGGTGCTGGAACATGACAACAAATTTTACATTGACTGGGAAGAAGGGCAGAAGACTGGATTCTTTTTAGACCAGCGCGAAAACAGAAACCTGTTGGGCGAAATGGCAAAAGGTAAAACTGTACTGAATACGTTTTGTTATACTGGAGGCTTTTCGGTGTATGCTTTGCAAAATGAAGCAAAGCTGGTGCACTCAGTCGATGCTTCTGAAAAAGCCATTGCGCTTACGCGGAAAAACCTGGAGTTGAATGGCTACGACCCCACCACCCATGCGTGTGTGGCGGAAGACACGTTTGATTTTCTGAAAGACAAAAAGGATGTATATGATCTGATCATTCTCGATCCGCCTGCTTTTGCCAAGCACAAAGACTCGCGCCACCAGGCAGTAAAGGGATATCAGCGCTTAAATGCCGAAGCAATGAAAATGATTAAACCGGGCGGTATCCTTTTTACATTCTCCTGCTCGCAGGTGGTGGACCGGCAGTTGTTTTACGATACCATTGTTTCGGCTGGCATACAGGCCGGGCGACAAGTAAAAGTATTGCACCACCTTTCGCAACCGGCAGATCATCCGGTGTCGCTTTACCATCCGGAAGGAGAATATTTGAAAGGGTTGGTGCTTTATGTGGAGTAGGTCTTAAGCGGAGTATATTTCGCTATCTTCTCAAAATCTTTATCGTTGTGAACAAGTTCTAACTTGAAATGAATTGCGTAAAAGGCAATCAGGCAATCGTTGGGTTTGCGAATGGTTACACCTTTATCCCGAAGTTGTCTATAAAGAATGGCTGATTGTTCCGCACAGAAGTATCCATCAAGATTTAAAAATTGACAAGTGATGAGTAAATCCTTTATTAAAACGGGATTATCTTCTTTATTAAGTCCTTGTAATATTTCCTGAAACACGGGCGGACACAAATGCACATTTACTGGATCGTACTCAGCTAAAAATTGGTCAAGCAAATCTGTTTTCGTAGACTTTTTACCTCTTAAGTAATCAACCCAGATTGTAGAGTCAAAGATCATCTACCCTCGCGCATTTTCATTAGATCTCCTTTCCATTTAACTTTTCCACGAAGAGATCTTAATTTTTGACGCTTTAACCAGTTGGCATGTGCAACCAATGCCTCTTCTACAGCCTCGCGTTTGGTTTTAGCCTGCCCAAACCGCATGATGTCTTCAATCAAATCATCGCGGAGTACAATATTGGTACGTGTTGTTTTCATACACACAAAATTAGCAAATTTATACACACGCTGGATGAGGAAAAAGAGCCTCGTTTGTACAAATGATTTTAGTTCATACAATAGTGGCTATCAGCGTAATCTGTGGCATAAATAATTAATGCCTGCGCATTTTAGAAAGCGTAGAGTCCAGCACAGATGCCATCTTATCGATAGCGCCACTAAATGCATCATCCAGATTAGCTGCATGATTGGTAGTAGTTACCGGGCTAAGGCCTTTTAGCTTTGCTTCAATCAGGCAACGCTTATCATCATCGCCACCTTTGGCGCCATTCTCATCGCTAAAGTGTACATCGATGCGGGTAATGTAATCGCTGAACCGATCGAACTCCGCTTCAAGCGTTTCGGTACAAAATGCAATCAACCGATTGCTGCCTTCAATGTGCCGGTCGGTGTTAACTTCTATTTTCATAATTCATTAAGGGTTTCAAAATCGGGCCCATGTTAGTAACAACTTTGCAAACTATCAAAAGGCTTCAAGCTTATCATACAAATTATTATTTCATCGTAGCCGGTGCAGGCTCCGGATGTTTCGCATACCGTTCAAAGAATTCTATTACACGCAGCAGGTGATCCATCATCCTTCCCGGGTTACCGCTACGGGTAAGTTCATGCCCTTCGCGCGGGTAGCGAATGTATTCCACCGGCTTGTTCAAAATCTTTAAACTCTTATACAACATTTCGGATTGAATAACCCCGGTGCGCAAGTCCTGGTCGCCATGGATAATCAATAGCGGGGTGTTGATCTTATCCACGTAAGTGAGTGGCGACTCTGCATCCAGCAAGGCTTTGGTTTCTTTCTCCCAGGGCCAGCCTCCAAAATTGGTTGGCACCAATCGCCAGGCGTTGCCTTCGCCCATAAAGGTGGTAAGTTCATACACGCCACGCTGTGCGTTGGCTGCTTTAAACCGATTGTCATGGCCTACAATCCACGCTACCATGTAGCCTGCGTAACTTCCTCCTTCTACAAACAACTGGTCTTTATCAATCCACGCGTGTTGTTTCATAGCTTCATCCAATGAAGCTAAAATATCTCCGGCAGGGCCAGTACCCCAATCTTTAAAGTTTCCTTTCTTAAACTTATCGCCATAACCGCCACTGCCACGCGGATTGCAATACACTAATCCATAACCCCAACTGTTTTCTAACTGATACTCGTGCCACATACTGAAAATGCCCGGCCCCCACATGGCCGAAGGGCCCCCATGAATGTTAAGAATGGTGGGATACCTGAGTCCGTCTTTTTTGTTGGCTGGCTCCTGCACCCAGTATTGAATCTTTGTTCCATCCGGACGAGTGAACCAATATTCTTTTGGTGTGCTGATGAGCCGGTTCTTTACCCAGCCTTCATTTAGTTGGGTAAGCTGGCGGTTGGATTTGTCTTTGAGGTTGTAGAGATATATTTCCCACGGGTTTTTGGTTTCGGTAAGCGCATACACCACTTTATCACCCCGCACATCAAAATCGTTTACTCCATTATCGTTTCCGAAAATTTTTGTAATGGCACCACCTTTAGCAGGAATACTAAACAATGGAATATCGCCTTCTGTTTGTGACGTGAAGTAGATGGTCTTTCCATCGGCCGACCAGATGTGTCTGCCGATGTCGCGATCGAGTGACGATGTTAAGATAGCGGGCTTACTACCGGAAACCGGAACAATCGCCAGGTTGGTTTGCGTGGCATGACGATTATCAATTGCGGTGGCATAGAAAGTTACCTGAGTGCCATCGGGCGAATACGTGGGGTTTGAAATACTGTAACCCGGCCAGGTTAAAAACTCTTTCGCTGCTTTTGTGGCAACATCAATTTTCCACAAGTCATTATCCGGCTCGCGGTCGGGATGAATTTTGTACACGCGCGAAGAACAAATAATGCTCTTCCCATCGGGCGACCAGCTTGCCGATTGAAAATCCTGAAAGCCTTGCGTTAGCTGCACATCCTTTTCATCGGAGCCAGGCGTTTTGATAAACAGGTGTGTAAAACTTTCTTCGGGGTTAAGGTTCAACTCTCCTTGCAGGTTCTGGCGTACCAACACACGGGGGTTGTTATCAAAGGTATTTTTGGCCAACCACGCCCGCACTTCTGTTAAAGAACCATCCGGACTGTTGGCAACACTTTTACGTTCATCCGCTTTCATGTTTTTGAAATTGGGCTCATCACCTTGTGTGCGGCCGGGGCGTTCATAAACCCAGGGGGTTTGGCCCTCAATTTTAGAAAACGGAATGCTGGCTGAGTACAAAATCTTTTTTCCATCCGGGCTCCATTGCGGATTGCCGGCACCATATTCTGATTTTGTTATGGCATGTGCTTCACCTCCGCTTAAAGGAAGCAACCAAAGCTGTGATTTATCTCCATCGGCACGAACAAAAAGAATTTGTTTTCCATCGGGGCTCCACTGGGGTGAGCCATCGCTCCGGTCGCCAAAGGTTAACTGCACGGGTTCTGATTTGCCAACCAGATCCAACAGGTAAAGATGCCGGGTATAATAATATTCATTTTCATTTTTAACGGCTTTGCGACTAACCACTGTTACCGCTTTGGTGCCATCGGGCGAAATCTGAATTTGATTGGTGGTGGCTATCTTCATTAAATCGGAGGCCACAACGGGTGTTTTACTTTGGCTATAGCCGGACACAACAACCAGCACCAGCACAAATATTTTTAACAGTTTCATAGAAATAGAATTATGAAGGTTGAAGATGCGGAAAAAGAAAACACCCCAAAAGCATTTTGGGATGAGTGGAGGAAAGCGGCCTGTGCTTAATTGGCAGATATCATTGTTAGAATTTCATCCACATATTCGCGGGAGTTGCTCAGGCGGGGCACTTTATTCTGGCCGCCCAGTTTGCCACGTTTTTTCATCCAGTTATAAAATGTTCCTTCGCTTACAGCGTGTATGGTGGGTGCTACCAGGGCAATGTCATGGGTGCGTTTGGCATCGTAATCGGAGTTTACTTTGCGCAATGTTTCGTCCAATACACTTCTGAATTCGTCTAAATCCCTGGGCTTTACTCTAAACTCAATAATCCACTCGTGGCCGCCTCGTTTTGATTTTTCGAGATAGATGGGTGCGGCAGTGAAGTTATCGATTACAGCGCCAGTTTGTTCACACGCTTTGGTAATTGCCGTTTCGGCATTTTCAATGATAACCTCCTCGCCAAATGCATTTATAAAATGTTTGGTGCGGCCAGAGATTCGGATGCGGTATGGTGAAACCGAAGTGAACTTAACAGTATCGCCAATATTGTAGCGCCATAAGCCGGCATTGGTGGTAATCAGCATGGCGTAGTTTTTACCCACTTCTACATCGGCCAGCGAAATTGCTTCTGGATAGTGGTTATCGAGCTGATCGGTTGGGATAAATTCATAGTACACACCATAGTCCAGCATAAGTAACAGATCTTCCGAATTGGGTTGATCCTGAATACCAAAAAAACCTTCGCTTGCATTATAGGTTTCCCAATACTTCATGTTATCGCTTGGAATTAATGAGCGGAACAAGTTGCGATAGGGTTTAAAGGCTACTGCACCATGAAAGAAGACTTCGAGGTTGGGCCAAACTTCGAGTATAGAACTTTTGTTTTCTTTTTTAAGAATGTACTGCAACAGCAAGACGGTCCATGTGGGCACTCCTGCAATGTTGGTTACATTCACATCCATGGTTTCGCGCGCAAGCCGTTCTATTTTTTCTTCCCAGTTGGGCATAAGCGCTACTTCCAAACTTGGGGTGCGAATGAACTGCGCCCAGGGGGGCAGGTTTTGCATAATTACAGCCGACACATCGCCATAATGCGAAGATGCGGTTGGCT
>Ga0209605_1001450_pt1 | contig 26207 bp, 26 predicted proteins | sample AD_UKC035_MetaG_FD_184408 | JGI IMG/M metagenome (GOLD analysis project Ga0209605, IMG submission 184408) | Active sludge microbial communities of municipal wastewater-treating anaerobic digesters from USA - AD_UKC035_MetaG (SPAdes) (version 2) | ecosystem: Engineered > Bioreactor > Anaerobic >...
TGCTCCACCGTCAACATCCCTTCTGACCCCGGCATCTGGAACCATCTCCAGACACCACACGTCGGTCAATTGCGGTGGCCCCTTTTCCGGCGCTTTTTCCCCCTCGAAAACTCCCCTCTCCTGGCCCCCTTTCTGATGCTTTTTTCCAGCATCCCCGACCTTCGGATACCGTGTCCGATTCTCATCCTGGTTTTCAAGCCGGGAATCGCTATTTCAACTGAAGGCTTGCCAAAAACTTGTCTTCCAGCGAACGGAAACGGCGAGGGGTATTCCAACGGGGGTGCTGCCCCGAGTGACCCTTGCGTAAGAACCCATGAAATTGAGTGAAAGGACGAATTGTGCGAGAGCAGATCTCATGCGGCGGCAGGAACGAGTCTCAGGTAGATGGCTCACCGGCGGTGGACGGCCCGCAACCCTGGAACGGACAGCAGGCCTCCTGGGGGCCATTTCTATCGATTACCTCTGACCTCAGGGGCCAAAGATGTCTTTCAATCTGGGATCTCTCAACAGCTTCGCTCGGATAGAAGCGACTGTGTGGGACACGGCTTCTTGCGTATCCCGACACGGCGTTTTGGACAACTCCGACACGCCCAGGGCCGTAACCTCCCAGTCCAAATTCTTCTTCTCACATCTCACGATCAAATCGATGTCCATCGCCTTGAGCGTGATGCTGTCCCAAGCGACCAGGACAATAGCATCTTCCTCCGGCTCTCGGATCCTACCCTGCCACCCGCCGATATCAATGGCAAAGTCGGGATCGCGAGTACCGCTATTGACGCGGACACAATCCCCCGTGCAGAAACTTGCCTCAGGCATGGCTGTCCCCTTCTTCTCTCCAAATGACTCTACACACCTCCGACACAGGAACCTCAGACTCGTTCGAGCCCGGCTCATTCGTTCGCTCGCTCGCTCGCTCACGACTCGTCAAGACTCGCCTGGAGTTCGGCCTTCTTGATCTCCAGTCGTCGCACTTTGGCTTTCAAGACCCTCAGCTCCGCGTTGGTCTTGTCCAGTTCTCTCTGGATCTTCGCCTTCTCAAGGTATAGCCGGCCGTGTTTCTTGGATACAAACTACTCCACTTCGCGGCGGAGAAGTCTCAAGAAGGGATTCCCGTAGACGGGCACTTCGCGGTATTGGAGCTTGCCGCGCCTGATCGCCTGGATGATCTCGCCTTGTGTGAGCCCGAATTCCTCGCGCGCCGACTTGTCGGAGAGAGTTGCTCCCTTCTTGGACCAATGATCCATTTCGCCGGCACTCATCGGTTCGGTCTCCTATTCGACTCTGGCGGATACGACATCAATACGATCTTGTCCAGCTACCCGCGATATCTTTGCCCCGACGATCGGTTTCTGGACGGCTGGAAACAGGGACAACTTGTTCTGTATGAGCTTCCACATGTCACTGCGGATGTCAGAAAGCTCCTCCTCGGTGGCGTCGGGATTGTATGCTTGATAGCTCTTGATGTACTGGTTCAGCAAGCTCTCGCGAACCTTCGGCGGGTTGCAGGCGATGTTCCAGGCGCTACACGCGGCATTGAGATGATTCTGCTTCTCATCAAGCGTCTCGCCCAATTGTATGAACTCGCCTGCGAACTCGCAGATCATCTCGGACACCTTCTGCACAGGCCAGGATGTGGCCGCCCCGCGCCTTTGCTTCTCGTTCTTCCGTGTCACATCCGCTCCTGTTCACAGTATCTCATCCTTCCCGTCCATCGCATTCACAACACGCGGGACGTTGTCGGACACGCTGTTCAATGGAACGTGTCCTGTCTATGTGAATCTACGCGATCCTGGCACTGATTTCAAGAGAAAATTAAGGGCGAGGAACAGTGCCCACTACAACGTGCTCTGGAGCGGCCCCGAACGGGAGACCTGCCCTCCCCCACCGGCGCAGACGCCTCCTGCAAAGTGGGTCCGGCCAAGTATCCCTCATCTCATGCATAGCATACGTCGCTCCGCCATACGCCCTTCGTGAAAGTAAACGCCCATCCCAGTAAGGTTGTGGCTGCATAGACACGCAACATGACACCTTCTTGGAGCCAGTTGAGGCCCGATTTCGCATATTCCTTCACGTTTGACGACTTGGCCCCCTTTCTGATGCTTTTTTCCAGAGGCACACCGGCCTTCGTCAGCGGCGACACCGGCTTGGTGATATTCAGCCCCACCGGCTGTTCCTGTCGCATGGATTTCAGAAATCAAGCGCCGCCATCGACTATGAACTTTCGACTACTGTTGATCACGCGGTCTGTTTGTTCAGAGATGTTCTGCACATACGTGCTCGCCATCTTAACGTCGGCATGCCCCAGCAACTTCTGAACGGCAAATGGATCTCCAGAACTCGCCGCCACCGTTGCCGCTGTTCTTCTGAGGGTGTAGAATCCAACACCTTTCGCCACTTCTATTCCCGCCTTCTTCATGAGTTTTGAGAACTCCTTGGTGACCGCATCGTCCTTCGTGTACTTGATGGTCCCGTCCTCCTGCTTGTTGGACATAGTCCTCACCCAAGGGTTACCGCTGCGAGTATAGAATACGAGCTCACCCTGTCTCGGCACTGCAAGCAAAGCCTGCACGGTCTCAGGCCACAGCGGCAGATTCCTGCCTATTCCCGTTTTTCCTCTGGGATAAGTGACCCTGCCCTGGTCCAGGTCGACGTTCTTCCATTTGAGTTCTGCACAGTCTGTACATCCGAAGCCACAGTTCAGACCGAGCCATATCATTGCATTCATCTGTACGCCAGCGTTCTGCAACAATGCTCGAACCTGAGACGATGTAAAAGTGGGCTTTTCTGTTTTCTGCGGCGTGACCTTCTTCAGTGCCTTCAATCGTGGCGAATGATCGATTATCTCGTTGTCCAAAGCCCAGTTGTACATGGCTTTCACGGCGGCCATTCGGTTGTTTATAGTGTTCGGCAAGTTTTTCGCTCCGATCAATCTCGTCCGATAGTTTTGCAGGTCAAGTGTCGCGACATCAGACACCAGTCGGTGGGGCCCGACGAATCTCACAAATGCCTTCAAGAGAGAGACTTGGTCAGAAAGGTGTCGTGGTTTCACCTCACCGATAGCAACTCTTGATTCCTGGTGATCCAGGTACAGGTTGCACATCGTTTTGATGGAAAGCCGCTCGGCTGTCGCCTCAGGACTCACCGGTCGACCAGCATGCAAGCAGGCGGCCTGCTCAAGATAGCGCTCCATGGCCTTTCGCCTGTCAGTCCCGAAATAGTATATCTTGCCTTTGATCTTCTTGCAGAACTGGCCGGTCTTGTGTAATGTAAGTGGGAATTTGTCAGAACGTGTTCGTCTTTTAGACGTGGGCTTTGTCATGGTAGGAACTCCTTGCTACGGCCGAAGAACTCAAGAACGCCCTGAGAGTCTACGCGAGTTTGTGGTTGTAGTCAAGGTTGTATTCAGAAAAACACCGCTCTGGTGTAATTCACATAAAGCATTATTATATAAGACTTTGCGTCCGTAGCTCAATTGGATAGAGCATCGGTCTTCGGAACCGATGGTTGGGGGTTCGAGTCCCTCCGGACGCAGTCGAAAACCCCGTTTTCACCAGCGCCAACGCGGGCGGTCTGTGCCGACGCCTGCATGGTAGTGCATGGTGAAGCGACCAAAAGCGTCAGGTTTTTGCACCAAGTCGTTTCTTGCCGTTTGCGTGGCTGTCGTCCGTTCCCGTGGCTCTCTTGACCGCACAAGCACTCAGCGACAGGTTCGGCAGCTCCGCAACCGCCTCCGCCTCCCGGCGTCGACAACGACCTTGCCCATGCTGTCCCGTTCCTCGGTTGCCGCCAATCAAGAAAGACGGCCCTCACGTGTTCCGCGAGACCGCCATCACGAACCGGGTCCGGCACGGGGTGACCCTGGCGGACGCCCAGTACGCGACCGGGCACCAGAGCGACCAGACGACAAAAGAGTATTACGTCGAGGTCCTGTGCAGCCGCGCGGTCGAGAGTGTCCGAGCCGCAATCAGTTGATGGGCCAGCCTGGGTTCGAACCAGGAACCAACAGATTATGAGTCTGCTGCTCTACCGTTGAGCTACTGGCCCTGCATTCTGGTGTACTGTACTTCTCCCGAGCCGGACCTGCAAGGGAATTGGGATCAGACCCGTGCTCCTTTGGAGCCGCGTCGTGGGGGGAAAAGGCTGGAATCCCAGCCGTAGGTGTACTGCCTCTCCAGGCGGCCTTCGCGGTCGTGGACCGCGAGCAGGCTGTACTCGTGGCTTTGAGCCAGCTCCCGGCCGCGTAGGATTGCATCGATCTTCGACCGGTGGCTGCTGACCACCTGGCCGGTGTTCACCAATCGAACGCTCCAGCCGCCATCTTCCCCCCGGATCACGTGATACGTCGCACGCTCCGCCATGTCTGAGCCTCCCTTGATATCGTCATCAGCGACTGAAGTCGCTGGGTCCAGCATTCAATCCTGGGCCAGGCCGGGCATGTGTCGTCATCGCCCGGACCGGTCCATCACAGTCATCTTATTGTGCCGACGCGCTCGCAGACGTCAATAGGGTCGTCGGACGTCCGGCGAGAATCCTGAAGGATGGATCGGCGCCATGCCGATATCCAACGTGTGATGACGGCGAAACGGCTGGTAATCCTGGCGGGGCGGCGTGCAGATCACGAGCGAAGACGACAGTCGTCTGCTCGCGTGGGAGCCCGATCCGCCAACAGGACTCCTGCCCGCTGGCCGGACCGGCACGGTGAGCGAGGCCGGCACTTTCACGGCCCGGTCTGCCGGTGTCTTCCATCAGGAGGTCACGGTCGATGTATCCTGGCAGCCGGCGGATTCTGATCTGCCCACGGGCGAGTACTGCGGCATCGTGAAGCGGATTGGCATGGTCAGGGCGTAGTACGCCGTCCAACCGAGAATGGTGTGTGAAGACCACGGACATCGTTCGGAGTTCCACCTTCAGGCGGTTCGGAACCGCGTAAACGCGGGACTCCAAACGGGCCCAATGTCACCACATCACCCACCATCTTCAGGTGGACGGGGCAGCAGGGCGTATCTGTCGGCTACCTTGTTCCTTCCCGCCGACGTCTGGATTCGCCGGAAGCGAGCCGCTGCGGCGGTCTGGTCCTATGGCTCCGTCGTCGTCGCCACTTCCGGCCCGTCGAGGATGGCGCCGTAGATGTCCCAGTTGCCGTCGCGGTCGTCCTGCCAGACCACGATGGCGCGCTGCGCTTCGGTGTCCACATAGACCGCGGGGTTCACCTGGTCGGACATCTTCGTGTTCGTCAGGATGAACTCCTGGCGGGTAATGAGGTTGTAGCCGCGGATGTCCCCAGTGCCGTTGCTGCCATCCTGCCAGACGACGATGTGCTTGTGGATTCTCGGGCAGGCCGTCAGGCTGGAACTGCTGATGCCTTCCGGGTTGAACGGGTCGAAGAGGTTGTCCACCATCACCTTGCCGGCCTTGTCCGTCTCGCGCCCGACCAGCCAGCCGTCGGAGAGGCTCGGGACCTGCTGCTCGCCCAGGGCCATATTCGTATAGAACAGGCGCGGGCTGTTCGGATCGGAGATGTCGGCGCCGTAGACGAACGGCTGGGGCAGGTCCGACGACCGCTGTTGCCAGACCGCGAGATTGCCGGAGATGCAGGGACCGACCTCATCCACGTCGATCATCGCGGAGACGAAGAACGCCTCGGGATTGTCGCTCCCGGTCAGACGGGCGCCCAGGATGTCCCAGTCCGGCGCGTCGACGAATCCATGTTGCCAGACGACCACGCCATCCGATACGCACGGGATACGTTCATCGTCCATCGAGGCGGAGATCGCGTACCTCGACAGGGTGTGTCCGTTCCCTATGCGGGCCCCGTAGACGTCGCCATCGGTCTCGTCGTATTGATGCTGCCAGACGACATCGTTGCCGTCGATGATGGGAAACAGATCATCGCCGGGGAGATCGGCGATGGTGAAGCTGCCCACGACCTTGCCGTCGAACACCTGCGCGGCCTCGATGTCCCAGTCGCCATACCGGCTGTTGAAGAACTGCCAGACCACGGTATTGCCCGAAACCGAGGGATACACCTCGCGATCACTGGTGGCCGCGACTCTGAAGATCGTGATCGCATGGGCCATTGGACAGGCGGCCAGCAGCAGAAACAGACTCGCACCGAATAGCAGCTTGTTCCGCAATTCGCTTCGCATGACGCTCTCCTCGAATCATCCGGGATCGGAATGATCCCACACCTCTTTCCGGGCCTCCGCCGTCGGGTCGCACCGCGGCGTCCGACTCCAATCTCTACCCATTGTAGGCAATGGGCATGGCCGGAGCAAGCGCCGTAGGTCTGCGTCAGCTTCGCCAGCAGCAGGAGATTCCGTTTCCTGCATCTCTCCCACGGAACCTCGTCGCTGGGCGGCAAGCGCCCGATCGTATCGCGGGAGAGCGGCCCGTGATGCAGACACCGCCACAGCAAGAGCGATTCCGTCATCGGTTCGATCACGATGTCTTCCATCCCCATCCGTCTCCCCGTCCGCTACTTGCGGAGGAACAGCCAGACCCAGCCGTGCGTCTCGTATTCGCGAGGGAGCGACGAGTAGAGGGAACGTATCCGCTCGCTGACTTCGTCCATCTCTTCCCGGAGCTTGTCGCGTTCGTCCTTGTCCTCCACGCGCGCGGATCCATGGACCTTCTGGTAAAGCTCGTTGGAACGCGAACGCAGCGACTCCAATTCCGTCCGTATTCGCTCGTGTTCGGCCTTCTCCTCGGCGGTCGGCTCGGGACGGTCTGGTTTCTGGTAAGAGATATCTCCGACGAGCAGGTCCAGCCGGCCGTCGCCGTTCCAGTCGGCGACGCAGAGCTTTGAGCGACCGCCGCGACGGACCTCTTTGGGAGCCTGCGCTCCCGCCTGCATATCGCCAGGCCCGACGAGTCGCACTGCCGCGGCAAATCGCGGCGCCTTGGACGTACCTGTGTTTTGGAAGAGCGAGACGCTGCCGTCTTCGGCGCCGACCAACAGATCGAGGTCTCCGTCTGTGTCCCAGTCGGCAACACACGGACCCGCCCGGCTCTGAACGCGGAGCGGCTGACCCGCGGCTTGGAGTTGCTCTTCCTTGCCAAAGGCATAGGAGTTTGCGGTCCCCTCGTTGGGGATGAGATAGACATCGCCCTTGATGGTCCCGACGATCAGGTCGAAATCCCCGTCGCCATCCCAATCGGCCGGAACGACCGTGGAGGCGCTGCCCGTGGTGGCGATGGGCTTCTCCGACGTGCTCTTGATTCGCTGTCCGCGGTAGGTGACGAACGTCCCTTCGTCCGTCGTTTCCCACTCGGCGGAGCCGGTAATCAGGATCATGGTTTTGGCTTCCCCTGAGCCTCGGAACAGGTTCTGTTCTTCTCGGATTCCGCCGCCGATATTGATGATCTGGCCGTCCTTGTCCTTGAGCATCTCGGAAGCCGCGAAGGAGCCGTCCGCCAAGCCCTTGAACAGGAACAACTCGCCCGGCCAGGAGCCCGAGAGGATGTCCGTGTGCCCATCGCCGTTGAGGTCCACGACACGTGGACCGAATCCGATGCATCAGCCATGGGGGACGGTGCCGTCTTTGGCCCCATCCTTGAACTTCACTCCGGCCGCGAGCTTCGGCTGGGCGTTGGTGCCCTCATTGCGGTAGATCCAGAGCAGCCCATCGCCGAACTGGCCGACCAGGAGATCCCGGACCCCGTCGCCATCGAAGTCGCAGACATAGGGGGCCGCATGGCCGACATCCGTATCGGTTGGCTTGCCGCCGGCCTCCAGCCGGACCGGCGGCATCAATTCGTCGCTCGCTGCTGCACTCGCCGAGGCAACCAACCCGAATACGATGAGAACAAGCATATGCCACATGACTGCACCTCCATACGTAATCTTGCTGCCGACATTGTACCGCAGGCGGTGGGCAAGGCAACCCTCGCCCACGAAAATGGATTCTCGCGGCAGAGGGGCCGTCGAGAGGTAGACAGAGGTTGCCCAGCCACGGTATATTCCTTGAATGATCGAGTCGGTCAAGGGACAAGGAACAATCGAGAATGGTGAAGGAGTAGTGCCATGAGATGCTCAATCGTGAGACGCGTCGGGCCGGCGGCCCTGCTCGCGATGCTGTTCATCGCTGCGACGATGAGGGGCCAGGACCTCGCGGGATTCGAGAAACGTTTGACCGAGTTCACGCTGGACAACGGCCTGAAGTTCCTGATCCTGGAACGCCACGAGGTGCCGATCGTCTCGTTCCACACCTACGCCGACGTCGGCGGGGTCGATACGGTGACCGGGATCACCGGAATGGCGCACCTGTTCGAGCACATGGCGTTCAAGGGGACGCGGACCATCGGGACGAAGGACTACACGGCGGAAGCCGCCGCGATGGCGAAGATGGACGAGCTGTTCGACGCCATCAAGAAAGAGAAGCGCAAGATCGGCGGTCCGGACCCCCAGAAGCTGAAGGAACTCCAGGACCAGTTCGACCAGGAAGGGCAGAAGGCCCAGGAGTGCATCGTTCACGACGAGTACGAGGAGATCCTCACGCAGCAGGGCGCCGAGGGGTTCAACGCCTACACGAGCGAGGACGCGACGCAGTACATCGTGAGCCTGCCCTCGAACAAACTCGAACTGTGGATGATGCTGGAGGCGGATCGATTCGCCTACCCGGTGCTTCGCGAGTTCTACAAGGAACGGGACGTCGTGATGGAGGAACGGCGGATGATGGAGAACTCCCCGATGGGGCGACTCTACGAGGAGTTCCAGGCCATCGCGTTCCTGGCCCATCCCTATGGCGAGGGCGTGATCGGGCATATGAGCGATCTGCAAACCCTCACGCGAGGGGAAGCGGTGGCCTTCTTCCGCAAGTACTACTGCCCCAGCAACCTGACGATCGCCATCGTCGGAGATGTCGATCCCGCCCAGGTCCGGAGGCTGGCGGACAAGTACTTCGCGGGCCTGCCCAGCGGGCCCAAGCCCGAGCCGGTCGAAACGGAAGAGCCGCCGCAGCGAGGAGAACGCCGCGTAACAGTCGAGGATGTCGCCCAGCCTGTGGTCTTGATCGGCTACCACCAGCCCAACGTCAATCACCCCGACAGCACGGTGCTCCAGGTGATCTCGGAGATCATCGGTGTCGGGCGGACCGCGAGGCTGTACAAGAGCCTGGTGAAGGACAAACGGATCGCGGTCTCCGCCAACTCGGGACCGATGCTGAACAAGTACCCGGCTCTGTTCATGTTCATGGCGGTCCCTGCGACGGGGCACACGACCCGCGAGTGCGAAGACGCGATCTACGCGGAAATCGAGAAACTCAAGACCGAGCCCGTATTGCCTGCGGAGTTGGCCAAGGCGAAGACCCGCAGCCGGGCCGACGTGATTCGACAACTCGACTCCAACTCGGGTCTGGCTGCCCAACTGACCTTCTATGAAGTGGTCACCGGCGACTGGCATAACCTCTTCAAGCAGTTGGACCAGATCGAGCAGGTGACCGCAGCGGACGTCCAGCGGGTTGCCGCGATGTACTTCACGACCAAGAACCGCACGGTCGGCGCTATCGAAACCACCTCCGGCGAGAAGCCCACGACAGGAGCAGGAATATGAGAACCGTGTTGACAATGCGAATGACGTCGGTGCTGATGTGCGTCGCCTTCCTCGTCGGCTCGGGGATGGCGATGGAACGCGTGCCCGACTACCGGGAGTTGAAGTACCCCAGGCTGCGCGACATCCAGGTGCCCGAGGTGGAACGGGTGACGCTGGCGAACGGGATGCAGTTGTTCCTGCTGGAGGACCACGAGCTGCCGCTGATCTACGTTTCGGCGATGATTCGGACGGGATCGATCTACGAGCCCGCGGACAAGGTGGGCCTGGCCTCCCTCACGGGCACGGTCCTGCGGACGGGCGGCACGACCAGCCGGACGGGGGACGAGATCGACGAGCAACTGGAGCAGATCGCCGCATCCGTGGAGACCGGCATCGGCCGCAGCTCCGGCAGCGCCTACATGTCCGTGCTCAAAGAGGACATCGACACGGGCCTTCCCATCCTGGCCGACGTCCTGATGAACCCCGCCTTCCGCCAGGACAAGATCGATCTGGCGAAGGTCGCGGCCCGCACGTCGATCGCGCGTCGCAACGACAATCCCAACGCCATCGCCTCGCGAGAGTACGCCAAGCTGATCTACGGGACCGGCAGCGTCTATGCCCGGCACACCGAGTACGCGACCCTCGACAGTATCGCCCGGGATGACCTCGTGGCGTTTCATCGCAGGTTCTATCATCCCAACAACGTCATGCTCGCGGTGTGGGGCGACTTCGAGACGAAGAAGATGGTCGCGCGGATCGAAGATGCTTTCAGGAATTGGCGGAAGGCCCAGGTGGATGTGCCGCCCGTGCCGGAGGTGAAGTACGAGTTCCGCTCGACCGTGAACGTCGTCGTCAAGGAGGACATGAGTCAGAGCTGCATCCGCCTGGGCCACCTCGGGGGGATGATGAACGATCCGGACTACTTCGGTCTGATGGTGATGAACGAGATCCTGGGCGGCTCCTTCACCAGTCGGCTGTTCAAGAACGTCCGCTCCCGGCAGGGCCTGGCCTACTCGGTCTCCGGCGTCTACGGAGCGGATTTCGATCATCCGGGCGTGTTCTACGCGAGTTGCCAGACGAAATCGCAGAGCACCGTTCACGCGACCGAAGCGATCATCGAGGAGATCCGCAGGATGACGCAGGAACCCGTAACGGACGAGGAGCTGGCCCTGGCCAAGGACGGCTTCCTGAACTCGTTCGTGTTCAACTTCGAGAGCCGGGGCGAGGTCGTCACGCGTCTGATGACGTACGCCTATTACGGCTACCCGGCGGATTTCCTCCAGAAGACGAAGGAGAACGTCGAGAAGGTGACGAAGGCCGACGTCCTCCGCGTGGCGAAGGCCCACCTGCGTCCCGACACGGTGCAGATCCTCGTGGTGGGCAATCCGGAGGGCTTCGACAGGCCGCTGTCCACGTTCGGCGACGTGAAGACCATCGATGTTGCGATTCCGCAGCCGGCACAGGGACAATGACGGAATCGGTCGCTATACAGAGCAAGGATCGAGACTGTTGTCGAGGGACATCCTGATGGAACTGGTGCGGACCCTTCGACCCGTTCACTGGATCAAGAACCTGTTCGTTTTCGCGGCCCTGGTGTTCAGTCAGCAGCTTGCGGGCCCGGCGGATGCGGTCTTTGCCGCGGTGGCCCGGTCGGTCGCGGCGTTTCTGTGCTTCTGCCTGGCCTCGTCGGCGATCTATGTCGTCAACGACATCCTGGACCGCAAGACCGACAGCATCCACCCGGAGCACCGCAGCAGGCCGATCGCGTCGGGTCTTGTGACCGTGCAGGCAGCAGGGATCGTCGCCGTCCTGTGTGCCGTCGTCGCGTCGCTCGGGAGCCTGCTGCTCTCGACGGAATTGGCCGGGGTCATCCTGGTCTACGGCGTGTTGATGGTCCTGTACTCGGTCGCTCTCAAGCGGGTGATGATCCTCGACTGCGTCGTCATCGCGGTGGGCTTCTGCCTGCGTGCGGTGGCGGGGGCGGTGGTGATCGACGTGTTCATCTCGCCTTGGCTGGTCGTGTGTACGTTCGCGCTGACGCTGTTCCTCGCGTTCAGCAAGCGCCGGGGCGAGATTGCCCAGCTCCAGTCCAACAGCGAGGCCTTTCGCAAGACACTGGGCGAATACACGCCGGAACTGCTCGCCCACATGCTGGACGTCAGCAGCGTCCTGGCGGTCGTCTGTTTTCTCATGTACGCGATGGATTCCGCGACCATCGAGCGATTCGGCACGAACAGGCTTGTGTACACGTCGCCCGTCGTGCTGTATTGTATATTCCGATTCAGTGCCTTGACTCAGAAAGGCCTGTACTGCGACCCGGTGAAGCTGATCCTGCGGGATCGGCCGTTCCAGGTCGGGTTGCTGGTCTGGGTCCTGTTGTGCATCGGGATCATCTATGTCCATTGATAAAGGATAAAGGATGATGGATTATTGATTCGGACTGCGGCGCCTTCGCTGTGAATTATCAATCATCCATTATCCCTCATCAATGAGAGAGCGTCTGCAAAAAGTGATGGCTTCGGCCGGCGTGGCCTCCCGAAGGCAGTGTGAGGAGCTGATCCTCCAGGGCGTCGTGTCCGTCAACGGCAAGGTCGTGGACCAGTTGCCGGCGTTTGCCGACCCGGCGGTGGACACGATCACCGTCAGCGGAAGGCGTTTGAAACAGCCCGAGCGGGTGTATTTCCTGTTGAACAAGCCCAAGGGCGTCATCTGCACGAGCCGCGATCCCCAGGGCCGGCCCAGCGCCGTGGACCTCATCGGCGCCTCCGACCGGGTGTTCTGCGTGGGTCGTCTCGATGCGGACACTACCGGACTGCTGATCCTGACCAACGACGCGGAACTGACCAATCTCCTGACCCATCCGCGGTACAAGGTCGCCAAGACGTATGTGGCCAAGGTGGCCGGGCGCCTGGACGACCGGGCCGTCGAGCGGCTCAGGAAAGGGATCTGGCTGGCCGAGGGCAGGACGGGCACGGCTGCCGTCAAAGTGCTCAAGCGCGGTCGCGACGAGTCCCTGCTCGAGATCACCATTCGCCAAGGGCTCAACCGCCAGATCCGTCGAATGCTGGCCAAGGTCGGTCTCGATGTGACCTCGCTGAAGCGAACGCGGATCGGCAACCTGAAGATCGAAGGCCTGGGCATGGGCGAGTTCCGACCGCTGGCTGACAGCGAGGTGGATGTCCTGAGGCGCGCGATCGACAAGCCTTCGAGCGGACCACCGCCGAAGCGAACGAGACCCGTCCGATAAAGCGGGTTCTTGTCGTGCGGATGGGACCTGGCGTTTCAGGTCGCCGAGGGACGGAGAAATGCCTTGAGTCGAAGGGGCATTTCTGGTATAAGGACAGTTTGTGTCTTTCGCCCGTATGGTAGTTGCAGGCAGGAGCTTCGGCATTGACGAGTTTCCAGAAACGAGTAGCGGCGGGTTTGAGCGTTACGACGGTGAGCCGGGATCCGGTTCAAGAGCACTTCATCACGGTTACCCCCCAGAAGGGAGAGACTCCTGAGTCGGTCTTCCAGCGGACGGTGGATGCCGTTCGGCAGGTAGGGGGGCGAATCGTCTCCGTGGAGGCGCTGGGCCTGTCCGCCGCGGATAGAAGTGCCGTAGGTGTTCTGACGAAGGTTGCGGAGGATGCCCACGCGCCTCTGGCCTGGATCGAGAACTCGCGGGCCGACAACCTCTTTGGCGTGCACGTCTGGGCCGTCTCCGGGACGTCGATCAAGGCGCTGTCCTTCAACGGGCGTCCCGCGGGCACGGTGTTCGACGATGGGCATGTGCAGTACTGCCGGCTGGCGGGTCTTCTGCCGCCGGATGCCAAGGCCAGCCGGCCGGAGCAGGCCGCCGCGGTCTTCCACCAGATGGATGTCCTGCTCGAGGACGCCGACATGACGTTCGGCGATGTGCTCCGCACCTGGTTCTACAACGACAACATCCTCGGCTGGTATCGCGATTTCAACGGCGTCCGCAACAAGTTCTTCCAGGAGAAGAAGGTCTACGAGGGTTTGCTTCCGGCCAGCACCGGAATCGGCGGCCGCAATCTGCTGGGTGCGGCCCTCCTCTCCGGTCTGATCGCCATCAAGACGGACAACCAGGACGTGACGGCCTTCGAGGTCCCGTCGCCGATGCAGTCGCCGGCGCCGCAGTACGGCAGCTCCTTCAGCCGGGCCGTGGAGCTGGAGCAGCCCGATCTTCGACGGCTCTACGTCTCCGGGACCGCCAGCATCGACGAGCACGGGAAGAGCGTCTTTCTCGACGATGCGCCCGCCCAGGTCCGCCAGACGATGGAAGTGGTCCAGGCCATCCTTCGCTCTCGCGACATGGATTGGGGCGACGTGACCCGCTCCCTGGCGTACTTCAAGCGGGCGAAGGACGCGCCGCTGTTCAACCGATACTGTGACGAGAACGGCGTTCCCTCCTTCCCGGCCATCATCGTCGAGAACGACGTCTGCCGGGATGAGCTGCTGTTCGAGATCGAGGTGGACGCGGTCGTGGCGAAGTAGTCGGGCCGGAGCCTCGGGCAGCGAGCAAGCATTGTTGCTGGATGTAGTTCATGCCGCACAAACCTCGCAAGCAGCCAGGAGAAAACGAGACGGCAAATGCAGGCCGCCCATTCTCCCGCCAGCGGGTCTGGCTGTTCCGTGCGATTGCGATTCTGGGCGGTCCCGTTCTGTTCCTGGGTCTGCTGGAGTTCGGACTTCGAGCCCTCGGGTACGGCTACAATCCGCACGTCACAGTGCCTTGCGAGATCGAAGGCAAGCCGCACCTGGGCGAGAACGCAAAGTTCGGATGGCGATTCTTCCCCCCGACCCTGGCTCGCGAGTTCGAGCCGTTCGTCCTGCCCGCGCACAAACGCGCCGACACGTGCCGCATCTTTGTGCTCGGGTCCTCCGCGGCCCAGGGGGCTCCCAACAACGCCTTCCGCTTCGGACGAATTCTCGAAATGATGCTCCGCGACCGTTTCCCCGGCCTGCGATTCGAGGTCGTCACCGCGGCCATGGCCGCGATCAACTCGCACGTCATCCTGGAGATCGCGAAGGACTGCGCCAGGTATGAGCCGGACCTGTTCGTCGTCTATATGGGCAACAACGAAGTGGTCGGCCCCTACGGGCCCGGCACGGTCCTCACGCCCGCCTTGTCCGATCTGCATCTGATTCGTCTTGGGATCGCCCTGCGGGCCACGAAGCTGGGCCAACTGGTCTCGAATATCGGGGGCAGCCGCGGCCCGGGGAAGGACAAGCTTCTTTCTTGGCGGGGTATGCAGATGTTCCTCGGGGAGCAGGTCCGCGCGGACGATCCGCGATTGAAGACCACGTACAGTCACTTCCAGCGGAACCTGGAGGATATTTGCCAGGCCGCCGCGAGCGGGGGGGCGCAGACCGTTCTGTGCACGGTTGCCACGAATCTGCGGGACTGTCCGCCATTTGCCTCACTGCACCGTCCGGGCCTGACGGCCCAACAGTTGACGGACTGGGATGCCGCCTGCAAGGAGGGTATGGTGGCCGAGATGCAGGGCAAGCACGCGGAAGCCATTGCGCCGTACCTGCGAGCGGCGGAGATCGACGATTCCTACGCGGAGCTGCAATTCCGCCTTGGGACTTGTTACGAGCTGACAGGCGATGATGCGAAGGCCACAGACTGTTACGTCAAGGCTCGCGATCTCGACACCCTCCGTTTCCGTGCGGACACCCGGATCAACGAGGTCATTCGAACGGTGGCGGAACGCAGGAAGTCGCAAGGGGGCTGGCTGGCCGACGTCGCTCGGGCCGTGGACGCCAACAGCCCTCACGGCTTGGCAGGCGAGGAGTTCTTCCACGAGCACGTGCACCTGACTTTCCGCGGTGCGTATGTCGTCGCTCGGGCCGTGCTCGAGCAAGTCGAGCCGAGAGTGGCCGAGCGGTTCCGCGAGAAGGCCCAGCTTCGCGGCGAGGCGCCGACTTGCGATCAGTGTGCCGAGCGGCTGGGGTACAACGAATGGAGCCGCGCCAAGACTCTCGATATGGTGCTGCGAGGGTTCCTGGTCAAGCCGCCCTTTACGAACCAGCTTGGTCACAAGGAGCAGATGGATCACCTCAATCGCCAGCTCCAGGATTGGCAAACGGCCCTCACGCCTGACGCGCTGGCGGGGATCGGCGAGCGGTACCGTGCCGCGATTGCGAAGGCTCCCGCCGACTGGCGGCTCCGCTGGGACTACGGCCAGATGCTCGCGGAGGATCTCAAGCAGTACGACGCCGCACTGGAGCAGTACCGGATTGTGCAGGGGCTCCTGCCGCATTGCTACCTGCCGCACGACTCGCTCGCTTCCGTGCTCCGGGCCAAGGGCGACCTGGCGGGGGCTATCGCCGAGTACGAGAAGCTCCTGGCAATCAAGCCCACTTCGGGCAGTTCCTACTACTACCTGGGCTGGTGCCGCAGCAAGCAAGGCCGGGCGGACCTGGCTGAGGAGCTTTTCCGCAAGGCGATCCGCTGCGAGCCGGACCACGTGCTCGCCTACCTCGACCTCGCGGAACTGCTCTTCAAGAGCAACCGGCTCCAGGAGGCCGAGAGGGTCTGCCGCGACGGCCTGACCTTCGCGCCGAATCACGCCATGCTGCACGGCAACCTCGGCATCCTGCTGGTCAAGACAGGCCGGCGGGAGGAGGGAGCTGCAGAGATCCGCAGAGCCCTGGAACTCGACCCGACTTCGCCGCAAATCCGCCGCCTGGCCGAGACTATCCTCGGGTCCGGCGTGGTCCGGTAGGGTGCGTACCACGTACCGCGGCGCCGTTAGAACAGCGGGTAGATGAACACCGCTGCACCCGAGCCGCCCAGTAGGACCAGCAGGCACAGCAGCAGAAGCACGACGAGGATGGGCAGGAGCCACCACTTCTTGTTGTGCTTGAGGAAGTACCAGAACTCCGCGGCCAGCGAAGGGCGTTTCTGTTGGGCCAGGTCGCTGAGCTTCGACGTCTTGTCGTTTCGGGCTGCCATAGTCCTCGCTCGATCTTGCCTTCAGAATGGGTGCAGGTAGCGTTCCATGTTCTCGCTGGGCTTGTGCTCCACCCAGTAGCTCTCGATGTCCGGGTCGTACTTGCGGCGCAGTGAATCCCGGCCGATGAGCCGGAAGATCATTGCCAGCGGAGTCAGGAGCAGGAAGTAGAACGCCGCCAGCAGAATGAAGCTCACCACGATGCCGATGGGCATGGCCACCAGGGTCAGGCCGATGTAGAGAACTCGCGTCGCAGGGGGCGAAAGCAGACTGCACGCGAAGATCGTTGCGCCGGCTACTACGACCACCAGCATCCCAATGGCTGCCAGACCCCAGGCGAAGTGCAGGATGAGGGCCGCCAGGATCGACGCCGCCAGACCGCTAACGCCGAACACCCGCAACTGCCTGCCGGTCGGATGCCATTCGATTTCCATCAAGGGCATGAGTCTCTCCTGGTACCTGCTAGTCCAATGCGAACTTTGCCTTGTACTCATCGACCTCGTGCTGCTTCGCCTGCGGCTGCTCCTGCTTATACAGGATCTGGTTCTCCAGCACCAGCACGTCCATATTGGTCGCCAGGAAACACCGATAGGCGTCCTCGGGCGAGCAGACGATGGGCTCGCCGCGAATGTTGAAGCTGGTGTTGATGATGATCGGACAGCCGGTCTTCTCTTTGAAGGCGGTCATCAGCCTGTGCAACCTCGGGTGCCGTTCGGGATCGACCGTCTGGACCCGGGCGGAGTAATCCACGTGGGTGATCGCGGGCACGACGCTGCGTTTGGCCTTGAGCTTGTCGAGACCCTGGAGCGAGGTCCCGACGGAATCCAGCCGCTTGTCCTCCTGCACCGCCGCGACCAGCAGCATGTACGGGCTGTCCTGGTTCGGCTTCATCTGGAAGTAGTCGGCGACATCCTCGCGGAGCACGCACGGCGCGAAGGGCCGGAACGACTCGCGGAACTTGATCTTGAGGTTCATGATCGACTGCATTTCCTGGCTGCGGGCATCCCCGATGATGCTCCGGCTGCCCAAAGCCCTCGGCCCGAACTCCATCCGACCCTGGAACCAGCCGATGACCTTGCCCTGGTCGATCAGGTCGGCCACCTGTGAGATCAGCGTCTGCTCGTCGTCGAACGTGTGATAGGCGGCCCCTCGCTCCGTGAGGAATCGTCGGATCTGCTCGTCGCCATACGCCGGCCCGAGCAGCGATGCCCGCTGCGTGTCCCGGCCGTTCGTAGATCGCGGGTTGTCCAGGAGTTGATGCCACACGAACAGGGCCGCGCCCAGCGCGCCGCCGGCATCGCCTGCTGCGGGCTGAATCCAGATGTTCTCGAAGGGTGTCTCCCGCAGGATTCGGCCGTTGGCGACGCAGTTGAGCGCGACGCCGCCTGCGAGCGCGAGGTTCTTCGTCCCGGTCACTTCGTGGATGTGCCGAGTCGCTCGGAGCATGGCCTCCTCGGTGACGGCCTGGATCGACGCGGCCATGTCCATCTCCCTTTCCGTCAGGGGGCTCTCCGGCTTGCGGGCCGGGCCGCCGAAGAGCGCCTCGAACCGCCGGTTCGTCATGACCATCGTATGGCAGTACCCGAAGTAGTCCATGTTCAGGCGGAACGACCCATCGGGCTTCAGGTCGATCAGCTTCTCCAAGATCAGGTCGCGGTACTTGGGCCCGCCGTAGGGGGCCAGACCCATGAGCTTGTACTCGCCCGAATTGACCTTGAACCCGGTGAAGTACGTGAAAGCGGAGTACAGCAGGCCCAGCGAGTGCGGGAAGTGCAACTCGTGGCTCAGTTGGACCCGATTGCCCCGCCCGACGCCGAAACTGGCGGTCGCCCACTCGCCGACGCCGTCCATGGTGAGGATGGCTGCCTCGTCGAAGGGAGAGGGGAAAAACGCGCTAGCCGCGTGGGACTCATGGTGCTCGGTGAACAGGTAGCGACCCTTGTAGGCGTCCCCGAGGGCCTTGTCCATCTCCCGGGGCAGGTGCAGCTTCTGCTTGAGCCAGACGGGCAGACCCGCCAGGAACTGTCCAAACCCTCGCGGTGCGTAGGCCAGGTAGGTCTCCAGGAGCCGCTCGAACTTCAGCAGGGGCTTTTCATAAAACACGACGTAGTCGAGCTTTGCAGCGGTCAGACCCGCCTCCTGGAGGCAGTATTCGACCGCATGGGAGGGGAACCGGCTGTCGTGCTTGATCCGGGTGAATCGCTCCTCTTGGGCGGCCGCGACGATCTCGCCATCGGCGACGAGGGCCGCCGCACTGTCGTGATAGAAAGCCGAAATCCCAAGGATGTTCATAGCACGCTCATCTGAAGACCGATGATCCCAACGACCCGTCCGATACCCACCAACCATTTCGGCACAATCGGGCCCCCGGCTGAAACACGAACTGCTCCGGGCGACCGGACTCCATTCTACCGGCCGGCGCGAACGGGCGGAAGGTCCCCCCCCCGCAAACCGCACCGCGGCGAGCGCAAGATCGTTTCCCAGAGAGCTGCCGGGAATGTCTGTGAGCGAAACGAAGCCATTTCCCATGCCAGGAGCTAAGATTGGCTTCGTTTCGCACACAGGCTTCATAGCCAGCGGCAGGCGAAGCCCGACAAGGCCGGAACCGGGCTCGGGCAGCCGGCAATGGCCCGGCTGGGGGCTTCGACTGGCTCAAAGGTGATTGGGCGTCTGTCATGGCTGCTTCCTGTTGTCGCCACGTTCATTTTGTTCTATCAGTATCGTACAAGATTGCGATTTCTGCTTCAAGTGAAAAATGGTCATTTCTCCACCGCCTGACTTGGGAAGGCGTAACGACATCATCGTGACACCTGCGGGGAGGCAGGGCTGTGAATCCACGAAGACGCAGCCAAAGCGGCTGCGTTGGGGGAGTTTTGTGCTTTGGGGTCTCCAGCGGGACCCGCGAGCGGAATACTCGCTGAAGGTATGCGAAAAGGGGTGCAACACAAGGCACCGTGTTGGGGTGCCCCGGCACCCTCACTGCTGGTGGCTTCAATGCGCCAAACTCCCGGCCCGAAGGGCCGGAATTCTGCCCCGGAGGCAAGGGCGCACGGATTGAAGGAGCGGGTTTGAGACCCGAGAACCCGGTACCGGGTCCCGCGGAAGGCCGTCTCTGGAGCTACTATGAGCCACCGGGTCCGGTCCAGTCAAGGAAAGACCGGCCAGGAAGTGGGAAATGTGGCTCATCCGGTCTTTGCGTACTTTCGTGATCCAGGCACGCCCGAAGCGGTCGTGCAAGGGAGATTTTCCGCTTTGTGCCAATAGCAGGGTAGGAGAGCTGCACGACACACCGGTGCGGGTGTTTGGGACCCTTCTGGGTCGGTCGGCGGGAATCCAGGTGGGGCCCTTTTGTAATCGCTTGTAGGGAAGAAAAGACGCGGGTATTCTCGACTCTGCCGTTGCGGAGGATAAGGCTCTGCTGAGAAGCAACCTGAGCGCCGCAGCGGTCCAGTGGCATGGCGACGCCGCTTGTATGGGGCGTCGCCCTCTTGTCCACACGATGCTATTGGCCCAAGGCGAAAAATCTCAGGGGTTTGGGGACAGGTCCCCAAAAGTCACCGAAGTATGCCAAAAGCCGGATGAGCCGGGAATATGTCCGTCGAGTTCTCGGGCAGCAGGATCTCACCGCTTAGGTTGTGCCCTAACCGGCAAATTCGAAATCCGAAGCACGAAGCTCGAAACAAATCCAAAGCACGAAACCCCAAATGACCCAAACGCGGGTGCCCCGGCGGCGGCGGCGCTGGCTTCCCGTTTTGAATTCCCGATTCTGATCATTTGAGCTTGTTTCGCGTTTCGATATTCGTGCTTCGGGTTTTCGTTGGGGATGCCGTCGCCCCGCGGATTCCCGTCTCCCCGGATGCCGGCTTCTTTTCACAGGCACGCGGGGCAGATTTTTCCACGTTCCCTGTTGCAAAATCCATGTGGCGGGGTACAATATTCCTTCCGCGCCCCTCTGTGGGCCGGGAATTCTACTGTAGCAGGGTATTGGCAGCGATTCGTTGCAGCGACGGTGCAGGAGTTGTCTTATGTCGAGAGAGTGTCCTTATACGGGCAAGAAGGTGGTCTTCGGGAACAGCATCACCCGACGCGGCAAGGCCAAGCGTCTGGGCGGCGTCGGTAAGAAGGTCACCGGCGTGACCCGAAGGAAGTTCAAGCCGAACATTCAGAAGGTGCGAGCCGTGATCGACGGGAAGGTCGGGCGGATTCGGGTTTCGGCCAAGGCCATCCGCATGGGCCTGATCCAGAAGCCCCTGAAGCGCAACTACAAGCCCGCCGAGCAGACCGGCTGATCGGCATAGGTGGTTGAACAACAGTCGTTCTTTCCCAGCGGGGCGCTGTATGCCTCGCTTTTTCTTTAGGATCTCTGCAAAATGGGAGATTAGGCATATATTTTTCAAGGAAACCTCGTTCTTCGCTTTCCTTGAAGAATTGATGCGACCCAATCTCCGTGTTGTGGGAAGAACTTGAGAAGGAAGAATCGAGAGAAGAGATTTTTCCTTTCTCAAAGTATGCCTAATCTCCCATTTTGCAGAACTTAGGTGCAGGTATATGGATCACAAGATCGATGCAGAGCAGGTTCGCAAGGTCGCCAAGCTGGCGAGACTGGCGCTGACCGACGCGGAGATCGAGGAGTTCACCGGCCAGCTCGGCGCCATCCTCGGCTACGTCGAGAAGATGAACGAGCTGGACACCACCGGCGTCGAACCGCTGGCCCATTGCCTGCCGATCAGCAATGCTTTTCGCGCCGACGAGGTGCGAGAGTCCTTGGGGACCGAGAAGACCCTCGCCAACGCGCCGGACCGCGACGGGTCGTTCTTCCGGGTCCCGAAGATCCTGGAAGACAGTTCTGCGTGAAGGGGGCTTCAGTTCAGCGACGCCGCGGTGTGGCAGAAGGAGATGAGACGATGCGGATTTCCAAGCTGGCGTGTGTAGTATTGATTCCTTTTGTGGGGACCTATTGTATGGCCGGGCAGAGCGAGCAGCAGTTGCGCAAGGAGATCACCAAGACGGTGGAGATCCGCTACCTGCTGCACCTGCCCAAAGGCTACGGCGAGAACAAGGACCAGAAATGGCCGCTGCTGCTGTTCCTGCACGGGGCCGGCGAGCGGGGCAACGACATCAACAAGGTGAAAGTGCACGGCCCGCCCAAGCTGATCGAGCAGGGCAAGGAGATGCCGTTCATCGTGGTGTCGCCGCAGTGCCCGTCGGAAAGCTGGTGGACGGAGCAGCTCGACACGCTGACGGCCCTGCTGGACGAGATCCAGTCGAAATACGCAGTGGACTCCAGCCGGGTCTATCTGACGGGCCTGAGCATGGGCGGGTTCGGGTCCTGGGCGTTGGGTTGCCGTCATCCCGAGCGGTTCGCAGCCGTGGTCCCGATTTGCGGCGGCGGCGATTGGTTCCGCGCGGAGAGACTCAGGAGCGTCCCGGTCTGGGCCTTCCACGGCGCCAAGGACAACGTCGTCCCACTGCGGGAGTCGGAGGAGATGGTCAACGCCCTCAAGCGGGCGGGCGGCAACGTCCAACTAACCGTCTACCCCGACGCCCAGCACGATTCCTGGACCGCGACATATGACAATCCCAAGCTCTATGAGTGGCTCCTGAGCCATCGCAAGACCGAGGGGGGCAAGTAGTCGCGACTATGTCGGTGCATGATCTGACAGCGATAGAACTGCGGGACCGAATCGCCGCCGGACAGATCGGCAGCGTCGAGGCGACCCGCGCGGTCCTCGAGCGGATCGAGCGAGTCGATCCGACGGTCGGTGCGTATCTTTCGGTCTTCCGCGACAGGGCGATCCAGGCGGCCGAGACGGTGGACAGGCGAATCGCCGCGGGCGAGTCGGTCGGACCGCTGGCGGGCGTGCCGGTCGCGGTCAAGGATGTGATGTGCACGAGCTTCGGCGCGACGACCTGCGGATCGCGAATCCTGGAGAACTTCCACTCGCCGTACGATGCGACGGCGGTCCGCAAGCTGCTCGCGGCCGACGCCATCATTGTCGGCAAGACCAACATGGACGAGTTCGCCATGGGCTCCAGCACGGAGAACTCGGGCCTGAAGAAGACGGTCAATCCCTGGGATACGTCGCGCGTGCCGGGCGGCAGCAGCGGCGGCTCGGCGGCTGCGGTCGCGGCTCGGATGTGCTTCGCGGCCTTGGGCTCGGATACCGGCGGCTCGATCCGCCAACCGGCCAGTTTCTGCGGTGTCGTGGGTCTGAAGCCTACCTATGGGCGGGTCTCCCGCTATGGTCTGGTCGCCTACGGCTCCAGTCTCGATCAGATCGGCCCCTTCGGACGGACGGTCGCGGACGCGGCGCTCATGCTCAAGGTGATCGCGGGGCACGACCCGGCCGACAGCACCAGCGTGAGCGAGGACGTCGCTGGGGTCGATGACTATCTGGCGAATCTGAATCAGCCCGTCGAAGGGCTGCGGATCGGCGTGGCATCGGGCTTCAATGCGGGCGCGGACCCGGCGGTTCGGCAAGCGGTCGACGCGGCGGTGAAGGGCTACCGCGACGCGGGGGCGCAAATCGTCGAGGTGGCCATGCCGCACCTGGACTACGCCATCGCGGTGTACTACGTCATCGCGACCGCGGAGGCGTCGAGCAATCTGGCCCGCTACGACGGTGTCCACTACGGCTACCGCACGCCAGACCCCGCGGATTACGTCGAGGTCTACTCGAAGTCCCGCGAGGAGGCCTTCGGCAAAGAGGTCAAGCGCCGGATCATGCTCGGGACCTACGCCCTGTCGAGCGGGTACTACGACGCCTACTACCTCAAGGCCCTCAAGGTCCGCAACCTCATCCGCGGCGACTTCGTCCGGGCGTTCGAGCAATGCGACGCCATCTGTATGCCGGTGGCGCCGACGACCGCGTTCCGCGTTGGCGAGAAGGTGGACGATCCGCTGAAGATGTACCTGTCGGACATCTACACGATTGCGGTCAACCTGGCGGGCGTTCCCGGAATCAGCGTCCCGTGCGGCTTCGACGAGTCGGGTCTGCCCATCGGTCTGCAAGTCATCGGGCCGGCCTTCAGCGAGGCCAGGCTGCTGCGAATCGCCCGAATGCACGAGGCCCGAACAGATTGGCACACGAAGAAACCTGCTGCTATCGAGCGGATCACGGCATGAGCGACCTGACGTACAAGACCATTGTCGGCCTGGAGATCCACGTGCAGCTTAACACGCGGACGAAGATGTTCTGCGGCTGTGCCCTGCGTTTCGGGGAGGAGGCCAACAGTCGGGTGTGCCCGGTCTGCCTGGGGTTGCCTGGGGCGCTGCCCGTGATGAACGGTCAGGCGGTCGAATACGCGATCCTGACCGCGATGGCGTTGAACTGCGAGATCGCGGCCTTCACGAAGTGGGACCGCAAGAGCTACTACTATCCCGACCTGCCGAAGAACTACCAGATCAGCCAGTACGATCTGCCCCTGGGCAGCAACGGGTACATCGAGATCCCGCTCGACGACGGCCAGACCCGGCGAATCCGCATCCGACGCGCGCACCTGGAGGAGGATGCCGGCAAGAACCTCCACACCGCGGGCTATCACTCGCAGGTGGACCTCAACCGCGCGGGTACGCCGCTGCTGGAGATCGTCACCGAGCCCGACATGAACAGCGCCGACCAGGTACGGGCATTGGCGGTCGAGCTGCAGCGGATCGTGCGGTATCTGGGCGTCTCCGAGGCCGACATGCAGAAGGGCCACATGCGGTTCGAGCCCAACGTGAATCTGGTCATCGAGCGAGCCGGACAGCAGTTCAAGACGCCCATTGCCGAGGTCAAAAACCTCAACAGCTTCCGAGCCCTCGAGCGCAGCGTCGCCTACGAGGTTCAGCGGCAGCTCGATGCGTTCATCGAGACCGGTGTGACCATGCAGATGGGCAACAAGTCCACGCGAGGCTGGGACGACGTGAACCAGGCCACGGTCCTCCAGCGGGAAAAGGAAGAGGCGCACGACTACCGGTATTTTCCCGATCCCGACCTGGTCCCGGTAACGCCTTCGGCCGAGTGGCTGGCCCAGATCCGCTCGCGGCTGTGCGAGCTTCCGGTGCAGCGACAGGTCCGCTACGTCCAGGAGCACGGCCTGAGCGACTACGATGCGGGCGTCCTGACCGCCGACCGCGCGACGGCCGATTTCTTCGAGCAGGCGGTTCGGGCGGGCGCCGCTGCGAAACGCGTATGCAACCTGCTGACCCAGGTGGGTCTCAAGCTCGCCAATGAGCGAGGCCGGGATCTGGCGGGCCTGGGCCTGGAGCCGGCGGGCGTAGCCGATCTGGCCAAGATGATCGACGCGGGCGCCGTCAGCGCGTCAGCAGGCAATACGATCCTGGCGGCCATGGTCGAGACCGGCAAGAAGCCCGAGGTCCTGGCTCAGGAGTTGAATCTGATTCAGAAGAGCGACGCGGGCGAGCTGGAACGCATCCTGGACCAGGTCCTTGCGGAGAATGCTGCGACCGTTGCGGAGATCACCGCCGGCGGAAAGAAGAGCCAGAAGGCCCGCGGTTTTCTCATGGGCCAGGTGATGCAGAAGACCAAAGGACAGGCCAATCCGAAGATCGTCTCGGAGCTGATGAGCAAGAAGCTCGGCCTCTGAGACACAGGCTGGAAAGGGGGCGCCATGAAGGTCGCCAAGAGCGCAAGCGTTGCGAAGAAGCCGGTGAATGTGGAAGGGGCCAAGGGGGTTGGCATCCGCGTGCTGATTTCCAAGGATGACGGCGCCCCGACGTTCGCCATGCGGATGTTCGAGATCGAGCCCGGCGGCAACACTCCCCTGCACCGCCACCCGCACGAGCACGAGGTCTTCATCGTCGAGGGCTCGGGCACGTTCGTTCACGAGGGCAAGAGCCACCCGATCGCACGCGAAGACGTGGTCTTCGTCCCCGGCAACAGCGAGCACTGCTTCAGAAACACCGGCAACTCCGTTCTGCGATTCCTCTGCCTGGTTCCCCTGTCCGGCGCGTGAGCTGGAGTCCTGCTCCGGTTTTTCTCTGAATTCTGTTGACAACAGGTCGCGAACGCGCTACCCTCCCATCTGTAGGTAACGAGATTGAGACGCTGCCCGTACGTGGAGCGAGGAAGCTGCCACAGGCATTGTGAAGCGTGCAAGCAGGCGACGGGCTGCCGCAGCGCCCTTCACAGCCCTGCGCAGGCTTGGGGTAATCGATGGGACATGAGCGGAGAGGATGAAAGGTGGGACCCATGCGCATCGATCTACTGGATATGGGAGAGACGGATTACGGTGATTGTGTACTCGTTCGCCACGATGGCCGGTCGATCCTGATTGACGGTGCTCATCCGGGGGATGTCGCTCACATCTGGTCGCAGCTTGGCAGGCTGCTCGGGCACGCGCCGCCCTTCGAAGTGGACCTCTTGGTCGTCACCCATTGCCACAACGACCACATCGGCTGTCTGCCGGCGCTTATCAAGGCAGGCAAACTGAAGACAAAGGCCGCACTGGTGGCGGATGAGCGGTTCGGCTGGGGACGCGACGCGGAGGGAAGAAGCCCGATCGACTCCCCTGATCTGTTCCCTGCCCAGCGGGCGCTGATTGCCGCCCTGCAAGAAGAGGATTATTGTCACCGCTTGGGAGGGTGAAAACCCTCGCCTTTAGGCGACAGCTTTAGCATAATATCCGGATGGAGTCGTATCGTCATGGCAGTCATTCGGTGTTCAGCATCCACCTGCACTTGGTGTGGATCACGAAGTATCGCAAGCGGTCCC
>Ga0209605_1001452_pt1 | contig 26164 bp, 17 predicted proteins | sample AD_UKC035_MetaG_FD_184408 | JGI IMG/M metagenome (GOLD analysis project Ga0209605, IMG submission 184408) | Active sludge microbial communities of municipal wastewater-treating anaerobic digesters from USA - AD_UKC035_MetaG (SPAdes) (version 2) | ecosystem: Engineered > Bioreactor > Anaerobic >...
GGAAAACCCCGCTTTTCGACCCCATGTGTGGTTCGGGGACCATATTAATCGAAGCTGCTCTCATTGCCAAAGGGATTGCACCCGGGGTATTCCGCAAGCAGTTTGGCTTCGAACATTGGCTGGATTTCGACAAAGAACTTTTTGAAAAGGTATTCAACGATGACAGCAACGAAAGGGAACTGCAAACAACTATCATGGGAGGGGATATTGCAAAAAGGGCAGTAACGGTAGCCACAGAGAACATTCGTAATGCTGGCCTTCAAAAGTATATCCGGCTTCAAACGCAATCGGTATTCGACTTCGATCCTCCCAAGGAACAGGGCATGGTGATTACCAATCCGCCCTATGGCGAGAGGCTTAGCCAAACCCAGCTGGATATATTCTACAAGCAGCTGGGCGATTGTTTCAAGCAACGCTACTCCGGCTACGACATCTGGCTATTGAGCGGAAATCGGAATGCGCTCAAAACTTTTGGCCTGCATCCTTCAAAATCCATGACTCTTTTCAATGGGCCTATCGAGTGTAAATATCAACATTTCAGCATATACACAGGGAGTAAGAAAGCGAAGTTTAAGCAATGATCATTAATTCTAAGACATCATTAAATGGCGGTTTGGTCAATGGACAGCATATGTTGCCACCTTTATTTTGCGCTTTGCAAAAACGGCCACTGGATTTAAGAGTTTTTCTTCCTACTGTCCCTATTCTTGCTTTTTATTTCCGAAACGGTGCCCGAATTAGTGATATATTTGAGTTTTTTTTTTCAAGGCTTTATGGTAATTCGTATTTAATTTTATAGTTTTGCGTAAGCTAACTTGTCCTTTAAAAAAATTGGTAAATCGCTTGCATCAATGAGTGTTTTCTTAGATCAGTGTTATGAACATATGAATAAGGGTGAAGTAATTGTTGCCTATAAAGGGACTATTGGTGCCGATATAATTACCAACACGCTCAGCCTTGTTGAGTTGAAACTTGAAGATATCGATGTCCAGAATGCCGTAAAAAAGAAGTTGTACAACATACTGGTCGAAAGCCTTCAGAACCTCTACCACCACGTTGATGTTCCCCTTAACAACGGTAAATCTGACGATTGCAAATCGAATTTCGGTATTTTCATCCTGAGTAAACTCGACGATGCGTTCAGAATATCAACGGGCAATTTTATTCATCACGACAGAATTCCTGTGATTAAAGGAAAAATTGATAAGATAAACTCACTTTCTGAGGAAGAGTTAAAAGAATTTTATAAATTTGTTCTCAATAATCAGAAGTTTTCCGAGAAGGGTGGCGGTGGTTTGGGGTTGATAGATATGGCGAGGAAATCGGGAAATAAGTTGGATTACAAATTTTTCAAGTATAGCGACGATTTCGAATTTTTTAACCTTACAGTTGTCATTAATGCACCAAGCAATCTAAATTAACTCAAATACTTAAAATAAACAGCTATGGAATTGATAAATATTGAAGGAACCCCTAAAACCCCAACCATTACAATGAATGCAGAATCAGGGGTTATTGATATTAAAGGACGATCAATTCCTGAGAACTCCATCGAGTTCTACAAGCCAATCGTTGATTGGCTTGAGGAATACGCCAAAACTCCTGCTTCAAAAACCGTGGTGAATGTTCAGTTAGAATATTTTAACACGAGTTCTTCGAAATGCATCCTGGATGTTTTCAAAAAACTCGAGGTGCTTAAAAAGAATAATAACGATGTGATCATCAACTGGTACTACGAAGAGGATGATGAGGATATGCTCGAAGCCGGTGAAGATTACGAATCAATCATAAAGGTTCCGTTCAAAATGATTCAAATCGTAGATTAGCCTTTTTCTACCCGACTATTTAGTACATTCATATATTCACAATATTTTAAGCCAAGCCCTTGGGTTTGGCTTTTTTGCTTTTTACGCTTTGACTAAAAAAACCGCTGCTTGAGGGCAGCGGTTCAAAGGTGAAAACATCCCTTTATCTCCTTTTTTTCTGAGCCTGCTGTTGCTTTGCCATTTGCTCGAGTTTCTCCTGAAATCTCGATTTCGCCACAGGTTTCTTGATGTTGGCCGTTAATCTATCCAAAATGGCCTTATCGTCAACAGTTTGCCTTATAAGGTAGGTTTGTCCAAGAGTTATCACGTTGGAAAGGAAATAGTAATAGCTCAAACCCGATGAATAGCTGTTGAAAATGGCCAGCAACATGACGGGCATCATGTATAGCATCATAAACTTCATCCCCGGCATTTGTGCATTGGTATCGGCCATCTGCGAAGTGCTTGTTTTAGAAGTGATAAACATGGCCACAGCCATGAGCAACGTAAAGAGGCTGATATGATCGCCATACATGGGGATATTGAATGGTAAATCGAGTATGGAATCGTATGTCGAGAGATCGTCAGCCCACAGGAAACCCTTTTGACGAAGTTCGAACGAAGCCGGAAAGAAACGAAACATGGCCACGAGTATTGGGAACTGAATCAGCGTTGGCAAACATCCCCCCATGGGGTTTACGCCTACCTTTTTATACAGTGCCATAACCGCCTGCTGTTTCTTCATAGCATCCTCCTTCTTGGGGAATTTAGCGTTGATCTCGTCAACCTGTGGCTTTAGCACCCTCATTTTTGCCTGACTGGTATATGATTTATAGGTAAGAGGGAATAAAACAATTTTTATTATGATGGTTAACAGCAAAATAATCAGCCCATAGCTGGCAATATGATTATCCAACAGGTCGAAAAGGAAAATGATAATATAGCGGTTTATCCATTTGATAATCCATCCTCCAAGGGGCACAACATCTTCAAAACCATACTTATATTCCTTAAGAGTATTGAAATGGTTAGGCCCAAAATAGAACTTCATCTTTTGCACCTCTTCCTTTCCGTTTTCAAAAGGTAAACTTATCCGCGAAGTAAACTGCTTGGTAAACCCGGCGTCGGCTATCTTTATTGAACCTAACTCAGCGTTTAAGAAGTTATCCTCTGCAACCAAAAATGTTGAAAAGAATTGCTGCTTGTAGCCAATCCACTGTATCCTTGTTTTCACCTCACTGCTGCTCTTGTCGGTACGGGGATTAAGCTCCTCGTAATCGCCATTGGGCAGGCGATAGGCAATGGTGGTGTATTTGGTTTCGTTCTCAATTCCCTTTTCAAGTTGCGGCATAAGGAAATCCCAAACCAAATCAATGGAGCCCGGCCTTCCCGAAATAATGTTATCCATATTCATGAATCGAATGTCAAAATCGATCATGTACGAATGGGGGTATATGGTATAAACATAATCTATAAAGGACGATTCGCTCACAGCAAGCCTCATCACCAGGGTTTTTGAGCCCGATTCATCACTCACGGAAATTAACTCATCATGGGTATTGGGAGTAAAAAATAGCTTATGGGTCTCAATATTATTGTTGAATCCCCAGAACTGAAGGCCAAAAATATTCTTATCGTCAGCAAATAAAATTAAAGGGTTCTTGGCGTAGGTATGGTAATCCAAAAGTTCGGCTGAGTAAACGCTTCCGCCAAGGGTTGATATTTTGATCCGCATTAGATCGTTTTCCATGGTAACAAACGCCCGCTCTCCCACACTCGATTCGGCAAATGCCCCAAGCCGGGCCCTCTGATCAATGGATGTGAGAGAATCCTCATTGGCCTTATTGGCCCTGGCCAATTCCTGTGCCTCCCTCAATTTTTGATCCTGCTCGGCCCTAACCAGCGCCAGCGAATCGCTCCTTCGCTTTGCAGTTTCAATCTCTTCCTTTGAAGGACGGTTTAAGTAGCTAAATCCGATGAGAATTCCCAAAATAAGAACGAATCCAATAACAGTTTTCCTGTCCATTATGTAACTTTTAAAATTGGTATTGATAGAATTACAAAGGCGTAATCCTTTAAGACTTGCAAAGATAGTAAAGTATATAAAAATGCACCGTTGGATTTGAAGTTTCTTCCATTGAATAATGCATCATAAGGATTATATTAGGTAATGCAAAACTGATTGCCAACCGGTAAAATGGAAATGCGTAAACTGACCTCTTAGTCGTTGAGAAAAAGATCACTGGCTCAGCGCCGATTTCACAAAAGCAACGAATAAAGGATGCGGATTGAGCACAGTGCTTTTATACTCCGGATGGTATTGAACACCAACAAACCACTTATGTTTTTCAATCTCAACAATTTCAATCAAACCGGTATCGGGGTTTAAGCCTGTTGCCAGCATTCCAGCTTTTTCAAAGCTGTCGAGGTACTCATTGTTAAATTCGTACCTATGGCGATGGCGTTCCTTAATTTCAGCTTTTCCATAGGCTTCATACGCCTTGGTTTTCTTTTTCAAAACGCAGGTGTATGTCCCCAACCGCACGGTACCACCCTTTTCGGTATTTCCCTTGTGATTTTCCATTAAATCTATAACCGGATACGATGTATGCCTTACCATTTCAGTGGAGTTGGCATCGGAATAGCCAAGGACGTTTCGGGCAAATTCAATCACTGCGCACTGCATCCCAAGGCCAATACCGAAGAATGGAATGTTATTCTCGCGGGCATACTTGGCCGCTAATATTTTTCCATCAACCCCCCTATGGCCAAAACCGGGAGCGACTAGTATCCCCTTTAGGTGCCCCAGCTTCCCGCCTGGGTTTGCCATGTCAATATCTTCGGAATGAATGGACACCAGGTTAACTTTACACTCATTGACAGCTCCGGCATGTATGAGCGCCTCAACGATAGACTTATAGGCATCGGGCAACTCGGTGTATTTGCCCACTAATCCAATGGTTACCGATTTTTTGGGATTTTTAAGTTTGGCCACAAACTGTTTCCAAATGGTCAAGTCGGGTTTTGTCCCTTCGGATAGATTCAGCTTATGCAGTACTGTTATATCCAACTTCTCCTTAAGCATGAGCAATGGTACCTCATATATGGTTGAAACATCGATGGACTCGATGACTGAATCCATGCTCACGTTGCAAAACAATGAAACTTTCCTTCGAATATCATCGTTCAGGGAATGCTCTGTTCTTAGCACCAACACATCGGGTTGAATCCCGTTTTCAAGCAATATCTTAACAGAATGTTGAGTGGGCTTGGTTTTCAGTTCACCGGAGGATGCCAGGTAAGGAACCAGGGTAAGGTGTATGAATGCCGTATTGGATGCGCCCAACTCCCATTTCAACTGCCTAACCGCTTCAATGTATGGCAGTGATTCGATATCGCCGACCGTTCCTCCAATTTCGGTAATCACCACGTCAAATTTGTCCTTTGAGCCTACCAGCTTAATCCGCCGCTTTATCTCGTCGGTAACATGGGGTATCACTTGCACCGTTTTCCCAAGGTATTCCCCCTTTCTCTCCTTGTTAATGACAAACTGATATATTTTTCCGGTGGTAACATTATTGGCCTGAGTGGTATAGGTATTTAAAAACCGCTCGTAATGGCCGAGGTCAAGATCGGTTTCGGCTCCATCCTCTGTGACAAAGCACTCGCCATGTTCGTAGGGGTTTAACGTGCCGGGGTCAACATTAATATAAGGATCGAGTTTTTGTATGGTAACCTTGTAGCCTCTGCTTTGCAAAAGCATGGCCAGCGATGACGAGATAATCCCCTTACCCAGCGAGGAGGTCACCCCTCCGGTAACAAAAATATACTTGGTATGTTGAGGCATAGTATTTAGGAAAAAAGGTTTCTGTTATGCTTGATCAATGCTATCAATCATCCGTATCTTTTCCTCTATCACCTTTAGCTCTTTGCGTGCCTTTTCAATCTTATTCTCTACCTCTTTAATCAGCTGTTCGGCCTTTTTCGATTTGGCGAAAAAGCCAATGTTATTTTCCCAAAGCACAATGTCGTTTTCCAGCTGTTTCATCTGATTGAAAAGCCTTTCGCGCTCAAACCTAATTTTATTCTCCTGCCTCGGATTACCTTGAATGGTATCGATTTTAGTTTTAAACTTAAGGATATTCTTTCGGGCATCATCTATTTTCAACCCTTCGAAATGCTTATTGATGGCCTCGCGGTAACTTTTCTGAAGTTCATCCTTTTTCTTCAAGGGAACAAATCCAATCTCAGCCCAACGGCGCTGAAAATCTTTCAGTGCCTTCAAATTCTCCTCCACATTCTCGGAAAGTTTGTATTGCTGAATCTCTTCCACCAGGCTCTCTTTCGCCTTAAGGTTTACAACATATTGATTGTCAACTTGTGAGAAGTGTTTCGATTTGTTTTCGAAGAACCAGTCGCAGGCACCTCTGAACCGTCTCCAAACCTCTTCGCTGTGTTTCCGTGGCACAGGCCCAATCTCTTTCCAGCGTTTTTGTAGGTTAATCAGCTCATCAGAAGTTCTTTTCCACTCCGTGCTCTCTTTAAGAGCCTCTGCCTGCATGCAAAGTTCAGTTTTTAGCTGTAGATTGCTCAGCTGCTCCTCCTTTGAATCTTTGTAAAACTCGCGTTTGTTATTGAAAAACTGATCGCATGCCGTACGGAATCTATCGTATATTTTATTGTTGTCTTTCTTGGGAGCAAAACCGATAGTCTTCCACACCTGCTGCAACTCAATCATCTCATTGGTGTACTTGTTCCACTCTTTGGCAGAATTAATGACTTTTGCAGCCAGTTCCTCGGCTTTCTCGCATAACACAAGTTTGGCCTCAAGGTTGACCTTTTGATTCTCTCGCAGCGATTCAAAGTGCTCCTGGTGTTTCTTGTTGATGGTAGAGGTAACGCCTTTAAACCTTTCCCATATCTCGGTTCTATTTTCTCCGGGAACAGGGCCAATCTCTCTCCACTGATTATGTAATTTCTGCAGTTTCTTAAAGGCTACAATTACCGATGGTTCAAGGAGCAATTCCTCTGCTTTTTCGCACAGCAAGATCTTTTCGTCAAGGTTACGTTTCAAATCGAGATCGCGTAATTCCTTGTTAATCTTTACATAATCGTAAAATGACTGAACGTGATGATGGTAGGTTTCCCACAGATCGTTAAGATTGGCCTGTGGGACAGGTCCAATTTCGCGCCACTTCCTTTGCAATTCCCTGAAATCCTGGAAAGTTTGATTGACAGATTCATTACGGTTAACCAAATCCTTAATCTGCTCAATGATATTCTGCTTTTCTTCAAGGTTAGTAACCTTCTGTACCTCTAAGTCCCTGTTATGCTGCGACTTTAATTCTCGATACTGTTTTAACAGCTCCTTAATCTGGGGCTCCATTGGGTCTTCAGGAGCTTCGAATTCTACTATGTCACCGCCCGCTTCAACCCATTCCTTACGTTTCTTTTCAAAATCGGCCTTGTGTTTTTTATAAAAATTTATCTTAATGCTCTCAACATCTGCCCTTATTTTCTGGATTGGGCTTGAAGTAAGCAGCTGTGATAATCTATCTACCAGTTCCTCGCGCGATAAGAGAGAATAATCGACCAGCTCATTCTCACCAGCCTCCTCTATATCTTCATCCTCAGCATCGTCCTCTTCCGCATCCTCGAATTCGGATATTTCTTCCAAAACGTTATCGATTGAACCAATATCCATCTCTTCTGTTTGCTGGACTTCGCCCGTAGGCAGTGCATCTTTTACACTTTCTGTAGAGCTGTCAACCTGCTCGGTCTTTATAGCGGCATTATCCGTTGTTGCCTCTTCCAAAGGTTTTTCAGCCTCTGTTTTTGTCTTGGCCTTAGTTTTTTTAACCTTAGCATCAGGGGCTTTTTCTTTGGATTTAGGTTCAGCCTGAGCAGTTGCCTTTTTGGCTGAGCTGGCAGTTTTCGTAGTGGTTTTCCTGGTTGAACTTGTAGCCTTTTTGGTAACTTTCTGCTTCTTAGTGCCTTCAGCATCAGGCGAGAGAGGCTGGTCTGCCATTGGTTCAGTCTTTTCCACATTATCTTCGGCATTGCCGAACTGATCGTTTACGATCGGATCCTTCTGGTTGTCGATTTCCATGAGATAGAGTATTATCTTCCTTACATTTCAGTCAATGAACTAGCGAAAGCCGGTTCGTTTTCAGCCCACGAAAATAAGGAATATGTGCTAATACTCAAAGATTTTTATGAAAAAACCTTTTTCTCCAGAAAAAGAAATCAATGCATGACATCAATAAAAAAACCCACAGGCCGATTTAAAAACCAATCTGCCTGTGGGTTACCCATGAAAATAAACAACCTGTCTATCTGCTATTTGCTCAATTAATTAACGCTAATGCTTCTGGGTGGTTTTTCTATTGCTTCTTCCCTTTTGGGTAGAGTAATGGTTAGAATACCATCCTTGCTTGAAGCACCAATTTTTGTCGAATCGATGGCTTTGCCAATATTGAATGATCGTTGGAATTCGCCCACACCAAATTCACAGCGTATGGCTTTTGTCCCGTCTTCACTCTTAACCTCGGGGTTTGCCGAAATGGTCAGCACGTCTTTCTCCACATTAATGGAAAAATCTTTCTTGGTGTACCCGGGGGCTGCAAGTTCAATCCTGAACTGTTTGGGCTCTTCGTAAATATTTACTGCCGGAGTGTTTGCACACTCTTCAGCATACCTGTTAAACGCTCTGGAAAAGCTGTTAACAAAATCGCGATATTCATCACTTCCTGTGTATGGATTCGCAGCGACTGAACGCTTTGGGATTAATAGTGTCATATTTCAAAATTTTTATTGGTTTACTATTTAGATTCATTTTAAACAATGTCCATAAAAAACATTCCAAAACTTAAAATGGGTCAAAATGACACAGCGATATTAAAATTTATGCCTTTTTGTCAACGCATTGAAACATTTAAAAAACATTTAAAGCATTTCTCTGCCATCCATACTCTTTAAGCTAAAAACGTGTTGCCATACTTAATCGAATCTGCTCCCTATGTACAATAATATTGTAGCTTTGCGTTTCATATTAAGTATGCATAATTCGGTTTTAAAATACTTGTTTAAAGTACGGAATGCCCTTTTTTCATACCGTAAGGTATTTCCGCTATTAATTCTGTTGTCTTTACTCCTGGCCATATACAAGCCTTGTTCGGCCCAAAACAGGATTACGGTGGAAGGGACTGTTGTTAACGATAAAAACTCTCCCATTCCATTCGCCAACGTTACCATCAAAGGGACTGATCATGGGGTGCCCTGCAATGCCGAAGGGCATTACAGAGTATATGCCACTCCATCCGATACATTGATTTTGGTATTCTCAGCAATTGGCTACACTCCAACCGAATATACGCTTAAAATTACAGGGGCTTTAAAGTATTCGGCCAACGTAACACTGCAAACAGCCGTTAGCCATTTGGAAGAAGTGGCGGTGCTATCCACTCAAAGGCATTTTGGGAGCATTGAAAGGATCAGCCCAAAGGATATACAGTTTATCCCCGATGTATCAGGCAGCTTCGAATCGATATTGAAAACCTTACCCGGCGTATCGTCATCCAATGAGATGAGTTCGCAATACTCGGTTCGGGGAGGCAATTTCGATGAGAACCTCGTGTACGTTAATGACGTGGAGATTTACCGGTCATTCCTTATCCGCTCGGGGCAACAGGAGGGACTCAGCTTCATCAACTCCGACATGGTGGAGGGCATTGATTTCTCGGCCGGGGGTTTTAGCGCCGAATACGGCGATAAAATGTCGTCGGTTTTAAGCATTAAATACCGCCAGCCTTTTAAAAACGCTGCAAGAGCCGATGTCAGCCTGCTGGGGTTCAATGGATTAGTCGAAGGTGTAGGGAAAAATGGAAAATTTACCCACATAACGGGTGTTAGGTATAAAACTTCGCAGTACATGCTTTCCTCGCTGGATGTAGGCGGTGAGTACAACCCTTCATTTATCGACTTTCAGTCGAACCTCACATGGCGGTTTTCCTCCTCATTCCTATTGAGCTTTTTGGGCAACTATTCATCAAACAAGTATCAGTTTATTCCCACGGTTCGCGAAACGCGATTCGGGAGTTTCACCAATGCCTTGCAACTGAAAGTTTTCTACGAAGGGCAAGAGGTCAACCATTTCGAAACAGCACAGGGTGCCCTTTCCGCCGATTTCCGGCCATCAGAAGATGTGCTGCTTAAGCTGATTGCATCAAGTTTCAGGGCGCGCGAAGCCGAAACCTTTGATGTCATTGGACAGTATCTCCTCAACGAGCTTGATAACTCTCTGGGATCATCTACCTACGGCGACAGCAGTATCAATGTGGGGATAGGCGGATTCATTAACCATGCCCGAAATTATTTGGATGCCAATTTCTATCGTATCGAACACCTGGGAACCTATTCATTGGATGGAAACACATTGCGTTGGGGGCTAAGACATCAAATGGAGGAAATAAGGGATAGAATCAACGAGTGGGATTTGATCGACTCCTCCGGATACTCAGTGCCGTACAATGGCAACGATTTAATATTAGCTTACCATCTTCGGTCGTCCAACAATATGTTTAGCCATCGCCTGTCGGGTTTCGTTCAGGATGTTTACAAGTTTTCAGTAAACAAGTGGGAAATAACAGCCAATGCCGGTATCAGGCTATTATACTGGAGTTTCAATAATGAAACGAATATCAGCCCCCGTGCGTCCATTATGCTAAAACCTAACTGGAAACGCAACATTGCTTTTCACCTCTCGGGCGGATCGTACCATCAACCCCCCATGTATAAAGAGTTTAGATATCCCGATGGGAGTATCAACCCCAACATTAAATCGCAAAAATCGATACATACAGTACTGGGTATGGAATACCAATTTTTGGCATGGGAAAGGCCTTTCCGCTTTCAAACCGAGGTGTACTATAAGTATTTCAGCGACCTTATTCCCTATAAAATTGATAACGTCCGAATACAATATGTTGGCGAAAATCTTGCCAAGGGGTATGTCCAGGGCATTGATTTTAAAGTGAACGGGGAGTTTGTAAAAGGATCGGAGTCGTGGGCCAGCCTATCGCTAATGCAAACCTACGAGGATGTGGAAAACGATTCGTATGTTGACCGTAATGGCGTAACCCATTATCCGGGTTACTACCCTCGGCCTACCGATCAGCGGGTGAGCATTGGGCTTTTCTTTCAGGATTTCATTCCCGGGAATCCTACCTTTCGTGTACACCTAAGCGGTTTTTTTGGCACAGGGCTCCCCTTTAACCCACCCAACTCAACGCGTTACGATGTGTATGCCCGTATGCCAGCGTATAAAAGGGTAGATATAGGATTTACGAAAGTGCTAAGGGACAAAATCGGCAACGGAGTGACACCCCATAGGAAATACCCTTGGCTCAAAAGCCTTTGGATAGGTGCTGAAGTGTTTAACCTATTCGACTTTAAGAATACCATCTCCTACCTATGGGTGCAAACCGTATCGAACCAAAGCAACCAGTCGGGGCAATACGCTGTACCCAACTATCTCACATCGAGAAGGGTAAACATCAAAATTTCCGCAAACTTTTAGCAATAACAGCGCTATTGGGATTGCCGCTAACGACTTCAATGGTATTCCCATTTTTTCTTCCTATAAAAGGCGTAACCATTACAAAATCCATTTATTTATGATATATTGCGGAAATTTTATTCCGATCGTCACGCTCACTTAATTTTTAACCGGAACTGTATGCAATTGAGCTATATTCAAAAAGGTTTCTTCAAATGGCCTATTGATGTATCAATTTTATCAGTAAAAACAGTTTCTCTCACAGGCAGTACACTGCTTTGGCTGGTTATAATTACTCTCGGTGTAGCCTTTACAGGTTCGTTGCTAATCATTCTGCTGTTGAAGCGAAGGTATCAGCGAAAGATCACTGAGTTGGAACATAGGTTCCTTCTTGTTCACATGGATCCTCACTTTATATTCAACTCGCTGACGGCAATTCAAAACTACATCTTCAAAAACGATCCATATCAAGCCACCCGATACTTTTCGAGTTTTTCAAAGCTGGTCAGATTGATTCTTGAGAATTCGCAAAAAGATTTTATTTCCATCGCTCACGAGGTGGAAACACTGACACTATATTTAGAATTACAAAAGTTAAGGTTTGGTGATAAATTTGAGTTTACCATAACAGTAGATACCGATATTGATACTGAGCACCATACCATACCCCCAATGCTTGCCCAACCGTTCATCGAGAATGCCATTGAGCGCGGATCGGTCCACATGGGCAAAAGGGGATCTATCAACATCAGGTTCATCTTGAGAGGATCCAACATACTCTTTGAAGTGGAAGATAATGGCGGGGAGTACCCAACATCAAATGCCAATCAGCTAAAGTTGAAAAAAGAGTTTGAGGCTCATGCCTATAGGATATCCAAAGATAGGCTTCTGAATTTGGGGAAAATTTTCCATCGGAAATATAAGGTGGAAATCAAGGATTTAGCGCAGGTTGCGGATAAGGGCAGACAGGGCACGCTCATCAGATTTACCTTACCCATACATTAAACTAAAGATTCAACAATTATGACAACCGCAGTTATTATTGATGATGAAGCACCGGCACGGGATGCCCTCAACAGTATGCTGCAGCATTTTTGTCCAAATGTTAAGGTAACTGGACAGGCACATAATGTTGAGTCAGGCTACAGCCTGATATTATCGCAAAAGCCCGAGGTTGTCTTTTTGGACATTCAAATGTCCGATGGGACGGGCTTCGATTTGCTGAACAAATTCAGCTCCATCGATTTTAAGTTTATCATCGTCACTGCCTACCAAGAGTTTGCCATACAGGCATTCCGTTTTAGCGCCATAGATTTTCTCCTCAAGCCCATAGACCCCAACGAGCTGATTATGGCAGTAGAGAAATTGAACGAAACCATTCGCGAGGAGGAGATTAACCAGAAATTCCAGGCCCTTATCGAAAATATCCAATCCGAAGCAAAAGCCCCTCAGAAGATCATACTCAAAACATTTGAATCGGTACTGGTTGTAAACAGGGAAGAAATAGTACGTTGCGAATCGCACAACAACTACACCATGTTTTACTTTGCTCACAAGCCCAAGGTTTTGGTTTCCACAACATTGAAAGAATTCGACGACATGCTCTCCTCCTCAGGTTTTTTCAGAACCCATCAATCGCATTTGGTAAACCTAAGCTACGTACAAAACTACCGGCGTTTTCCCGAGAGCGTTGTTATACTGCTGGATGGAACTACTATTCCGGTTTCGGTCAGGAAAAGAGAATTATTGACGACTTTGCTAAAAAAATTTCACAAGAAGAGTTAGTGAAATTTGAGGCAATTAAGCTATACTATTCCACTAAACAATATGATAAAATATGTGAATATTAAGATATTTCTTGAATATTAATATTCGTAACTTGTCAAAAACAAAAGGCTTTTGGCAGGTATGAGATTTGCTAAATACGTAGTATTATTTTTTGCCTGTATCGCAGGAAATTATATAGGTTTTTCCCATGATGATGTAACTTCTCCACAGATTGATAATAACCTTATTGACTCGCTAAATAACCTTGCCTATACTCATCGCAGGAGTAATCCAAAACTTTCCCTTGAGCATGCCATAGAAGCCTACGAACTATCCAGTAAAACAAATTATATACAAGGGCTTGCCAATGCCATCCACCATAAAGGAACAGCATTAGCAGTTTTGGGAAGGTATGAATTAGCGCTGATTGATCTACTTGAAGCTTCAAAAATCAGGGAACAGATTGGCGATAATTCCGGCCTAGTTGCAACGTATAACAACATCGGACACGTCCAATCGGAGATGGGGTACAGCGACGAAGCATTGCATTACTTTGAGAAATCGCTTAAATGCAGCAAAGAATTATCTCCTATCCCTGATATCGGGGTTACGTTAAATAACATCGGCTGGGTATATTTTCGTAAAAACAAGCTGGATCTGGCATTAACCTACTTTTACCAGGCATTGTCAGCCAATGAGTCAACTAACGATATTAGAGGTATTGGAGCCAGCAAGGGCAATATAGGCACCATATACAGGCATATGGGAGATTTCAAAAAGGGATTGGGATACCATTATCAAGCCCTCGATAACGCGCAGCAATTCGATGATAAATACTGGGAAATTATAACCCTTAGGGAGATTTCAAAAGATTACCACTCAGCCAACCAATTAGAGAAATCCATTGAATTTGCTAGCAGGAGTCTTGAGTTGGCAAGGGCACTGGGCTTTCATGTCGAAGAAAGGAATACGTTGGCCTGGCTGGCGTCTATCCACGAGACCAACCATCACTTTAAAAATGCCGCACGGTTTTACAGAATGGTTAACCATCTCAGCGATAGCCTCTTTAGATTAGAGAGGGCTGAAATACAGAGCCAATTTTTCACTGTTTATGAATTTCAAGCTCAGGTTAAAGAGAATCAACTATTACAAATGGAGCAGGAGATTAACTCGAAGATAATCAGGAATCAGAAATATTTTCTATTCCTCTCTTTTGCTTTAATTATCATTAGCCTTGTTTTTACAGTCTATATCATTACAACCAACAAAAAGATGAAGATTGCAAACCTGCAGTTAAAGGATAAGAATTGTGAGATTGAACAGCAAAAGGAGGTTATACAACAAAAAGTTCAGGCTATAGAGGAAAAAAACAGGGAACTCGAAAAAATTAACCAGATTAAAGACAAGTTAATAGCCGTAATTGCACACGATTTAAAGAATCCTTTCAACAACATCTCCGGATATTCCGAAATTTTAGCTTCACGTTACGATTCCTTCGAAAAGAAGGAAGTTCAAGAATTTCTGAAAATTATCAACGAGAGCTCAGCCAAGGGTAATTATTTACTTGACAATCTATTACAATGGTATCGACTTCAAACCATGAGTTTACAGTTTCTTCCATTGAAACTTAACCTTCGCAACATAGTAGAAAACGAACTGCTTTTCTTTACTAGCATTGCACAGGACAGGGGAATTAATATTATTAACTCCATACCACAGGAGGTTACTATTCATGCCGATTCCAATATGCTCAAAACGATTATCCGTAACCTAGTGAGCAATGCCATTAAGCATACCGAAACCGGTGGAAAAATCTCCCTTACGTCTTCGTCTGACCATCGCGAGGTAACCGTTGTGGTTGAAGATACCGGGTCGGGGATTGAACCTTCGATTAAGGACAAACTTTTTACGGGCCGGCATGGCATTACGTCCACCGGTCAAAGCGGAGAAAAGGGAACGGGACTTGGCCTAATCCTCTGCAAAGACTTTGTGGAGATGCACCACGGCAGAATATGGGTGGAAAGCGAGCCCGGTAAGGGGGCAAAATTCTTTTTCACCCTGCCAATCCCCGAAGATACGGAGCAAGAATAGCCCACACCACCCGGCCTCATGAAGTGATGCCATATTTTACTATGCTTTCCCCTTTTCACGTGAGAGACTATATCCTGTATGTGACCGTCAATATGTTGCTTAACATACAGGTTTATAAATGCCAAAAATTTCAAAACTGAAAAAGAAATCTTAAGATTGTAGTCCTAAAAACGCAATTGGATAACCTTGTATTTATACTGTTTTTACTATAAAAGAATATTTTTTAAACGATAATTGACATGATGACCAGCAAAGATTACATTAGCCGTGAAGAAAAATACGGTGCACATAATTACCAGCCACTTCCGGTTGTTTTGGAAAGAGGCGAAGGGGTATTCGTGTGGGATGTGGACGGAAAAAAGTATTTCGATTTTTTATCAGCCTACTCGGCTGTTAACCAAGGGCATTGCCATCCTAATATTGTGGATGCCTTGGTAAACCAAGCGCGTAGATTAACCCTCACCTCGCGTGCTTTTTACAACAACGTACTGGGCGAATACGAAGAGTATATAACCAAACTTTTTGGCTATGATAAGATTTTGCCCATGAACACCGGCGCCGAAGCGGTGGAAACCGCCATTAAGCTTAGCCGCAAATGGGGATATCAGAAAAAAGGTATAAAGGATGGCGAAGCCAAAATAATTGCATGCGAGAAAAACTTCCATGGACGCACTACCACCATTGTTTCTCTCAGCACCGACCCGGTTGCCCGTGCCGAGTATGGCCCCTACACCCCGGGGTTTGTCATTATCCCTTATAACGACATCGCAGCCCTCGAAAAGGCATTGCAGGATAAGAACGTGGTGAGTTTTCTGGTGGAACCCATCCAGGGCGAGGCAGGAGTTTATGTTCCCGATGAAGGCTACCTGAAAAAAGCCGATGAACTGTGTAAGAAGCACAACGTACTCTTCATAGCCGATGAGATACAAACCGGGATTGCCCGCACGGGCAAAATGCTGGCATGCGACCATGAGGGCGTTCGCCCCGACATCCTCATCCTGGGCAAAGCCGTTTCGGGTGGTGTGTTCCCCGTATCGGCAGTGCTTGCCGACGACCACATAATGCTTTGCATTAAACCCGGAGAGCATGGCTCAACCTTTGGGGGAAACCCCATTGCAGGCAAAGTGGCCATGGCCGCTCTGGAGGTAGTAAAAGAGGAGAAGCTGGACGAAAATGCCGAGCGTTTGGGTAAAATCTTCCGCGATGAATTTCGAGGCATTAAGAGCCACCTGATAGAATTGGTACGCGGAAAAGGTCTGCTCAACGCCGTTGTCATTCGCAACCAGCCGGGCAAAACCGCATGGGACGTGTGCGTAGCCATGGCCGAAAACGGCGTGCTGGCCAAACCCACCCACGGAAACATCATCCGCTTTGCGCCACCGCTGGTGATAACCGAGGAACAGCTTCGCGATGCCATGGGTAGGATTAAGGAGGTCTTCAAGAAGTTTGAATAGTATTAACTCCTAGGATTATACAGAAAAACCGTTACCACAAGTAGCGGTTTTTTTTATCTGATTTTGCCACGGTTACTCACGAAAACAGCAACCCATTGACCATTGGTTTAAGGTTATATATCTATCTAACCAAAACGGCGAGAAATTGGCGTGATAATGATGCTGCTTCATGCTACAATGGTTTATCCCGTATTTTATTTCAATGCCTCCCTAATAATTCTTACCTCTTCCACCTCTTCAAGGGTGTCCATTGCCTGTTTTACAGGATGTTCGGCATGGCTTAACCGCTCAAACTCGCTTTGTATAACTGCCAGTTTCTCTTCTTCACTCATATCATCAGTTATAGGTTTTAAATCTCCCAAATGCTTTAATATCTCTTTGCCGGCTGATTTGATTTCTTCGGCAAGAAAAAGTTCATAAACGATTACATCTAAAACCGATTCAAAAAACTTTGACTCAATAGTGTTTTTCTCTTTAGCTTTATTCCATTCAATCAAATAATCTACAATAAAAGAAGTGATTTTTTGACTATTCTTATTTGAATTTGGCACAAACAATTTTCGTACGTTTAATGGTTTCACCTGAGCGAAAGTGCGACCACCTTCTTGAGTGAATTTGGTGTATAAAAAATCTGTAATGGTTGAATTTAAAATTGATAATAAATACTTGTAGCTAAAATCTGTTTTTTGGGATTTCTTAAATACAAGTATGCTGTCAATAACATAAAACCCATTAGAGTCATTTGTAGCTCTAATTCTGTCTGATGTCTGCCGCATTATTATTTTTTCTTCTTCAAATAGTAGCGGATACCTTTGTCTATTAAGAGCATACCAAGGCATTATTCCGCTTTTAGCTTCACTGCGTTTTTCTAGCTTTTCTTTGAATTCAAATAAGTAATCTCGAATGAATGGAAAATTATCAATGTTCGTTGATCTATCAGTGTAAACAACCAAATGCTCTGTGTTTGAAATAGAATATTTATCTATTTCACCACCTACTAAAACAGGTTTTAGAATTTCCTTTTCAAAATTGTTTTGCACCGCATAATCCTTGGGGATTCTAAATATTTTATCGCCACCAGTAGATATACCGCTTGCCATCTCTTCAGCAATATCATCTATGGTAACTGAAACTTGTCGCAGCTTTTCAATAATTTTGAATTCTTCTTCTGAGATACCAAATACAGATGCTGGGGTTTTCAAAGTAGATGAAACAGATTCTAACTTGAAAACTTCTCTGAAATCAAGATTTTTCTTGTTAGCATTTCTTAGGTCAGCATAATGATATCTATTAAGACCTGAATTGTTTTTTGACGTTAAGAAAATACAGGATGGAACTGTGGCTGTATTGAATACGCCATCACCTAAATTAATTCCAATATAGAATTGATTTTTAGCCAAAAGGAATTTTCTTGTTTTTTCATATTCAGACTGAAAAAACAAATTATTAGGAACTATGTAGGTGATTATACCATCATTATGTAACAGCCTAAAGCCTTTTGAGATGAAATAATTAAATGTGTCAGGCGTTCTCATATGAACATCTGAAAACTCATTCTTAAAGAATTTTTTTTCTTCTGCGGTTAAGTCTGCTCCATAAGGCGGATTCCCAATTACCACATCAAAGCCTATAAAATCTCCCTTTTCATCCAACAAATTAGGAAATTCAAACCTCCATTCTAAAGCATTTTCATAAATCTTACCATCTAAGGTTTCATCTCTTTCTTCTTCAAGCTGTTTTAGCTTTTTATTAGCGTCATCAATTTGCTTTTTTGTTCCCGCTTGTTTTCCAAACACATCCACAAATTGAAGGTTTTGAACATCTCCTCTTGCTTTAGAAATCTTCTCTTTTTCTTTGTTTTGTAGGGTTGTACTAAAAGCATTTTTAATTTCCTTTATAAACTCTCTAAAGATTTGTTTCTTTTCATGAGAAGATTCAATCAAAAAATCATTGGTTATTTTTTTATAAAATTCAAGGTTGACTTCATTATTACCTACTAAATCTTTAATGGTTTTATTGTTGTAACTTTTATCTCGAATTTTCTTGTTGAATTCTATAAATACATCATTAATAGGAATATCAAGAGAATATCTGCTTATTAACGAATTGCCACAAACAATCTTATAATCTAAGTTGGGCAGGGTTTCAATGGGGTCAAGGTCGTCTTCGTCCACTACCAAGCTCAACCACAATCGCAAACGGGCAATGTCAATGGCAGAGCTGTCAATATCCACCCCGTAAATGCTTTCCTGTATAATGTGGCGTTTCAGGCGGTAGATGTAGCGGCTGTCGCTCACTTCGGCTACGCTCAGTGTGCGTCCGTTTTCTTCAAAACCAAAGCCTTTTAATTTTTTGGTCAGGTAGTTGTAGCTTAAATGGGGTTTTAGAACCAGCATGGCGTTTACCAATTCGTGCAGTAGCCCCACAGGGAAAGCTCCCGAACCAATGGCAGGGTCGCAAATTTTAATGTCGCTTAGCTGCTTATCAATAAGGTCGGCATTTTTACGGATGCTTTCGGGCAGTTGGTATTGGTAGGTTTTGGTTTCGCCTTTGGCAGCTACCCGCTCATCATTTTCTAAGGCAAAATGTCCTTCGCGGATAAAGGTTTCGATGTCATTTTTCTTAACTTTTTCTTCCAAGGCATTGTCCAAATAATGAATCAAGCTTTCCTGACACATATAGTGCACAATTTCGCGTGGGGTATAGAATGCGCCCTTGTTTTTACGCTCGGTGATATCGAGCATATTTTCAAACACTTTTCCCAGCATTTCGGGGTCAACGGCCACCTCTTTATCCAGCGGTTCGTCCTCCTTAATGGTAAAGTTGTAGCGGTCGAACACGTCCAGAATGCCCGTACCTATATCACCTGCTTTGTTTTTTTCTTCGTTGCGGAACAGGTTTTCTGGAATGGTAATACCGGCTTCCTGCCAGTTGTAATCGGCTTCAAATAAACCACCATTCAGGAAAGGAATGCGGCAATCAAAACGTTGGTAGTAAGAGTTTACATTGTCCCGCTCTTTGGCAAGGGCTTCATAAAATAGGTATTGTAGCTTGTCTTTAAAGAAATTGACCTTTTCTTTTTGGGCTTGGTCAAACAGTTCCTGCACAAATCGTTTTTTACCTGTTCCCCAACGGGCATTTTGAGCCACACCCAGCCAACCCTTTTTCTGCAAGAAGTACAGGAATACAATTTGCCCCAGGAGTTTTTTGGTAAACCGCGAGTTGTCTATTCCGGCTTTTTCAAATGCAGTCTTTACCCTGTGGTCGTTCTCAAAATGCTCATAAAGTTTGATGTAAAGGTCTTTGTATTGTATAAAAAACTCATCTGTAACTTTATCAATACTAAACGCTGCTTCTATCTGCTCAATGGTGGGGTTGCCGGAAATGTTTTGCAGCAAAGGCAACAGCTGATTTTTTGCAGTATGAGCTTTTTCGTATTCGCCCACCAAAAACGAGTAGCGCTTGGCAGGGGTAAATTCTTTCCTAATTTTAACCTTACCCTTCTCCTCGTCCAACTCCGAACGGTATTCCAATTTGATAAACGAAAAACGCCAATCCGCACCACCATCCTCCTTGCTGTAGAAAGCCACCAAAGCGTAGTCTTTGTCGAATTTACTGAGATGCTTGATAACAAAATTTCGGAGTGCCGTTCTGGCCCGCTCCAACTTTGTAACGCTTTTTACTTCTGCTATCAGCACATCAAGTGCTTCGCCATTGGGGTCGGTATATTTGCCAATACGTTTGTAGGAGTTGATATGCTCTTTGAAGTCGTCCCAAATCAAATTGCCGTTATACCTATTATCCCTGCTTTCCATATCGTTCAGCAGGTTTTTGGCAAAAATGGTGAACTGCTCCTCGCTAAAAGCGCTGTTGAACGTAGTTTCTATAAGGTCTTGTGCAGTTTTCTTGTCCATTATTCCAATAATTTTTTCAAAGTTGACGAATCGGGCAACGCTTGCTTGTATTGTTCGGGCAATTCCTTACTTGTTTTATAAGTAGCCACCCCCATGGCTTTGTTAAAATCTCTAAAGCTATACTCTACTATTTTTTTATTTTTCTCTTTGCAGAGTATAATCCCAATGGAAGGATTTTCGTGGGGTTGTTTAACAATCTCGTCCAATGCAGAGAGGTAGAAGTTCATTTTACCCAAATACTCGGGTTTAAATTTTCCTGTTTTCAGCTCAAAAGCAACAAGGCTCTGCAATTTTCTGTTGAAAAATAGCAAATCGACAAAATATTCTTGTTCTTCAATAATCAACCGGTACTGATTGCCTATAAAAGCGAAATCGCCACCAAGTGAGAGAATAAATTTTTTTATGTTTCTTACTATTTCGCTCTCCAATAGCCGTTCATCCACAAAATCGGGATCTTCAACATTAATAAAATCTAGCAGATATTCATCCTTAAACGACTGAATTGCTTGCTCTCTGATATGGGGTTGTAAAATAGTTTGAATGAAGTTATTGGGTAGAGTTCCCCGTTGGGAATATAAATTGGCCGCTATTTGTTTTTCGAGATGACGATAATTCCAATACTCTTCGGCTACTTTTGACAGGTAAAAAAAGGCTTCATTAAAGTCATTACATTTAGATGCAATGCTATAATGATGGGTAAAACTAACAGAGAAAAATATGTCAGCAAAGTTACCGGGCAATTGGTTCGGCAATGCCGAACTGATTGCAAAACTGTGATCTTCTATTTGGTTCGGCGGTAACGAACCAATTACTATTTGCTTACTCCAAAAATCGGCAAAAACCCGCATTTTTTTTAAGTTGCCGGCAGAAAAGCCCCGAAGGCCGGGTAATTCATTTTGCAACTCAATGGAAATTTGTTCCAGCACCTTGCTGCCCCACGCTTCGTTAGTAGCCGTATCGCTAATTTTTTTACCTATGCTAAAATAGAGGGCTATCAATTCGCGGTTTACCAATCGAGCGGCCTGATAGCGGCTTTTTAAAATCGCATTTTTCAGTTCGGCAACTATGTGCTTTTCAATGGTCATTCTTATCCAATTAAATATCCTGACAGAATTACTTCACGTTTTTGGAATTTCTTGGCGTTTTGAGCTCCCTCAATGGCTACAAATCGGATGTACTTTTCCAGAATATGTAACATTTGCAGGGGGTCAGCGGTTTTCTCCAACTCGGTTTTGATTAATTGGGCCGTTTTTTTCGCAATGGTGCCCTGCGCCAGCATATCGCGCACACCGTTCAAAAAATCATCATTGGTATCGGTAAACCCTTTAAAATTCCTAAAAGATTTGTCTTTCAATCTGTTTTCAATGTATTTGGCGTTGGAACGTCCGCCACCTCCTTTGGCCGGCTCATCACCAACGGTAGTGTCTAGTTCAAAGCGGGCCTTATTGGTTTGTAGCAAATGGTAATAGTCGTTTGGAATAGCGGCACGCCTGGTTTCAGGGCTACATTCCAATTCATTCACCGCATCAAAAAAGGTAATTTCGTTGGATTTTCCATTTTGGTTTATATAAAATTTCTTGAGTTTCCCAATTCTGAAAAATGTAACCAAAGCATTATCCTCAAGGTTTTCCTTTTTGAAACCCGAACGTGCTTTTTTGGGCAAGTGCTTTATTTTATCAAATAGTTCGGGCCGTTTATCCCTGATACTCCTCATTAACTCCAAATACTTAAGCTCGGAGTCGCCTTCATCTTCACCTGTATAGGATGCTTTGCTATTCAAGGTGTTGAATAGTTCCTGACTTCCAAACTCCTCGCCGTCGCTCAGGTATTTGGCATCTTCACCCAAAATATCGTGGAACATTTGAATTTTATTGGTAATGTTTACCTCCAAGCCAAGGTGTTTGTCAGATTGGGTAGTGGGGAAGAAATTAAAAATATGCACCTTGGGGAAAATGGTGCCCAAACGGTTAACACGCCCTACCCTTTGCAATACTCGAGTGGGATTCCAAGGCAAATCATAGTTAACAATCACATTGGAACGGTGCAAATTGATGCCTTCCGCCAAGACATCTGTTGATATGAGAATTCTTAAGTCGTCAGTTTGCTCTTTATTTTTTGGGTCAAAGTTCTCAGTAATAATATTTCTCGATACAGTATGGTTTGAAGTAAGCTTTTTATCCGTGTGTCTTCCGCCTGCACTTGAATAGAACATTACTTTTCCTTTAAACACCTCCTGCAACGCTTCGTATATATAGTCGCCCGTTTCCTTCGATTCGGTGAAGATGATTAACTTGTTCTTTTTAAGAGCAGTCGTTGTTCTTAACTCCTGAATAAATGTTTCTAATTTCGGATCGGTGTTTATACAACTCCATAGTGCTTTTATCTCTTTCAAAATGGAAAGGTCAAATTCTAACTTGGTAATAAACTCTTTCTTGAAATCTTTTGAATCGTATTTATGGGCCTTTTCTTCTTCTAAAAGATCTTCAAGACGTTCAAGATTGTCATTTTCAATTAAGTCGTACACATCAACCTTTTTGCTGATGTAAACCGTACCATTTTGATACATTGCAATGAACTTCTCATAGGAAATAATGAAGCGGTCAATACTTTGGCGAAATGCATGGAAACTACTTTCTAACCTTTTCACCAAGATACCTTTCATAAATCCACCCACGTTGCGTTGCTGTTGCTTTTCAAATTCACTTAAGGCCTTGTTTCCAATATAATACAACAGGGGGGTATATCGTGCATAGGTAAATTCAGCTAACTTTTTTATTGTTTTAATAAATGTATCCTCCAGTTCTCCTTCGTACTCATATACAATCTTTTGAGGGTTGTCAATATCAGGGAAAGTCAACTCCTGCTTTTGCATGTCCTCTTTGAAGTAGGTCATTATATCCTTACGAGTTCTGCGGACCATTACATAGCGAAGAATTCTGTTACGTATATCATCAGAAATCTCTTTAATTAACTCTTTGTATTTTGGATCGGTTTTTTCGAGTTTTTTGAGTTTAGTTCTAAATCTTGCAAAATATTTTTCAAGGTTGGGAATACCCGGTATGGTTGAATTTTTAGGAGCTTGAAATAGTTTTAGTTGAGCAAAGATGTCGTCAATAGTATTGTTTAATGGCGTTGCTGTTACCAAAATCATTTTTTTTCCACGGCAGATGTCAAGCAGATTGGCGTAAGATTGCGTGTTTTCATTTCGGAAACGGTGCGCTTCATCCACAACTATGTAATCGTAGCGTTCTAATCCCTTTTTTATTATGTGTTCCAATTTACCCAATGATTCAACCTCAAAACTTCTTATGCCAAAATCGAATAGAGAGTCTTTCCAATAATCCTTCAGAACAGGCGGGCAGACAACCAGTGTCCTTCCGTGTAGCTGTTGCAGCAGTAAAGCGGTAATAAAGGTTTTACCCAGTCCAACCACATCTGCCAAGAAAACCCCGTTGTAGGTTTCCAATATCTTTTTTGCCTGAATAGCAGCTTGGTTTTGATATTTTAATTTCATAAAACCATCGGGCAGAAAGGGTTCAAACTCATCTGCCAGGTTAATATCTTCTTCCAGATACTCATATATGAGCTTTAGATATAATTCGTAGGGCAAAATCTGATCGTTCAGCCATGTTCTAATCTGTATTGTATCCACAAAATCTTCCGAAATGTCAACTGCATCCTTCCAAAGATTATTGAATTGTTTTTCAGCGAATTGAACGTCCCTCTTTTGTCTTAGTTCAACATTAAATTCCCTGTTGGCTACAAAACCCGATTCGGAAAAATTACTTGAACCTGTAATGACGAAGCATAATCGCGATCATCGGGCTTAAATCTACCGATGTAAACTTTTGCGTGAATGTTTCGAGTAGGGTAAGCTCTAATCTCTAATTTCTTTCCGTTACCATTTCTTGCTTTATCTGCTTCGGGATTAGGGCAATCGGTTTGAAGAAATTCGATAAACTTGCGAATACCTACTTCAATATTGCTGTCGTTTTCATTGCTGTTCTCAACTTCTTCTTTAAGGTTTTGTTGGTACAGCTTTTTAGTTCGTTGATGCGATTCAAAATCAATGGTTGAACTTTTCTGATGGTATTGCATTATTTTATATGATTCCCTGTCCACGCTAAGACCAACAAGAATTCTAACTTTTTCAAGCGGTTCTATGGCATTATAAAGCTGATAAAAACCACTTATCCTGAAATAGCCAACCAACACGTCAAATAGCTGAGTGTCTTTAAGTGTTGCCTTAAATCTACTCAGTAAAGTTTGCCCTTCTTCATTGGTGAAGAAAGTCAAGTCTGTTTGATCAGTATTATTGTCAGTGCTCATATTACTTACGGTATAAAATGGTGTTCAGCGTCTCTTCCGGTCCGTTTTTTAAAAACTTTAATTCTCCTATGTCCAACAGGATGAATGATTTGATATATTCAATTTCCATTTCCTTTTCTTCAACTTCTAGTTTCTTAGCCGGTGTCGGCAACATTTCTTTTGTTGCCACAAGTTCACTTCTTTCAATCTTGCTTAGAATAGAAGTGTCAATATCAAGTTCTGCTGCAACCTTTCAAAATGGTAATCCCAGCTGTTCACGCCTGTTTCGTAAATACATCTATTTTGTCGTTAAAACATGGATTAATTATTCAAAATTACTAATAGTTTTTATAAACGGCGTCCATGCGATGATTATAATTCAAGTTCCATTTTTGCAAGAGTTAGACTATGTGTGGGGGAAAAACCAAATATGCTTGAATATTCGTAGGTTGTCTTTTTCCACTGACTGTTAATAATGAATATCTCTTTAAGGCTTAGTACATTCATCCACCATGAGATAGTGCCGTAAAACCATTGCAATTTAATAAGGATTGTGTAACTTGGCATTTTAATTGTTCAGTCCATTTGAAAATGTAAAGAGCTATGAAAACACATGGTACGCTATTTACTAGATTTTTTCTACTATCCTTTTATCTCATTCTTTGTTTTCAACTGAATGCACAGGAGGTAATTAAAGTTAAAAATGCCAAAGGCGACGGCGTGATCGCCGGCCGTATAAGCTTTGAAGATGCACGGAATGAAGCCATTAAAAAAGCCAAAGTTGATGCCCTGCGCAAGGCAGGTATATCCGAACATATTGCGTCGTATGAGCAACTATACCGAAGCGAACTCAACAATGACTTTGCGGAATTTTTCAATTCCGATATTCAAACCGAATTACAAGGGGCTATTAAAGAATACACCGTTGTAAATCAAGAAACTACAACCGACCCACTCACTAAACTTCCCAGCATTGAGGTAACCATTGACGCCACAGTGATTAAATATTCTACCCGCCCCGACCCCACATTCAATGTTAAGGTTGAGGGAATAAAACAGGTATATGAAGTGGGAGAACACTTAAGTTTTACCATTTTCTCGACCCAAAATTGCTACCTGAATATTTTTGCCATTGCTGACGAATATACCTGTCTTCTGTATCCCAATCAGGAGCTGAAAGAAGTTTTCACTGAAATACCCGCACAGCAAAAAGTATCCTTTCCTTTTCGCCCCGACCTGAACGATTACGAGTTATACAAAGATTCAAAA
>Ga0209605_1001461_pt1 | contig 26058 bp, 21 predicted proteins | sample AD_UKC035_MetaG_FD_184408 | JGI IMG/M metagenome (GOLD analysis project Ga0209605, IMG submission 184408) | Active sludge microbial communities of municipal wastewater-treating anaerobic digesters from USA - AD_UKC035_MetaG (SPAdes) (version 2) | ecosystem: Engineered > Bioreactor > Anaerobic >...
ATAGTGCCTACATTAAGGCCAATGCCAGCATGGACAGTCTGGTTAAAAGGCAGGTGATTGAGGATGGACGGGAGTATCTCAACAAGCTAAGGGGAAATACGGACCACCCTCAGCAGAAGGTTGATGCAAATAGGAAAAGTGAATCTGAACCACAAAATCAGACAGGTCAGACCGGGCAAGGAAACCCCAATGCAGAATCGAGGAACCCGGTGTATGATGAGCATGGTCATTTGATCCGGCCTCAAAATATTAGTAATGAAAAGTATTACAGTAAAACGGACCCGGACGCCCGGGTGAGCACAAAACCCGGCAAGGCAAGGCAATTGACCTACAGTGCCCAAACCGCTGTAGATACCAAAAAGCATGTCATTACAGGGATTCTAGCGGATCACAGTGATAAAAGAGATGGGCACAGCCTTCCTGAATTATTGGACAAAACCAGGAAGAACCTTTCACTGAATGATCTGTTGGTGAAGGAAATATCGGCCGATGCGAGTTATTCCCAACCTGTCGCCTTGAAGTATTTGGAAGAGACGAACATCACCGGGTACATCCCCAACCATTCTCAATATAAAGCAGAACATGAGGGATTTCAATATAATAATGCCCTGGATCAGTTTGAATGTCAAAAAGGAAACAAAGCCATTTTGCCGTATCGCTTCACGTATCAGGACTCTGAGAAAGCTGAACAAACCAAAATTTATCGTAGTAGTCAAACAGCCTGTAAAAATTGCCCCCTTCGGGAACAATGTCTTGGTCCCAAAAGTAAATCCAAAAAAATAACCACCACTATCCACAAACCACTGTATGACCGGATGCACCAAAGGATGCAGACTAAAAAAGCCAAGCAAATGATCCGATTGCGGGGCAGCACCGTGGAAGCCGTCTTAGGAACCTTGATCAATTTTAGAGGGATGCGTAGAGTAAGAACAAGGGGAATTGAACAAGCCAATAAATTTATGATCGGTGCCGCAACAGCATATAATCTTAAAAAATGGCTCAACTATAATCCAAGGCACGTCAAATCCGCTGTAGCAAGCCTGAAAATTGAAAAAAGAAAGAAAAAAGGTCAGTTAAACCTTAGTTTTTGCTTTTTCCGGCCATACCATCCTCCATATAGGATTACCCTCTACCTGTACAATCAATATTTGTAGGGCCCCATTTGGCACCTTTATCCTAAAAACTAAAGCTGAAAAGGCTGTAGTGCAACAAGCACAGTAGTCAGCAATCAGTAATCAGCAGTCAGCCTACTATTTGCTGATTGCTGAACACTGACTACTGACTACTGACTATTGACTCTTGATTATTGACTCTTGACTCTTGACTATTGATTCTTCAATGACTATCCCTTGTCACCACGCTCGAAGAATTTCCAACCAGGAAGTCCAGGTCAGCCCCCTCGTGGGCCTGATTCACGTGACGGATATATAATGAAACATACCCCCTGTCGGCAAGAGGTTTGGGTGCAATCCAGGATGCTTTGCGGAGCGCCAATTCTTCCTCCGAAACTTCCAGCATGAGGCTGCGAGCGTCCACATCCAGAGAGATGTAGTCCCCCGTTTTCACCACTGCAAAATTGCCGCCGGCCGCGGCTTCCGGGGAAGCGTGGAGCACGACAGTGCCAAATCCGGTCCCGCTCATGCGGCCGTCGGAGATGCGAACCATATCGTGAATACCCTTTTGGAGAATTTTTTTAGGCAGGGCCATATTGCCCACCTCGGGCATCCCGGGATATCCTTTAGGGCCCACATTTTTAAGCACTAAAATGCAGGTTTCATCCACATCCAGGTCCGGCAGGTCAATTCTTTTTTTATAATCTTCAATATCCTCAAAGACCACCGCCCGGCCCCGGTGTTTCATCAGGTGGGAACTGGCGGCGCTGGGTTTTATCACACAACCGCCTTCGCAAAGATTCCCTCTCAGGATAGCCAGGCCGGTTTCCGTTTTAAACGGTTTGTCCAGGGTGCCGATCACCGCAGGGTTGTAACATTTGGCACTGGATATATTCTCATGCACCGTCTTGCCGTTTACCGTCAGTGCATCGCCGTGCAAAAAACTTTCCATTTCTTTCATTACGGCTGGCAGGCCGCCCGCATAATACAGGTCTTCCACAAAAAATTCTCCTGAGGGCTGCAGGTTAGCCAGCAAAGGAATTCCTTTGGAACAACGGTCAAAGTCTTCCAGCTTGAGCTCCACTCCGATCCGGCCCGCAATGGCAATCATGTGGAGTACAAAATTGGTGGAGCCTCCGATGGCTGCATTGACCCGGATGGCATTTTCAAACGCTTTTTTGGTCAATACATCGGACAGTTGCAGGTTTTCCTTCACCATTTCCACGATCCGGAGGCCGCTGCGCTGGGCCAATACTTTTCTCCGTGCATCCGCTGCGGGAATGGATGCATTGCCCGGCAAGGAAAGACCCAGGCTCTCGACCATGCAGGCCATGGTAGAGGCGGTGCCCATGACGGCGCAATGGCCCCGGCTGCGGCACATGGCCGACTCCGCTTCCTCCAGGTCCTGGTCGTCCATTTGTCCCAATTTGTAAGCTTCACCGAAACGCCAGATGTCCGAGGTGCCGATATCCCTGCCCCTGAATTTACCGGCCAGCATCGGGCCACCACTGACTACGAGGGTGGGTATGTTCACGCTGCAGGCCCCCATCACGAGCGAGGGGGTGGTCTTGTCGCAGCCACACATCAATACGACCCCATCCACTGGGTTGGCGCGGATGGACTCCTCGACGTCCATACTCACCAGGTTCCGGTATAACATCGCAGTAGGCTTGATCAGGGTCTCGCCCAGCGACATGACCGGGAATTCCACCGGGAAACCCCCTGCCTGGATTACCCCATGTTTGATGGATTCGGCAAGTTCCCTGAAATGCGCGTTGCAGGGGGTTAGTTCCGACCAGGTATTACAAATCCCGATCACCGGTTTGCCTTTAAATTCTTCCGGAGGAATGCCCTGGTTTTTCATCCAGGCCCGGTAGATAAACCCATCTTTTCCGGTTTTTCCAAACCAATTTCTGCTGCGCAATTCCATACTTTTTACTATTGTGAATTTTAGGGGACTAAACTAATCATTTTGCCGGGTACCGGATATACCGGTGCACACGTTCAGGACAATAATTCCTTCCAGAATTTCCTGGACCGGGCCAGGATGCCCGGCATTGGAAAACGGTTCAATTTGTCCACCGGCTGCGTGAGCTGGTTTTTGGGGGTTTCCGGCATCCTGACCAGGTAAAAGTATCCGTGCACCACCTGATGGCTCAAAACCTGCTTATCGGTCAGCACGGCTTTTCCAATTTTTGCCCGGGGTGGCAAATCCACGCCCGCCGGCCTGACTTTTGGGGCCTGGGGGCCATCGGTCTCCACCTTTGGAAATTCATATAAGCCCGGCCAAACATCCCCGGCGGGTCTGCGGGAAAGCACCACCTGGCCACCGGGGTCCGCAACAATAAAATAATGAAAATGCCTGATCCGCCTGGGCTTGCTTTTTTTTGCCGGGGGCAACTGTCCGATGCGGTCCAGCTTAAATGCGAAACACTGGTTTCTCAAATAACAGGAAGTGCAATCCGGGTTTTTGGGCGTGCAGCAGAGCGCTCCGAAATCCATGATGGCCTGGTTGAAGCGCGCGGGCTGCTCCTTGTCCAGCAACCGGTCCGCCAAATCTTCGAATAATTTTTTTCCGGCCCGGTGATCCATGGTTTGATCGATGCCGAAATACCGGGAAAGGACACGGTGTACATTTCCATCCAGCACGGCATGAGGAAGGCCAAAAGCAAAAGAGGCGATCGCGGCCGCGGTATAGGGCCCCACCCCTTTCATCCGGAGGATCGAGGAATATTCCTCCGGAAAACGGCCGGCCTGCGAGCGTACGATCCACCGGGCGGTCTCATGAAGATTTCTTGCCCTGGAATAATATCCAAGCCCTTCCCATTGTTTCAAGACCTGCTTTATGGAAGCTTTTGCCAGTGCCTGCACATCCGGAAACCGTCTGATAAACCGGTTAAAATAGGGCATTCCCTGCTCCACCCGGGTCTGCTGAAGCATGATTTCCGACAACCAGACCTTATAGGGATCCCTCTCCCCTTTCCAGGGCATCTCCCTGGGATGTTCGCCGGTCCAGGAATACAAAGCTCTTCGGAATCGATTTGCCCTATTTTCCGTTATTTTTGAAAAAGTCATTCGGAAGAATGCAAGTATACTGTTTAAAACCGATCCAATGAAAAGAAGAAACTTTATTAAAACCGCCGGCATGGCGGCCGGCAGCATGACCATGGCCCCTGGCCTCATGCCCAATATCCTCATCCCCCGGAACAAAGAAAAACTGGGGGTGGCCCTGGTCGGATTGGGCTATTATTCCACAGACATCCTTGCGCCTGCGCTGCAATTGACCCAGCATTGTATGCTGAACGGCATTGTCACCGGCACCCCCTCCAAAGCCGAGACCTGGAAGGCCAAGTATAAACTGGCGGATAAAAACATTTACGACTATACCCGCTTTGACGAAATTGCCAACAATCCGGACATCGATGTCATTTATATAGTACTCCCCCCTTCCATGCACGAAGAATATGTGATCCGGGCCGCGAAGGCAGGCAAACAGGTTTGGTGTGAAAAACCCATGGCCGTCACGGCCGCGGAATGCCAGGCCATGATCGATGCCTGCAAAAAAAACAAGGTGAGCCTCAGCATCGGCTATCGCATGCACCACGAACCCAATACCCGGGAGATCATGCAATACACGCGGACCCTGCCCTATGGCCCAATCAAAGACGCCTATGCCGAAGCGGGATACCGGGATGGCAGGACCACCCACTGGAAACAAATAAAAAAAATGGGCGGGGGCTGCATGCTGGATATGGGTGTGTATCCGTTGAACGCCTTGCGTTATTCTACGGGCAAGGAACCGCTCGCCGTGCTTTCCGCCAAAGCCTCCACCACCCGGCCGGAAATTTATCACGAGGTGGAGGAAACCATGGAGTTTACCCTCGAATTCCCTGGCGGGGTCACCGGGAAAGGCCTTGCCAGCTTTGGGAAAGGCATGAATTCTTTACAGGTCAATGGTGAAAAAGGCTGGTACAAGCTCGAGCCCTTCCAGGCTTACAATGGGGTCAAGGGAATGACCAGCGACGGCAAAACCCTGAATAAAACGATCAACAACCAGCAGGCCAAACAAATGGACGATGACGCGCACTCGATCATCAATAAAAAACCGATGTTGGTGCCCGGGGAAGAAGGCTTGAAAGACATCCGGATCGTGGAAGCCATAAAACTGGCGGCGAAAGAGGGTAAGTCGGTCAGCCTCCGTTGAGAAATGAACTTTGGTTCCGAATGATCAAAAGTAAAAATCCGGAAGGCTTGTAAAGGACCGGCGGTTTCCGGTCAATCGCTTAAGGTTTTGGCAATATCGGTCCGGTATGCCTGTATGGCCGGGATCACGGCAGCCGCCGCGCCAATGGCCAGCGAACCCAGGAGTAAGACGGCTTCCTCCCGGATAAACTGCCAGGCATCGAAACGGTACTTGTACAGTTGGAACAGGTAGTCCGAACTGAAATGCATGACCAGGTGGGCAATCAATATTCCGGCCAGATAACCCAGAATGGAGATGATCAGGCCTTCGAAAATAATCAGGGCGAACAGTTTCGCCGGGGTCGCGCCCAGGACGCGAAGCAGTGCAAGTTCCTGCCTTCTTTCTTTCAGGCTGTTGTAAAGCGAAATGAAGATGCTCAGGCCGGATACGAGGGCGATCATCCAGGCCAGTGCACGGATGGCATCGAAACCAATGCCCATAAGGGAAAACAGGCGATTGATTTCAATAGCCGGGGTGGCGGCCTGGAGTTGGGTATTCTGGTTGATGTTACGCTGCAGGTTGAGGGTTTGTACGTTTCTGGCCTTGAACTGGATGAGCAGGGTGGTGATCTCCCGTGAGGCCAAGGTGGCGGAATCGGCTTGGTTTTCGTGCTCGTGATCGTGTGCCTCCCCTTCCTCATGATCGTGTGTTTCTTCTGTTGCAACGGGATCCTGTTTATCTTCCCCCTCTTCTACCAGGGCGGGTTTGGCCTGGTGTTCATGCACTTCCCAGATGCTTTCCGCTGAAGTAAGGACGAGCTGATCGCAAACCGTCCCGGTTTCATTCAATATCCCTGCTACTTTGAACGGCGCGTGTTCATGCTGGTTAAAATCGTCGGTGGTCAGCCCATGCGAACTGATAAATGTATCCCCTAATTTAAGTTTGGCCGTGGAGGCCACGATGCTCCCCAAAACCACTTCCATAGGTTTGTCCCACCAAACACCCTCCTTCAGGCCGGCTTTATACAATTCAGGGAAATCCCGATTGGTGCCGACAATCCGGAACCCCCGATAACTGTCACCCAGGGACAAGGGCACCGCTTTTTTGATCAGGGGATGATTGGGATTTAAAAAAGGCTTCGCATCCTGCAAAGAAATATTGCCGGTCGGGGCATCCAGGTGGTATAGCCCGTTGAGAACCAGTTGAAGCGGGCTGCCTTTGGCGCCGATGATCAGGTCTATGCCGGCAAGGTTGCTTTCAAATTTCTGGGTAATCTGTTTGTTCAGCGTCACCATAAGGGCAATCAGTCCTGCTCCCAGCGCAAAAAGGACCAGACTGAGGGTCAGGTGCAAGGGTTTATGCAGCAGGTTTTGAAAACTCAGTTTCAGTAGTTTCATGCCGCCAGGATGATTTGTTGTTCAAAATGGGATTTGATGCGGGCATCGTGGGTGACCAGGATGAGCGCAGCGCTTTCAAGGTCGGCCTGTTCTTCCAGCAGGCGGATCACGGCATCGGCGTTTTGATCGTCCAGGGCGGAAGTAGGTTCATCAGCCAGAATCACGGAAGGTTTATTGACCAGGGCCCGCGCAATGGAAACCCTTTGCTGCTCCCCGATGCTCAGGCGGTAAGGAAGGCGGTGCGCCTGGTGTTCGACCCCCAGTCTTTTCAGGAGCAGGAGGATGCGCCCGTGATCGACCGGATTGCCCGCCAGGTGTTGTGCCCAGGCCAGGTTTTCCATGACCGAAATGGCCTCGATAAAAATGGATTTTTGAAATACGATTCCGATCTTTTTACCCCGGAACCGGTCAAGCTGGCTGGCTCCCAGGGATTTCACCCATTGATCGTCGATCTTTATCTCTCCGGTCTGCAAGGGCAGCAAGCCGGCCAACAAATGAAGCAGGGTGGTTTTACCCGTGCCGGACTTTCCCAGGATCAGGCAATGGCCTTTGTCCTGGACATGGATGTCGGGAAACTGCATGACCCTTCCCCCGGGGTATTGGAACGATAAGTTGCTGCTGGATAACACAGGGCAAAAGTAAGGGCGAATGCCCAATGATCCGTAAGAATTCGGGTAAGGCCCAACCTCCGGAATAAAAAAGCCGGAAAGGGAACCCCTTTCCGGCTTAACCGGTTTTTTGGTATTTATGGGATGAGTAGGGCTTGGCGTGGAAGCCCTCGTCCGCGGTCCTTAGTTTCCGGCCCTGCGCTGTTCGTCTTCGAGGCCGGTTTTTCTCTGGCGTGCGCCTTTCACTTTCATATTTCCAAAACGGTAGGTGGCGTTGACCCGGAAGGTCTGGGATTCATTGTAACCCTTGCCAACAAAATAAATACCGCCGAAATCACTGATGGCATCCCACCCTGCGGTTTTCAGGACGTCGGTGAAGGACAATTTTACATCCACCTTGTTTTTCAGGAAGGTTTTCTGCAGACCCAGATCAAGGCTTCCCATGCTTTTGCCGACAAAGGTGCCTCCCCATACGCCGCCGTGGTTGTACCAGCCCGACAACTGCATTTTCAAGCCACTGTTCAGGGTAAAGGTATGTTCGGAATAACCGTTAAATCCATTGGTGGCGATATTCAGTTTCTTACCTGTTCCAAAATCCGCTTCGTAAATCTGCCGGAAAGCGTTCACGCTGATATACCCGTTGTACCATTTTGCCAGTGGAATCGGAGTGGCGATGCCGATGCTGTAATTGTCCATCTGGGCAATGTTTTTCTCGGTGATAAATGTCCTCCGGCGCTGGGTGGAGTCGATGATTTGGCCGAAAAAGTCGTTGGTCCTCGAATAGGTCAGGGTCGTGGTCAACATACCCATTAATGTATGATTGAAGTTCAGGTTCTGCGTGTACTGGGGTTGCAGGAAGGGATTGCCCTTGCGGAAAGTCAGTTCGTCCAGCCTTTGTTCAAAAGGGTTCAGGTTATGATACCTGGGCCGGTCGATCCTGCGGCTGTAAGTCAGGCCAAAAGTATGTTTTTTGCTGGCATTGTACGTAATGGCAAAGGACGGAAAGGCATCGACATAGGAACGTTTTACGTCGTCTTCGTCCTTGGGATTGAGGCTTATCAACTGGCCGTGCGATTTGGTGTTTTCGACCCGCAATCCCGCCTGGACCGCCCATTTTTTGATCTGCTTGTTGTAATTGACATACGCGGCGTACACCATCTCGTCGTAATTAAAGTCGCTGCTTTTCTCCAGGTCCTGGGTTTTTACGCCCTGGATGTAATCAAAGAAGTCGAATACGTTTCCGGTCGTGACCTGGGATAGTTTAAAGCCAATGCCCAACCGGCCCTTCGCCAGGTTCTGTTCGTAGTCCCCCTTCAGGGTTTTGATGGTGATATCGGTATTGGTGTAAGATCCGAAGATCGAAGAGGACAAGGTGGCGTCTTCGGCCGGAGACATGTACATGTTGGGGTTGTAACTGTCGTTTTTGGAATTGATCCTGCCGTAGTCGGCATCGAGGTTAAAGTTCCGCCCCATCGTATCCTTATAAGCATAGTTGAGGTTGGTCTGGAAATTATTGCGGGTTTCCAGGGTCCGGGTATTGGCATTGAGGATGGAATCGATGATGCCGAAATTGTTGAGGGTGCCGATCCGGGTTCGGCCATGGCTGTTCATGACCCCATCGTATACATTCCCGTTGATCTGGGCTCCGAGGGTATGCTTTGCATTGATCAGGTAATCCACGCCGAAACGGTAATTGAAGCGCGGAAAACGTACCGAATCGTCCTTGATCCGGTTGACCTGGTCGAAGAAAAGCCCGCCCTGTTCCCGGTAGAAATCCACGTTTTCATGGTTGATTCCCATGGCGGTAGTAAGGTTGGTATAAAAATTGAATTTTTCCTTGCGGTGATTCAGGTTCAGGGAAGCATTCCCTTTAGGGGTAAAACCCATCCTGAAATTCAGGGCCGCGGTACCGTTGGTGCCCAGGCTCTGGTTTCTTTTCAGCCGGATGTTGATGATCCCGGCATTGCCTTCGGCTTCATACTTGGCCGAAGGGTTCATGATGACTTCAATCGCTTCAATATTATTGGCATTGTAGCTTTTGAGCAGGGCGGCAAGGTCTCGGCCCCCGAGCCTGGCCGGTTTGCCATCGATATAAACCTGGACCCCGTTTTTCCCTTTCAAGGTGATGTTTTCGTTATTGTCGATCACAACCCCGGGCGCTTTACGGAGGATTTCGAGGCCGTCGCTTCCGGCGGAGCTGACGTTGTTCTCGACATTGAGAATCATTTTTTCAGCTTTGATTTCCAACACCGGTTTTACGGCGCTTACGGTCACGGTCTTGAGTTCGGTGGCGGATTCCGGAAAAGCATGAACACCGGTTTGGAGCATACCTCCGGTATAATCAAAGGCCTGGGTAAGGATATCCGGTTTACCAACATAGGAAATTTTGAACAGGTATTTGCCGGGTTTGGCATTCTCAAATTCGAAACTTCCTTCGGGATCGGTAATGGCGCCTTTAGCCAGGCTGCTGTCCGTGTGATTTAGCAATAAGACGGTGGCAAATTCATAAGCCACAGACTTGGAATCTGCAACCTTGCCGGTGATCATATCCTGGGCAAGGGCAGAAGAAGTGCAGGTCAAATAGAGCACTGCAGCAAAAACAATGGTAGTTAAGGATTTCATACAGTTATTAAAGACCCATTTTAAACGAAAATGGTTGCAACTCCGGGGCCGGTATGGCCCTTTTTGCGACTAAGGTGAATATCCCCTCGACCAACCTCTGGAAATATCAATCCAAAAAAATCGGTGCAGAAAATGGTCTCTAATACGATATTAACTCAAAGTGGAAGGGAATTAACTCGGCAGTGATTTTAGGAGAAAGGGGGACAGGAGACGGGAGGAAGGGAATATCTCGCTTCTCGTTTCTCGTATCTGGCTTCTCGTTTCTCGCTTCTCGTTTCTCGTTTCTCGTTTCTCGTTTCTCGCTTCTCGCTACTCGCTACTCGCTACTCAATTCCTCATATCCAGACCCCACATCAGTTTATCGCGCAGGGTTTTAAGGAAGGTATGCCCGCTGAGCCGGACCAGGCGTATGGCGAAGGAATTTTTTCTGAGCCGGATTTTATATTCGGAGTTGATCAGGGCGTATTGGGAATCAAGGGTGCATAAAAAACTATCGGTACGGCCTTCCACCCTGAATTCCAGGACGGAATCATCGGAAATCACGATGGGCCTGACATTGAGATTATGGGGAGCGATCGGAGTGAGCACAAAATTGCCGGATTGGGGAAATATGATCGGTCCTCCGCAACTGAGCGAATAGCCGGTGGAACCGGTCGGTGTAGCCAGGATGATGCCGTCCGCCCAGTAAGTATTCAGGAATTCCCCATTGATGGCAGCATGGATCTTAATCATGGAGGAATTGTCCCTTTTCAGGATGGTAAAATCATTCAGGGCAAAGGTTCCTTCCGGGAAGATCACCGGATCTGAGGTGACTTCCAGGGTAATTCTTTCTTCGATCTGGTATTGCCTTTCCATCAAAGAGGAAATCATCATGGGAATGGAATCCTTCTCGACCACTGCCAGGAAACCCATGCGCCCGAGGTTATAGCCCAGCAAGGGTATGCCGGTTGCCCCGGAGAACGCAGCCGCCTTGAGCATGGTGCCGTCCCCGCCGGCGGTGATGATGATATCTATCCGGTGTTCCAGCAATTCCTGCTGGCTCTGAATCAGGGGCAGCTCATTGTAACGGGTTTCGTTTTCCGCCACCGGTTCCCCATAGCGGTAGATTTCGAAACCGGGCTGGTCCAACAAGGCATCGGTAAGGGCCATCAATGGTTTCCGGGTTTCTTCCCGGGTCTCGAGTGCAAACAACAATATGCGCATACTTAGAATTGATCCCTGAAATGTAAATAAATTCCGGTGTCTTTCAGGTGGTTTATGCTGAAGTCGAGCTGGATCAGGGAAGTGTTGGCCAGCAGGCATTCCAGGCTGGCTCCCATACTGTATAACCAGCGGTTGGCCAGGGGATTATTGAAGGAATAATGCACATTATTGACATAAGCGGTACTCGCATGCAAGGCCGTACTGAGTTTTACCGGCATGGATTTAACACCTATTTTTTTGTTTTTCCTGAAGGCCATGGCCCGGTCAAAAAAAATGTAGCGTTCCCTGAATTTTAAAAACAGGTAATCCATCCCATCCATGACATAATATTCATAACCCTTTATATAATTTTCCCCGTAACCCAGGGCTTTGCTGTTGTAATAAGGGATCTTATCCCGGATGATGGATCCCTTGGCTTTAAGCATGATCCCCGCATTGTGACGGGTGGTCCAGGGAAAGTACTGGTCGAGCTGGATGGTTGCATTCAGCGTGTTTACATCTTCCGCCCCGGCAAGCCCTTCCTTGGCCACCTGGAATTCGGCCGAAAGCCCACGGGAGGGGTAAAAGCGGAGGTCCCGGTTGTCGTAGATAAACCGGTAGCGAAGGGTCAGGTAATTCTGGCGTGCCTTGTTATCAAGAAAAAAATCAGGGTTAAGCACATTTCGGATCAGATCGTTGGTTCTGTTGAACTGGTATTCGAGTGAAATGCTTTGAAACAGCTGAAGGGTGGTCCGGTGCTCCAGGGCGGATAAGAACCGCAGGCGTTGCAGGGCAAAATCCGACTCCGAACGGTGAAAGACCAGCCGGTCCTGTTCGGTCTTGTAATAAGATTCCCTGTTTTGGGAATACAATAATTCCGACCTGAACCTCCAGGCCCTTTCCCTGCCAAAAAAAGGCCAGGAATAGATCATTTCCAGCTTGGGACTGTATCCCAGTTGCAAGGTGGCCTTGAGCCCGTCCTGCTGTCCGGTAAGGTTATTGTGTATAAAGCGAAGGCCGTAATTGACCCGTTTGAGGGATCCGTTGAATTCATTCCACCAGACGTTAAAATTGCGGTCGGCCAGTTCAAAGACAGGAACCGGATAGATATACCAGGCCTCCTCCACCCGGACTTCCATGGTCACATGATTGGTTTCCGTATCCCACCGGCTGATGTTGAGATGGACTTCCTTAAAAAGGCCGGTATTCAGCAACCTGCTCCGGTTTTCAAGAAGTCGTGTAGAAAGATATTGCTGGGCGATGGTATCATGAACCCTGAAATCAAGCTCCCGCCTCAGGATATAGTTTTGTGTTTTTTTATTCCCCTCGAAACGGATGGAATCGATGTAAAGGTACTGGGCCTGGCTTTGACAGAAGGCGGCCAGAAACAAGACACCGATCGTCATCCTGAACATGGTCCGGTAATCAGACATCCAGATATCTCATGAAGGCGTCATAGCGTTCTTTGAAATGGTCTGCGACCTCCGCCTCGGTGTAACTCGCGGTGACTTCGTAATCATAACGCCTCAGGGCGGCAATGATCCGGGTAATGTCCAGCTGGTTGATCTTGAGCGTAAGAAGGATCCTCGTTTCGGAGGGCCGGCTGATGATGCTGCTGATGATCATCCCCTGTTCGGCTTCGATGATCCTGGATATTTCAGACAGGGAATAATGAACGTCTTCCAGGTCAAGGACCAGGATGCTGCCGGGTTCGGACCAGGCAAAACTTCTACCATAAAAGTCAAAGAGGTCCTTCCGGGTGATCAGGCCCAGGTAATGCCCTTCTTCATCGGTGACGGGGACGGCAGTAATGTCCGAATCCGTCATTTTTTTCATCACGTCAAACAGGTGATCGTTTCTGTGGACCGAGACTTTGGACATTTCATCGAGATAGGTCTCCACGGGGGTGTCCACTCCGTTCTTAAGGATCTCCTCTTCACTGAGCAGGCCCATAAATTGCCCGTTGCCCACCACCGGGAGGTGCATCACCTCATATTCCTCCATCCGCCGCAAAGCCTCCTCTCCAACCCGGTGCGGGTCTATGGCGGGAATCCCCTCGGCAATCAGATCATGTGCTAGCATCACCTTTTCATTTGAACACCAGACGCAAACCGGCGACTTGGAAGTATTAAACTCATGTTATTATTCGTTCAATCTTCTTTTTTCCATGACATATTCCGCTTCGGTGATCAGGCCCTTCTGGCGGAGTTCGTTCAATTTGTTCAACTGGTCCAGTAAAAGGTCGTTTTGGGGTTCGGGTTTTTCTTCTGCAAAGGGCTGGTTCTCAAAAGCGGCGTATTGGCGGTACCCGCTCTGTTTGAACCCATCCCATTGTTTCTGTATCCGTACAAAAGCAAGGTCGTCGTGGGTATTTATTTTTTCATAATCATTGAATCCAAGCTCCACCGCCTTGGACAGATGATGATAGGCCTTGGCCGGCTGCTCTGTCAGGGAAAAAGCACAGGCTATATTAAAATGGGTGGCGATGTCCCGGGGTTCCATCTGAAGGGATTTCTGAAAGTCTTCAATGGCTCCTTCCAGGTCAAACTCCTTGTATTTCTGCATCCCGGTTTCCTTGAATACATTTCTTCGGTTGGGCGGATATTCGGGGACTTCCACATTCTTCCAGCCCCCTCCCCTTCTTTCCGAACGGTCACGCATCCTTTCGCGGGAGCGGATTTCCCTGGGACCGGGATATTGGTCCGGGTATCCTTCCTGGCCAACCATCCGGCCCGCATTGTACCGCCGGTTGAATTCCTGGTCCGACATCATCAGCAGGCCCAATCCCTCAATGAGGCCCAAGATGGCCATGATGGGAAGCCGGGCATTGAGGAAAATCATAAATAAAAAGATATAAAAAATGCCCGCACCCGGCTTGCGCAAATAAAACTTATGAGCTCCGACTGAACCCAATAATATTGCGAGCAGACCGGCAACAATCCTGTTTTTCATGTTTGAAACCAGGGTTCAAGATACAGCATTCGGCACAATTTTGCAGGTCAGCACCGTGATGTCGTCCGGGAAGGTTTGATTGCCTTTGAATTTTTCGAGATCGATCATCAGGCGTTGATTAAATGCCTCTGCACTTTCGCCGTGAAAATCACGGACAAATTTTTCGAGGTTCTCGATTTCAAAATACTGATGGGAGGCATTGACCAGGTCAGTCAGGCCATCTGTGAATACCAGTAAAATGGTAGGGTCTTCCACGCGGATCAGCCCATGCTCGATGAAAGGCAGCTTTGGAAAGGCCCCCAGGACCGTCGTCCCTTTCGAGAGGTATTCGACCCGGTCCGCGGAATATAGGATGGGGGAAATATGACCGCAATTGATGTAATCGATCCTGCCCCGGGCCGGCTGCACTTCGGCAATGAACAGGGTCAGGAAACGGTCTCCCCCGGTCAATGCAAAGACGGCCTCATTGAGCTGGATCACCAGTTGTTCGGGATCTGTGTATTGCCGGGCCAATTGCCTCAGGTTTCCCTGCAGGTTGGACATCAGTAAGGCTGCCGACACTCCTTTCCCGGCAATATCGGCCATGCAAATGAGGTACCGGTCTTCCCCGATGCGGATATAATCGAAATAATCGCCGCCGACATTGAAGTGGGGCTTGTAAATGCTTGAAAGTTCAAAGTTTTTGCTCCGGGGAAAGGTTTGCGGGATCAGCAGGCTTTGCACCTCCCGGGCCAGTTCGATCTCCTTGTTCATCCGCTCCTGTTCCATCTGGTTTTTGAAAAGCCTCTTGTTTTCAATGGCTACCGCGACAATATTGGTGATGGTCTGGATAAACTGGATTTTATGATACAGGTCCTCCTTATTGGCCACGGTCACGAGGGCGTAAGAAATCGGATGCTCCTTGTGGTATACGGGGATGACGATGTCGAATTCATGGAGGATTTCTTCATCGGTGGCTTTTACGGTATATAAATTGGTAATGTTTCGTAAAATGGGAACCAAGGCCTCCGCGGTATATTTTTTTTCAAGGTTAAATTCCACGGCCAGCTTCCAGTGATCCACTTCCTGGATCAGGAGCAGGATCCGGGACATACCCATTTCAAAACGGAGGAATTCCCGGTACATATTGAAAAGGTCATCCGCCGACATATTGCTGTTGATGGCCTGGGTAATGTTCAGCAGCCGCTGGATCTGCATTTGCTTAAGAAGCAACTCCCTTTCCAGCTGTCTCAACTGATTTACCGCCTGTATGGATCCCCCGTCCGTCATCGAAGGCTAAAATACCAAAATAATCGGGCCGGGTTGTGCGGCCCTGATGAATTAATAAAACATTCACAAATGGGAAGGGTGGTCTGCGGTCAGCTATCAGACATCAGCTATGAGCCGTCAGCTATTAGCCGTCAGCCATCGGCTGAATTCTGAATGCTGAAAGCTGAATGCTATACCGTAATCCTTTTTTTTTCAAAAATCCCCTGGTGGATGGAATGGGGGCTTAGGCATTCGAACGTGTAGCCCAGCCTGGAAAAATAGTCCAGGACTTTTGGAAGGACAAAACAAAGGTTGCGTTTGGCTTTAAGGCTGTCGTGGAAGACCACGATGCTGCCTTCCCCGGCGTTGTCCAATACATTTCTCAGGCATTGTTCACGGGTGATTTCCTGGTCAAAATCGCCGCTCAGCACATCCCACATGATGATCCGGTAATGGCGCTGCAAAAACTGGATCTGGCCCGGTTTCAGGCGGCCAAAGGGCGGACGGAAAAGGGAGGAATGTACCAGTTTGGCGCAATGTCTGACATCGTGGAAATAAGGGATGTTTTCCGAAGTCCAGCCATTGATATGGTTATAGGTATGATTGCCTACGGAATGGCCCTGGTCGAGGATCCGGTTAAAAATATCGGGGTGCTGCCGGACATTGTTCCCCACCGTGAAAAAAGTGGCTTTGGCCTGGTATTTTTCCAGTTCGTCCAGGACCCAGGGAGTCACTTCAGGAATGGGGCCGTCATCAAAGGTCAGGAAGAGGGCTTTCTCCCGGGTAGGTACCTGCCAGATAAAATTGGGGAAGAAATTTTGAATTACTTTTGGAGTCTTAATTAAATACATAATCGTCTGCTACGTTCATGAGAAAAAAGGGATTACTGCGCATCTTGTCAAAATGCATCAGCATTAGTTATAACGACAGGTTGTGATTAACCGTTGCCTGCTGACCGCATTTTAATAGATGAACAAAAATAGAATGGATCTTTCATATTAGATATTTTTTTAATATAATTATTTAACAAACCCGCGCCTATGTCCGTTCGTGTCCGTTTTGCCCCTTCTCCCACCGGAGCCTTGCATATAGGTGGTGTAAGAACGGCCCTGTATAATTACCTGTTTGCGAAAAAAAACCATGGCATTTTCATTTTGCGCATCGAGGACACCGACCAGGCCCGGTACGTTCCCGGAGCTGAAGAATATATCCTGGACGCCCTTCGCTGGTGCGGCATTGAGCCCACCGAGGGCCAGGGGTATGGCGGCAAACTCGGCCCCTACCGCCAATCCGAGCGCAAAGCCGTCTACCGGGAGGCGGCCCTTCAGCTGGTGGAATCGGGAAAAGCCTACTATGCCTTCGATACGGAAGAAGAACTGGACCGCATGCGTGCCAGACTGGCGGATGCCGGGGTGGCCGCTCCCAAATACGATGCCTCGGTCCGGATGGAAATGAGAAACAGCCTGAGCCTGGATCCGCTGGAGGTGACCGACCTGCTCAGAGCCGGCACACCCCATGTCGTCCGTTTAAGGGTGGATCCCGGCAAACAGGTGGTGTACCGGGACCTCATCCGCGAAGAGGTCCGGTTTGACACCACCGAACTGGACGATAAGGTCCTGATCAAGGCGGACGGCATGCCCACCTACCACCTGGCCAATGTCGTCGACGATCATCACATGGACATATCCCATGTGATCCGGGGAGAGGAATGGCTGAGCAGTACGGCCCATCACCTCCTTCTGTATGAGGCCTTTGAATGGTCCCCGCCGCGTTATGCCCACCTGCCGTTGATTATGAGGCCCGATGGCAAAGGCAAACTGAGCAAAAGGGATGGCGCCCGGTTTGGAATACCGGTCTTCCCCTTGTCCTGGAAAGGGGACACAGCCGAAGAAAGTTTTACAGGATTCCGTGAATTTGGATTTGAGCCGGAAGCGGTCCTGAACTTCCTCGCCTTCCTGGGCTGGAATCCCGGGACCGACCAGGAACTGTTTTCCCTGGATGAATTGGTTGAAGCTTTTGACCTGGGCCGGGTACACCGCTCAGGAGCCCGTTTTGACATGGACAAAGCCCTGTGGTTCAATCACCAATACATAAAACAAAGGCCTGTCCAGGAAATAGTCTCCAAACTCAAGCCTCTGGTTGAAGCCCGCGGATGGCTTTGGGACGAACGGAAATGCCTGGAAATTGTCCCGCTGTTTACAGAAAGGGTCAACCTGGTCAGCGAGATACCGGATGCCGCAGGGTATTTATTTTCTGAACTTCGGACCATGGACGAAGAAGCGGTCCGCAAACACTGGAAGCCCGAACTCGGACCCGTCATCTCCGAACTGGTGAAAATCCTTGAGGCGGTCGAACCCTTTGAAGCCCAGGCCCTGGAACAGGCTGCCAAGGCCGGGTTCCAATCCCTGAACGTCAAACCGGGTCAAATCCTTCCCATCCTGCGTTTGGCCCTGGCCGGCGGTTTGCAGGGCCCGGGGGTGTTTCAGATGCTCCAAATTCTTGGGAAACAGGGCCTGAGCAGGATCCGGACTTTTGTGGCCCGGGATTAACAGGACCATCCCCGGACTTGGACTTTATTCTTAAATTTGAAAAATGAAAAAGAAACGGGGTTCCAAAGTCCATAAAGACATCCGTGGCTTTGACATCCAGATCAACCAGTTTGGGGAGCTGAAAAGCAATCTCAATATCGAGGACCTCAACCGGTTTTTGGACCGTCATGTTTCTGACAAAAAGATCAGGGACCAGGCGCCCGGACCGGAAGGGCCCGGAACGCGGGACGAGGAAGAATAAAAAAAAATTACGGGCCGTGCAACCTTTTAGCCGGCCCGCTCTCTTTAATGTATATCAATGTCCACTCCTGACAGGGAAGATAGACCGGAAGAACGGGCTCTCGTCGAAGACTGTTTAGCCGGCAAAAGATCCGCTCAGTCTGCGCTTTATGAACGGTACGCGCAGGCGATGTACCAGATCTGCCTCCGGATGCTCAACGCACCGGAAGAAGCGGAAGACCTGCTGCAGGAGGCTTTTGTGGATGTTTTCTCCCATTTGCAATCCTACCGGTTCGAGTCTACGCTCGGCGCATGGATCAAGCGTATCGTAGTCAACCGTTGCATCAACAAGCTAAAGAGCCGGAAGTTGCAACTGGTGGAACTGAGCAATCATGAACCTGTCCTCCCCCAGGGCCATGAAACGGATTTTGAAGAACAGGAATTAAAAATCAACCGGATCAAATCGGCCATGAAGGCCTTGCCTGATGGATACCGGTCGGTAATGAGCCTATACCTGTTTGAGGGGTACGACCACCAGGAGATCGGAGAGATCCTGGGGATTTCGGAGGAAACCTCGAAATCCCAGTACAGCCGGGCCAGGGTGAGACTGAAAGAATTATTGTCGATACAATGACCAAATGATAAAATAAATTAAAACCATGAGTGAGGATAAACTGAAACGATTCATAGAGCAACACCGGGCGGAATTTGAAACCGAAAAACCACCCCGGCAGGTCTGGCACCGGATCGAAGCCGAATTGCACCAGGGGGGCAAGGTGAAATCCCTCTGGGGCATCATCCCGGCCATCGTCAAAATCGCAGCCTCCGGCCTTATCCTCCTGTCCCTGGGCATCGGGGTCGGGTACCAGATCCAGCGGCAAAAAGATTTTACCTATGCCATTCAAAACAAGGACACCCGCCAGGAATTCCGGGAAGCCGAAGCCTATTATACCAGCCAGATCGACGACAAACTCACGGAACTCGGGAAATATAAATCGAGCGCTTCCGTCCTGGACGACCTCAACCAGATCGATCAGATTTCCGCTGAACTAAAACTGGAACTCCTGAAAAACCCCGACCAGGACCAAAGCATCCTGGTCAAACAAATGATGCAGCAATACAATCAAAAATTAAATATCCTGAACAAGATCCTGTCAAAACTTCAACAAAAAGAAAATGAAAATCCTTCCTTACCCAATAACAAACCAGAACATGATACGCTCGATTTATAGTCTCCTGCTTTTTCTGTTCCTCTTGCCGGCTTATGCCAGCGACGGGGAATTTACCAAAAATTACCACAAGGAATACGACGTGCCCAAAGACGCCACGGTCGAACTGATCAATAAATACGGTTATGTCAAAGTGCACACCTGGGAAAAACGCATCGCCTCCGTCGATGTCAACATCATCGCCAACACCAATTCCAAATCCGAAGCGGATGAATTGTTTGAAAAAATCCAGATCCAGTTTACCACCACGAGCAATTATATCAAGGCAGAAACCGTGATCCAGTCCACCAACAAAAACTGGTGGGACATCCGCAACTGGGTGGGGGGCTGGAATAAAAATTCCTCCTACAAGATCAACTACGACGTATACCTCCCGGCGGACCTATACCTGAAACTCAATCATAAATACGGCGATGCCTTCGTGGACCGGCTGGACCGCAACGCGGAAGTAAAAATATCCTACGGCAACCTGCGCATGGACGGCCTCAACGCCGACCTCGACCTCGAACTGGCCTACAGCGACGGCAACCTGGGTTCCATCAAGCGGGGCCATCTCAACCTGAGGTACTCCGACATAACCCTGGCGGAAATGGAAGACGGAAGCCTCAATTTCAGATATTCCGAGATCGACCTGAATAAAGCCGGCACGATTAAAGCCGAAAGCGCCTACGGTGAACTCAATGCCGAATACATCGCCAGCCTGGACCTGCAAAGCCGTTACGACGACATCCGCGTACGTTCGGTCGGCGATATCTACGTCAGCAGCGCCTATACGGATTTTGACCTTGGCAAAGTCGGCAAACGGACCAGCTTTTCCTCGACGTACGGAGATATCATTATCCGGGACCTCGATGCCGACTTTCAGTCCCTCGATCTGAAAACCTCCTATACGGATGTGCGCATCAGCACCGGGGGAGCCCCCTATCGCCTGGACGCCAGCGGTTCCTATGCGGATATCAAAACCCCCTCCGATTTCAACAGCACCTACCAGGTAGAAAAATCCAATTCCAAATCGGTAAAAGGGTATTCCAGGGCGGAAAATACGGGTGGCCTGATCAAGGCAACACTGAGTTATGGGGGATTGAGGGTGGATTGAGCTGGAAGCTGACCCGAGAAACGAGAAACGAGAAACGAGAAACGAGAATCGAGATACGAGAAACGAGATACGAGAAACAAGATACGAGATGCGAGCAAAGATCTCACTAACTCGCGAACATGTCCACTGATTAGCGAGAAAGGAGATACGAGTTGCCAGCAGTGTTCCACTGATTCATGAATACTGAATACTGACTACTGATTACTGACTACTGATTCTTGACTACTGATTATTGATTACTGACTACTGACTATTGACTATTGACTATTGTTTCCTGACATCCCTCCTGGCTTCCGACATTTTGACCCGGGTGAGGAGCACGATCCCGATGGCAAAATAGACGATCAGGATCAGCACGCTGTTGCGCATGCCCCCGCTGATGAGGTCGATGTATCCAAAACTGAAGGTGCCGATCACAATGGCCAGCTTTTCCAGGACATCGTAAAAACTGAAATAGGAGGTGAGGTCCGTTTCATTTTCATCCAGCAGTTTCGAATAGGTGGACCTGGACAGGGCCTGGATGCCACCCATCACCAGTCCAACGCCTGAAGCGATCAGGTAAAACTGGAACTTCGTATAGGTATAGTAAGCGGCGATGCATACGGCAATCCACATGAACAACATGGTGAGCAGGGCAAATTTATTGCCTTTCATCCGGGATACTCCGGCAAACAGATAGGCCCCGACCAGGCCTACTAATTGAAGGATCAGGATGATCACGATCAGTTCAGAGCCCCCGAAATTCAGCACGGTATCGGCGAAAGTGGCCGCCAGGTACAAGACCGTCTGCACCCCTGCGCTGTAAAAAAAAAAGGCAAGCAGGAATCGGCGCAGGTGCACCTGTTTTTTCAGTTTATGCCAAACCGCAAGCAATTCAAAATATCCTTTTTGCCATATCCCTTTTCCGAATTTTTCTTTCGAATCGGAAGGCAGCCGGTTGAAGGGGATCTGGGCAAAGAGCAGCCACCAGCATCCCACCGTGATAAAAGCGAGACGGACCGCAAATCCGGAATCCTCGATTCCAAACCATTCTTTTTTCTGGATGACCACCAGGTTGAAGATCAGCAGGAGCACGCTCCCAGTATATCCGTAAGCAAAGCCTTTGGCCGAAGTCCGGTCGTAATGTTCTTCCGTAGCGATCACCGGCAAATACGAATTGTAAAACACCAGGCTGCTGGTGAACCCGATGCTGGCCAGCATAAAGCCCGCCGTACCGAGCCAAAGGGTCTCCATGCCTTTAAAAAAAAACAGGGAGATGCAGGAAAGGGAGCCCAGCCAGGTAAATAAACGCAGGAAAAACAGCCTTTTGCCGCTGTAATCGGCCATACCGGAAAGGATGGGCGATCCCGCCGCCACAAAAATATAAGCAATGGATATGATGAAGGAATAATAGGAGCTGTTGGGCACGGCATTGCCTCCCACGGAAATGGACGCGTTCGTCACACTCAGAAAATAGGCCGGAAAAATGGCGGCAGAGATCACCAGGGCGTAGGATGAATTGGCCCAGTCAAACATGGCCCAACTCCGGACCACCCTGGGATTATTCTTTTCAACTAACGGAAGCATGGCCAAAGATAATCATGAATAAACCGGGAAAGTCATAGTTTTGGCTTCGGATTTACCATCGCAATCAGCCAAATCTCCTTCTCCATGGTCCTTGCCATCCTTTCCCGCAACCCCGGACTCTATTCAACCCAGAGCCTGGCCATTGCTGGCAGGAAAAGGAATCACCGGATGCTCGTCCTGGACCCTTATCATTGCAGCCAGCATATCATTGGCGGAAAACCCAGGCTGTATTACGCCTCCCGGCCCCTGATGCGCATCGATGCCATCATCCCCCGGATCGGAGCTACGGCTACAGATATCGGCGCTTCCGTCATCGATCATTTTACTTCCATGGGGGTATATTCCACCACCACTTCGGATGCCTTGCTGAAGGCCAGGAACAAATGGAGTTGCAGTCAGTTCCTGGCTGCCCGGGGATTGCCGGTGCCGGAAGCCTGCCTGCATTTCAATGCTGAATACAACGAAAAAGTCCTGCAAAAATTTAAATATCCCCTGATCATCAAACTGCTCAAAAGCACCCAGGGCATGGGGGTATTGAAAGCCAATCACAAAGCCCAGGCCCTGAATATCCTGGAAGCCTTTCAACGGCTGGAAGAACAAGTCATCATCCAGGAATTTATCCAGGAAGTGAATGGAAGCGATATCCGGATCATCGTGATTGATGGACGGGTGGCAGGCGCTATGAAAAGACAGGCGAAAAAAGGAGAGTTCCGCTCCAATCTGCACCGGGGCGCCAGAGCCCAGCCCGTCAGGCTGACCCCTGAGGAAGAATCCATCGCGATCCGCGCCACTCGCCTGCTGGGCCTGGACGTGGCGGGAGTGGACCTGCTCCGGTCCTACCGCGGTCCCCTCATCCTTGAGGTCAATGCCTCACCGGGGCTGGAAGGCATTGAACAGTTCCTGAAGACCAGCATCTCGGAAAAAATCATTGAACTGGTGGAATCCCGAAAACTGATGGTCTGATGGAAAGAAAAGTCCTGGTGATCGGTGACCAGATCGTGGAGCTCGGGGAAAAAAAAATCCTGCGTCTGCTCGTAGGCCATCTGCCGTCCGGTACGCGGATCTATATTCATATTCATGTCAACAGGGCGATGGACCCGGGTCCGGTCATCCTGTTGATTGGCGGCATGCACGGGGATGAAATCAATGGCATTGAAATTGTCCGGCAAGCCGGGCGCAAATACATGCAATCCGCCCTTCAACGGGGAAGCCTGATCACCATCCCCCTGCTGAATGTATACGGTTTTATTCATTTCACCCGCGAAGTCACCGATGGAAAAGACGTTAACCGCAGTTTTCCCGGCAGCACCAAAGGCTCCCTTGCTTCCCGGATCGCCCGGATGCTGTATAAAAAGGTACTTCCCCAGGTGGACGTCCTGCTGGATTTTCACACGGGAGGCAATCAACGATACAACTACCCTCAAATCCGGTTTACCAAAAATGATGGGCCCAGCATTGCCCTGGCCGAGGTATTCCGGGCGCCCTTTACCCTGGCTTCCACCGCAAAGCCCAATTCCCTCAGGCAGTATGCCTCGAAGATGAAGATCCCCAACCTGGCTTTTGAAGGAGGTGAATCCGGGCGCTTCGACGGTTTTAGCATTGAAAAAGGACTGCAGGGCATCAGGTCCATCCTGGAACATTACCAAATGATCGTTCCTGCCGTGGATCCTGCCCTTCCTCAGAGCCATACCCTTACGGGGGATACCTGGATAAGGGCTACCTATAGCGGGATTTTCATCTGGCAGCGCGCTTCCGGGGTCTATGTCAACAAGGGGGAGATCCTGGGATCGATATCCGATCCGGACAATATGCGGATTGAATACATTAAATCCAAAACCTCCGGATACATCATCGGGCACAACAATGCCCCGGTGGTCCATGTAGGGGACGCCCTTTTTCATATCGGCTGGTGATCCTCCCTCAATCCTCAACCCTCAACCCTCAATCCTCAACCCTCAACCCCCAACCCTCACCCCTCACTCCTCACCCCTCAACCCTCACTCCTCATATTCCATTCTGTTTGTACTTTTGACCCTCTCTCATGCGCCATTCAAAAATTCTCCTTTTTCTTTTCACCGTCGTGGTCCCCTTCTCCTGCAAGGTAAGGCAACCGGAACCGCCTCCAATGCCCTCTGTTGTGGACAGTACTCCGCCCAGGGAGACCATCAGGACGGATATCCCGGAGGTCGCCCCCAGCCTGATGAACCGGGTAGCCTGGCAAAAACCCGACCTCATCCTTGATAAGATCGGCCAGGACCTTGCCGGTAAGGTGGTCGCAGACATCGGAGCCGGCCCCACGGGATTTTTCAGCCTGAAACTCGCCAGGGAAGGAGCCCGGGTAATCGCCATCGACATTGACCCGGCTGCCCTTTCCTATATTGAAAAAGAAAAAGCAAAGCTGGACAGCGCCCAGAAAAGCCTGATCCAAACCCGGCTGGCCCGGGTGGATAACCCCAGGCTCCAAAAAGAAGAAATCGATGCTATCCTCATCGTCAATACCGTCGCTTACCTGGGAAATAAACAAACCTACCTGGCCAATCTAAAAAACAACCTGAAACCGGGAGGCAGGATCGTGATCGTGGACTTCAAAATGAAGCGGTTACCTGAACAGATCGCCCCACCCAAATCCGAACGGATCTACGTGGATGTCGTCGAAGAATACCTTTACCGGGCGGGCTACAAAAATATCCAGGTCGATGACCAATCCCTGGCTTATCAATACATCATCACGGCTGAAAAATAATCCGTGACATGTTTTATATTTATCGGCAGAATCATCCGCACATTCATCGAATATGAGCAAACTGAAAAATGTAAAGGGCCCGGCCATTTTCCTGGCCCAGTTTATGGGAGATCAGGCTCCATTCAATTCATTGGAAACCGTCTGCCGGTGGGCGGCCGACCTCGGATACCTGGGCATCCAGATCCCTACCTGGGACGGAAGGCTGATTGACCTCGAGAAAGCCGCCGGCAGCAAGGCTTACTGCGACGACCTTAAGGGTAAGGTATCTGCTCACGGACTCGAAATCACCGAACTGTCCACCCACCTCCAGGGCCAGCTGGTTGCTGTACATCCTGCCTACAACGAGTTGTTTGACGCCTTCGCTCCGGATGCCGTCAAGGGCAATCCCAAAGCCCGGACGGACTGGGCCGTTCAAACGCTTAAGCACGCTGCGCAAGCCAGCAGGAACCTTGGCCTCAAAGCCCACGCTACCTTCTCCGGCGCTCTCATCTGGCATACCGTTTATCCCTGGCCCCAGCGGCCCAAGGGCCTGGTCGATGCCGCTTTCAAAGAACTGGCTTCCCGCTGGCTGCCTATCCTCAATGAGTTTGATACCTGCGGGATAGACCTTTGTTATGAAATCCATCCGGGGGAAGACCTGCATGATGGCATCAGTTTTGAGCGCTTCCTGGCAGCGACCGGCAATCATAAAAGATGCAATATCCTTTATGACCCCAGCCATTTTGTGCTCCAACACCTGGATTACCTGGAGTATATAGACCTATATCATCCCTATATTAAAATGTTCCACGTCAAGGACGCCGAACTGAATCCTTCAGGGCGCAGCGGGGTTTACGGAGGCTATGCCGACTGGGTGGACCGTGCCGGCAGGTTCAGGTCCCTGGGCGATGGTCAGGTCGATTTCAAGTCCATTTTCAGCAAGCTGGCTCAATACGGCTATGAAGGCTGGGCGGTACTGGAATGGGAATGCTGCATCAAAGATTCCGGACAGGGAGCCAAGGAAGGCGCGCCTTTCATCCGCGACCACATCATCAGGGTGACCGAAAGAGCTTTTGATGATTTTGCAGGAGGCGGTGCGGACGATGCGTTCAACAAGCGGGTGATGGGATTATGAGGCGGAATTGCTGTTCCGATGCATCGGAATGTTGAATTGTGGAATTGTTGAATTGTTGAATTGTAATGCTCTTAACTGATTAACTGATTAACTGATTAACTACTTAACTACTTAACCCCATAATTTTCCCTCAGTCCCCGGATATGATGCCGTTCATGTCCCGCGATGATGAAGGCGAGCGCCCGGGCGGAGAGCTTTTTATTGCTGGCCGTACCGGTATGTTCCAGGGCTTCAGCGG